>JAABUM010000266.1_pt1 | contig 101078 bp, 85 predicted proteins | sample 5559161 | NCBI WGS metagenome assembly JAABUM01 (sample SAMN10711868, study PRJNA513369) | rock metagenome | isolation source: Antarctica rocks | place: Antarctica: Victoria Land, Siegfried Peak nord
TTCAAGTCGTCAACCTCCACAGGTGGCTCAGGCGTTTGGCGCCCGCCCCCTCCGATGACCCGCCCTTCCGCTATAGAAAATCGCATTCCACAGCCTTATGAAGACAGGCTCTTAGGTAACCAACTACAGTCACACCACCAACCACAAACATAACGGCTTTCGTCTTTCTGTTGATGTTCATTGAATTACCTTTTGATACTCCACTTTACAATACCGGAACTTCCAACTCAAATTCTTCGGTTCGCGCGTGTTTCGAGGGATTGCGCGACTCAATCACGAAGCGGTGTTTGCCAATGGGCAAGCGGACGCGCGAAAAATAGGGCGCGTAGTTTTCGACGATGGCGTCGATGGCCTCGGTTCCGTCGCCCAACACGCGGATTTCGAGCAGCCAATAGGCCGTTGCGCCGTGCGCTTCCTCGAAGGAAATGGTCGTAAAAATCTGTTTCGCCGGTTTAAAGTGGGTGGTGACAACGGTGGAAACATCGACGGGGCCGACGCGATCTTTCTCTTTTTCTTTAAAGCGCGGGTCAGGAAAACCCAGACGAATCAATCGCTCGGCTGCTTCTTCGCCTTCATCCTGGCGCTCAGATTTGCTGGGACTTCCCTGCGCGGCCTCGTAAACGGCGTAGATTGCGGCTTGCGCGCCCGCTAAAGCCTCGCCGACGTTGGGAGAAGTCTGGGCCGCGAGTTCGAGGCGCTTTTGCGCGCGTGCCAAAGATTCTTGGTAAATTGGCATGGCGTTCCAAGCCGTTTCCCGCTCCAATGCGCCCCTCAACCGAGCCAGGCGCCACAGCGTGGCGGGCGGCGTAGCGGGACGAACGGATGGTTCGTCAGTGTGTTTGGACATGGCGCGCCAGTATGCCCGTTGCTTCGCGTTAGGTGAAACCCGTTTCTCATGGCCCAAAATCTCGGAATGTCGCAGGGGATGGAGCAGTCGCTCAACCCCAAAATGATCGCCTTTTACGAATTGCTCCAACAACCCAACGTGGAATTGGAGCAGGCGATTGAAGTCGAACTGCAAGACAACCCGGCTCTGGAAGTCTCAGCCGAGCGCGTCTGTCCCGCTTGCGGCTCGACAATGCTTTCGGCCCAGTGCCGCGAGTGCGGCTACAAGCTCACCAAAGAAGACGAAGACGCTTTTGAGTCGGGCGAAATGGGCAAAGAAAAGCTGCTCGATTTGGCCATTGAAGCCGCGCCGATGGAAAAGCCGACCTACACCGGCGACGACGACGGCTTCGACGTGATGGCCCGCTTAACGGCGACCGAAACCCTCGCCGAACACCTGCGCTGGCTGTGGCGTATGAGTTGTAACCAGCCTGGCAAAATCGAAATCGGCGAGCAACTCATCGGCTGCATCAACGACGACGGCTATCTCGACACCGATTTGGAAACGCTGAGCGAAGGTCTGGGCATTCCACTCGAAACGCTCGAAGAAGTGCTAGGCGAAATTCAAAACCTCGAACCGGCTGGTGTTGGCGCGCGCACGCTGCGCGAGTGTTTGCGCCTTCAACTCGTTCACCGCGAAAAAGGCCGCGACGCCGACGTCGCGCAACTTGCGCTGAAACTCATTGACGATCACTGGCAGGCTCTGGCGCGCCACTCGTATGAGGACATCGCGCGCAAATTGAAGACGAGCATCGACCGCGTTCAAGAAGGCGCCGACTTCGTGCGCAACGAACTCACGCCCTATCCGGGCCGCCAGTTTCGCCCGTCGTGGCACACCAACTCGCCCCAGGCGGCGGGACGGGTTCGTCCCGATGTCGAGATCAAGCGCCAGGAAGACGGCAAAGGCTACATCGTGGAAGTCGTGGAATCGCGGAGTTTGGGACTGCGCGTCAACGCGGTTTATCGCCAGTTGTGGGACGCGATGCGCAAAGATCCGGTCGGCTATTCGAGCAAAGACCGCGAACACGTTCAGGTCTATCTGACGCGCGCCCGCGAGTTCATCGACAACCTCAACCAGCGCCGCAAAACCTTAAAACTCATCATCGAAGCGGTTGCCCTCGAACAGGGCGCCTATCTCGAAGCGGGATTGCATTCGCTCAAGCCGCTCACGAGGTTGAGCGTGGCGCACAAGTTGGGCTTGCACGAATCCACCGTTGGTCGCGCCGTGTCCGGCAAATACGCGATGCTGCCCAACGGCGAAGTCATCGGTTGCGAACTGTTTTTCGACGCGTCTCTTAGCGTAAAAGAAGTCATCAAAGATTTGCTGGCCGAAGAAAACCCGCGCAAGCCCTATTCGGACGAGCAGATTTCGGCGGAACTGTCGAAAAAGAGCATCGAAATCGCGCGCCGCACCGTCACCAAATACCGCGAGGCGCTTAAAATTCCGCCTGCGGCTCAGCGTCGCCGCTACGACAATTGAGTGCAGAGGGGTGAATGAGGTTGGTGGCGAGACGCGACTTTCCAGCTTGTAGCCAACTTCATCCGACACTTAGCACCTCGCAATCGACACCGGGTTGGCTTTCTTTTGGCTATGGCTTCCGGGTTCAACAACGGACGCAGCAAAGCCAATGGCCACTCAACACCCCGACTATCTCGACATCGACGTGCAAGCCCTTATGCGCGGGTTGGTTCACGAACTGCGCAATCCGTTGTCGGCGATTTTGACCGCTTCGTCCCTGCTTCCCGGTGCGCCAGGATTGGACGAAGAAACGGGAATGCTCCTCGAAGTTGTGACCAAAGAAGCGCGGCGCATGAACCGGATTTTGACCGAGTTTTCGACCTTCGCTAAGCCGCCCAAGCCGCACATAGAAACCCTCGATTTGTCGTTTATGGCGCGTGAAATAGCGCACGGCGAATTTGGAAGCGGCACGGGCATCGTGCTCCACGACGAGTTGCCTCCACATTTGTGGGCGCTGGGCGATCCGCATCTCACAATTCAGGCGATGCAAAATGTGCTCGAAAACGCGCGCGAAGCCTTGCCAGGCGGCGGCCACATCCACTTGACGAGCGGGCATAACGACGGGTGCGTTTGGCTGTCGGTGATTGACTCGGGCGCGGGTCTAAGCGCGCAATCGCTGGAAAGCGCGTTTCAACCGTTCTATTCCAACAAAGCGGCTTCGACGGGATTGGGTCTTTCGATTGCGCGCGTGGCGATGCGCGCGGCGGGCGGCGAATGTCGCATCCAAAACGCGCCCGACAGCAACCCGCACGGCGCAATTGTGACCCTCGAATTGCCCTACGCGCCAAGCAGTCAAACTGAATCGAACGGCGAAACGAGCGCGGGCTAAAAACGTCCTTCCAATCCCAACGCCGATGAGAACCCTGTCTTCATCGGCGTTTGTTGTGCGCCAATTCGCGGCTCTTTTCTTAAAGACCTACTTCCCAATGGCTTTTATTCTTCTCGTAGACGATCAAAGTTCGATGCGCCTCACCCTCACAGCGCTTCTTAAAAGCGCGGGCCACACGCTCGCCCAATCGGGAACTGGGGCAGATGCGCTCGACAAAATCTCCAAAAACGACTTCGACGTCGTCATCACCGACCTCAAACTCGACACCATTTCCGGCATGGACGTGCTCAAAGCCGCCAAAACGTGTAACCCGCAAACCGAAGTCATCATGCTGACCGGCTACGGCTCGATTGAGTCGGCAGTCGCCGCCATGAAAGCGGGAGCCATCGACTACCTCACCAAGCCCGTCGACACCGAAGAACTTACCCTCGCTTTGGCGCGCGCGCAAGAACGCCAGCAACTCAAAAGCGAAGTTGCGCGCTTGCGTTCGGTGATTGCCAAAGAACAAAAATTCGATCCAGGCAACATCGTCGCGTCCAGTCCGGCGATGAAAGACGTGCTCGAAATGGTCGCAAGGGTCGCGCCCACCGACGCGACAGTGCTGGTTCAAGGCGAAAGCGGCACGGGCAAAGAACTCATCGCGCGCGCGATGCACCAAAATTCCAAGCGCAAAGATGGCGCGTTCATCCCCATCAACTGCGGCGCCCTGCCCGAAAATCTGCTCGAATCAGAACTGTTCGGTCACGTCAAAGGCGCCTTTACCGGCGCGCACCAGAACAAAAAAGGTCTATTCGAAGAAGCCGATGGCGGCACGCTCTTTCTCGATGAAATCGGCGAAATGTCGCCCGTCACGCAAGTGAAACTCTTGCGCGTTCTGCAAGACAGCGAAGTGCGACGCGTCGGCGCGAACTTAGGCGTCAAAGTCGATGTGCGCGTGGTCGCCGCGACCAACCAGCGTTTGCAGGAGCGCATCAAAAACAACGAGTTCCGCGAGGATTTGTATTATCGTTTGCAAGTTATTCCGATTTTCCTACCGCCGCTACGCGAACGAAAGGAAGAGATTTTGCCGCTCGTCAATCACTATTTAGGAACGATTGCCGCGAAGATGAACAAAGCCGTGAAGGGTTTATCCCCCGAATGCGAACGTGCCCTGCTCGACTATTCGTGGCCGGGCAACATCCGCGAACTGATCAACGCCGTCGAGCGCGCCGTGATTCTGTGCCGCGAAAACGAGCCGATCAAACCGGAAGATTTCGCGCTGACGCTGGGTGGAACGATTCTGGCCGACCGCTATAATTGAAGCCCAATCGTAAAGGCATGGCTTGCTCTATCCACTCAACACAATTGCAATGAACGGATAGAGCAAGCCATGTTCTTACTAAGGGCGGGGGTTGTGACGCGCTCAGGACGGTGGAAACAACGCGCAGCCTTGACCCAAACCGTCCAAAGCAGTTATCCTTTTCGGGTCAGGGCGATTGGCGCAGCGGTAGCGCACTTCGTTCACACCGAAGGGGTCACAAGTTCGAATCTTGTATCGCCCATATCCCAGAAGAGGAACGGAGGAGACAACAAATGCAGGGGAAGAAGTTGAACCGAGCTGAAACATTTACGGCTCGATCGTCTGATTCTCCCCTGCTCCCTGTCTCTTCTGCCCCTCTTCTTGAAAGAGGGTCTTTAGCTCAGCTGGGAGAGCGCCTGATTTGCATTCAGGAGGTCAGCGGTTCGATCCCGCTAAGATCCATCCAAAAACGCCTGCTTCAATCATGTTGAAGCGGGCGTTTTCGTTTGCTGGGCGCCGCTCCTGCCGACAGCGCCACCTTTGTCGAACGAGTTAATTTCGATTCTCCAAGCGCTAACCTCATCTGTAGACGGCTTGGTCAACTACCCCTTAGCAAGCTAAGAGGCTTGTCATTCCAATTCCCTTGTTGTTTCCAACAGGAGCGGACGACAATAGGCTGGTTGACACCTCTGGTGGGAAGGCCGTGTTTTTGAAGCACGGAGCGGCCCGCTACGAACAAAATGCAATACACCTCTCGCTTGCACCGGACATCGCTGTCCCCATGTCACTCGCAGCATGGTTGTGAACCACAAGGTTCAACCCGTTTCTGCAACCTGCCAGAGCAGGGAAGCTGTTGCTCTCTTTCAAGAGTGCCTTGTTGAGCAAATAGGACAACGCAATGACACAAAGTTTAACCGAACTGCAACACCTAAAGTCGAACTTCGTTCGACACACTTTTTCCTCCTCCATGACAAGCATGGAGGTTTCCAAAGAGTTCTCCTCATGAATACGGCATCGTCCGGCAGTTATAGATCAGGTTTTCCGGCTTTATGTGGCCTCGCTACTGGCGAGGTTGGCGATGACGACGAGACGGCGCTGCGTTTTAGGAAGAGTGCAAGAATAAAGCGTCAGGCGCGGCGCGGCTTTGGGACGCGAGTGTAAAATCGAGGTGTCATACACCGACACGATGCGGGAAAGGGCGACGCGATAGAGGAATTTGCGGCCAGGCACCTGGAGCGCCACGAAATCGCCCGGTTGCAAGTCGTTCAAGCGGTAAAACCACCAACCGTAAGCGTTGCGATGAGCCGCAATTACGCAGTTAGGGCCGCCGGGAAGAGACGTATCAACCTCGTGGCCCGGCCCGCGCTTGAGCTGCAAGTCGCTTGTGCCCTGCACCACGAGAGCGTCCAATTTCATCCGCGAACACGATAGGCGCAACAAAGGCCACATTATTTCGGAGTCGGACTGGGTCGCGTCCTGTTCCGCATCCATGTGCTGCTCTGTGTTTGTAGCCGCATCTTTCTTCGGATCGCCGTTTTTCTTCAAGTCTCCATCTGTTTTGGCAGTTACGTCTTTCTTGGCGGCGGATGGTGTAGGGTGATGGCGCGAAACCAGATGTTCGGTTATGGGGTGTGGCGCCGCGGTTCTCGACTCGTTGTGTTCGTTTTGAAGCGCCTGTTGCCACTGCGCTTCCAGCGCGTGCTGGTTTTGCCAGGCGATTAATTCGTTCCGCAAAGGCTGCGTTGCCACAAATGTGCAAGTGGCAAATATCGCCCATAAAGCGCCTCGTTCGAGAAAGCGCCAGCCGCGCGGATGCAAATCTAACTTCATAAAAACAGTTCAAGAAACCACAGCACTTGTTCACGCGCAGGAAACGGAGTGTCGCCCAAACCCGAATTGAAACGTAAAGGTCTTGGCTGCTCGATTGGTATCGCTCCAGATATTTTCCTCGCAGAGCATAGGATGCACTTAATCATTCCGTCATAGTCCGCTTCGATGAACCGAGGAATCTGAACGACAAGCCTTTCGCTTGTGTGCGGTGAGGTTGGACAAAAACGTCCCGCCGAAGAGCGTTTTTCGGCGGGATAGAAGTTCGACATTCGATTGAACGTCGCGGGTTCGATAGCAGCAACAACCGTGGGGTTGTTGCTGCTATCAAAAGAACTTTTAGGCGCGGCGCGTGCGAGGACGGCGCAACCACAAAAGCGAAGCAGCCACCAGAGCGAGCACGCCCGCTCCCCAGGCTGTTTCCGGCGAATCGGCGCCCGTATTGGCCAGACCCCGCGACGATGAACCGCCGCCCGATGACGAGCCGCCCAAATCCGAACCGTTGCTCGATGTCGTGCTGGTCGAGGTGGTGCTGTTCATCGACGGGTTGCTCAGATCCGAACCACCCGTTGACGAGGAGCCGCCAGACATCGAACTTCCCGTATCCGAGCCACCCCCAGACGTGGAGCCGCTCAAGCCCGAACTGCCCCCGGTGGTGTTCGTTCCCGTCGTGCTTGTGCTGTCAGTGGTTGCGGCGTTCGTAGAACTGCTTGCCGTTCCGGTTGCGTCTGTTCCGGTTGCGCCTGTTCCGGTTGCGCCTGTTCCCGTTGCGCCTGTTCCCGTTGCGCCTGTTCCGGTTGCGCCTGTTCCGGTTGCGCCTGTTCCCGTTGCGCCTGTTCCCGTTGCGCCTGTTCCCGTTGCGCTTGTTCCAGTTGTGCCCATTCCGGTGCTGGTCGCGTCGGTTGTGCCTGTGGTTCCGGTCGCGCCTGTCCCGGTTGCATTGGTTCCAGTGCCCGTGTCATTAGTTCCGGTGGCCGTTGTGCCAGCGGCGCCTGTAGCTCCAGCGGCATCAGTTCTCAATCCCGTTGTGCCCGTTCCACCAGTTCCCACCGCGCCAGTTCCCGTTGCGTTCGTTGTTCCCATCGCGCCAGTTCCCGTTGTTCCGGCCGTGGTGGTGTCTGTCGTGCCTGTTCCCATTGTTCCGGTCGTGGTGGTGTCCGTCGTGCCTGTTCCAGTGCCGGTTGTGCCCGTAGCACCAGTTGTGTCCGTTCCGGTGCTCGTTGTTCCGGTGCCCGTTGTTCCGGTGCCCGTTGTTCCAGTGCCCGTTGTTCCGGTTTGGGCAAAGGCCACCGGCGACACGGCCATTGTGCCCAAGGCGATGCTCGTGGCGAGCAATCCCAGTATCGAGTTGCGTTTGTTCAATTTCATGTTGATCTTCCTTTGGAGTTCAGCGACCGCTCTTCAGGAGTGAAGAACAATCGCTCAAGCTGTGGAGCAGTGCGAGAGCCGCACCACGGAATTCGTTCTGGAAAAACTGTGAAGTCAGTGTCAGGAAAACGCCTTTGGCCCGCGCCGCATCATGGGTTTTGCGGCGTGATGCGACAGGCGTTTTGATCGCATTCCACCAACAACGCGCCATCCAAATCGGTGCGAAAAAGCGGCACGTTATTTCGGGCAAAAGCATCGAGCACGCGTGGCGAGGGAAAACCGGAGCGGTTGTAGCGCCCGCACGAAACAATGGCGGCGCCAGGCGTTGTCGCGCGCAAAAATTCGCTTGATGACGAGGTGCCCGCGCCCGAATGCGCCACCAGGAGCACATCGGAGCGCAACGCTTGGCCGCGACGGGCCAACCGCTTTTCGCCTGCCCGTTCGAGATCGCCCGCGAGCAACACGCTTCGCCCTTTCCAAGTCGCGCGCAAGACCAGCGAATTGTCGTTTTGCGACGCACTAAGCGGCAGTTGCGGCCCCAGCACGTCGATTCGCGCTTCGCCCAACGGAAACGATTGCCCGCCCACAGGAACTAAAAGCGGAACGGCGCGCCGCGCGACTTCGCGGCGCAGTTCGTCCAAGTCGGCCTGCCCGCCCAGCAAATCGCTCAGCGCGTCTTCTTTTAGGGCACCCGCCTGAGCGCCGTCCACGAAAGCGCCCACGGGAATTTCACCCAAAACGCGGCTTAAACCATTGCAATGCTCGGGGCCGGGATGAGACAGAAACACGTAATCGAGCCGCTCGACGCCCAGTTCGCGCAGCGCTGGCACGATGACCGAAGTGCCGATGTCGGCGCGATTGGCGCCTTCGAGAGAGCCGCCGTCAATCAAAGCCGCGCGTCCTCCCGGCTCTTGAACGAGCGTGCAGTTGCCCTGCCCGACATCGAGCACCGTCACGCGGAAGGTTTGGTGAAAAGGCCAATGGTTCCACGCCGTCAAACCTATGGCACCCAGGGAAAGCAGCGTGCAAACGAGTCGCGGATTCCACGCCGCCCCTTGCGCGCGTTTGTGTTCCAGCCACGCGTGAACCGCCTCGCGCAGTTCGGGCCATTCGGAAGTGAAGGGCAGAGCCGCCGCGATGAACAGCGCATAACACGCGAGGCTTCCACTTAGCGGCAGGGACAACCCGCTCACTTGCGCGCCCACCGGATGCGCCGCGCCGCGCGCGATGTCGCCGACCAAACGCGTTAGCTCGTAAAGTGACGCGCCCAAAGGAAGCACCAAACCCAGCGATCCCGCGAACACAAGCACGCCCGCAAGCGGAACGGCCAAAAAATTGGCGCCGATGCCCGCCGCGCTCGCCGTTCCAAAATGCAAAAGAGACAGCGGCACCGTCGCCCCCTGCGCGCCCAACGACATCGCGGCCACGCGGCCCAAAGTGCCGGAGCTAAGCCGCTGGATGACCCGAAAAAATAGCGGCGCCAAACACAAAAGCCCCCACACGGCGGCGAAAGTCAGTTGCAGCGACAAACTCCACGCAAGAGAGGGGTCGAGCAGCAACAAGGCCAGAAGCGCCGCGCCCCACAGCGATAGCGCGTCCAAATCGCGCCCGCTCGCCAGACAAAGCGCCGCCAAAACGCCAAAAGCCGTCGCCCGCCAGATCGAGGGCGCCGCGCCCGCAAGCGTGGCATAAACCACCAACCCCGGCAACACAAACGCCACGATCCAGCCGCGCTTCACGCCAAGCGCGCGCCCCAACAGCAAGAGCGCGCCGAAAATAAAAGTGACCTGTGTGCCCGAGGCGACCAACAAATGGCTCAGTCCCGCCGCGCGAAAATCGGCGCGCAACGGTTCGGGAAGCGGCTGCGACAAACCGTTTTCGCCCCACACCATCGCCGTCAAAAGCGCCGCGTTTTGACTGGGAAACGGGCGCCGCGCGAGCGTGTCTGCGTCGGGCATATCGCCCGCGAAAAGCCTTTGGTAGCGCCCCAAAATCGCCCTGCGCGCCTCCTGAACGCGCCGCTCAAAGCGAAACCCTGCACCTGCTTGTTCGACTTGCAAATCGCGGAGCGGCCCGCTCTGGCACCAACAACCCACGATGATTTGCGGCCAAAACGCGGCGCGCTCGCCGGGGTTTCCTGGCCGGGGTAGCGGGCGAAGCGGTGCCGCGAAAGTGATGCGGTCGCCGATGCCAACGGGCGAGTCAAAAGGCGCCGTGACCCACACGCGGCCCGTGGCGCGCGCACCGTTCACCCGCTCGACTTCAAGCGGAAAGCGCGAGTTGAACTCGGTTTTGTGCGGATAATCGACAACAAGGCCCAGCAGTTGAACCGGCCTTGGATTGACCGGCGCGTCGCGGCGCACCGAAGACTTGGCCATCCACGAAACATCGGCGCGAGGCGCCAGCAGACGCCGCGCCGTGTGAAGGGCGAAAAACGCGACCAACGCCAGCGCCATTCCCGCGCGCGAACGAGCCGGAAAACGACGAAAAGCAAACGAGAACGCCAGACCGCCCACAATCGCGGGCCAAAACCAGCCGAGCGGCGCATTCTCGCGCGACAGTTCGCTCCAATTTCCCGCAGCTTGTCCGCCTATCGCTACACCAGCAAGCGCGCACAAACAGGCCCAGAACAGAGGGCGACTCCACAACGGAACTGACATCGCCGCCAGAACGCGCGCCATCGGCAACGGCGAGCGGCGCAAGGTTGGAAGTGAAGAAGAGGGCATCGCGGCGATTTTAACTCAACCGCGCGTATGGGAAAATGCCGCATTTCCAGAACCAGCACTGGGCACTTCCAGACGCGCTCGAAGAACCGGTTCTTCGAAACAAGCACGGATGCACCCTTTGGCATTTTGCGGCGCGCTTGGTCGCGTGGCGCGCTTGGTCGCGTGGCGCGCTTGGTCGCGTGGCGCGCTTGGTCGCGTGGCGCGCTTGGTCGCGTGGCGCGCTTGGTCGCGTGGCGCGCTTGGTCGCGCGTGTCCACGCGGTGCGAAACGCATTTCCAGAAGTGCTTTTGATGCATCGGATGAAACGCTTGCTGACAAGTGTGTTCGTGGATTTTGCTTGGCAGCGAACCAAAAACCAATGGTTTTCTTTGAACCCGACCTCACCTGTTATTCGCTTTCAAGAGCCACAACCAAAGGCGCTTGGCCCCTGCCGCGTAATCGGCTTATCCTGTTTCCCATGAGAACAACCACCGTCGTTACGGGCGTTTTGCTGTTTTTGCTTGGCCCCTTGTCTTTTATATTGGGCGGAATGCACTTTAAAGCCGGGTCGCTCATCGCTTCGGTTTTTGGCGTTGTTTTGCTGGCGTGCGGTTTGGCTTCGACTTCAACTAAATCCACCAAAATCGCTTCTCACATCGCCGTCGTCGTGGCATTTCTAGGTTGTATCGGTTCGCTGATTGGCAAAGGCGCTTTGGCGATCCCCAAGTGGATCGCCGCTTTGACCGGGAAAAGCGCCGACCCGATAACTTCAATCTCGCAGATGCTCGTGTTCCTGCTATGCGGTTTTTTTGTGGTCAAGAGTGTTCTGTGGTTTCTGGGCAACCGCGCGTCCCGCGGTGCGGCTTAAGTCGATGACGCTTTCTTTTTCCGCGTGGCAAACGCGCGGCGCCTTTGCGCGTGGGGGCGCGCCGTTTCCGGTTTACGGCGTGTGGGGTGATTCCTATTTGCAAGATTTGGTTGTCTCGTCGCTCGTTGAGGCGGCTCTGGGCGAAGGCGAGCGCGATTTCAACCTCGATTCTCTCGATGGCGAGGGCGCTAAAGTCGCCGATATTTTGGCGGCGACTGCCAACTTGCCTTTTCTAAGCGAGCGGCGCGTCATCATCGTCAAACGCGCTGAAAAAGTCGAAGGTTTAGGGCGAAGTGATGGCGATTCGGGCAAAGCCACCAAGAAAAAAGCGACGGGCGCAGGGGCCGCGCCCCGTTTGGCCGAAGCGATGGGTTCACTTCCACCGACAACCGTTTTGATTTTGGCGCGCACTCCCGAGTCAACTGAAGCGGGCGAACGCGTCGGCGAGCGCTGCTTGAACCTGACTCTAGACAAAACAATCGACGAGGCGGGCGCGCTCATCAACTGCACGGTCGAACCGAAAAACACTGCGCTCGTTGCGGGCATCGTGGAAACGCAGGCGCGCACGCGCGGCATCTTGCTCGAACGGGGCGCGGCGGCTTACTTAGCGGGGCGATGCGGAACCGACATCGCCTTTTTGCTCGGCGAACTCGAAAAGTGCGCCCTCAATGCCGGGCTGTCGAACAAAGTCACGCCCGCTGTGATCGACGAAATGACGCGTCCCGCATTAGGAGACACGATTTTCGACCTCACCGATGCACTGGGCGAGCGCAACGGCGCGAGGGCGCTTTCCACTCTGCACGAACTGTTGGAGCGCGGCGAAGCGCCCGAACGCTTGCTGGCCACAGTTGTGTCGAACCTGCGCCAACTGACGCAGGCGCGCGCGGTGCTCGATGCCGGGCTTCCCCTCGATGCGTCTTTGAGCCGCCGTTTGCCGCCTGAGTTAGCCGCTCAACTGCCCAAAGACGGGCGCGATAATCTCGCGCAAAGCCTCGGTTCGAGTTGGACAGCCAAACGCGTGGGCACAGGCGCCCGCCGTTTTTCAGGTGCGCAACTGCGCCGCGCGCTCGAACTGTGCTTTGAAGCCGATTTAGCGATGAAAGGCATCGAAGGCGATGGCGGATTCGAGTCCAAAACCAATTCGGCCTCCACACTGGAAATTTTGATCGCGCGTTTGTGTGGCTCTTAACCCCGCCTGGCATTTGGCCTTTTCCGTTCAACTCCTGATAGGCTCTTTCGTCTCCATCGGTTGCTCCCATGCTTTGTTTTCGCTTTTTGTTCTCCCTCACCCTTGCGGTTTCCGCTTTGGGCGTGGCGCACGCGCAAAATGCGCCGCTTCCCGATTTTGGGTCGCCTTCCTCTTCAACTTCCACCCCCGATGCGCGCCCTGTTCCGGCGAGCGCACCCACGCCGGTTCCAACGCCTCCTCCTCCGCCGCCGATGGTGCAAGCCTTTTTGAAGTCGTCGCCACCTCCGCTAATCGCGGCGGGTCACGCGCTGGTGCCGCTCACGTTTTTCTCGGATAATCTGGGCGCCTCGGTCGGGCGTATCGACAAAACGCGTTATCAAGTGCTATATTTCGGGCGCCAGATCGACTTCTGGATCGGACAGCGCGCAGCGCGCATCAACGGCCAAACCGTGTCGCTTCCGGCTCGCCCGCGCTTGGCCAACGGTCGCGTGTTCGTGCCGCTTCAACCTTTTGCAAGCGCGCTCGGCGTGAGCATCGAAGCGACCGACCGACCGTTTGTTTTTCTGGCCCGCTTTCAAGCGGCAACGGTTCAAAGCGTGCGCTCTGCCGTGCACGGCGACCGGGTGCGAACCGTCATCACGTTTTCCAATCCGACACGCGTGACGGCGACGGTTGGTCGAAGTGGCGCACGCTTCAATTTTGCCGGAGCGCGCGCCCAAAACGTGCCCGAAACTCAGCGCGTCGATGATTATCTGGTGACGCGCACCACGCTCCGTTCGGGCGACTGGAACGCCGATTTTGGTTTGCAAATGAACTACGCGGCGCCCATACAGTGGTTTTCGATGGGTTTTCCCTCGCGCCTTGTCATCGATTCGCAGCGCTTGTTTGAAGAAACCTCCACGCAAACCGAAGCCGGACTTTCTCTCACGCGGATACGGCGCGGCACGGGACACGGGCCGGTTCAAATGTGGGCCGTCAAGCTCGACCCGCGCGAAGGTTGGCGCGTGCGCGTCGAACCCGCGGGCTACAGCGTGATGCAACGCGCGCGGCCTTCACGCCTGGCGGCGCGGATGCGCGCCGTCGTCGCCATCAACGGCGGCTTTTTCGCGTATGATGGCGCGGCTGTAGGCGCCATGCTCGTTGGCGGCGAGTGGATCCGTTTGCCGTGGGGCGGACGAACGGCGCTGGGGTTCGACGACGCGGGCCGCGCGCACATCGGCAACTTGCAAACCCAGGCTTTGGCACATTTCAGTAGCGGCGCGAAGTTGCCCGTGCGCGACCTCAACGGCTGGCCCGACCGCAATCACATCACGGCCCTGACGCGGCATTTCGGCACCTTTTACAAATTGTCCGAGGGTGAAATGGCCGTCGTGGTTGCAGGCGGAAGCGTGATTTCGCGCCCCGGCGGGGGCGGCGTAGCGATTCCCACCGATGGTTTCGTGTTGGTGGCATCGGACGCGGCGCGGCCCTTTTTGGAAAAAATCGCGCTCGGCGAACGCGCGAGCCTCAGCGTGCAACCGCTGGGCTGGCCCAAAATCACAACGGCTCTGGGCGGCGGCCCGCGTCTGGTGCGAGATGGAAAGATTGACATTCCCGCCGAAAATTTCCGCGCCGACGTGACAAATGGAACCGGCCCGCGCACCGCGTTTGGCATCGACAAACGCGGGCGCTACATCCTACTCATCGCCGATGGCCGCCAACGCTTCTACTCAACGGGTTTGACGCTGAGCGAACTCGCGGCGACGATGAAAAAGTTAGGCGCCGTCGAAGCGATGAACTTCGATGGCGGCGGCTCAACCGCGATGGCCGTGCGCGGCAAAATCATCAACCGCCCCTCAGACGGAGCCGAACGGAGCGTGTCGAACGCGCTGCTGGTGATGAGGTAGGAACTACTCACTTCCAGAAGACCAAATTCACTACTCCCAACATCCACACAATTCCGATTAAGATGTAGGATACGCGAATGCGACGAATAAGTATGTTCGCTTTTTCGTCTTCCTTTATCCAGAGAGGAGAAGAAAGCATCCAGGCGAAAAGACAGCGATCTCTTGCGAAGTAACTTCTAAAACCAACCCACAACCACTTTCTATTTGCATTCTCACGGGCAGTCCAGAAGAATCCATTCGGCTTCCCATCTTTTCTCCAGTTACCCTGGTAAAATTCGTGTTCCAGCCGCACAAGTTGATCAAATGTCCATAACATATGGATTAACAGCGAAAAGAAGCACGAAAATATCACCGCATGAAACATAAGTGTTGCTTCACTCCAAACTCAACAAACGAAGTTTAGGAGAAGACGACTTAATCCACGCCGCGCCCGTAGTATGGCGACTTCCAAATCTGCCGCGCCGTTTGTGCGGTGTTCAAGTTGGAGAGCACGCGCCAGTCGGCTTCTTTGGCGGCCTCGAACCATGTGACCGACTCCACGCGTGAAAAGCGCGTTCGCAGTGCCGCGTCCATTTCCTTGAGCCAACGGGCTTTGTCGCCGCCCGTCGAAGAGCAGCCGGTTTCCGAGATGAAGAGCGGTTTGCGCGGCCACGTTTGGCTCGCTAAAGCATAAGGTGCGGCGAAGATTTGCTCGAAGGATTGCCACTTCGAGTGCGCTGTTGTGTCGCCGAAGTTGTAGCCGTCGATTCCCACAGCGTCCACGTAATCATCGCCGGGATAGGCGCGTTTGGGATCGTTCCAAGCGGTTTGTGGGACGGATTCGGCGTTAAAGCACCACACCCAGCGCACATTCGAGGCGCCCGCTTTGCGAAAACGGTCGTGGATGTGTTGAAAGGCCTGCACATAAGGCGCGGCGTCGCCGTTTTGCGCGGAAATCGTCCAGGGATACCAGTTGCCGTTCATCTCATGGCCAAATCTTAGCCATAGTTCGCCGCCAAACGAGCGCGCTGAGTTCGCCCAACTATCGATATAAGCGTCGTATTTGCCACCCTTGATGTCGCGCAATTGAATGGCAGTGGGGTTGGAAAAGTGCCACGGTTCCCAGGTGACTTGCAGCGTTTTGCCGCGCGCGCGCGCTTCGCGTGCGTCGAGGTCGGGAAAGGGCTGCGTCCAATCGGAAAAGACCACGACTTGCGGCACACGGCGCCCTAAAGCCGACTCCAGATCGCCCAAAACAAGCGGCCAGTTGTAGCCGTAAGGAAAAGCCACGCAAAGTTGAACGCGCGCGCCCTCCTGAGCGGGCGAAAGTTTGAGTCCCAATTTTTGTGCTTCCTTTTGGCGCGCTTGAATGGCAGCCTTCATGTTGCGCGGGTCGTTGAGGCGCGCCATATTTTGCTGGATGCCGTCGAGTTGGCTTTGGAGTTCCACGCTTTGAAACGCCCGATCCATGCCCGCGCCTTTGGTGGCCACGAGCACCGGTTTTGACAGGGTTTGCAAGCGCGACTGCGTGTTTCGCGCGGCCAGTTCCAAGCGGTGAATCTGCGCGTTGCGCGCTTCGACCTGCGCCGACAGCGAACGAACTGAGGCGCCCGCGATGGCGACCAGCAAGAGCGCCGCGAGAAAAGCGCCCTGCCACCTGCGGCGCGAACGCAAGGTGCGCAGTCCCGACGCAACGGCCCGTTCGCGCGCGCTTTTGGAAGCATCGCCAGTGCGAAATTGCACGCCCAGCGACAAGCCGGTGCCGTCACTACGCGGCTCGACGTGGCGCACCCAAGCCTCGATTGGTTCGCCTTCAAAGCGCACCAGAAACGGCCAATCGTTTTGCGCGGCTTCGCGCCACATCGATTCGTCGCCCGGCGGCACGATGATTTTGGCGCCGCCCAGCGACAAGTCGCGCGTGTAGCCCAATTCCCACACGTCCAATTCGTCGCGCACCGCGTCTTCGGTTGAAATCCATACCGGGAGCGACACTTCCAAACGTCGAAATCGCCGCTGTTCGCGGGCAAAAACCGGATCGGTCGCAAGTTCGGTCGCAAGTGACGTTGAGGGCGAAGGCGCGGCGTTCATGGAGAACACCTTTTGCCGGGATTTGGCCAATTGAAAGCTGTGAGCGAGGAGTTTGGAACTGTGTGTGGGCGGTGAAAACCGGGCGTTTCAAGTAGCCCTCAAGCAACCACTGACAATTCCAAACTCCCCATTTCTTACAGCACTAGCGCTACCCAGAACGGAACGGTTAACAAACAAAGCGCATAGGTAAGCAAACAGACGGCGGGTGTGAGGCGCATCGGAAGCCTGTATTGCTGGCAGAAAATGGCGATGTTCATCGCCACGGGCGCGGCGAATTGAAGCATGATCATCAGACGCAGCGACCGATCAGCGAACACGGTCGGGAAAAAGTGGATGAGCGCGAAACCCAGAGCGGGAAGCGCGAACATCTTCCAAAACGAGACTTCCAACGCGACGCCTTTGTTGGCAAAACCAGCCAAGCCGCGCGCCGCCGTCTGGCCGATGGTGCCGCCCAAAACCAGCGTCGCCAAAGGCGTCGTCAAGTCACCCAGAAGCGCGAGGGCGCCGGGACTTGCGCCGCCAAACAACACGTTCCAAACCAGGGTATGAGAAAACCCGTGGGAGAAATCGTGCAAAGCGCCAAAGACAACAAGCGCGACAAGCGTGGCAAGCGTTGGCGGTGCGAGCAGGGCGCGCTTGAGATCGAACCCGTTTTTGTGCAGCAAAACGCGCGTGCCAACCGGCCAAAACGAGGCGTTGAAAAAGATGATGAACAAGAAAAGCAGCACCGCCGCGCGTCCAAATTCGCTTGGCGGCAGCAATCCTTGCAGCATCGGCAACACGAAAAACCCTGAATTTTGAAAGCCCAGCAACATCACCATTTCGCCCCGTCCCTGTTCGGGCGAGCGTCGCCGCGAAAGCCCCAAACCGAGCGCGATTTGAAACACCTGCAACGCCGCACCCGCGAGCACGAGCACCCACCAGAACGGGAACAGATGCGGGTCGAACTGCTGCGAAAAACGAGCGAGAATCAAACAGGGCAACGTCAAGTTGGCAACGAGAGAGGAAAACGCGCCCAAGGCTTCGGTTCGAAGCACGCCGCGCGCAACCAAAACATAACCCGCTAAGCCCATGAAGAACACCTTGGCCGTGGCGATCAAAGCCAGAAGAAAAGCGTCGCCGCCGAAAATACGCTCCCAAATCACAAGCGCGCAGTTTGGCGCCCTTGCCGCGCAAGAGAAGAAGGCGGTTGTGGCCTCACCCGGCTTCGCGGCGCTCAGCCGCTCTGCCCGCTTCGTGGAGAGGGCTTTGACTTAGCGGGCTTGAGCGCAAGGTAATCGCGCTTGCGTAGAACAGCCGCAACTGCCTTGCCACTTCATGGAGAGGATGACTGAGCGCCGCGAAGCCGGGTGGGGCTACAACTTCTCCTCTTCTCGAGTGCCTTGCCAAACTCCAGTTGCAATGCCAAATTACGAATACAAGTGCACCCAGGAAGCAACGACCTTTGAACTGTGGCAAGAAGTCGGAGCATCGGCGCCACCCTGCCCGACGTGTGGCGCGCCGACGCAAAAAGTGTTTCGCCCGATCCGCACCATCTTCAAAGGCTCCGGCTTTTACCTCACCGATACCCGCGCTGAAGCGGGCATCGGCAAAGCGGAAGAAGCACCCAAAACAGAAGACAAACCCGCCGCCCAAAGCAAATCCGAAACGCCCGCCGTGCCCGAATCGAAGCCCGATACCGGCGCCGCGAAAACACCCTGAGTTCGCCGCGCCAAAACTCGAACTGCAACCCGTTCGGGCGCGGGTGTTTCCACCGGGTTTCACCTGCGCCCGGTATCGAAGTGAACCTGGGGAAAAGGTTTTCCCTTTCAGGGAAAACCTCTTGGTTTAGAGACTTGACGAAGCGCGACTTCACTTGATTTTCGAGCAGCTTTCCGCCAGAACGCCTTGACCCCGCTCAAGCGGAAGATTATGCTTTCCGCAGCCAAAAGCCCGACATTTTGTGTTTTCTCCCGGAGCGAAGCACAAGATGTTGGGTTTTGCTTTCACCGGCCACAATTTGGTTTCGGTGATTTCCATGCTCCACTTCTTTTTTTAGCAGCCACACAATATGCCTCAAGATCAAACTCAGTCGCCCGCCACGCCCGAACAAAACGGCGTTGTTTCCAACGGAAATGGCAATGGCAAATCTTCCTCGAAGACGGGCAGCAACGGTTCTCGCCAAACCCACGGCGAAACTCTCGTTGTGCCCGATGAAGCCCCGCAATCCGAACTGCAAAGCGGCGAAGTCGCGCGTCAAAGTTTCGCGCAAATGACCGCACAGAGCGGCTCCGGTTCGACCGGTTGGACGCCGGGTTTTCGTGCGCAAACCGCGCCCGAACGCGCGCTCAAATTTTCGCGCCACTTCACCAAATCCGGAGAAGACCCTTTCGAGACTTCGCGCTGGGAAAAGCGCACCGCATCCATTACCGGCGAAAACGGCAAGTCGGTTTTCGAGCAAACCAACTGCGAAATCCCCGCTTCTTGGTCGCAATTGGCGACCAACGTCGTGGTCAGCAAATATTTTCGCGGCCAGATGAACTCGCCTCAACGCGAAACCAGCGTTCGACAAGTCATTGGCCGCGTCGCCGACACCATTCACGATTGGGGCAAACAGGGCGGCTACTTCCAAAACGAGGGCGAAGCGCAAGGCTTCCGCGATGAACTCGTGTATTTGCTGCTCCACCAATACGGCGCGTTCAACTCGCCGGTGTGGTTCAATCTCGGCGTCAAAGGCGCGCGCCAGCAAGCCTCAGCTTGCTTTATCAACTCGGTTTACGACGACATGGAATCGATCATGGAGTTGGCGGCGACCGAAGCGCGCCTTTTCAAAGGCGGTTCGGGCGCGGGCGCCAATCTGTGGCGCATCCGCTCTTCGAAAGAACACCTTTCGGGCGGCGGCATCGCGTCCGGCCCGGTGAGTTTCATGCGCGGCTGGGACGCATTTGCGGGCGCGATCAAAAGCGGAGGAACGTGTTTAGCGCCCTACCAGCGCGTTTACACCGAGAACGGGCCGGTCGCGGTGGAAGAATTAGCGCGGCGTGATTCGTTCATCACGTTGTCCTTTGATCCGCCCGCCAATCGCTTCAAAGCCAAGCGCGCGCGTGCCTGGCACGCCGGACAAAAGCGCGTGGTGCGCGTTGAAACCGATAAAGGCCACTTCGATTTGTCCTTCGACCATCCGGTCAAATTGTCGAGCGGCGAGTTCGTTCAAGCCGCCTTGTTGCGCGAGGGAATGTCTCTGTTCGCCTGTTCCACTGACTTGCAACACGGTCATCTGCGCGTTCATTTGCGCGACGGGCAAAAAGGCAGAGAGTTTTTTCACCACTTGATCGCAACCGACGTTTTGGGCGAAGAGATGGAAGGCCGCATCGTCCATCACCGCGACGGCGACAAGCACAACAACGCGCCGGACAACCTCGAAGTAATGACGCAGGCGCAACACGCGGCTCTGCATGGCCGTGAACACGCTTTGCGCGGCGAAAGCGCTTTACGCGGCGAACACGTTTTTCAAAGCGGCGAGTTCTCGCACGCTGGAAGCGACAGCGGGATGCACCGCGATGGCTCGTTTTGGACGGGTGAAAAAGCGGGCGATGACCGCGAACTGCAAGGCGCGATTCTGACGCAATCAGGCCGCGCAAGCGAGATGCAACACGAAGCCGCGCGCCAGAAAACGCTCAACACCGCGTTTCGCGTTCTCAACGCCGGGTGGCCCATCGACTCGTTCGAGCGTTACGCGCAGGGCCACAAAGCAGTGGTTGATCGCATCGTCCCGATTGCGCAGTTGCGCGAGCAAATCGACGGAGAGTTCGGTTCCTATGATGAGTTCGTGCGCGAAGTCGCGCGCCAAAACCATCGCGTGCAAAGCGTGCGCACCCTCGGCGAGATGGACGTTTACGATGTCGAAGTCGAATGCCCCACGCCCGACGACAAATCGCCGCGCACCGGCCACAACTTCCTCATCTGGCACGGCGACCAACCCACCGGAAGCGGCGTCATCGTGGCGAACACGCGTCGCGCCGCGAAAATGGTCATCTTGAATGCCGACCATCCCGACATCGAAGAGTTCATCGGCTGCAAGGCGCAGGAGGAAAAGAAAGCCTGGGCCTTGATCGACGCGGGCTATAACGGCGGCTTCAACGTGCCCGGTGGCGCCTACGATTCGGTCGATTTTCAAAACGCCAACCACTCGGTTCGCGTTTCAGACGAGTTCATGCGTGCCGCCGAAAACGGCGCCTCGTGGTCAACGCGCGCCGTGACGACGGGCAAAGTCGTCGAGGAAAAGAACGCACGAGAAATGCTGCGTTTGATTTCCGAAACCACGCACATTTGCGGCGATCCGGGCCTGCAATACGACACCACGCTCAACGATTGGCACACCTGCTCGAACACGGATCGCATCTACGCATCCAATCCCTGCTGCGTAACGGGAGATACTCTCGTGGCTGTGGCCGATGGACGCGTGGCTGTTCCCATTCGTGAACTGGTGGGAACCGAAGTTCCGGTTTTCGCCCACGATCACGCGACGGGCAAAACGACGGTTTCACGGATGTGGAACATCGAAGTCAAGCGGCAAGGCGCGCCGGTTTTTCGAGTCACGCTCGATGATGGCTCGACGTTTCGCGCGACCGATGATCACCTCATCATGTTGCGTGACGGTTCCTACCGCATGGTGCGCGACCTGAACGCGGGCGATTCGCTGATGCCGTTTCATTCGCAGGTGCTTTTGCCCGAAAAGAACCGCACCAAACGCCGCTTCATCTGGAACGGGGCGAGTTGGACGCCGCAATACCGCGCCATCTGGAACGCCCTGAACGGCGAGCAACCGGCGCGAACCCACATCCATCACGCCGATTTCAACGCCTTGAACGACGCACCGTCCAACCTGGTGTTGATGAGCGCCGACGAGCACAACGCGTTGCACGGCTCGAAGATGCTCGGTGACAACAACCCGGCGCGGCGCTTGATGAACGACGAGTGGCGCCAAAACATCGGGCGCGCCGTGTCGGGCGAGAACAATCCGCACTTCGGCAAAACCCACTCGGATGCGGCCAAAACCGCGATGAGCCGCAAAGCCAAAGCGCGCTTCGCCAGCCGCGAAGAACGTGATTTGGCTTCGCAACGCGCACTTCAGTGGATGGAAGAAGCGCGCGCGCAAGGTCGCAAACTGGGTCGCACGCCCGAAGCGCGCGAGATTCGTTGCTGCCCGGTCTGCCGCCAGAACTTTGGCGCCGCACGCGAAACGCAGGTGTTTTGCTCAGGCGAGTGCCGCCAGTCGCCAATGGGACGCGCCATGATCGGCGCGGCCAAAGGCGACGCGGCCAAAGTCGGGCGCTCTCCATCGCCCGAAACGCGCGCCAAGTTGTCCATTACCGTGTCGCACACGTCTGATCCGGCGCAAAAAGCGCGCGCCGCCCGCGCATCAAGCCGAGCCAGCGCCCTGAAAGCCGCGCGTTTGCTGCTCGACAACGGCCTCGAACCATCCTTTTCTGCCTGGGACACGCTTCGTCCTCAGGCGCGTGCCCTGGGTGCTAAACGAGTTCCTCAGGTGGCCACACTCACGCAGTTGTTCGCTTCAGAAGGAGAATTCCACGAAGCGGCAATGCTTTACAACCACAAAGTCGTGAGTGTGGAAGCGTGCGGCTTCGAGGATGTTTACGATGGCACTGTGGACACTCACCACAACTTCGCTATCCTCACATCAGAAATTGAATCTTCTGCTAAAGGGCATCAAAACTTTAGTGGGATATTCATCCACAACTCAGAATTTGTATTTTTAGACGACACCGCGTGTAATTTGGCCAGCATCAACCTGCTCAAGTTCTACGACTTCGAAACCGGCCACTTCGACGCTCCGGCGTATGTCCACACCTGCGAGACATTTTTAACGGCGCAGGAAATCATCGTTTCGTTCGCCTCATATCCGACGGCCAAAATCGCCGAGAACTCCGAGTTGTTTCGCCCGCTTGGTTTGGGATATTGCAACATCGGCGCGCTCTTAATGGCGATGGGCTTGGCCTATGATTCCGACGAAGGCCGCGCGTTCGCGGGCGCTTTAACCGCCATCATGACGGGCGCGGCCTATCGCCAAAGCGCGCGTATCGCGCGCAACACTGGGCCGTTCGAGGGCTACGAGCGCAACCGCGAACCGATGTTGCGAGTCATTGGCAAACACCGCGACGCAGTGGCCCGCATCGATCATTCGTTGGTGGCTCCCAACGTGATGGAAGAAGCGCACAAGTGCTGGGATGAAGCGCTGTTATTGGGCCAAAAGCATGGATACCGCAACAGCCAGACGACGGTATTGGCTCCAACTGGCACCATCAGCTTTATGATGGATGCCGATACAACCGGGGTTGAACCTGACATCGCTTTGGTCAAATACAAGAAGTTAGTCGGCGGCGGACTTCTTAAGATCGTCAACCAAACGGTTCCCGCCGCGCTTCGCAAGTTGGGTTACGATGAGAACGAGATCAAATCAATCGTCGAATACATCGACAAGAACGATACCATTGAAGGCGCACCGGGATTAGAAGACAAACATCTCAGCGTGTTCGACTGCGCGTTCAAAGCGATGAACGGCGTGCGAAGCATTCACCATATGGGCCACGTCAAGATGATGGCGGCGGCGCAACCATTCCTTAGTGGGGCGATTAGCAAAACTGTCAATATGCCACAAGATTGCACAGTGGATGAGATCATGGATGCTTATATCCAGTCGTGGAAGTTGGGAGTGAAAGCCGTCGCCATCTACCGCGATAATTCCAAAAGAACCCAGCCGCTTTCCACTTCTTCGGACGCGCAAAAGGCCGAAAAGAAGGAAACTGAAGTGCGCCGCGCGATGCGTCGCAAACTGCCCGACGAGCGCAACTCCATCACGCACAAGTTTTCCATCGCCGGTCAGGAAGGCTATTTCATGGTCGGTTTGTATGAAGATGGAAGTCCGGGTGAGATATTCATCAAGATGTCGAAAGAAGGTTCGACCATTTCCGGCTTGATGGATTCGTTCGCCGTTGCGATTTCGATGTGCTTGCAATACGGTGTTCCGTTGCGGGTATTGGTCAACAAGTTCTCGCACACCCGCTTCGAGCCATCGGGCTACACGACCAACCGTGACATTCCCATCGCCAAATCGCTGATGGATTACATCTTCCGCTGGTTCGACCAGAAGTTCCATCCCAACGGCGACAACGGGCACTTCGGCAAACCCGCGCACGCCGAAGACGGAGCCGACTCAAAAAAAGCTGACCGGGCGCCCGCAACCGTTGCGGGTGCGCCCAGTTCGCCCTCCTTATTTTCGGCTTCATCGCACGAAGAAGGCGCCCGCAACGGCAACCTCGCCGACGCCCAAGCCGGCCTGATGCAAAGCCAAGCCGATTCCCCGCCCTGCCCCAACTGCGGCGCCATCACGGTGCGAAGCGGCAGTTGCTACAAATGCAACGAATGCGGCACGACGACAGGATGCGGTTGAGATAGCACAAAGGAGCGCGGCGAAAGCCGCGCTCCCCATCGAGCAACCGACGGATTTCACACAATGACAGACAACTACGAGAACTACCGCCAAGAAATCACAGAAGACATCGCATCTTGCATTGATAACATGGGATGTCAACCAATACTTTTCATTGGATCAGGTTTGTCACTCCGCTATTTCAACGCGCCAAATTGGGAACAACTTTTAGGCATCATGGCCAAACGTTGTCCTTTGATAAAAAGGGAATTCGCCTATTACAAGCAGCGCACTCCGAATTTGATCGATATAGGTGAAGCGTTCGCGGAATGCTATCAAGAATGGGCTTGGGATGCTGGCCGCGCTGAGTTTGATGCGTCGCTTTTCGATGGATCTCAGCCGCCAGATATCTACTTCAAGAGCAAGGTGTGCGAGGTTCTCACAAAGATCTGTCCGTCGAGTCTAGATCAAATAAATGATGTGGACCTGAAAGCCGAACTCATCTTGTTGCAGATGATAAAGCCCCACTCTCTTATTACCACCAACTACGATAATTTCCTGCAGGTTTTGTTTCCCGACTATGAGCCTATAATCGGTCAAAAAGTTTTACGGTCTAGTCAGGCCAGCATCGGCGAGATATTCAAAATCCATGGATGCGTGTCAGAACCCGAAGGTATAGTAATAACCCGTAAGGACTATGACCAGTTTATTTCCAACAAAAAATACCTCAGCGCTAAGCTACTCACCTATTTCGCCGAACATCCTTTACTATTTATTGGATACAAAGCCGAAGATCCAAACATCGTCAACATACTTTCAGATATCGACAAGATTCTTTCTGAAGAGCATGATCTAATACCAAACATCTATATTTTAGAGTGGGACTCTAGCTTATCGCCTCAGGACAATCCGCCACGAGAAAGGCTAATCCCCATCAGTGAAAGCAGGAGCGTCCGTGTTAAATCCATACGGGCGAACAGCTTCGCGTGGGTGTTCGATGCTTTCGGCAGAAATAACACTTTGGATATGCCAAACCCAAAGATACTGCGTTCTATACTTGCAAGAACATACGATCTTGTCAGATATGACATACCGAGAAAAACCATCGATGTAGACTACCAGTTACTGGAACATGCCTTGGAGTCAGATGATGCATTTGCCAAAGTATTTGGAATCACTACATCAAGCAACGCTACATCCATAAACGCGAACCACCCATTCACGATTAGTGATTTAGTCCCTCATCTGGGATACCAAAAAGGAACTGGAAAATGGCATCATGTCGAGAAGCTAATTCAGAAAGTGATCAAGGACAAAGGGATTAATATCAAATCCAGTGATAATGTGTATCATGTAGCAATATCAACAGGACAATCGAAAGTGCATAAGTATTCTTATGAAGCGTTGAGACTTTTGGAGTTAGTTAGAGACGGCCAGCCTTACGAACTGAACATTTGAACCGTTTGTTCCGCAACACGGAAATGGCAGGCCATGTCCCTACAACCTCCACACGTCGCCATCATGAAACGCCTCTCGCTCCTCATCGCGCTCTTCCTCGCCGCGCCGCTTCACGCCCAGCCCGAACTCCCGCGCACCCGACAGCCGCGCGTCAAAGAAGCCGCGCCGCAAATTGATCCCGAAGCGAAGCGACTCGTGGATGCGATGGTCGCGCGCTATGCGGCGCTTCCGTCTTACTTCGACACGACGACGCTGGGGGTTGTGGATGCGAAGGGTCTGCCCATGGCGGGGGGTGAGGGTTATGGTTTCCAAGGGACGCTGTGCTGGCAACGGCCTTTGAACATCCGCTTTGAGGGCACGAACTCGAAAGGCGCGTTTTTGGCGCTGGGCACCGACAAGGTTTTGCGCGTGGTGTCGCCCGAACATCCGGGGCACTACGTCGAACGGGAGCGCAACCCGCCGCTCGTGATGACCGATGAGAAAGGCAACAAAACGAACTGGCCGCAGGACAACTCGCGCGTTCAATTCGATGCACCGCTGATGGAAGTTCAGGTCGGGGCGCCGGGTTTTGGATTTCTTTTGGAGCCGGATTTCTGGACGCGCACGCTCAAAGATGTGCAGGTTCTGTCGATTGCGGGCGCCGCCGCCGTCGATACCGATGACGGAGACGATGTGTATTCCATCGTGCGGCTGCAACTCAGGGGCGATGAGGGCAAAACGGAGGAGTTGCTGTTGTCCATTTCCAACAAAGACGGATTGCTCCGCCGTGTCGAGGAAACCGATGCGGGTTTAGGAGCCGGAACGCGCATTGTTGAAACGCATTCTCACGTAACCCTCAACCCCAATTTGCCCGCTTCGACGTGGGATTTCGAGGCGCTCGCCAAAGCGAAACCGATTGACTACTTTTCGCAGTTGAACCCGCACCAGTTCGATCCGGCCCTCAAAATTGGCGATTTGCTCCCGACATTTTCGGGCGATGATTTGAAGGGACAACCGCTCGAACTCAACGCGGAAAGCGGCAAAGTGACCGTGCTTTATTTTTCCAACATGGGCATGGGCACCTTTGATGTTCAGATTCTCAAAAAGATGAACCGCGTGATTGGAAGCGACAAGTTGCAAATCATCTTCGTGTCGGGCGATGGCGCCCGTGAACGGGCGGAAGAATGGACGAAGCGTCTTCAACTGCCTTTTCCGATTTATTTCGATGAAAGCGGAATGCGTAACCCGCTCGCGCAAAAGTTCGGGGTGAAAGGCTGGGCGACGACCTTTATCTTCGGGAGCGACGGGAAATTGAAGACTATTTGCCATCACCCGTCCGAAGTGGATTTTAACCAGAGCATTCAAAATCTGCTTCCCGGCACGCCCGACGATGTCTTTGTTTTGCAAGATGGCGAGATGATTTCGCTAAAGTAGATCGCCCTTCAACAGCAGGCGAAACCCGGCGCCAAACAGCCGGATAAGCCCTGTTCGCAACGCAACGGCAGGGCGTGTGTTTCAACTGTTGCACTCTGGGCAGATCATAAATTCCCCTTCGATTGGCTTGTCCGTTACTCATTGGCTCATGCAAACCTTGTTTCCCGGCGCGCTCCCGCAACAGTTGCCACCTTCGCGTTTCGACAGGCGGTTCAAAGCGATTTCGCGCGTCTCCCTTGCTTTGGCTGTTGTGCTGTGGCCGGTGTTTATGTTCCAGCACATGACTTCGCGCGAGACGGTTTCGCAACCGTTGGTTTCCTCTCCGGGGATGGTGAACGGTGTTGGCGCCGCGCAGTCAGGGTTGGCGGCGCCTCCGGTCGCTCCGTTTGGCTCTTATTCACAACGCGTGACTGCTGAAGACCCGCAGGCACGGGTGGCTCTTGAGAGATTGGCGGCTTATTATCAGACGATGCGTTCTTATTCGGATGTAACGGAAGTGCTTTACATTGGCGATACGTCACTCATGCCCCAGAGCATCCCGTCGGCGTATGAGAACACAAAATTTCGATTTTGTCGAGGCACAAATCACGCGCTCATCGAAGATATGACAGGCGCTCGCACGTTTTTGGGGGTGCAAAATGGAAAGGAGATCGAAGTGCGCGATTCGCGGGATGGAGGAGCACCTCATTACTCTTCAACCAGCGAGTTCAGCTCTTCTACCCTCGCGGGTCAACTACACGTCGGTTCTTTTGGAATGCTGATGGTGTCGGGGCAAGAAGTCGCCGCGCTTCCCACTGGACGTTTTGCAGCGACCTTTGGCTTTAATGAGAAGGTTGAAGGCACCCTTTGCCGCGTCATCAACGTAGCCGACGCTCAGCCCAACTTTGGAACGGGCGGCACGGGCGTTTTCTACCGCGACTACACCATCTTTATCGGCGTTAAGGACAGTCTGCTACGCCAGGTGAGGCGCCGCCAAACGAATGGCAACCTCGTTTTGGAACGCGTCGAAACGCACTCTTCGGTTCAAGTTAATCCCGGTTTCCCCGCCTCGACGTGGGATTTCAAGGCGCGAGATAAAGCTAACTGAAACCGCTTAGTTCTGTCGCCGCGCGTGTTGCTCGTGAAAATGCGAGGTTCGTCGAAGTTACAGGGTTAAACCCGTCTATTATCGGCACGCGCGTTGCGAACTCCGCCGCTTCGATATGAAAGCTCTCGTTTGGCATGGCAAGCACCATGTTTCCGTGGATAACGTTCCCGATGCGACCATTGAAAAGCCCGATGACATCGTGCTGAAAATCACCACGACCGCGATTTGCGGGTCGGATCTGCACCTTTACGACGGGTTGATTCAAACCATGAAGTCGGGCGACATTCTGGGCCACGAGTTCATGGGCGAAGTGGTCGCGGCGGGCAAGGAAGTCACAAAAGTCAAGGTGGGCGACCGCGTGGTCGTGCCCTTCAACATCGCGTGCGGTCATTGCTGGTTCTGCGAAAAGCAATTGTTTGCGTGCTGCGATGAATCGAACCCCAACGGCGAGCTGACCGACAAACTTTACGGCCATCCCGCCAATGCCATGTTTGGCTATTCGCATATGTATGGCGGCTTTTCGGGCGGACAGGCGCAGTATGCGCGCGTGCCTTACGCCAACGTCGGGCCGATGGTTGTTCCGTCGCACCTGCCCGACGAGATGGTGCTTTTCCTGACCGACATCTTCCCGACCGGCTACATGGCGGCGGAAAACGCGCAAATCAAACCGGGCGACACCGTGGCGATCTGGGGCGGCGGGCCTGTTGGATTGTTCGCGGCGAAATCGGCGTTTTTGATGGGCGCGGAAAAAGTCATCATCATCGAGAACGTGCCGGAGCGCTTGAATCTGGCGAAGCAAATCGGCTGCGAAACCATCAACTTCGATGAAGATAAAGACGACAACATCTTCGACCAACTCAAAGAGATGACGCCGGGTCGCCGTGGCCCCGATTCATGCATTGATGCCGTTGGTCTGGAAGCGCATGGCACCAGTCCCGGCGAGATTTACGATTGGGTGAAGATGGGGCTTCGTTTGGCGACGGATCGCCCGAACGCGCTACGCCAGGCGATTCAAGCGTGTCGCAAAGGCGGCACGGTTTCGGTTCCCGGCGTGTATGGCGGATTTCTCGACAAGTTCCCCTTTGGCGCCGCGTTCGCCAAGGGTTTGACTTTCAAAATGGGCCAGACGCACACGCACCGCTACCTCAAGCCGCTCCTCGAACACATCGAAAAAGGCGACATCGACCCGACTTTTCTCATCACGCACGAGTTGCCCATTGATCTGGCGCCCGAAGCGTATGAAACCTTTAAAAACAAAAAGGACGGCTGCGTCAAAGTCGTGCTCAAGCCGTTCGAAGAACACACGGCGGGCAAAGTGAAAAACTTCATGACGCCCGAATCGAAAGCGTGATTGAGTTGGAGTTGAGAGCAAACGCGAAGAGGTCGAAAACCTCTTCGCGTTTTTGCATTTTTGCGAGAAATCTAAACTGCGCCGCGATGAAATCGGAAGAAATCGAAAGCGCCCTGCGCGAATCGGGCGCGTTGTTGGAAGGTCATTTTTTGCTCGCGTCGGGACGGCACTCGCAGTTTTATGTCGAGAAATTCCGCCTCTTGGAACAACCGCTATTAACTTCGCAACTTTGCGCGGAACTGGCGCGACGTTTTAAAGATGACAACATCGAATGCGTCGTCGGCCCCGTGACGGGCGGCATTATCCTCGCCTTTGAAGTCGCGCGCCAACTCGGTGTGCGCGCCGTTTACGCCGAACGCGCCGAAGATGGCAAAGGATTCGCGCTTCGTCGCGGCTTTCAACTCCAACCGAACGAGCGCTGCTTAGTGGTTGAAGACATCGTGACGACGGGCGGTTCAGCCCAAAAAGTCGTCGAGTTAGTGCGCGCTAACGGCGGCGAAGTCGTGGGCGTTGGACTGCTCGTGGATCGCTCGAACGGACAACTGCGAATTGATGCGCCGCGCATCGAATCTCTGTTGGAAATGCAAGTTCAATCGTGGGCGCCCGATGAAGTTCCGCCTTGGCTCAGCGAACGTTTTGGAAGCGCACGCAAACCGGGAACGACGAAATGAATCCGTCCATCTTTCCCGCTCGACTGCACGTTTTAATGGCGCGTGAAGCGCCGTTTGGTTTGATTTTGCGTCGTGGGCCATCGAAACAGGTTTGCACGATTGGCTGGAATCGAACCGACGACACCTTTGAATTGGGTCAGTGGCTCAAGGGGAAAATCTACGAGCATCGTTGCGACCTATCTTCTGATGGAGAGTATTTCCTCTACTTTGCGGCCAAACACAAAGCCTTATGGAAGGAAGGCCCAACGGCATGGACAGCTGTTTCCCGCGTTCCTTATCTCAAAGCAGTTGCATTCTGGGGACAGGACGAGAGTTTTACTGGCGGCGGTCAATTCCACGGAGATCGTCTCTATTACAAAGACAAAATAGAGCGTGAAACACCGGGCCAACAAAGTTACCTTGGTAAACCCTCTCTTCCTTACCTCTGGGACTCTGGTGAGAACGAAATTTATGATTTCCGTTTGCGGCGCGAAGGCTGGCAACGCGCAGAAATACGACCGGGATTGGACAACAGGGAGAGGCAGGACTGCGACACCGAGTTGTGGGAGAAAACCCGCAATTCTTGGACGCTCCAACAATTTTCCCATGGCGACCTCAATGCTCCATTTGGACGCGGCGTTTTCTGGCAGTCTTATGAAGCGCAAGATTTGGTGACTGGCGAAACGCTCGGCGACCAAAGTTGGGAATGGGCCGATTTCGACGGCGACCGTTTGGTGTGGGCACAACACGGCAAGCTGTTCGCCGCCAAAATCTGGGACGGCGGGCACGGTGACATCACGGAACTCGCCGACTTCAACGACTGGAAATTCAAAAATATCGTCGCGCCCTACTAAAACACATCTCACGTGACATGCATCCGGTAGGGACATGGCAGGCTATGTCCCTACCAATCTTCTTACGCCGCAATATCGCGCGCCGCATCAATCCAATGCGGAAAGTCGAATGTGAATCCCGCATCGAGCAATCTTCCCGGCACGACGCGGCGGCTTTTCAGCAAAAGTTCGGTTTCTGTTCCTCTGGCAAAAGCGCCCACTTCGAGCTGCCACTTCGCCGTTGGAAGCGCAAAGGGAAATTTCAACGCGCGGCGCAAATCGCTCAGAAACTGCGCGTTGGTTCGCGGATGCGGCGAGCAGATGTTGACCGCGCCTTCGAGTTGTGGGTGTTCGATGAGGAACAAACAGGCGCGACAAAAGTCGCGGACGTGAACCCAACTCACGAACTGGCGCCCGCCCGCCATCGGGCCGCCGAAACCGATTTTTGCTAAGGAGGCGAACGCGTCATAAACGCCGCCGTGCCCTGGCCCGAACGCCATTGCCAACCGCAAGGCGACGCGGCGAGTCGAGGGCAAGTCGGGCGCAAAGAGCGATTGTTCCCACGCCTCGACAACATCGACCGAAAAGCCGTGGCCCTTTTCGCCGTCGCGTTCATCCATCGGGCGGTCGAGGGCATGACGATAAAAAGTTGCGCTACTGGCGTTGAGCCACACGCGCGGCGGGTTGTTTGCTTCTTGAATTGCGCGCGACAAGTCCCGTCGTTTGCGTTCTCGATTCGCGGATGAGGCGTTTGTTCTCGTCGTTGTAGCGGCAGTTCACGCTTTTGCCCGCGAGGTTAATGAGGGCGTCGGCGCCGTCGAGTTCGTTCTTCCACTCGCCGAGGGTTTCACCGTTCCACGCGACAAAACGCGCTTCATCATGAGGGTTCGAGCGCGAAATCAGCACGACTTCCCAGCCATGCCCGGCGAAAAAGGAACTCAAAACGTGGCCCAAATATCCCGACCCGCCAACAAGAACTAAACGAGGCATAAAGAAAAGAGCGCGATGCAGCAAAGCCGTCGCGCTCTTTTTGAGAAAGCTGTTTCAGTGGTTGAGCAGCTTCATCATGGCTTCGGGATAGCGCGTTCCCGCCGCGACGCCCAGCGGCGCGAGTTCATCAATGCGCGCCAAATCGTCGGCGCCCAGTTCGACATCGAGAGCGCCGATATTTTCTTCCAGGCGCTCGCGCCGTTTGGTGCCGGGAATGGGCACGATGTCTTCGCCTTGCGCCAAAAGCCACGCGAGCGCCAGTTGCGAGGGCGTGCAACTTTTTTCGGTCGCCATCTCCTTCACCCGTTCGACCAGTTGCAAGTTGCGATTGAAGTTTTCGCCTTGAAAACGCGGCCAATGGCGCCGATGATCGCTGGGCGCGAAGTCAGCGGGTGTTTTAATCGCACCCGTCAAGAATCCGCCACCAAGGGGCGAATAGGCCACTAAACCCATGCTCAGTTCCCGGCACACGGGCAACACGTCGGTTTCGGGTTCGCGCGTCCACAAACTGTATTCTGTTTCCAGCATGGCGAGCGGGCACTCTTTGGCGGCGCGCCACAAAGCCTCCGGCCCGACTTCGGACATGCCAGCATAACGGATGACGCCTTCGCCGATGAGTTCTCGGAGCGTGCCCATCGTGTCTTCCAGAGGAACGCTTGGATCAAGGCGCGCCGGAAAATACAAATCGAGGAAGTCCACGCCCAGCCGTTGCAGCGAATACGCGAGAAAGTTGCGAATCGAAGCCGGACGATTATCGACACCAATGAAGCGGCCATCGTGATTACGAAGTCCTCCGAACTTCACCGACAGGAAAACTTTGTCCCGCCCCGCGTCTTGAATGGCGCGACCAATCAGTTCTTCGTTGTGGCCTGCACCATAAAAATCGGCGGTATCGAGAAAGTTGATGCCCAGTTCCAAAGCGTGCCGTAGGGTGGCGAGACTTTCGGCGTCATCGGTGCGGCGCCCGCCATAAAACTCGGACATCCCGCTACAACCCAAACCCAGCGCCGACACGCGCGCATCGGTCTTTCCCAAAGTGCGAAATTTCATGTGATTTCTGATACGCGCCGGATTCATGCCGCCGCAAAGAACGACGCGAATACGCGCATCGAGTCGCGCAAGGTTTCGCTAAGTTCAGGCTTCGCCAGCACCTCTTCCACGGTGATTTTGTTGGTCGGAAACGGGATGACGACGCTGGCTTCCTCGCAAATCGTGGCCATCAGCGTTCGCAAAATTTCGCGCAGTTGGGGTTCAGCGAACTCAGACTTGCGCGCCGACAAAACCGCGATGGGCTTGTCCCACAACTCGCCGTCCGACACCAAATGATCGAGCAAATTCTTGAACGAACCGGGCAAAGCGTGAACGTATTCCGGCGTGCAAAACAACACGCCATCGGCTTCTTTGACTTCTCGTTTTAAGTCTGCGACAACTTGTGAGATTTCGAGTTCGGGATTGAAATGCGGCAGCTCGCCCATCCGTTCATAAAGCCGGACTTCGACGTCTGCGGGCGCCAGATGCGCGCAAGCGCGCAGCAAAACGGAGTTGGACGAGGCAGCGCGAAGCGAGCCGGACACGGCGAGGAAAGTCACAGGGAAGGTTTAGCCATTCCTTTTCTGTTCACGCTGTTCCACTGCTCCAGCCGCTTCTGAGCATAATGGGCGATGATCTCGTTGTCATTTGTTGCCAGCGTTTCAAGCAACGAACGAGCGGAAGGCGTTCCGATGTCGGCCAAAGCCCAGGTGCATTTGCGCGCCAACCCAAAGTTTTCATCGTAGTCGAGGTATCGTAGTCGAGGTAAGGATGCGAAACCAGAGCGGCTCGATAAAGCCCGTTCACAGCGCGCGGATCTTTAAGTTCCTGAAGCGTTGAAACGATGTCTTCGTGTCGCGTGTGGAAGTTCCGTTCAAGCAAATCGAGAAGCACGGGCACAAACTCTGCGTCAAACCCGGCATGATAAGCCTTTTCAATCGCTTCTTCAACAGCACGGGCATCTTCCAGTTCAGACGCTAACGCCAGTTCTTCCAAAATCTCCGGTTTCATCTCTTCCACGCCCGCACCGTTTTCAAATCGCAACACAACAACTTCGCCGCTTCTTTTTCATCGCCGCTCGTGCGTTCGAGCGCCTGTGCGACAAGTTCGGGCACGGTTTGAAGTGACGCGCTCACGGCGACGTTGGGCATATACGAGTTGCCCGTGTTCAGGGCGTTGCCCAACAGCAAGTGGCGCGGCTCGATTTCGTCGGATTCGGCCAAAATCAGGGCGCGCTCGATGCAGTTTTCCAGTTCGCGGATGTTGCCTTTCCATGGGAACGCTTGCAAAGAGAGCATCGCTTCGGGCGTGACCTTCATGTCGGGGCGGCCCGTTTCTTCGCCATATTTCTTGAGGAAATGGCTAACCAGAAACGGCACGTCGCCGGGGCGGTCGCGTAGCGGCGGCAGTTCGATGGGCACGACGTTGAGGCGGTAAAACAAATCCTCGCGGAACACGCCATCCGCAATAGCGCGGCCCAGGTCGCGGTTGGTCGCGGCGACGATGCGCACGTCGACTTTGATGGTTTTGCTGCTTCCAATCCGTTCAAATTCGCGCTCTTGCAACACGCGCAAAAGTTTGACTTGCACGCCGGGCGCGACTTCGCCGATCTCATCGAGAAAGAGCGTGCCGCCGTGCGCCCACTCGAAGCGCCCGATGCGCTGAGCCGAGGCGTCGGTGAAAGCGCCTTTTTCGTGACCGAAGAGTTCGTCTTCCAGCAAGTGTTCGGGCAGAGCAGCGCAGTTGACTTTAACGAAGGGTTTTTCGGCGCGCGTCGATTGAAAGTGGATGGCGCGCGCCAGAACTTCTTTGCCTGTCCCACTTTCGCCGGTGATGAGAACCGTTGCGTTGGATTTGGCGACTTTGGCGGCGGTGACGTAGGCGCCTTGCATCTTCTCGTTATCGCCGATGATCGTTTCAAATTTGTAGCGGTTGAGCAGCTCGTTTTGCAAATAGCGGTTCTCGTCTATCAAACGCGAGCGTTCCAGGGCGCGGCGCGCGACGAGTGACACTTCCTCGATTTTGAACGGCTTGGACAGATAATCATAAGCGCCCAACCGCATCGCTTCGACGGCGCCGTCTTTGGTGGCGTAGCCGGTGACGACAACGACCGGTAAATCGCGGCGCCGTTTTTTCACTTCGCGCAGCACGTCGTTGCCAGTCATGTCGGGCAACTTCATGTCAGTGAACACCATGCCGATTTCGCCGATTTTGTCGTCCAAAAGCGCCAAACCGTCGCCGCCTTTGTGGGCCAGATACACGGTGAGACCTTCGCCTTCGAGGATTTCGGCGAACAGGCCGGCGAGCTTTTTCTCGTCATCTATCACTAAAACGCTGGCCGAAAGCGGCGCGGAAGATTCTTGAGTGGCCATGAGCAAAGATTGGGCTTAATTTTAACGAACTCAAGTTGCGCTTCATTGCTTGTTTTTGGCCATTCAAATCTCGTCCAGCCACAACTGCGCCGCCCGTCGCTGAGCCGGAAGGGGCTGAAAAATTGAACGCTTTTCTTTCAACTTCGCCAGCGCCTCATCGAACGAGATTCCCGCGCGTTTGGCTTCGAGCGCGCAAGCGATGGCCGCCGTGCGCTCCATTCCGGCGCGGCAATGCAGGTAGATTTTGGCGTGGGGAGCGGTCAAAACGCGCTCAACCCACTCCCATGCTGCGTCGAAATCGGCGGGTTTGGGCGCGCCCATATCCACGACGGGCAAGTGCAAGCGCGTGATTTTGGCATCATCCATCGCATCAACCGCGTCAAGTCCAAAGTGCGGCGCGCTCCACTCACCTGTTTCGCGCAGGTCGATGATGTGCGTGATGCCCGCGTCTTGGAGGGTTTGCACGTCGCGGGCACTCAGCGGATTGCGACCCACCGCGAGATGGTCATCGAGCCAATCGAAGGAAAATGCGGGAAGTCCCGGTTTGGCATAGATTCTCAAATGCTCGCGCAAAGCGAACAGCGAACGCGCGGTTTGATCGAGTTCCTCGCGTTGATAGAGCACTTCCAGCCAACGCGCGGGAATGGCTTCGACTCCGTAAAGCGCGCCCGCCGCTCCGCCCGCGACGGCGCCCATCGTGTCCGCTTCGCCCGCGAGATTGACGATTGAAACGAGCGTTTCCTCGAACGAATCGAAGTTCAAAACGCACCACACAGCGGCTTCCAAACACTCGACACAGTAACCCGCGTAGCCGCTCGGTTGAAGTTGCTCGAATTGGAGGTTTTCGATGTTTTGCAAACGCGGCCAGAATTCGTCGGGCAACGGCGAGGGGCCGGGCGTTTGATCCGAAAAACGCGGCAAGTTTTTCGCCGCCTCCAGCGAGATGCGCCACGCTTCGAGCTTGGCTTCACCATCGAGCAAACGCGCGATCCACAAGCAGTAAAGGGCGCAGCATACTTCGACCTGCGGGTCGAAGTGCGTCATCGCCGAATGCAAAGCCGAGTGGCGCAGCATCTCGCCCTGGTCAGCAAACGCCAGAGCGACGGGTGTAATGCGCATCAACGAGCCGTTGCCGCCCGCTTCTCCTCGCCTGGCCTGCGGCGTTTGGCGCGACGCCAAAAACCAATCGTTCGTCGAATCGAACAAATGAATCGCCGCCGAAATCGTCGAACCGACATCTTTAGCCGAGGGCGCCCACTTCAAAAACTCCTCGCCCGTCGCTTTGATTTCGTCTTGCCCACTTACACCCGCCAAAATGCCGCGCGCCACACCGAGCGCCATCGCGGTGTCGTCCGTCCATTCACCCGGCGCCCAAGTCGAGTTGCCAACCATTTCGGTCAAGCGGCCAAAGCGTTTGCGCGCGATGTCGGGCCGCAAGAATTCGAGCGGCGCGCCCAGAGCGTCGCCAACGGCGAGGCCCACAAAGGCGCCGGTGACACGGGAAGAAAGTTGCATGAGAAATTGTTGCCTCAGTGTGATAGAAGTCAAAGTCACACAGGTGTCAGAAGAAGGCGGCGCAACGTTTTCCAATCGGGTTTTTCAGCACCTTGAGCGTTGCTGTGATGCCCCAGACAAAGGGTTTGGCCGCGCGCATTCACAGCCAGAGCGCGTTGGAGATACCAGCCGCTTTGAGGAGCGATCAACCCGTTCAAGTCGAGGGCACCATCCGAACTTTTCCCGTTCCACCACAACGGGAAAGCGCGTCCATGAGGTTCGACCATTCCTCCCGAAGAGGCGGGCGCTGTGGCGATGCGCCCGTTGCCAACGGCTGTGCCATCCGCAAAAAGAAAAGGCATTTTCATGTCGTAAACCGGCCACTTTGGGTAGGCCTTCATTTTCCAGCCCGTTCGAGTTCGCACCCCGGAACCTTGCCACAACTCGATTCCCGTTGGCTCCATCACAACAGAAAAGCGACCGTTCACGGCCCTGACCCACTGGCTGTTTCCCAGACCTAAATCCCTCGCGCGCCGCAGGAACAGCGCTTTTTGCAGCGCTTCCCGTTGCTTGCCTTGTGGTTCGTCGAAAAAAACCTGGCCCTGATTGTTCAAACGCCAACTGTAATGTTCGCCGTTCCACTCATAAAAGGCTGTCCAGTCTGTAGAAGCAGCGCCGACATCACGCACAGAGTAACGCGCGGTGTATCGAGGAACAGGCGGAAGCAGACGATATTTGATGCGCAGGAAAATCGCCCAGTAACAAAACAGCGGAGCGAGCAAGATGAGCAAAACCAAACCGCCAACGATCCCACGAAAACGCATAAATCCAGCACAACACACGCCGCCTTGTTTTTCAAGCACCTGAGTGCAAATCCAAACGGAGGCCGAAGATGCGAGTGCGTCCCTGATGGCCTCTGTTCGTCTATGCGGCTTCATGGCCAAAATCTCCACCCGCTATACCTGTCAGGCGTGCGGTTACAAATCGGCGAAGTGGTTGGGGCGTTGCCCCGATTGCTCTGCGTATTCCACGTTCTCCGAAGAAACCGTCGTCACGCCCGCCAAATCATCGAGCGGGCGCAGTTCGTTTTCACCCGCGCCGACCAGCCTCAACTCGACCAAACCGCAACCGCTTTCAACGGTGGGAGCCAAATCGAAGACGCGGCTTTCGACGCAGATGCCCGAACTCGACCGCGTGCTCGGTGGCGGCGTCGTGCCCGGTTCACTCGTGCTGATTGGCGGCGATCCGGGCATCGGCAAATCGACGCTGCTCATCGAAGCGGCAGTGCGTTTAGCTATAGAATACGGGTCGGGCTTGTATATTTCGGGCGAAGAATCGGTGTCACAAATCGGTCTGCGGGCACAGCGATTGGGACTTGATGCCGAAGAATTATTGCTGGCGAGTGAAACCGATTTGCTGCAAATCGAAGCACACATCCGCGAACTCAAGCCCGCTATCGCCGTTGTCGATTCGATTCAAACCGTGCAACATCCTGGACTCGATTCGTCGCCGGGCACCATTACACAGGTGCGCGAAGCCGCGACGCATTTGCAACGCTTGGCCAAAGAATTGGGCGTGCCGATTTTTCTGGTCGGCCACGTTACCAAAGAAGGCAATCTCGCCGGCCCGCGCGCGCTCGAACACATCGTGGACTGCGTGCTTCAACTCGAAGGCGACGAACACAACCAGTTCCGACTTCTGCGCGCCCTCAAAAACCGCTTCGGCTCGACCAATGAACTCGGCGTGTTCGAGATGAGCGAGGCGGGCATGGCCTCGGTCGACAACCCGTCGCTGCTTTTTTTGTCACAGCGCCCGGAATCAGCGCCGGGTTCGGCAGTTGCCGCCGTTGTTGAAGGCGCGCGGCCACTGCTTGTTGAAGTGCAGGCGCTCTGCGCGCCGTCCTATTTTGCGGCGCCCAGGCGGGTTGTGACGGGCGCCGATTACAACCGTGTGTTGGTGGTTTTGGCGGTCATCGAAAAGCGCTTGGGCCTTCGGTTGGGCGATATGGACGTGTATGTCAACGTCGCGGGCGGCGTGAAAGTGTCGGAACCAGCGCTTGATTTGGCGATTGCTTTGGCGGTTGTATCGAGCATGAAGGATTGCCCGCTTCCTAAAACGTTGTGCGCGTGGGGCGAAGTGGGACTTGCGGGCGAAGTGCGCGCCGTCGGTCATTCCGAGCGGCGCGCAACGGAAGCGGGGCGATTGGGATTTTCCGATTTAATGGCGCCGCGCGCCTCGATTGATCAGCGCGCCAAGAATGGCGAGTTCGTCGCGTCTGGCGTGGCGAACCTGCGCGAAGCTGTCGAACGCTGGTTACCCGATGCGCTGGGCGGACGGATTTCGGATGGCGGGGCACCGCGTTACACAAAAAAAGAAGGGCGAGCGAGCGGCGCCAGTCGTCCGGCGCGCAAGGTCGAACGCGATCAAGAGCGCGACGAATTTGGCGTGGAAATGTAGGCAACCCAATGGAACATCCCTGGCGCACCGACCCCCGACTACACGGGCGTTTTTCCCCTGAATTTGCTGACGACCTGCAAGTGATGATTCACGATGGCGGGCCGCGTTTTTCGTCGCTTGCGCCCGAAGTGGCGTGGGTGCGCGTCGAAGCCACGCGTGGTTTCGCATTTGGGGGCCGCTTGCTCAACGGGCCGCACGCTCTTCAAAGCGTGCGAGAAGGCGATTTCCTCTTGTTGTTGCTGGCTCAAGGCGCGCAGTTTCCGCTTCAAACAAGCGAGAAATACCTGGCCGAGCGCGCTGGGTGGGACATCGAGCCGTGCGACCGGTGCGGGTTAAGCGAACTGTTCGATGCGCCGTCCGACTTGATCCGGCGCATTTTCCCCAGTGCGCCTCCCGACGCCACGCTCGAAATGTTCACCTCATTTTGCCCGCTGTGAGGCGGCGTTCAAGGCGTCACTGCCCGCGCTCGAAACACGCCGCCGCGCCCTTGGTGGAAAAAGTGGGGGCGATGATGCTGGCAACGCAGCCGAAAGGTTTCTTGCCTCAACTTGGATCCGCACTAAATCTTTTCGCCGATGCGCCCAGCAGGAAAGCCAAACTAATAGCTCTTGCCATTATTGGGGCACTCGCTCTTCGTTATGAACATTCAACGTTTCGTCTGGATCGTGATGACGCTGCTTTTCGGCGTCGTCGGCGCGGTCAGTGGTTTCTTGCTGGGCCACTTTTACATCAACGATGCTCTGCCGCGCGTTTTCAACGCGGCTCCCAGCGCCATCGCGCCAGGCGGCATTGGCGGAGTTGTGCCTTTTGTGCTCGCGCTTGGACTTTGCATCGTCGGCGCGCGCTTTGGTTTGTATTTCGCCGACCGCGTGATTTTGGGCGGACTGCGCCAGATGAGCCAACTGAGCGCTGCCGACCGCGTGCTGGGCATCGCGGGCGCGCTGCTCGGTTTGCTGTTTGGCGTGCTCATCACCGTGCCGCTGCAAAACAACACGCCGCTCATTATCGGCGCCAAATTTTGCGTGATGCTCATCGCCTCGGCGATTGGGATGGCGATGCTGGGCGGAATGCGCGCGGAAATGCTGCGGGTTTTCCCTCAATTGGAAGAACAAAAATCTGGTATTTCGCACGGCGCGCGCCCCAAATTCCTCGACACCAATATCATCATCGACGGGCGCCTCAACGATCTGTGCAAAACCGGCTTTATCGAAGGCCCGATTTACGTCCCGACCTTTGTGCTCGATGAAGTGCAGCACATCGCCGATTCGTCCGACTCGATTCGCCGCGCGCGCGGGCGGCGCGGTTTAGATGTCCTCAACTTGATGAAAGAATTGACCGAGCCGCAAATCGTCAATGGCCAGCACGTTTTGGTGCCCGTCGTTCACGTGATGGGCGAATTCCCTCTCTCGGTCAACAAAATCCACGCGGTCGATTCCAAACTCGTGGCCCTGGCGCGCGAACACGAAGGCGTCATCATTACCAACGATTTCAACCTCAATAAAGTCGCTGAACTCCAAGGCGTGCGCGTTCTCAACCTCAACGAACTGGCGCAGGCCATCAAGCCCGTCGTTTTGCCCGGCGAAGAAATGCAGATCACCCTCGTCAAAGAAGGCAAGGAATCAACGCAAGGCGTTGGCTATCTGGATGATGGCACAATGGTTGTTGTGAGCGATGGAGCAACGCACATCGGCTCGACGTGCGCCGTGGTTATCTCAACAGTGTATCAAACGGTCGCTGGAAAAATGATATTTGCTGAAATCAAGGACAAGGACAAAGAACCGGCCAAGCCTTCGATGCGCGGCACAGGCGACGACTTGTTCGGCGAAGGCGGCGCGGCAGCGCGCCAGGAGCGAGGTGGACGATATAGTGACGATAACGGCAATCGTTCCGGCAGCGGGATGCGGCGCAAGAGCCGGACTTAACGGCAACAAAATCCTCGCGCCTCTGCTGGGCCGTCCGGTTTTGAGTTGGACGTTGGAAGCCTTGCTCCAAGCGCCTTGGGAACAGGCGAACGCGCGTTTGGTTCAACTGGTGATCGTGGCGCGCGAAGCCGAGTTCCCGCTGATTCAGTTGGCCGCGCCATCGATACCGGGCGGCGTTGAACTTCTGCTCGTGCAAGGCGGCGACACGCGCCAAGATTCGGTTGAAGCCGGAATTCGCGCAAGCGAGGGCGCTTATGTGTTGGTTCACGATGCGGCGCGGCCCTGTGTAAGCGCGCAGCTTTTGACCCGAACCGCCCTGCGCGGCATTCGCTCAGGTGCCGCGATTGCGGCGCTTCCCGCCTCGGACACGGTGAAGTGGGCGCAGGAACACAAAGCCGACGAGATCCAATCCACCTTGCCCCGCGACAGGGTTCACTTAGCGCAAACGCCGCAAGTGTTCTGGCGAGGAACGCTGCTTCGAGCTTTCAAAAAAGCGCGCCAAACCGGATTTGAAGGCACCGATTGCGCTTCTTTAGTTGAGCACGCGGGCGGGCGCGTGGTTCTGGTCGAGGGCGAGCGCACCAACATCAAAGTCACCTTTCCCGACGATTTGGAACGGGCGGGCGCGATTTTGGCGCAGCGCGGGAGTTGATCCGTTGGCCCGACAGTTGAAACTTCGGGCAACTTACAGCGAAACCGGACTGCGCTGGTTGGATTTGCAGTTGGCGTAGGCCGACTTCGCTGTAGGTTGCCCGCACTTTTACGTGTTGGGTTTTGGCTTAAGTTTTAGTTTCAGTCGTGTGGCCACTGGATAGTGGCTTCAAACAGCCCATCAATTATGGAATTTCGTGTTGGCATAGGTTACGATTCGCACCGTTTGATCGAAGGTCGCCGTTTAATTTTGGCGGGCGTGGAAGTTCCGTTTGACAAAGGTTTGCTCGGTCATTCCGATGCCGATGTGGTGCTACACGCTCTCACCGATGCGCTGTGTGGTGCGGCGGGGTTGCCCGACATCGGGCGCTTGTTTCCCGACACCGATGATCGTTGGAAAGACGCCGATTCGGGACTTTTGCTATCGCAAGTCGCGGGCAAGGTGCGCGATGAAGGCTGGCTTATCGGCAACATCGACTGCGTCCTGGTGGCGCAAAAACCGAAAATTGCGCCCTTTATCTCGCAAATGAAGGCCAGTGTGGCGCGGCTTTTGAGCGTAGAAGAGCATCGCGTGAATTTGCGAGGCAAAACCGGCGAGGGCTTGGACGACGTAGGCGCGGGCCTTGGCATGATCGCTCACGCGGTGGTTTTGTTGCAACGTGAGACGGAACAAGATAGTAGGTAAACACGAGTTGAAGGAAAAACGCGATTTAGTGGATAAACACGAGTTAGTAGAAAAACATCAGTTGTAACGAGTTGGCTTTCCAGTTCAACTCGAATCAATAGAGAGAATCCCGTTCGCTCTTTTGGAGCTAAACCACAGACGGGATTCGCAGGAGGATTATCGAATGCTGTCTTCTGTGCACGTGCAGGCTCGCGGTTGCGAGGTAGACGCCGCGCTTCGCGCCCATTTCGAGGCGAAGTTGGGAGGATTGGACAAAGTTTGGTCGCGCGTGGATGACGCGCAAGTGCGACTGCGCTTGGAGCGCGGTTATCATGTCGCCGAAATCACGCTGTTTGCGGGCGGCCTGGTCACGCGGGCCGAAGAACGCGCCCACGATTGCCGCGCGGCTTTCGATGCGGCGTGTGCCAAGTTGCAAACGCAACTGAGCCGCTATAAAGACAAAACCCAGCGCAACCCGCGCCGCCACAACAACCGCGACGATGTCAACGGCGTGGTGCTTCATCCCAAAACCGCGCATGACGGCGAGTTGCCCGAAAGCGCCACGCTGTCGGCTTTGACATCGCCGAAAAACGCCTTGGAAGAAAACGTCGCCTTTGAAGCCGACAGCGATTCCTTTGAAGGCGATGTCGCCTCGGAATCCCTCGTGCGCGTGAAAAAGTTTGCCCTCAAACCGATGTCGCCCGACGAAGCCGCGTTGCAAATGGACTTGCTGGGCCACTCGTTTTTCGTGTTCCGCAACGCCAAGGATGGCTCGGTCGGCGTCGTCTACCAGCGCTCTGGCGGCGGCTACGGCTTGATCGATCCGGTCGCTGACTGAAAATCAAGCGCTCGTTTAAAGAAATCCCAAAACCACGCCTTCAATTGAAGGCGTGGTTTTTAAATTTCCCCAGGGGACACCCCAAAAAGCAAGACAAAAGCGGCGCCATACTGTATCATATCTTGTGACGCAAGCGTTGCGCCAGAACTACGGGTTTGAGGCGGCGTTTTCGTTTTTCCTTAATTCCGCAAGCGGAGGTTCTTATTTATGCCGGGACGTGTTTGGACACAAGAAAAGCTGATCGCCCAGATCAAAAAATTGCACCGTGAAGGCGTAGATTTGTCGCCGACTTCGATGCAGCGCACCCATTCCACGCTGTTCTCTTCGGCCAGATCAGGTTCACATTTTGGTTCGTGGTGCGCCGCCATCGAAGCGGCTGACCTCGACTACAACTCGTTCAGGCGCGTCAAAGGCCAGTGGACGCGCGAAGATATCTTGCTGCGCATCCGCGAGATGAACGCGCAAGGCCACGATCTGCTCGACCCGCGCTTTAAAATCAAGAACCGCAGCCTGTATTTGGCCGCGTGCGCGCATCGCTACTTCGGCTCGTGGAAACGCGCCGTTGAAGCGGCGGGACTCGATCACGAACAAATGCGCGAAGGCCGCGTATGGACGCAAGCCCGCATCCTGCGCACCATCCAAGGACTCGCCGCGCAAAACAAACCGCTCGGTTGGGCGTTCATCGAAGAACACGAACCCGGCATCTACCGCGCCGCGCGCCGCCGCGAAAACTTTGGCTCGTGGGCAGGGGCCCTGCAAGCGGCGGGCGTGGGCGCGCCAACACAACCCGTCGGCGACCCGGTGCAAACGCGCCCCGTGCTGATGATGAGCGGCGAAGAACACGCTCCCGTTAGCGAAACTTCAAACGAAGGTGAACCGGCCCGATTGGAAGTTTGAGTAGGGCCAATGAAAAACACGCCCGCTTCTGGCGGGCGTGTTTTCGCTTGACGGGTTGAATTTTCAATTACCGTTGAACTTGAGCATCCCATCCGGGCCTCTGGCCCAAGCGCAAAGGCCGGACGCAGCCGAGCGGATGAGATTGTCAAAGTTCCATTTTTGTCTCCCAGTCGTCTATAAAACAAGAGCCGCTTAAACTGCGCGGCCTTCATGCCCGCTGTTTCTGTCGTCGTGCTACATCACGACAAAGCCGCTTATTCGCGCGCCTGTTTGCGTTCGCTGCTCCTTTGCTCGCAACGCCCGTTGCAAATCGTCAACGTAGACAATGGTTCGCGCGATCAAACCCCGCAATTGTTGGACGAATGGGAACTCGAAGCAAAGCGCGTCGGAATCGAGTCGCATCGTTTGCGGTTCAACTCCAACATCGGCGCTATTCGCGGGCGCAATGAAGCGCTGAAGGTCGCCGCGACGAGCGATTTCCTCGCTTTTCTGGACAACGACACCTTGGTTGCCCAGACCGATTGGATCGAGCGGTTGACCGAGTTTTTGGAAGCCAAACCCAATTGCGCGATTGTCTGTCCCAAAATGGTGTTTCCCTGGGCGCCCTTTGAAATCGAATGCCTGGGCGCGGGCGTGTCCAAGGGTGGGCGCATTCAATACATCGGGCGCGGCCAAAAGCGCGATGCGTTCAGCGAGCCGTTCGAGGTGCAGTGCGCGATTTCCGCCGCGTGGCTGGCGCCGAAATGGGCCTTCGACCGATTCGGCGCGCTCGATGAAGCCTTTTCGCCGGTTCAATACGAAGACCTCGATTTTTGTTTTCGGGCCAGACAAAACGGCGCGCAGGTCTGGGCCGACCCACGCGTCGAAGTGTTTCACTTCGAGCACACGACGACGGCGAGTTCAAGCGACATCAATTTCCGTTACGTTACTGCGAAGAATTCGATTGAGTTCAAGCGGCGCTGGAGCCAAATGTTTGTTCAAGAAAACGGGCCAAGCGATGAGGAAACGCGTTGGCAAGACATCGCCCGCAAACCAATAAACGAAGTGGACACAACCGCGCTTTTGCCGCTGGGTTCGGCGCCAAGAGAACACGCGCCAAGCGATTTGCTGCACAGCGATGAAGCACAAGGCGGGCGCTCTTTATGATTTCGACTGCTTTTGGCGCGTTCTTGCACGGTTTTTTTGCGCTTTTGCCGCGCTTTATCATTCCGTTTTTGGTGTCGTGGGTCGCGGTGCTGGGATTGGAACTGCTCGCGGGCACGCGTTTGCGCGGGCATTTGCGCCCGCACATCCTGCGCGTGGACGAATACCTGCGTTCGTGGGCTTTATCCAAACGCTTCCGCGAGCGCGGCAATCCCGCATCGGATCGGCACGGGCGAACATGGTTTATGCGCTTTTGGACGAACTTCGCTTCGGCCATCTCGCTCATCACCTTGTCGCTGGCTTTGGCTGTGGGCGCGCACGCTCTCAAGGCGCCTCATCCCGTATTGTTCTACTTTCCAGGATTGTGTTATCTTGGCTCGATGGCGCAGTCGTATGTGTCCAAACGCGCCATCAAGCGCGTGCGCCCGCCGCGCGACCAAGGCGCATTTGGCTTTAAGATGCGGGACAGTTCGTTTCCATCGGGCCACTCGCTGACCTCGTTTTGCTTTTGGTTTCCCTTCGCCGTTGCGGTAGGCGCCGCGGGTTTTGGCGGAGGTTGGGCAGCGTTCGCGGCACTTTTTGCGCTCGTTACTGTCGGATTCACAGGGCTGAGCCGCGTGTATATGGGCGTGCATTTCCCGTCCGATGTGTTGGGCGGCTATACGATGGGGCTGGTGTGGACACTGATGTGCGTGCTGGTGCTACTGCCGATCTTGCGCGGCGCATGGTAAAGGAGACAACCTAATGGATGACTTGAAACCTCGGATCAAACAGATGATCGTTGAACGCTTGTTTTTGCCTGTTCAACCCAACCAGATCGGCGACGATGAGTTGCTGATGGAAGCTTACAACGTCGATTCCGTCGCGCTATTTGAGGTGGTAGTCGGACTCGAAGAAGAGTTCGGCGTATCGATGGAAGACTCGGATTTCAGCGTCGAATCGTTCCGCACGGTCAATTCCATCGCGCAACTCATCGCCGACAAATCGTGATCGAGCCGTTCTTTTTCGCGGACAAGTTGTTCGGCATCTGGCGCTCTACTCCCGACGCCAAAGCCGCTGACGCCAAAGTTGCTGACGCCAAAACCGTCTGGATTCTGGCGCCGCCTTTTGCCGAAGAAGAAAAATCGGCGCGGCGCACCTTGACCGAAATCGCGTTCCAATTCCAAGCGCGCGGTGAAGCGAGCCTGTTGTTTTCGTTTCGCGGCCAAGGCGATTCGGGCGGCGACTTCGCTTTGGTTTCGCTCGATGATTGGCAGGCCGATTTGTCGAGCGCAATCGAAGAAGCCAAACGGCGCGCGCCAAGCGCTCAAGTCGCTCTTTTAGGCGTTCGACTGGGCGCGAGTTTGTCGCTTCGCGTGGCCTCGAAACGCGATGATGTGGCGAAGCTCATCTTGATCGAGCCGCTGTTATCGGGCCGTTCCTTCGTGGCTCAACAACTGATGCGCCAGAAAATCCGCGCTCAAATGACGGGCGCATCGAGCGTGGAAGCGCAAGTGCTGGGCGAAGACACCAAAGATTTGGACGGCTGGCCGCTTGGCGCAAAACTCAAGGGTGATTTGCAAGCGCTGGATCTGGGTCGTGAATCGTTCGAGTTGAAATCGCAAACGCACGTGATTCAAGTCGGGCCAAAAGCGGAAGTCGCGCCGCCACTGCGCGCCCTGAGCGACAAATTGAACGCGCGCGTCGAAGCGGTGGTGATGCCGCCGTTTTGGAATTTGCTCGATTATTCGAGTCCGGCACCTTTGTTGGCCCGGCTGTGATGGTCATTCCGATACGAGACTTTCTAATCAACCTCCGACAAGTAGGAAGAGTTCGCAAACTGAATTAATACTTCCTTTCTGAAATCCAAGCCGTGAATCCAACTTCCAACAGGCCGCCTCTGCCCGATCCGGCGCGCAACCAACCAACCGATGTAGCACCACCGGCACCTCAGCCCGCGCCTGATGACGCGCCTGCACCCGACGCCAAGTTGTGGCTCTTGCCGCTCGCGGTTTTGGCGCTGGTTCAATTCGGCGCGCCGCTGTTGCCTGTGCCTAACATAGCCGTCGTGCTCGTGGACGTGACTCTGCTCACCTTGATTTACGTAGGTGGCGTGGTCGCGTTTTCCCTCGGCATCGCGCGTCAGAAGTGGCCGTTGCCCGTTGTTTTGGCCGGGTGCGCGGCGAGCGCCCTCGTCTACAAAGTGGCTCAGGTCGCGCTTGCAAGCTCGCCTTTTGGTGGGCAGGCGCAAAGTTTCGCGCTGCTTTTTGTCGGCACTTTCTTCGGCTTGCTGGTGGCGCGCATCATCCGTCACGCCAACATGATCGGGCCAATTGGCGTGATGGTGGCGCTGATCGACATCTGGGGCGTGATGTTTGGCGGCATCGTATCGCAGTTACTCACCAACAAAGCAACGCAGCACGTCGCGCAACACGCGATGGCGAGCGGGCCAAGATTAGGTGCGGCAGGAGCGAAGTTCGCCGGGTTGCCCAACCTTTCTCTGCCAGCCATTGGCATCGGCGATTTCCTGTTTCTGGCGCTGTTTCTGGGCGTTCTGGTGCGCTTTCGCATGAACTGGCGAGCGTCTGCGCTCTGGATGTGGGCGGGCGTTTCGCTCGCCCTACTCGCCATCGTGTTGCTACCGTTTGTGCCCGCGCTTCCGGGCCTGCTGTTTCTGGGCGCTGGAGCCGTTTTGCCCAACCTCCGATACTTTCAATTCACGCGTGAAGAACGATTCGCGCTACTTTACGCCGGAGTTTTCGTTCTTTTGTTAACAGGCGCACTCTACTTCGGCTTAACTTCGATGCTACCGAAACACCTATAGGGACATGGTTTGCCATGTCCGCTGCATTGTTTGAACAACACCCGGATATGGCAAGCCATATCCCTACAATTATGAACGACCGCTATAATCCTAAAGCCATCGAATCGAAATGGCAAGCCAAGTGGCGGGGACAAAACTTGTTCTCCACACAAAATGCTCCCGCTAAACCCAAGTTCTACTACCTCGATATGTTTCCCTACCCTTCGGGATTGTTGCACGTTGGGCACGTTCGCAACTATGCCATCGGCGATGCTATCGCGCGCTATCGGGTGATGAAGGGCTATAACGTGTTGCATCCGATGGGTTGGGATTCGTTTGGACTACCCGCCGAAAACGCGGCCATTAAAAACCACGTTCATCCCGCGCAGTGGACTGAGCGCTGCATCGAGCAGATGCACGAGCAGTTCGACAAGTTGGGCATCGCCTTCGACTGGTCACGCGAAGTCACCACTTCCAAACCCGCTTACTATCGCTGGACGCAGTGGCTGTTCATCCAATTCTTCAACGCGGGCTTGGCCGAGCGCCGAACCGCCAACGTCAACTGGTGCCCGAAAGACTTGACGGTGCTGGCCAACGAACAAGTCAAAGACGGCAAGTGCGACCGTTGCGGCACGCTCGTCGAACAAAAACCGCTGACGCAGTGGTTCTTCAAGACTACCGCTTACGCCCAGCGTTTGCTGGACGATTTGGACACCTTGACCGATTGGCCAGAGCGCGTCGTGAAGATGCAGCGCGAATGGATTGGCCGCTCGGAAGGCATTAATTTCCGCTTCAAGGTGAAGGGCATGGACGATGAAATCGAGGTGTTCACCACGCGCGTGGACACGGTTTTCGGCGTGACGTATATGGTGTTGGCGCCCGATCATCCCCTCGTTGCAAAGTTGACGGCGGGAACGGAATGGGAAACCCCGGCGCGCGAATTCGCCGACCACGCCGCGCGTCAAAAAGACGAACAAAAAGACCGCTCGACCGACATTCCCAAAGAAGGCATCTTCATCGGCGCGAGTTGCATCAACCCGATGAACGGCGAATCCGTGCCGATCTGGGCCGCCAATTACGTTCTGAGCGATTACGGTTCAGGCGCAGTGATGGCCGTTCCCGCGCACGATGAACGCGATTTCGAGTTCGCGCGCAAATACGATTTGCCGATCAAAGTCGTAGTTCACCCGCCCGCGATTCTCATTGGAGATGCACCGTTATCTGAACCTGTGTGGCGCTCCATGAGCGACGGGATGCCACTCGATGAGATCGCTGTTTCCGCCGCGTTCACGGACAAAGAAGACGGTCATCTGGTCAATTCAGGCGACTTCACCAGACTCAGATCTCCTCAAGCGCGCGACCGAATCGCCGACTTCATGGAAGCCAACGGCATTGGCGAGCGAGCGGTCAACTTCAAATTGCGCGATTGGTGTTTGTCGCGCCAGCGTTACTGGGGATGCCCCATTCCGGTCATCTACTGCGAGGATGGCACGATTGAAACCGTGCCCGAAGACCAGTTGCCTGTTGTTCATCCGACCGACATCGAGTTCACCGGTGAAGGCGGCAACCCGCTGGCGCAGTCACTTTCGTTCGTCAACACGGTTGATTCCAAAGGTCGTCCGGCGCGGCGCGAAACCGACACGATGGACACTTTTGTCGATTCGAGCTGGTATTTTCTGCGCTACTGCTCGCCTCAGTTCAGCGATGGCCCATTCCGGCGCGAAGATGTTGACGGGTGGATGCCAATTGACCAATACGTCGGCGGCGTCGAGCACGCGACGATGCACCTCATCTACGCGCGCTTTTTCACCAAAGTGCTCTTCGACCTGGGCTTGGTTGGCATCGAAGAACCGTTTCCGCGCCTGTTCACGCAGGGCATGGTGACGATGATGGCGCCCGGCGCGGGCGAGAACGGCGAAGACAAAGTGATGAAGATGAGCAAGTCCAAGGGCAACGTCGTGGCTCTGGACGATGCCGTCGAACGCTTTGGCGCGGATGCTACGCGGATGATGACGCTGTTCATGGGGCCAGCTGCGCTCGATGCCGAATGGACGCCGCAATCGTGGGAAACCTTCGCCGGAACATTTCGCTTTTTGGAGCGCGCCTGGCGTGTGAGTCTGGCGCGGCCCTTCGACCCGAACTGGCGCGACAAGGAACTGAACTCAAGCGATGCCGACCGCGTTTTGCGCCGCCGCACGCATCAAACCATCGAAAAAGTCGGCTCAGACATCGAGAAGTTTCAGATGAACACCGCGATTTCGGCCTTGATGCAACACGTCAACGCCATTCAAGAGTGGCAAAACGGCGCGAACACAAACAACGCCGCCAACTCCGAAGCCATCGAATCGCTGCTGTTGGTCTTGAGTCCGTTCGCGCCGCATTTGTGCGACGAACTGGGCGAGCAACTCGGCTTTTCCAAGTCGTTTTACCAGATGGATTGGCCCGCTTTTGATGAGGGAGTAGCCAAAGAAGAAGAGATCGTGATCCCGGTTCAAGTCAACGGCAAACTGCGCGCTCGCTTGTCGGTTCCGGCAGAAATTACGCGCGAAGAATTGGAATCGCTGGCTTTAGCGAGCGAGGAAGTCGCCTCGCAACTCGACGGCAAAACGCCGAAAAAAATCATCGTCGTGCCGGGGCGATTGGTGAACATCGTGGTCTAATCGAACCGTGATGAACTACCACAATCGAGTTTTAGGAGCCACCGCGCTGTGCGTGGCGGCTCTGGCCGTTCGGGGAAGCGCGGCGCCAGCGACTTCGACATTGGCGCCCGCCCTCGCCAATCCTGCCGGACTTGAGTTCACGTTGAAGTTGTCGGGCGGCAAAACGAGCTTCATGCAGGGCGAAACGATTCCCGTCACGCTCGCGTTTTCCAATACCGGCCCACAAAGGCTCTGGCTCAACCAGTTTTCTGGGTTGAAGTCGTTTGAAGTCGAGCCAAAAGAAGGCGTCACGAACCTGTTCGGCGGTTTGCCTGCGCCGACCGCCGTTTTCATCGCTGGCTATGTTCCACCGCCCGTTCGCTTGAGCGAGAAACCAACGGAAGAAAGATGTTCGCTCAACGAATACCTGCGCTTTGACCGTCCCGGCACCTACACGATCCGGGCAACGACTTCGAGCGTGTTCGCCCTGCCCGAAGGAGCCGCGCCGCCCCGAATCGGCCTGTTTCCTTCAGCCAAGCCCTTCATTTCAACATCGACACCGACTTCCATTCAAATCGTGCCCGCCGACCCGCAGTGGCAGCAACAGCAAGTCGAAGCGTGACGCGCGTTTTGGGCGCAGCAAAAACCGGATGCGGACGGTTATGGCTGGGCGTCGCCGCAAGGCGTGTTGCCACCGGCGAACGACTTGCGATTCCTCAACACCCGAGCGGCGGCGCAGGCGATGATCGACCGGTTGGGCCAAGACATCGCGCCGCGCAGTTCCGGCTCGGAGGCCTATTTTTGGCGTTTGGGATTGACCGGCTTTTCCGACCGCGCGTGGCTCATCGAGGCCATGAAAAGCGCGATTGCGCGGCCCGATTACGCGATAACCCAAGGCTTTCTCGACAACTTGGACACGCTGCAAGGGCTGCAAAGTGACGCGCTCCAGCAACCCGCAGCGTTTTCTTCTCAGCCTTCGGATGCCCAACTCGCCGATTGGAACCTCGCCTTTGCCGCACTTGGCCCGAAAAAAGGGCGCGCCCGCGCGATGACGGTTCATTCGCTGCTCGAAAGCGCGTGGGGTTCAAATCTCAAAAAAGTGACGATCGTTCAACAACGCTTGCCGCGCCTGGTGGAAATGGTGCCCGATATTTTCAACGATTTGCCGATTCTTCCTCAGCAATCTTTGCTGGCCATCTACGGCCACTCCGACGAGTGGACGCGCATCAAAAGCCCGCGCATGGCCGCGCCGTTGCGTCGCCTGTGGGACGTCACGCCGCTCAAACACAACGAGTCCATCCACTACTTCGCCAACGCGATTTTGCGCCGCCTTTACGAAGTCGATCCCGAAACGGGCCGCGCTTTGATCTTGAGAGAGATGGCTGCGCCCCATCCCAAGGTGTCGTTTGAAGTGTTGGCCTTGCTCCCCGACAAACGCTTGCCGCAATTGCAAAACCTGTGGCTGTCGCACCTCAACCAAGACGGCGAGGATCAAGATATCGCCGCGTTGCTCATTGGCCGCTACGCGACCGAAGCGATCAAAACGCAAGTCAAAGCCGAATACGTCCAACTGCAACGCAACAAGATGCTGTCGAGCAGCATGAACCAGGGATTGAGCCGCTATCTGGCGCGGGTAAAAACGGGATGATCCTCTTCCGTCCCGTTGGCGTGGCTGAACTGCGCTTGATCGAAGAACTCGAAATGCGCGCTTTTCCGCCGCGCCTCGAAATCCAGCCGATTTTCTACCCGGTGCTCAACTTCGATTACGCGGCGCAAATCGCGCGCGATTGGAACACGCGCGCCCCGGTTTCGGGTTTTGCCGGGTTTGTGACGCGCTTCGAGGTAGACGACGAATACGCCGCGCGTTTTCCGGTGCAAACCGTTGGCAGGCGCGGCACTCGCGACGAGATATGAGTGCAGGCAGAGGAACTAGACGAGTTCAACGCGCACATCACTTCGTCCATTGAAGTTGTCTCGTCGTTTTACGGCGAGAAGTTCGAGGGCGAGAAGAACAGGACGCAACTGTAAGAAGCGGTCTTATCGACTCCGTTGAGGATCGTTTGGTTGGAGCCGTTGCAAACGACACGGCCCGCCAGAAATTCTGGCGGGCCGTTTGTTGAGAATCGGGCGTTAGACCTTTTCTTCTTCCGATTTATGCTGCGATTCCATCGCGGCGAGATGGGCTTGCAGTTTGGCTTCGTCGGCTTGTTCTTCGAGATTGGTTTTGGCGCCTGCCGCTTTGTCCGCGACGGTTTTGGCGGCGCTTTTAGCGGTGTCTGTTACAGTTGCGGAGGCATCTTTGGCGGTGTCCGTCACGGTTGCGGCGGCGTCTTTGGCCAAGTCGCCCGCTGTGGAAGCGTCTTTTTTGACATCTTCGGCCGCGGCGGTCACTTCAGTAGCGATGCCTTGGGCAGCGGTTGTCACCGAAGTTTTCACGTCGCCCAGATGAGCGGCGACTTCCTCTTTCATTTCCGCGCCTTTCTGAACGACGGTGCCCAAAATCTCGGCGCCTGTCCCTTTCACTTCGGCAGCGGCGGTGCCAACAGTGCCGCTGATGTTGGAAGCGCGATCTTTCACTTTGTCGCCGCGATCTTTGAGCGTGGCACGCCATTCGTCGCCGCGCTTAGGCGTGAGCAGAAGCGCGCCGATGGCACCCACAGCCGCGCCTGTCAAAAGTCCTTTGAAATAACCCATAGCGAATCACGAAAGTGCAAAGCCTGCGCCGCGTGAAGCCGGACTTTCCCGCGTTTAAAGAGGTTGCAACATGCTCTCAAGTGCAATAGGAGTGGCCTCGCCTGCCGCGCCAGATCGTCGGTTTTGCCCTCGAACGAACAGCGCCCGTCGTATCCAATCGCTTTGAGCTCCCCGAAAAACGCGCGAAAATCGGCTCCACCGCCTTTGGCAAATCCCGGCGCTACGCGGCCAAAGTCAGCGACGTGCGTGTGGCGAATCAGAAATCCCGCATCGACAATCGACTGAACCGACTCGCTTTCTTCATTCATATGGTAGAAATCGGCGAGCAAGCGAATCGAAGGATGATCGACATTTCGAACAATTGCGGCGCCTTCGCCAACGGATGTGATGAGGTTATCTTCGTGCGAGTTGAGCGGCTCGACGGCGACCGTCACGCCGTTTTGCAGGGCGAGCGGCCCCAACTCGCGGGCGAACTCGCAGAACTGGCGGCGCGCCTCGTCCATCGAAAAGCCATGCGGCACCCGACGCGCGCTTCCCGAACCTAACACCACGATTTGCCCGTCCACAGCCTTGATACGTCTCAACGCTTCGCCCGCGTATTCGAGAACCGAAGCAAGCCGGACGTTTGGCCCGGTGATGCGCTGAAGCGGCGGCAAAAGCACGCAAAACGCTTCGGGCTTGGTAGGCGCGGCGAGCGCAATTGCGCGCAAGCGTTCAAATTCACCCTCGCTGGCCATGAGTGAACCGACCGTCCACTCGATGTAATCGGCGCCCACCTCAGCGAGCGTGTCGAGCAAACGGGCCGGATCGCCCAAAGCGCCGGGCGCGGTGCAAATACCGAATTTCATGGGACTTGAGAATCAGTTCGAACAGTCGATTGTCGGGTCAGGACAAGACCATCTATTGAGCCTTCTGACTCAGGTGCCCTGACTGCCAGATGCCTCCTGGTCAGGACAAGTCCTGACCTGACAATCAACTGTTCAAACTGACTTTGGGATGATGCCATCGGCTTTTGAGCGCGCTAAAATTGTGTCTCCTTTGCATCATCTTGGAGGTTTTGGAAGCGCAGGCTTCGGGCCTGCATTACATCTTCTTCATGTAGGCCCAAAGCCTACGCTTCCAAAGAGGCACTTTCTATGAGATACGCTTTGAAACCGGTTATTTGCGAAGAGCGGCCAGAATTTCGTCGGGAGTTGCGCGGTCGCCGTGCGAGTGGCTGACCTTGGAAAATAGCACGCTCAAATCGGTGTCCACCACAAAAGTCGCGGGATAGGACGTTTCGCCGGGAGCATCCCAACGCAGACCGTATTGCCTGGTAAACGCGAAATCCGGGTCGAGAACAAAGGTGAAGTTGGTGGGCAAACCGTTGTCGCCCACGAATTCGCTCGCGTGTTCTTTGAGTTGTGCCGAAGCTCCTGGATAAACGAGCAAAACGTGGACGCCCGCCGCCGCGAACTCGTCGGCTTTGGCCAAGAGCGCGCCGACTTGAGCGGTGCAAAACGGGCACTGGTAGCCGGGAAATCCGCGCAACATGACCAGCACGACGGGAGTTTTTCCTGCCAGAAGCGAAAGTTTGACGGGCCGATCTTGCAAGTCTTTCAACTCGAAATCAGCCGCCATCTCGCCAACTTTGGGCGGAGACGGGGCAACAACCTCCGCTGCGACCTCGGCAGGAGATTGATCGCCGTCCGCGAAAGAGCAAGGAGCCAGAAGCGCCGTGCTTGCAAGTGCGAGCGTGGCGACGCAAAGCCGGATAACGCGTGCGCGACGGGCGAAAGTGAAAAGTGGTTTCATAAGCGGAATCTCGCCAAGAGATTCATCGGGCGTAAATGTGCCGGCTGACTGAAAGAGTTCCCGCGCGTAAAAGTAGACAGCGAGCGGGAGGGTTTTGCAGCCCTGCTAAGGGCTTGCTCTTGAGTAGCGCAGTCATATTGAACCTTGAGAATCTCATCCGAGACTGAGCGGGCGCACGCTGTGCGCCCCTACTTCATTGCGCGACTATGAAAATAGATATCGAAGGTTCAATATGAATGTGCTATTCAAGAGCAGACCATCACAAGGTCGCTATTCATAACATCCTCTGAACCCCAAACCTCGCGGGCTTCACGGAATCACTTTGTTGAGCGGGTATTCGATGATGGCCGCCGCGCCTTGTTCCATCAATCGCGGGATGAGGTCGCGCACCAGGGTTTCGTCGGCCACAACTTCGAGGGCGACCCATTCTTCGTCGGCGAGGGGCGTGATCGTGGGCGCTTTCATTGAGGGCAGCAAATTGGAAATGGTTTGTAAATTGGCGCGCGGCGCGTTCATTTTCAGGCCGACTTTGCCATCGGCGCGCATGGCGCCTTGAAGTAGCGTGGCCATGCCGGACAACTTCGCGCGCTTCCACTCTTCGCCCCACGAGGAGTGGTTGGCGATGAGCCGCGTGGTCGAAGCGAGCAATTCGTCGATGATTTCCAAGCCGTGCGCGCGAAGTGTAGTGCCGGTTTCGGTGCCTTCGACGATGGCGTCAACTAGGGCGGGGACTTTGACTTCTGTTGCGCCCCACGAGAATTCGACTTCGGCTTGCACGCCGTGTTTTTCGAGATAGCGGCGCGTGACGGTTACAAGTTCCGTTGCGATGCGCTTGCCTTGTAGGTCTTTAACCGAGCGAATATCCGAGCCGCGCGGCACGGCGAGCACCCAGCGATAGGGTTTGGAAGTCGCTTTGGAGTAGATCAGTTCACAGACTTCCTGCACGTCGACTTCGTTTTCGAGCACGTTGTCGAAGCCAGTGATTCCGGCGTCGAGCACGCCATCGGACACGTAGCGCGGGATTTCTTGGGCGCGAAGCAGCACGATTTCGAGGTCGTCGTCGTTGACCGAGGGAAAGTAGGAGCGTTCGGAAACCGAGATGTTCCATCCAGCGCGGCGCATCATGCGAAGCGTGGCGTCTTGAAGCGAACCTTTGGGCAGTCCCAAGCGCACGCGGCGCGGGTTGGGGGTTTCTTGAAGCGTTGAAGACATCGGGAAAATTGGGCCGCGAGTGTAACTGAGGCCGCTTTAAAAACGCGCCGTCGTTGCTATAATTAGGAACAAGGTTTTCTGCGCGACGCGATTGGCCCCGACTTTTGGTTGGGTTCCTTCGAGTTGCAACCCGGTCTATGGCTCTTTTTGGCTCCAAGAAAAAAGGTGACGCGCCTTCGCCCGCCGCGCCCGCTTCCTCTGCTCCCGGTTCACCCGCTCCTGCTTCCGTTCGCGCAACAGTCGTCAAGGACAAACGGGCGCGGCCTCCCAAAGGCGCCGTCAAAAACGGCGTTATCACCGGCCTCAACATCGGCAACGCCAGCATCAAAGGCGTCGAAGTGACCGCCAAAAATGGCCAACTCGCGGTTACGCGTTTGGCCTCGGTTCCCACGCCGCCCGACGCCTATCAAAACGGCAACGTGTTGTCGGTGACATCTTTGTCCAACGCGGTCAAGGCGCTGTGGAAAACGGGCGGCTTCAAAGGCAAAGCTGTGATTTCGTCGGTCGCGGGCACGGGCGCTCTGGTTGTTCGCGTCATCGAAGTGCCGTTGATGACCGATGCGCAACTCACCGACGCGATGCGCGCCGACGCCCAGCTTTACATCCCGTTTCCGCCAACAGAAGTGCAGATGGACTTCAAAGCCCTGCGCGAACTGCCCAGCGACCCTGACGCGGGCACGATGGATGTTTTGCTGGCGGCGGCGCAAAGCGAGATCATCGACTTGCACATCAAAACCCTCCAAGCCGCGCGGCTCGACCCGCGCGCCGTCGATGTCGAACCCATCGCCATTGGGCGCACGCTGTCCTTGCAAAAGCGCGCCGAGTCGGGAGGAGCCGCGCCCGACTACAACGAGATTTCCGCCATCGCCAACATCGGCGCTTTTGGAACGGAAATCTCCCTTTTGCGCGGCGACGTGCTCGTGTTCACCCGTTCTATTTCGGCGGGCGGCAATTCGATCTCGCAAACCATCGCCGATGCACTGGGCGTGCCTTTGGCTGAAGGCGAACGACTCAAAATCGAACAGGGCGATGCCCTGCCGCCCGAAGGTTACAGCGCGGGCAACGCCGCCGATGATTTTGGTTTCGGTAACGATTTCGGCGAGCAAAACGCGGGTTTTGGCGGCGAGTTCGACGACTTCGGTTTGGGAAATACACCTTCCACAAACTCGAACGCAACCACTGTTTTGGATGCGCCCACCCAAACTTCAAGCGACCCGTTCGACCTCGACTTTTTCAACCAAGGCCCGAAAGGTGAACCCGGTGTCGGACACGGACAAAAAGAAGGCGAGCCTCCAGCAGGCGCTTTCTCTTTCGATGATTTGATGTCGCCCCAACCCAATGCAAGCGAAGCGCAAGCGGCGCCCACGCCAAGTCCAAGAACTCCGACGTTCAACTTCGACTTCGACTTGCCCTCGCAAGATTTGCCCACCACGCAAGACGTGCTCGCCACGCAAAGTGCGCCCGCATCCGCGCCTTCAACACCGGCAACGCGAGCGCCCTTGCCGGGTGAACTTCAAGTGTCAGGCGATCTTCTGGCGCCCACACCCACGCGTGTAGCGCCGCCGAGTGCGCCAATGGCTTCGGCTTTTGATTTTTCCGATTTCGATTTGCCTTCGGTCGATCCCACAGCGAGCACCTCTGCGTCTATCACGGCTTCACCCGCGCAAAACGTGATTGTTCCAACTGTATCGGGCGCGGTTTCAGAATCACTAGTGGTGGCTCCTCAAACACCAGTTGCCGCGCCCGTTCCTCCGGTAAGTGGGTTCTCCTTTGATGAACCGGTAGAAGTGCTTCCGGTAATTCCTGCAACCACTTCAGTTGCGCCGGCACTTCCCGCTAATGATGAAGGTTTCGACTTGGACACGGTGTTCGGCGGGGCGCAACCCGAAACGGCACCCGTTGCGGCTCCCGCCGTTTCGCTTCTTAAACCGTTGCTGGAGCCGGGAACGGTCACTCATGTGGCGACGGTTTCGGCAAGTTCGCTGTCGCCCATGATCGATTCGCCCACAGCCAGTGCGCCTGAAGGGTTGGCGGTTGAGGGTTTGGACATGGGAGTGGGTGGTTTTGACTTTGGTGGCGCAGGTGATGACATCGGCGATTTTGGCGTCGGTTTGGCGGGCGGGAGTGGATTGGATGGCGCTTCGCTTTATAGAGCGATGGCGCCTGCGTTGGAAGAATTGTCCAATGAAATCGCGCGTTCGCTTTCGTTTTACCTGGAGCGTGTGCCTGACGCGGCGTTGTCGCGCATCTACCTGACGGGCGGCGGCGCACTGCTCAAAAACCTTGATGTGTATCTGACGGGTCGATTGGGTGCGCCGACTTCTTTGTTCAACCCGCTTCAATTGTTGCCGGTAAGCGCACCCGCTTCACCTCTGACAACACAGGGATCGATTTACTCGGTGGCGTTGGGACTGGCGTTACGCGACTTCGTTGACTAAACGTTTGTTGACTCAACCAAGCGCCTTCACATAAAATAGAGGCGCTTCCGCTCCGGTTTAGTTTTTCCGAGAGTTCTTTGCCCTTGAAAGACTCTCGACTTTTTGTGCTATGGCGATCAAGATCGATCTTTTACCCGGTTACGTTGGCTTGACTAAAGTGTTTCGCCGTGTGGTCACGTTGTCCCTGTTGTTTCTGGGTTTGTTGTTGGCGGGGCTAACGCTGGTCTATCATTCCAAGCAGTTGGAATTGGACACAGCCAAGCAAAACCTGCTGGTCGCCCAGAATCTGGAAACCCAGACCAAGGCCGCCGAAACCGCCACCGCCACCGCTAATTCGGCGCGTGCAGGCTTTGATACGGCCAACAACTTCATGCTGGCCTCGTCCAAAACGGGTTCGGAACGTTCGGCGCTGGTCAACTTGATCACCAAATACATCTACAGAAACTCGGTGGTTCGTTCAATCGACGTGTCCGACGGGAAAAACGTGACCATTATAGCCACGGTGACTACGCCCGATGAATACGCGAACTTCCGCTATAACCTTGTGCAGGCAACAGGCGTTCTTTTCGCACCGACTCCGCGCGTGTCAGGGGTTGGCGGCTACGCTAATGGTGCCGCTCCGCTCGTTGTGCCCCAACCCGAAGCCGGAAGCGCGCCAGTGGTGGTCAATTACCCCATCACCTTGACGGCAACAGCTGTTTTGCTGAACCCGATCCAAATTCCAACCGACCCGGTGGGTGGTGCGGCACCCGCAACTCCTGGTGCCCCTGGCGGACTGTCTCCTGGTGGCCCCACTCCGGGCGGGCCTATTCCGGGCGGCATTCGTCCCGGTGCGACACCCCCTCCGGCTCCAGGTCGTTAGTTAAACGTCCTCCACTGTGAACCTCGTTTTCTCTTGTCGCCACCATGCGTGAATCTGCCCTTCGCAACCGTATCTACGCCGCCCTCGCCATCGCGTTTCTGCTGGCGATCATCTCAACCCTCGTTTGGAAACTGCGGTTTTTCGATGCCATCAACGCCGACCTGACGAAAACTCAGTCGGCGTATGAAGCCTCCAATTTAAACGCCAAAAAGTTGGAGCCGTCGCTTGTCGAGCAACGCATTGCTGAACTCAATCAAGATTTGGCGCGGCGACAGACAAACGCGTTTCGCGCTCGCTTTCGCTCGCTCAACTTCGATTTGGCTACACCGGGAGCGCGCGAAGCGACGTTTCGCCGCTACTTGAACGAGTTCTACACCGACTACGGCGTTGAAGTTCGCCGCCAACTCATTCAAGCGGCGGATGAAAGCGGCGTTCTTATTCAAACTTCGATCAAAGTGCAAGTGCCACCACAAGACCCCGAAGATGTCGTGGCCCCACCTTCAGGATTCCTCAAGCCGTTGGATGGCGGCACCATCGCCGTGACAGTGACGGGAACTTTGCCCAACATCTTGAGGTTTTTCGAGCGAATCAACCAATCGGAAATCTTGATGACCGTAGGAAGCAGTAGCGGCGCAGGAGTGCGATTGGAAAATGCTTCGCCCTTCACCAAGGCCAGCTTCACGCTGACACCGTATCTCCTGGCTTCCGGGCCAAACGCACTGCTTCCTGCTGGAGCCGTTCCAGCCACCCTATCGGTTCCGGGTTCAGGGTCATCATAGATCGGCACTACCGCAACCCCGTGAGGAAGGCGGTAAGGTGGAACAAGCGCAACTTATGCGAGACGCATGACTCTAATAAGCGTCACGCAAGCAGTGTTCTGGCGGCAAAAGGGCCGCATTTTTAACAATGGCAACAGCAGGAGGAACGCCGCCAACCGGCGTCACAACCAAAACCAAACGCGAAGTCTCGCCTTTGCTCAAATTCGGCTTGCCTGTGGCAGCGGGACTTGCGCTGATCGTGGGCTACCTCAACTTTCCGCGCGGCGGTAGCAGCACACCAGTGCCAGCTTCAACCGCGCCGCGTGCGTTATCGAACACGGCAACGACTATCCCGACTCCTGTGCCTTTGGGCGCAGGCCGTGTAGCGGTTGCCATTCCCGGCACAGCAACCGCGCCAGGCACGGTGCCCATCGCTTTTGTGGCGCGCGCTCGCACTGACCCTTTTGAACAGATGTTGTTGTATCCGCCGGTTCCCACGCCTGAACCGCCGCCGCCACCGGCTCCCAAACCGCCGCCGCCGCCCGTTTCGGTGCCCTCGCCTGCGGACTTCGCACAAAACGCCCCTGTTTCCATTGCGGATCCGCGCGTCCAAGCCGAAGTCGCTCAACCACTCAACATCGGAAGCCCGCGCATTTCTCGCACAATTGAGGGAGCGCCGCGCGATGCCTTTCCGCTACCACGCACTTCAGGCAGCGGCGGCGAAGGTGGAACAGGCGCACCTCAGCAGTCCTATGACAAGCGACTGGCCGGTGTCATCATCGGCGACGGAGTGCGCGCTCTGCTGGAAATCACATCGAACGGCCAAATCACGACTCAAGTGGTGCAACCGGGCGACGAAGTGAATGGCGTTCGCGTGCTGAGCATCGACCGAGTGCGCGAAGGCGACCGCACTGTGACTCGTATGCTGGTGCGAGATACCGATGGAACACAGCGCATCGTTGATCTCAAAGCATCGTCTCAGCCTCCTGCCGGAACAGGCACAGCGGGCGGTTTTCCGGGAGCACCAGGCGGTTTCCCCGGCGCGCCTGGGGCTTTCAGGCGCGGGTAGTCGCTTTGTGCCGAGGAAACAGAAGGTAGACTGGGGCCACTTTGCAAGTGGCCCCGCGTGATCGAGCAATTCGCGCTTTGCCAAGCGCATCCAAGCAACCATGAAACATCTTTCGCAAGCGTTGATTTTGACGGCTTTATCGGGCGCTCTCCTGAGCACCTCGCTTCCGGCACGTGCCCAGACAGTAACGCGCTTTTCCAGCGTTGAATTCAAAGACACCACCTTGAACGACGCTTTGGAGATGATCTTCAAGGCGGCCAACAACCCGGCGCACAACATCGACCCTTCGGCGGCCTTGGTGCCTGTGGGCCAAGTGACGTTGCAAAACATCGCTTGGGATTCGGCGCTTCGCACGCTCGCCAATCAAAACGGCTTCAAAGTTTCGCGCGGCACCGATGGCATCTATATCATTGAACCGCGTGCTCCTGTAACCCCTCAGGGTGGGAGTGGGTCAGAAGGCGGATTTCCTTTTGGAGCGCCGATGGGCCGCCAAGGCGGCCCGATGGCTGTGCCATCCAATCCCTTTGGCGCTCCCGGCGGTTTCCGCAACCAGAGCACCACACAAGCGGATCCGGCATTGTCAACGCAGGTCAACGCGCAAACCACTCCCCGTTTTGATGGAGGTGGAGGAGACACGGGTAACAGCACCAAAAAGTTCACTCCTATCTTCGTGAAGCACGTGTATGCAGGCGGCATCGCGTTGTTGTTCCAGAACGCGGCCATCATCTCGACTGAGCAGTTCGTCTCCCCAGATACTGGCAGCAGCAACGGGAACAGTGGTGGCAGCGGTGGTGGGAGAGGCGGCAGAGGTGGCGGAGGCGGTAGCGGTGTTGGTATCAGCGGCTTTGGTGGTCAGGGCGGCGGTGGCCTCGGTGGTGGTATTGGTGGCGGAGGCGGAGGCGGAGGCGGCGGAGTTGGTATCGGTGGCTTTGGTGGTCAGGGTGGCGGCGGCGGTGGCGGCTTTGGTTTTTAAGACGTTTAGTTGCTCTTTCCCACGTTTGTCTGGCTCTTCTATGTTCTCTTCTTCGCTTCGTTTGCGCCCGATGACTTTGCTTCTCGCTGGTGCCCTTCTCGTTCCCGTTTCAGCTTTCGCTCAGGGATCTCCCGCTATTGTTCCAACAGCTAATGCGGTGACTGTGCCTGTGTCACCTGTTCCGGCACTTCCAGTCAACCCAGTGGCCGCACCTGCGGTTGCGCCCGTTGTTGACACCCTGATATTCCGCGACATTGATGTGACCGAGCTTCTCACCATCATTTCGACGCAATACAATGTGCCACTCGTCATATCGGAGGGGGTGTCAGGCCGCATTCCTTCGATCAATTTGTCGAACAAAACGCCAGAACAGGCGATGCAACTTGTTGTTCGCGGCGTAAGTGGCTTGCATTTGCAACGCGATGCGGATGGCACATACATCGTCAGCAAAAACTCTGCGTCCGACACCCAATTTCCAGCTATTCAACCGTCGACGAGCAACTCAACCTTTAACCCTTCGCCTTCTGTCGGATTAGGTGGAGGAGTTGCGCCTTCTAATTCTGGTTCCATGGGCGCGTTACCTCCCTTAGGCAGTAGCCAGGCATGGGGGCAAACGGGTCAAACGGAACTAAGCGCTGTTACGTCTGATGGAAGCGATGAACTCAAGTTGGTTTCGCCTGACGAGAATCAAGCTAAAAAGACGTTCCAATTGCGTCTTCGCAATGTTAAACCCAGTTTGATGGCCTTTTGGTTGGATCCCGGAAATCACGAAGTCCCAGCGGAATTCAAGCCTTCAACCAACAGCTCCAGAAATCGGCCTCTGGTTACAGGCTCATTTGGTGGCAACGGCACTTGGCAGGCTAACAACAACCTTTCTTCCGGAGTAGATAGTGCTGGCATAGGCGCTCAAGCGAGAAATAGCGTTAATCCCTACTTAAATCAAGACGAAGGCACAGAGATTCGCTCCAACGCGCAGTTTGGCGGTGGTGGCCGGGGAGGCAACAACGGCAATAATGGCGGTGGGCGAGGCGGCGCTGGTGGTGGCGGTGGGCGCGGCGGCAATGCCGGGGTGTTTCAGTTGCCAACAGGCGTGGATCGCATTGTAGCTGTTGACCCGCAAAACGCTTTGCTCGTCTTTGGCACGCCCGAAGGTGTCGCTCAACTCCGGGACACCATCGCATTTTTAGATCGGCCCTTGCGTCAAGTCGAAATCGAATCACAGTTTGTGACTCTTACGGCAACGGATGTGGCCGCTTTCGGCATCGACTTTACGACGGCGCGGGGAAACTTCAACTCAAACACAGCTGGATTCCAACCCGGAAGCCCCAGTGGAACGACACCAGGCATTCAGGTAGGCTTTGTGCGCGGTAACTTCCAAGCTGCGCTCACAGCTTTGCAGTTGGCTAGCCGAATTAAAGTCATCAGTGCCCCGCGTGTTACTGCTATCAACAACTTGACAGCCAGTATCACTCAAACCACCACGACGCCCATTGCATTACCTACAACGAACACTGTGGTGCAAAATGGTGCGGTCAATAATAATACAGGCGTTAATGTCTTCCTCTTGAGCACATCGATCAGTCTTGAGGTGACGCCGACCATTAACAACGATGACACAGTCACCGTGAGACTTTTCCCTGTGGTCACTACTTCAACACCTGGGGGAGCTAACTCTGGAGGAACGCCATCGTTCACGTTTTCAAACGTGGACACCATCGCTAACGTGCGAGACGGTGAGACAATCGCCTTGGGCGGCTTGAAAAGCAAGGTCAACACCTTGAGCGGTTCCCGCGTCCCATTGTTGGGTGATATTCCGCTGATCGGCAAGTTGTTCCGCTCGCGCAACTTGAGCGAAAGTGAAACAGAGCTGATCATTTTTGTCACGGCTCACATCGTGCGGCGTGCAGGCGAGAGCAATTTCGTCGCTGGAACTTAACCACTCGACACTTTAAACGCCCGCGATACAAATCGCGGGCGTTTTCATTTGCCTCCTAAACTCGCGCGCCATGAACAATTCGCCACTTCCGCCCGATGAAGCGCGTGCTCTTATCTTCAACCGTGTCGCGCCTTTGGATTTCGAGACTCTCCCTCACGCCGCGGTTTTGGGGCGCGTTCTGGCGCGCGATGTCGTTTCGCCGCTTGATTTGCCGCCGTTTCCTAACTCGGCGATGGATGGTTTTGCTCTCATCGCCGCCGATCTGGAAAACGCGCCGCAAGGGTTGCGCTTGGTCGAAACTATCGGTGCGGGCGAAGTCGCAGCGCATTCAGTTGAACGGGGAACGTGCATCAAGATAATGACTGGCGCGCCCTTGCCGGAAGGCGCCGATTGCGTCGTGATGCGCGAGGAAACGCGCGAACTCGATAGCTGGATCACGTTCGCCGAAGCGGCGCACGCTGGTCAACACGTGCGGCCTCGCGGCGACGATGTGCGTATGGGAGAAACGGTATTGGGACGCGGCACGGTTGTGAGCGCCGCCGGACACGCGATGCTGGCGAGTTTGGGATGCGCGCAAGTCGAAGTATTTCGCCGTCCGCGCGTGGGAATTGTAGCGACGGGCAAAGAATTGGTGGATGTCGATGCGCCGCTTCAACCGGGACAAATCCGCGATTCCAATTCGTGGGCACTTCGCGCTTTGGTCGAAAGTTGCGGCGCCGAAGTTGTCTCGGTTCACAGAACAGGTGATGAGCCGCGCGAAGTCGAAGCCGTTTTGCGCGCTTTAGCTCCGAGCGTCGATTGCATCTTGACGAGCGGCGGCGTGTCGGCGGGCGATTTCGATCCCGTGCGCGATGTGCTTTTGCAGCACGCGCAAGTCCACTTTTGGAAGGTCGCCATGAAGCCGGGAAAGCCGTTGATGTTCGCTTCACTTGATGACACGCCGGTGTTCGCCTTGCCGGGCAATCCGGTTTCGGTAATGGTCGGGTTTGAAGAGTTCGCGCGTCCAGCGCTGTTCCAAATGGGCGGGCGGCGCGCGTGGAAACGCATCGAAGTCGAGGCGCGCTTGCAAAGCGACCTGCATTCTCCCAAAGGTCGCACCGAATTCGTGCGGGCGCTCTTAAAGCGAGGTGAAGACGGTTTTCTGGCGATTGGAACGGGCGATCAAGGTTCCGGGAGGCTGTCTTCGATGGTGCGGGCCAACGCGCTGTTGGAAATTTCCTCAGACACCACTTTTTTGCCTGCGGGTTCCTCAGTGCGCGCCAAACTGTTGGATGACGCCGCGTTTGAAATCGGCGCCCTTTAAGCCATGCCCGGAAGTTACGAAATCCTCGTCATCGTGTTGCTCGTGCTGGTGCTCTTCGGGCCGGACAAAATGCCGGAACTGGTGCGCCAAGCCGGGAAATTCATCCGCAAAATCAATCGTATGAGAAACGATGTCATGCGTCAAGTCAACTTCAACTTGATGGATGATGACGATTAATTGAGAGCCACAAGAAGGCACAAAAGCCACAAAAAGGGCTTGAAGAGCGAATTCAGGTTTAAAAAGAAGTTTTCTTTAGGAGCCTATAAATTCTCTTCAAGCCCTTTTTGTGCCTTCTTGTGGCTCTCAATTAAGCCGCAACAGGTTGTTCTATGTAAAAGCCAGCGGCTTCGACCCACTGCTTGACGACTGCTGCGCTTTCGCCAGGAGTTGTCAAGTAACCATCGACGAACAGAGAATTGGCGGGCCAGAGCACGCGCGGTTGCAAATCGCCCAGTTTTTCTCGTCCTGCGGCAGCGCGCACTTCGGCGCGCGGGTTGGTGAGCCGCATCAAACACATCGCTTGCAAGGCGTGTTGCCCCGTAACGGGCGCGTTGTTTTCGAGCGAAACGCCTTTGATGCGGAGCAGCACGTTGATCGGGATGCTCGTCACGCCGAGTTCGCGCAGGGCAAAAGCCATATCGAGCAGGTCATCGAGCGTTTCGCCCAAGCCCACGATGCCGCCTGCACAGGTCGAAAGTCCAGCGCTCTGGACGTTGCGCAGCGTGTCGAGCCGGTCGGAAAAGGTATGCGTCGAACAAATTTTTGGGTAAAAGTTCGGGCCAGAGTTGAGGTTGTGGTTGACGTAATCCACGCCCGCCGCTTTGAGATCGCGGCATTTTTGCTCGTTGAGCAAACCCAGACTCGTGCAGATTTCGAGATGGGCGGTTTTTGGGTCGCTCTTGATTTGCTCGACGGCGTGCCCGATTTGTTCTATGTCGCGTTGGGTTGCTCCTCGCGCGGCGATGGCCATGCAAAAGCGCGTCGCTCCGGCCTCGACCGCCTCCCCGGCGCGGGCGACGATTTTTTCGGGCGCGAGCAAGCGGTATTTTTCAACTGGCGCGTTGGAAATCTTCGACTGCGAGCAATACGAACAATCTTCCGGGCAAATGCCCGACTGCGCGTTGAGTAGCAAACACAATTTCACGCGGCGCCCGAAATGGAACTCGCGCACATGGAGGGCGGCGTCAAGCAGTGGTTCAAATTCATCGGGCGAAGCAGTTAAAATCGAGCGGGCTTCATCTCGGCTGAGCGATTCGTCGCGCAGGGCTTTTTGCGCTAAAAGTTGAAAATCCATCGGAAAGTCGGGCGCTCAGTATGGCGAACGGGATGAGATGTGGCCCGCCAACAGAACCTTCACTTGCGCGAACATTGGTCGCATTAGCCCGCCATTTTGATGGAGTCGAGCGCACATCGGTTCAGCGAAAAATCCATCGGACTCAAATCCATTGACACGCACTTCTAACGCGGCAATTGTTCGCGCAAGTGAACCTCCCACCGGCAGAACTTCCCAGGCGTTCGCGCAAACTCTGCCCGCATGAAAATCGCGCTTTTTCCGTTTGTGGCGGTCGGTTGTGGGCCGGGGTTCCAGACCATCGAGAACACGGCGATTCACGTCGAAGACAACCGCTTCGTTTACGTTGGCCCACGTGATGAGGCGCCGCCATTTGAAGCGGATGAAACCCTGAGCGGCCCCAACTTGGTGGCAATGCCGGGACTTGTCAACACGCACACGCACGCCGGAATGACTCTGCTTCGCGGCTACGCCGACGATATGGCGCTTGAACCCTGGCTGCAAGAAAAAATCTGGCCCTTCGAGGCGAACTTGACCGGCGACGATGTGTTTGCGGCGACACAACTCGCGTGCGCCGAAATGATTCGCGGAGGAACGACCACTTTTTGCGACATGTATTTTCACGAGCGGCACGGCGTCGAAGCGGCGCTGCAAGCCGGAATGCGCATGTGTCCGGGCGCGGTTCTGCTTGGTTTTTTGCCGGGCGCAGGCGAGAAAATCCGGGCCGCGCGCGAGTTTGTGCGCGATTTTGCCCACCACGAACTCATCACGCCATTTTTGGCGCCGCACTCGCTTTACACCTGCGACGCAGAGCAGTGGAAGCAACTCACCCAAATCGCGGGCGAGGAACGGGCCATTATCACCACACATATCGCTGAAACGCGCCGCGAAGTCGCCGATGTCACCGAGCGCTGGGGTCAATCACCGGTGCAAACCTTGAAGCAAATCGGTGCACTCGCCGGGCATTTGCTGGCGGCGCACTGCGTTTACACCGACGAACTCGACCGGGACATCATGGCGCAGTCGCCGTTTTTCGTCGCGCACAACCCGCAGTCGAACTTGAAACTCGCGTCAGGCATCGCGCCGGTCGCCGATTATCTCAAACGCGACATTTGCGTGGGTTTGGCGCCTGATGGCACGGCTTCCAACAACAACCTGGATATGTGGGAAGAGATGCGCCTGGCCGCCACGCTTCACAAAGCCGCAACGCTTGATGCCACCGCCGTTTCCGCCGATCAAGCGTTACGAATGGCGACGTTGGAAGGCGCGCGCTGCCTTGGATTGAGCGAACAAATCGGGAGTTTGGAAGCGGGCAAACACGCGGATTTGGTGCTCGTTGATTTCGACGCGCCGCATTTATATCCGCGCCACAATATCACCTCGCTTCTGGTGTATTCGGCGGGCGCGGGAGACGTGCATTCAACGATGGTGAACGGGCGATTTTTGCTGCGCGACAGAGGATTTCAAACGCTCGATGTGCAAAAGGTTTATGCCGATTGTGAAAAGCGCGCGCAATCGCTGGCAACTCAGGCGAGCACGCGATGACGGTGTGGCGCTTTACTTCGGCGGATCGCTCGCTGTTGGATTCGCACCGGACGAGATAAGCAGAAAGCGCGGGGCAATGAAACACAGAGAACACGGAGGAACATGAGAAGCACAAAGAGAGAATTTGAGGGATCGAATCAACCTTGTGAAAATTCTCCGTGATTCTCCTGTTCCTCCGTGTTTCATAAAGCCAATCAGCCCGGTGGCCAGCCCAGTTCGCGCCCGCCTAAAAGGTGAACGTGCCAGTGCTCCACGCTCTGGCCGCCGTTTTTTCCGGTGTTCGTCACCAAACGGAATCCTTCCGGACACAACTTTTCGCCTAACTTGGCGGCGACGTTCATCACGTGGCCAATCGTTGCGTCGTCGGTTTCAAGGATGTTTTGGAACGGTTGGCGCGGAATAACTAAAACGTGAACCGGCGCTTGCGGCGCGTTGTCGGCGAACGCGAGACAAACCGCGTCTTCGTGCAAAAGTTCAACGGGGATTTCGCCGCGTGCGATGCGCCCAAAGATGGTGTCCGCCATAACGGAGGTTAAAATCAAGCGGTCACTTGCGTCAAAACAAAGGGCGCCTCGCTTAGAGGTGCCCTTTGAGATTACTTTTTGGAAGTTTCGCAGTTTCTTTGTCGCTCGTAGGCGGCAACCCTTTCTGCTTCACGCTTACGAAATTCGGCTTTTTGTTCTATCATGCGAGCAGACTTCTGCAGGTCTTCTGGCCTTGACTTCGTTTCATCTCTCCATCCGGAGTCTTGGAATGCCATTGGTTTGCACCTCCTTGTATTAGGACGAGTTTGCCCCCTCAGGCTTCAACTTGCAATTTATTGTGGCGTTTCGGAGCCATTCCCTGCCCCGTCTCTGCGCTACCGTGCGCTTAAAGGGCGTCCATCGCGCCAATGAGACAACAGACACTTCTATATAAAAGCCAAGATAATCGCCGTGATCTAACTTGATTAGCAGAAAATCATCGGCACTTTCTCCAGCCTCGAGCCAGTTTTGGTGGTTAAATATGTCCAGAAGTTCAAAAAGATGCCTGGGGACAACTGTATGAGGAGTGGCCACCGCCTCCATCGCCCAAATAGCCACATAAGAAGGATCAGGATTGATTCCAACGCGTGAGGCACCAAAGTTTTTCATTCGCACTTCAACACTTAAGTAGGTGTTGCCGTTCAGCGTGAACGTTTGACCGGAAATGGCAATTTCCAATTTTGGTGCGAAAGCACGAGTCTGGAAATATCGGTAGGCACCCACCATTGGAGCGCCCAATAATACAACAAGACCCCCAGCTTTGGCCCCAAGGTCAACCCACTCCGTAAGCGTCATAGGCTCCCAGTTAGCCAGATGTTAGATCGATTTGACAGGTCGAGACGCCACATTGATGGTAGAGGACGCCACTTGAAAGAGGCAAGACTGCAACAGTTTTCGCTTTTAATTTTCACCTCTCACCTCTAACCCCTGTCCCTTCTTGCGTTAAAATACAACGGGCCTTTGCCCCAGTAAAACCACCATGACCAAATATGTTTTCGTGACCGGCGGCGTCGTGTCGTCCATCGGCAAAGGCATCGCTACGGCGTGTCTGGGCACCCTTCTTAAAGCGCGCGGCCTCAAAATTTCGATCCAAAAAATAGACCCGTATCTCAACGTCGATGCCGGAACGATGAACCCGCACCAGCACGGCGAAGTGTTCGTCACCGAAGACGGCGCCGAAACCGACCTCGACCTGGGCCACTATGAACGCTTTGTCGATCAAGATTTAGGGCCGCTGTCCAATATGACGACGGGCGCGGTTTATCGAAGCGTGATCGAGCGCGAACGGCGCGGCGATTATCTGGGCAACACCGTGCAAGTCATCCCGCACATCACCGACGAGATCAAAGACCGCATCCGCGCCAACGCGTTCGAAAACGATGCGGATGTGGCCATCATCGAAATCGGCGGAACAATTGGCGACATCGAATCGCTGCCTTTTACCGAAGCGATTCGCCAGATGAAAATGGACGAAGGTTTCGACAACGTGATGTATGTTCACGTGACGCTGATTCCCTTTGTCGGGCCGAAAAACGAGATGAAAACCAAGCCGACGCAGCACAGCGTCCGCGAACTGCGCAATATCGGCATCACGCCCGACATTTTGATCTGCCGCACCAAGCAACCGCTTTCGAGCGAGATGAAATCGAAAATCGCCATGTTTTGCGACATCGCGCCGGACTCGATCATTGAGGGACTCGACGCCAAACACATCTATCACTTGCCCGTCACCTTCGAGAAACAGGGTTTCGCTTCGCGCGTGCTCAAGCGGCTCGGTTTGCCCGATGAAACCCCGCACTTGGAAAAGTGGCACAAAATAGAGCGAACGCTGAACGCGCCGCAACACCGCGTCAAGGTAGCGATTTGCGGCAAATACCTGGAGCACGCGGCTCAGCCCGACACTTATATTTCGGTGGTTGAGTCCATCGAACACGGCGCCCTGGCCAACGAAGCGCGCGCCGACATCAAGTGGATCAACGCCGAAGACAAAGAAGGCATCGCGGAAGAGTTGGCCGATTGCGACGCGCTCATCGTGCCCGGCGGTTTTGGGGAGCGCGGAGTCGAAGGCAAAATCGAGGCGATTCGCTATGCGAGGGAAAACGGTTTACCGTTTCTGGGCTTGTGTTTGGGGCTTCAAACGGCGGTTATCGAATACGCGCGCAACGTCGCCGGACTTCAAGACGCCAACTCGACGGAGTTCAACCCCGACACGCCCTTCCCCGTAGTCGCCATGCTCAAAGAGCAGCGCGCAATCGACCAAAAAGGCGGCACAATGCGTCTAGGCGCCGATCCGTGTTCGATCAAACCTGGAACTCTGGCGGAAAATTTGTATGGCGAATCGCTGATTCTGGAGCGCCACCGGCATCGCTTTGAAGTCAACCCGCGCTTTCACCGCGCATTGGAAGGGGCTGGTCTGGTCTTTAGCGGCACCAGCCCAGACAAACGGTTGGCTGAAATCATCGAACTGAGCGAGCACCCGTTTTTCATCGCCTCGCAGTTCCACCCCGAATTCAAGTCGCGCCCCACGCGAGCGCATCCGCTGTTTAGCGGCTTGATCGAAGCGGGACTTAAGCGACAGGCCGAGCGAGAGAAAACGCAGGAAAACGGACACGGGAAACCACAGGAGATTTCCGAACTGCGTCGCTCGATTGCGTAAGCATTCAAATTAAGCACAGAGCAACATAAGAAGCACAGAGGATTTTGGAGAGGGCTAAGAACCTTCCTCTCAACTTCCCTTTGTGCTTCTTACGTTCTTTGTGTTTAAGAAACGGGATCTTCAATGATTCTACTTCAGGATTCTTGCTTTTTAGTTACAGCTTTTGTAGAAAAAAGGCCAAACACTTCCAACAGTTGTTTGGCTGGTTGAAGAGGTTTAGTGGAGGCAGTTTTTCTCGCCCAAGGCTCCTCGGTTATCGAGAAACCGTTTCCCGTGACATCGAACTAGTCTTTACACTTTGCGTCTCTTTGTCTTTCCATGCTTCACATAGTTGAACTCGCCGACCGTTTAGATGCCGCGCGCCCGCTCGTTTTGGATCGGTGGCGCGAGCGCGTCCTGTCCGATTCGCAAATCAATGGCACGACTCGCTTGCCGCGCCCGCAGTTCAATGACCACATTCCGGTGCTGTTGGAAGCCTTCGCCAGGCGTTTGAGAAGTGACGAAAGTCCCAAAGGCGACGAAGGAGAGCGGGAAATGAGTGAGGAACACGGGCGCCACCGCTGGCAACAAGGCTACAACTTGCGCGGAATGGTGCGCGAATGGGGGCATCTCAACAGCGTTTTGGTGACGTGGCTCGATGAGAACAAGGCCTCGACAGCCGCACGCGAGCAGTGGGCCGACTTTGTGCGCGACAACGAATCGCAGGCCATTGCGCTTTACGAAGACCTGTTGCAAACCGAAGCGGCGACCAAACTGCGCGATCTGGAATCGGCACTGGAAAACGTGCGCGCCCTGGAGCGCATTCGCGGTGAAGTGCTCCGTCAGGCTTCGCACGACTTGCGCGGCGGGCTGAGCGTGGTAGCGAGCGCGTCCAATTTGCTGGGCCATAAAGAATTTCCCGAAGACGAACGCGAACGCGTAGGCGAATTGCTCTTGTCGGGTATTACGAACATGACTGGCATGATGAGCGATTTGCTCGACATGGCGCGTCTCGAAGCCGGACAGGATATTCGCCACATCCGCGCGTTCGATGCAGGGGTGCTACTCGATGGCGCGTGCCGCTCGTGGCAAGAAATGGCGCACCAAAAGGGACTTATGCTTCAAGCGGATGGCCCTTCTTCGCTATGGGTTGCAGGCGATGTCGCCAAGGTGCGCCGCATCGCGCAAAATCTGGCACTCAACGCCATCAAATACACCGAATCGGGAACGGTGCACGTGTCGTGGGGCGAAGAAGACGCGAAAAACTGGTTTTTTGAGATCGCCGATACAGGCGCCGGTCTGGCGTTTTCCAGCGCGGCTCCTCTGGCAGCCACACTTCAAAGCTCCCAATCGGCGGCGAAAACTCCTCTGCGCGATGACTCGGCAGCAATAGCAGAAGCACCAAACAAAATTTCACCTCCGAGCGGCGAAGGCATCGGTTTATCCATCGTGCGCCGCTTGTGCGAATTGCTCAACTCATCGGTTCAACTTCAATCCTCTCCTCAAGGCTCCACCTTTCGCGTCGTCTTTCCGCGCGAGTATGAGGACTAACTGGAACATCCGAAATGCACCTTTCCACGATGTTTTGTTCGTGTGAGGCCACTTCTAATTTACGCGCTCCATCAAACCACAAACCACAACCTCACAAACCACAACCGCCGCGTTCTCCTAAGAACGCGGCGGTTATGGTTTAAGTCGAAGGTCAACCCAATTTCGCGCCGACGCTCACTTCAAAGGTGCGGCCCCAGGGAAGGGTGACGCGCAGGTCTTGGACGCGCGCTCCGAAGTGGTTGCGCGCCAAATCGCGGGCAAATTGGGTGATTTCGCGGCGCGCCGAATCTTCGATCTGGCGCGTGTGACCGTTCATTGAAAGCGGCGAAAAACCGGAATCGCGCGCTTCTTTTTCCAAGCGGGCGCGCAAATTGGCTTGATAGAACCAATCGTCCAGCAAACGCTCGAACAGGAAGTTGCGGTTGAGTTCGCCCGATTCCGCTTTGCATCCGGCGCGTTCGGCGCGCACAACAGCCGCGCACTGCGCCAAAATGGTTCCGGTCGTGTTGCCCGCTGTATTCCAGCCGCCGTAAGCGATCAGACGCGCCAAAATTTCGCCGCCAAAAGTGTCAATTGAGTTCATCAACACTTCGTCAGCGCCGTTGGGAAACGCCACATCGCATAGCGCCACGCGCTCGCCCGCATCGAGAGCGGCCTGGATTTGCGGCAGAAATTGGAAGTGGAACTCGTTGTGGCGGGCCGCTTTGGATTCCGGCGTTTCGTTTTTTTGCGAGCCGCCCACCGGCGCGTTGACGAACAATCGCACGTCGGCTTCGGCGTTTGCGCCCGCGATGCTGCCTTTGAGCGCGTGGATATGCGATTTTAGGGCGTCTTCGTAAGGCACATCTTCAAACACCGCGATGTCGCGTTTGCGCTCAACATTTGACCACGCAACACCAAACGACACCTGATCGTTCCACTCGCGCGCCAAAAGCGTGAGCGCCGCTTCATCGGCGCCGGGATGAAGGGAGAACTTGTCGGCGACTTTGTGCTCGTTCACGCGCGCCAAAAGTTCGTCTTGTTCGCGGCGATGCAGGCCGAACTCGGTGCAATCTTCCTGCGTGACGAGCAAATAATCGAACACGCCTTCGCCCAGCCAATCGATCATCGACAGGTTGACTTCGTGATTGCGGCGCCGCGCCGTGAGATACGATTCGATGATGGCAGCGGGAATTTGCGCACGGATTTCTTGCAACTCGCTTTGGTTTTGCTCAGTCGGAAAACGCTCGGCTTCGTCGCACAAGCGCGCCCATTTCATCACGTTGTAGTAGTGCGGAACAGCGGCGTCCGAATCCATTGTGACGGCCAAACGCATCAGCACGTTAAACGCGTAAATCGGCACGTCGGGCCGCGCGCTGCGCCACTGCCGCAATATTTCCAGGCGCTGGAGCGCCGTTTCCAAACTCGTCGTGGTTTTGCGCGAAGCGACCAACCCGCCGTAAGCCAGCATATCAATCGAAACGACCAGCGCCTGCACTTGCGGTAGCGCGTCGAGCCAGGAGGCGAGCGCGTCGAAGTCGCCGGGCGCGTTGAAGCGGCCCAGGGTTTCGGTTGGCGGTTGAGCCAGCACGTCGGCTCCGATGGCGGCGATTTGCGCAGGAAAGCGCGTGTTGCAAGGTCGGTCATCCAACGGCAAAAGGGCGATCATAAGAAAAGAAAAACGGCGCGCACTCGCTCGAAAACGAACCGTGCGCCCTCAAAGGTTAAAACATCAGCGCGCTTTGCGCGAGTGTTAATACCTTTAGGCGCCGTTTTCGCCATTCGACTGTCCCGGCGAATCATCCCCGGAACCAGCGAGTTTGTGAACCGGCGCCCCAGTAGTTGAGCGTGCGACTTCGCTTGCGCGGGCCTCTTCAGTCAGGGGCGCACCCTCGTTGGAAGCGACGACCTGCGCCGGAAGAAGGGCATCGCGTGTGGAAATAACCTCGGTTATTTCCGCGATTTCGGTTGAAAATGGGACTTCGCTTGTGGGCGACTCTTCGCTTGTCGGCGCACCATCGCTTGAAGTGATAATTCTCGCCGGATTTGCAGCCTTGTCTGCTTGCCCGATTTCAACTGCGTTCGCGGCTTCATTTTCCACTGAATTTGCAGCCTCGGTTGTGTGCGTGACCTGGCTTGAATCGGCGACTTCGGTTGTATGTGCAAGTTGGCGCGTGGAGTTGCCTTCGACCAGCCCGGCATCTGGATTTCCGTTCAATTGTTCTGCTGAATAAAACGGTTCGTCGCGGCGGCGCGGTTTGAGATGAACGTCGTTGAGCAGGGTGCGCGCGGCTTCGTGTTTAGGATTGAGAACCAATTCGCGGCGAAGGGCTTGTGTGGCTTCGTCGTAGCGATTTTGCTTGACGTAGGCGATGGCGAGGTTGTAGTTGGCATCGGCCCAGTTGGGGCGCGCGGCGACGAGTTTTTCCAGCGCCGCGACCGATTCGCCCAGACGATCCAGCGCGTCATACACCGCCGCGATGTTGAGCAAAGCCGCCGTGTTTTGCGGTTCGAGCGCCAGCACGTATTGCAAATGCGGCAACGCTTCTTCGGGCCGTTTGGACAGATAAAGCGCGGCGCCAAAGTTGAGTCGCCCTTCCAAACGCGAGGGTTCCAGCGTCATCGCTTCTTCAAACGAGGCGATGGCGCGGTCGAACCGGTCGCGCGCCAGGTAGCGGTTGCCCTGCTTCCACAACAACCCGGCGCGCACGTTTTTGTTCGCTTGCGTTTCATCCTTGGGCTTGCCAAAAGGCCACATATAACGAAGTATGGCCCCGTAGAGAAGCCGCTTGCGGCGTCTTCCCTGCCGCGCCTGACATCATCTGGCAACACGTGATGCGAAAAGCAGAACGGGAAGCGCTTAATAATCCGCTTCGTCGTCGAAATCGTCCTCGTCGGGGCCATCGGAAAAGGGTTCCAGTTCGCGGCCTTGAAAAACCGTCACCAGAAAATCCTCGCGCCCAAAACGCGGCAGATGGGACGCCACGACATCTTGATCGATTTGATCGATTAAATCGGCCTGCTGTTCGGCAGACAATTCGCGTTCGAGAACAAGAGTCGCGTGGATGAGGTCGGGGCCGAAATGCAAATCGACCTGGCCCAAACGCGTGTCGTCTTCCCAGAGAAGATAAATCTCGCTCGACTGCGTGCGCACCACGCGCGACAGGCGCACGGAAAACGTCGGCGTTTCGCTCTCGTCGCCGTCACCTGACGGTTCGATGGGTTGGTCAGCGTCTTTTGAATCCATAAGGCGCCCAGTTTGCGTTTTTCACGCAGTGCGCGCGTTCTTCGCGCCAGCCAAAGCGGGGTTGAACCCGTTTCGGGGTTGAACCCGTTTACAGTGCAGGATGGACTTCCCACACAAACGATAAGCCTCCGGCCCAAACGATAGGTTTGCGGCACGAATGATAGGCTTGCGGCCCAAACGATGAATTCGTGTTGCGTCGCATTAGGCGCTCGCTGACGAACGCATTTTGCTTGGCCTGAAGTAGCGAAGGAAGTTGCGGCGCGCCATAAACTCGCCGCCATGATCGCGCCTGCCAAGCCCAAGCTCCAACCGAAAATCCAGCCCGATTTCCCTACCCTGTCCCAACGCGAGATTCGCTGGGGACAGGCGCTGCTCATCACGTTCGTGTTGCTCGTTTCCCTGCCCTACTTATGGTGTTATCTGCTGACGCCGCCGGGAATGACGTGGGGCGGGTTACTGTTTTCGGCGGAAGACCAAAACGTGCACTTGATGTGGGCCAGACAAGCGCAAGAGGGCGCCTTTTTCGTGCGCGATTTGTTCACAACCGAAGGTCTCGTATCGGGCGACCGCCCGCTATTTTTCAACCTGTTCGCTTTTGGTCTGGGCTGGTTTGCGCGCCTTTCCCACCTGGATGTGATGGCGGGTTATCACATCGCGCGCGTGGCGTTTGCGGGGTTGTTCGTTCATCAATTGCACCGTTTGCTCGTGACGGCCACCGAAGGCGCGCCGGAAAAAGAGAACGCGCGTTTGGGCGGTCTCGCTTTGGCGGTGCTTTCAACGGGCGGCGGGTTCTGGTTGTCGCTGTTCCACTCGTTCGCTCAACGAATCATCTTTTTGGATCATCCCACCAAAAGCGGCTTTTTGCCCGTTCCCGAAGGCTTTGCGCTTTTGTCGGCGCTGATTTACCCGCTCAACATCGCCTCGTTCGCGTTGCTTTGCTTTTTGCTGCGCTGCCTCATCGAACAAAAACCGCGTGAGCCAATCAAGGCGTTCGTCGCCGCGCTGATTTTGTCCAACATTCACACCTACGATGCCTTGCCGCTTTTGCTCACGTGCGGCATCGGGTTGGGTTGGTCTTTGTTGCGACGCGAGCCGGTCAAGGAAAAGTTACCGATGTGGAGCGCTGTGTTTTTCGGGTTGCTGTTGCCGGTTGTGTATCAGGCGCTTGTATTCCGCGACTCGGCGGAATTTCACATCAAGGCGCTCACGCCGACTTCGCCGCCCGTTATCTGGGGCATTTTGTCCACGTTCGCGCCGCTGCTATTATTGAGCGCTTGCGCGTGGCACTTTCGCTGGGCCAAGAGTAGCAGTCGGTGGCTCCTCATTTACGCGTTGAGCGTGTTGACGTTGGTTTACCTGCCCAAATCGCCCTCGCTTCTGGTTCAAGCGCTGTTTATGCCGCACCAGGTTTTCGACAAATTCTACTTTTTTTCGTTTGCGCGCAAGATGATCGAAGGCTTTCAAATCCCGCTACTCGTTTTCGCAGGCGCGGGCTTAGCCTCGCTTCCCGGTCGCAAATTTCTGGCGCCACTGGTGATAGCGGTTTGTGCCGTGTCGCCGTTTGTGTTCTTCAACTGGACGCTTGTCAACGCCGCCCAGAACAGCGTGCGGGGGCTTATGCCGCCCTTCTACTTGTCGGATGCCAACGCCAGCGCGCTACTCGCTTTGCAAAGGGTGCCGGAGAGAAACACGGCGGTTTTGTGTTTGCCCCTCATCGGCTCCTATGTTCCGCGAGCGACGGGGCTGTTCACCTACACCGGCCACTGGGCCGAAACCCTGCATTTGAGGAGCAAGTTGGGAGAAGAAATGAGCTTTTATCGAGGCCAGATGTCACCCGATGAAGCCCGCGCTTTTTTGAAGAACAACCGCATCGGCTACATCATCGAATCGCCCTTTGAACGCGCGCTCGCGCCGAATCCTTCAACCGCGCGCGCGTTGGGATTTAAAGCGATCTACTCGGCGAGTTCGCCCGAAGGCGAAACGGTGATTTATCAGGTCAATTGACCGACTACTTTCAGAGGATTTTAGGAACTCATTTGAACGTAGAATCTCGATTGGAAGAGGTCGTCAGACCCGATTTAGTGCGAATGCGAGACGGGGCTGATGACTTCTTCCAATCAAAAAGCACCGAGAAAAAGCCATCTAAAATCCCGAATGTCGCTTTATCGCAACCGTTCCACCGCGAAATCGAGCGCTTTTGAAACGCAGTTCGGGTTCATGCCTTGAACGTGGGGCATCGGGCCGGGCGCGATGCCTTCGTAATTCAAATGCGTGTTGGCGCGGTGCTCGATTCCTGCTAAACCGCGCCCGCTCGCGCTCCGTTGCGACACAATGCGGTCGTGACGACATTCGCCCAGCGCGTCTCGAAAGGTGATGGACTGGAAAAAGTAGTCGCTTCGCCGCTCGATGTCGCGCGGGTTGCGGTTCAGATGGCGCAGAAATGGCGCGCTGTAAGCGAGAGACAAACTGCCGACATCGCCGAAATGAACGTGGAGCGCTGGCCCCAGATGAGGCGAACACAAACACACAACGGCCCGCGCATCGAAGCCCTGCGCCACCATCGAACGCGCGACGACGCCGCCCATCGAATAGCCGACGAGTAGCGTCCGTTCAGGGCGTGCGCCTGCTGCTCTCAAACGCGCGGAGATCTCGCGCGCCGATTGGGGAAAGGGTTTCCAATGCGAATCGTAAGAAACGCGCCACAAGCGCGCGTTTGGGATGCGTTCACGCAGCGCGCGTTCGAGGTTCATCATCGGCCAATACAGCGAATGCCAGCCGTGCATGAGCGCGATTTCCCAGTCGCCGGGCGCATCGATTGTGCTCACCGAAGCGCGCCGCACGCGCATCAAATCGAGGTTGCCGCGCCAGGAATCGGCCATCGGATTGTAAGCGAAAATGTTGGACAGAGAAAACAGCGAAGCGCGAGGCACCCGCAAAGTGTGGCGCGAACCCAACTCGAACGGTCAACTCCAGGCACCTCAAGCCGCACATAACGCAAACTCCAGCACTTGCTGAAGTGCTGGAGTTTTACTTCGGTGATTCGCCTTTTACTTGGGCGCTCGCACCTGGAATTCGCGCAGTGAGGAGCCAAACTCCGTGGCCCGTGTGACACAAAATACGCGCACAAAGCGCGCTTCGACGGGCGCAAACGATGCCTCCTCTTCGCCGCCTTGACCCTTGTTAGTCGAGTAAACCGGGCGAAAGGTTTGGCCATCGTTCGAGACTTCGATTCGATATTCGCTCGCATAGGCGTCTTCCCAATTGAGGTGAACGCGCCCGATACGTTGCACAGTTCCCAGGTCAACGGCGAGCCACTGATTGTCGCGGAAGGCGCTGGCCCAGCGCGTCGATTCGTCGCCGTCTACGGCGAGTCCGGGTAGGAGTTGCTCTTCTTGAAGTGACGAGGCGGTCGCGCTTTTGCCGCGCGCCAGGTCAGGCCCGCCTTGGGTTTCGGGCGCAGTCGGCAACGGTTCGTCCCGCATGAACGGGATCGGCTCGAAACTGTTCGCCAGTCGAATTGAAGTGCGTTGAGTCAGGTTGCGCGACGAATCGCCGACTTCGATTTGATACGTTCCGCCATCGACGCGCCAGCCTTTGCTTTTGACATCGCACCACGCGAAATCGCGCGGCGACAAACCCATCGTTACAACCTGACTCTGGCCGGGTTGCAAAAACACCTTGGCAAAACCCTTTAACTCGCGCACAGCTTTATCTGTTTTTGGGTTCGGGTCGCGCACATACAGTTGCACCACTTGCGCTCCAGCCCGCGCTCCGGTGTTGGTCACGCGCACTTGCGCCGTCAAACGACCGTTTGGAGCCAGAACCGGCGGGGACAACTTCAACTTGTCGAGGCGAAACGTCGTGTAGCTGAGGCCGTAGCCAAAGGGAAACAGCGGCGCGATGCCGCGCTTGTCGAAGGCGCGGTAGCCGATGTAAATGCCTTCATCGTAGCGAACGCGCCCGTTTTTGCCGGGAAAGTTGGGCGCGTCGGGATAATCTTCGCGCCGCGCGCCCAAAGTTGTGGGCAAGTGGCCGGACGGGTTGACATCGCCAAACAAAACCGAAGCGAGCGCGCGTCCGCCTTCTTGACCGGGAAACCACGCTTCGACCAACGCTGGAACGGAAGCAAGCCACGGCATCGTAACGGGAGTGCCGTTGTTGAGCACGACGATGGTTTTCGGGTTGGCCGCCACGATGCGCCGCACGAGTTCGTCTTGACCATTGGGCAAGGTCATCGAGGGCCGATCTTGGCCTTCGCCTTCGGTGCCGCGCGTGGACAGGCAAACGATGGCGACATCGCTGCTCTTGGCCAGATCAACGGCTTCGCTAAACGGGCCAGCGCCCGGTTCGAGCCAACTCAAGTTGGCGATGGCGCCGCCGCCCGCTTGATAATATTCGGCGCGCAATTGGTATTTCTGGCCCGCTTTGAGTTGAACGGTTGCGCTTTGCGTGGACGGCTCGCCTTCTTGCCAGTGGTTGATGAGCGGTTTGTCGTCCAGAAACAAGCGGCAACCGTCGTCGGCGCGAAACAAAAACGTTGCGTCTCCACCCGTGCGCGGCGTCAAAACGGCAGTCCAACGCGTGCTGAAGTCGTTGGGGCCAACACCTTCAGGCGCGTGCTTGAAATCGATTTGCGTTTCGGTGCGCGAAAGTATCGGCGCGCCCTGAAGCGTTCGGCCCGCGAAATACTCGGCGCGAAAACCTGCCTCCGTCGCGTTTGGCACGTTCAACAAAGCCGTCGGGATGGCGTTTCCACTGACCTCGCCCGACGAATAGCGAACCTGCACGTTCGCGCCCGCGCGACCTTGAATGCCTTCGAGCGGGCCGACAAAGCGCAGAGGTGTAACGCTTGGACTGCCCGCCGCGCCGATTTGCATTTCCCTGGCACCGGGGCCAATCAGAGCTATCGAACGAACTTTGGAAGCGTCGAGGGGAAGCAACGACTTCTGGTTTTTGAGTAGCACGATGCCTTCTTGCGCCGCTTGCAACGCGACTTCGCGGCTGGCAGGCGAATTAACTAAGGTGGGGTTAGGCGCTTCCGGTTTATCGAGTAGGCCAGAGCGCAAAATCGTGCGCATGATGCGCGTGGCGTTCTGGTCGATTTGGGCTTGCGTCGTGAGTCCGCGTGCGAGAGCATCACCCACTTTGGCGGGCGACAAAAAGCCGGGGTTTGGCATTTCGAGGTCGTTGCCCGCGTTGATTGTGCCCGCTACCGCGTGAACGCCGCCCCAATCCGACATCACCGCGCCATCGAAACCCCAGCCGCGCTTGAGCACATCGGTCAATAAATACGGGTTGGCCGACGCGTGCGGCCCGTTCAAGCGGTTGTAGGACGACATCACCGTCCACACGCCGCCCTCTTTGACTCCGGCTTCAAAAGCGGGCAGATAAATCTCGCGCAGCGCGCGCTCGGAAACTTGCACGTTCACGAAGTCGCGGTCGACTTCCTCGTTGTTGGCGGCAAAGTGTTTGATGCACGCAACTGTTCCCGTCGCTTGCATCGCGCGGATGTAGGCCACACCCAAACGGGCCGCCAAAAATGGGTCTTCGGAAAAATACTCGCCGTTGCGTCCGCCAAGGGGCGAACGCTGGATGTTGACGGCAGGCCCAAGCAAAACCTGCGCGCCCGTGCCTTTGTTTTGCGCTTCAATTCCAATTGAAGCCGCCACCCGTCCAACCAGTGCGGGATTCCAACTCGAAGCCATCGCCACGCCCGAAGGAAACGCCGTCGCCGGGCCTTGAGTCGTGCCATTGCCGCCGCGCACGCCCTGCCCGGCATCGACCATGTTCATCGCCGGAATGCCCAAGCGCGGGATGGGTTGCGTTGAAAAGCCCGTGCCCGACAGGAGCGAGATCTTCTCATCAGTGGAAAGACGGCTCATCAAATCGGACAGGCGCGTTTCAAGGGGCGCTTGCGGGTTTTGATAAGCGGGCGTTTGCGCGTTCGACGGAACAGCAAGCACTCCCAGCAAAGGAACAAATGCAAGAGAACGGGTGAAAATCATGAGGCGATTTCGACACTCCTTACCGCCATCACGTTACGCGTCTTGAAAAGGCACAGCGCAGGTGCCTTAAGTTCAAGTGCCTCTATGGAGTTCATCGAGTCGTCCTGACCAACAATTAGTGGTGTCCAACGATCAGATAGTTGAGTCGCCTGTTCGAGACCGCGAATCGTAAACGAGTGCATCGTTCAGCGTGCCTTAAGAGCGTCATTGAACAGGAGGCGCTTCGCGCTTTGGACGATGCACTCGTTTACGATTCGCGGTCTCGAACAGGCGACTCAACTCGAAGCGTCTGAAACGCAAAAACGCCCGCGCTTCAAAAGCGCGGGCGTTTGGTTGAACCACCTGAAGTTGAACCACCTGAAGCGGTTCGTCTATTTGTCAGTTGGGGTGACGATAACCACACCTGCGTCGAGGAATTGGCCGCCGCCCGTCTGGTGAACGTGCGCCGCCAGAACGTTGCGTCCCACTTGGAGAGAAGCGAGCGCGGCGGCGCTCATCGGGGCCGCCGCGTAATCGCCGTTGTAGCCGCCCAATGTGGCCGCCCGAACGCCGTTGATGAAGATGTCGGCATCTTCATCGTGGAAAACGTAGAGTTGCAATTTGGCGCGGTTGGCCAGATCCGCGGCGGTCAGGTTGAACTCGCGGCGCGCCCAGATGTCGGGCGTGTTCCACTGGGTTTTGGCATCGCTCACAGTGCCAAAACCGCCCGCACCTTGACGCCACGCGCCCGCATCGTAGTTCTCGCTTTGCCACTGACCTGCCGGTTGGTCGAACGTGTAGCGCCACATGACCGAACGCGTGCGAGACGTGAGCACGACTTCGGTAATGAGGGGCGCCTTGGGCATCGCGGCCCAGTCCCATGCTGTATCTTTGGTCACGTCGCGCCGGGCATATTTTTGTGTTAGCTGCGCGTCGCTGAGCATCTTGATGAACACGCCGCCCACCACTGAGCGCGCTTGAAAACCGGCCTGGCGCGGTTCCAGGGTGTGGAACCAGTCGGTCATCGGGTTGCGGTCGGGCGTGTCGTTGAGGAAGCGGGCGATTGGGTCAACGATGGCTCGGAAATCGGCGGGATTTTGCGCCATCGTCGCGCTCCACAGGCACCAGTCGAGCTTGGTGTAGTCGCGGCGATTGTCGAGGGGCAAACCGTAGGGATTGAGCTTGGTTTTGTAAAAGGCGATCTCGCGCTGCGCCACTTGCGGCGAATACAAGTTGAAACCCAGGATTTTGTCCCACACGAGGTTGTATTTCTGGCTCCAGGTGTTCGGCTGGTCAAAAGCCAGGCGGTAGTGGTCGCCTTCGAGCGCAGTCGTCGCCCAGCGGTCGGCAAAACTTTTGGCCACGCCGCGAATGCGCGTGGCTTCGGCTTGCTCGGCAGCGATGGCTTTGGCTCGCCCAACGGGGTCGGCCGCTCTCACGCGCGAGATTTTGGCGGCGTCAACGCGCATCTGGCACATCATCGCGTAGGCGCCGAGGGCTTCGGTCGCTTTGATGCTGAGGTTGGTGTTATGCGCGAGGTGGCCGGAAAAGTCATCGGTGGACAACTGGTTTTCCGGGTCGAAGCCTTTTTGTTCGAGGTAGCCCGCCCAGCGTTGCAGTTGGGGCCACCATTTCGAGGCGAAGTTCGCGTTGCCGTCTTGCTGGGCGATCTGGGCGAGCAAAATCATCAGGTTGCCCGTTTCTTCGATGGGCATTTGGCCATCTTCGGTGCGCTCGCCGCCGCCATAAACCTGCCCGTTGGCGAGGGGATAGGTGCCCAGATCGTGCGGCGCAAAGGGAAACTTCCAGCGCGGCGACGCGGCGTAGTTCATCACCGGAACGAGCGTGGCTTTGGCGAGGGTCGGGCTAAACACCGCGAACAGCGGTTGCGCCGGATAGAATACATCCACCGTGGCGATGCAGCCGTTGGAGTTGTTCTCCTTGGAAAACGCCAGTGGAGCGCCGTTTCTGTCCTGCACAATCTTGTTGGCCGCTAGCATTTGACGAAACGCAAGCACGCCAATGGCGGCATATGCTGTCCCGCCAGCGCGGGTCATGTCAGCCATCAACTGCGTGTCGAACGCGGCGCAACGGGCGCTCAGCGACGGGAATTCGCGCGCGCTTTGCGCCATGACACTTGAGATCGTGGCGCCGTTTTTGGCCCAGAACGGCTTCATCTGGCGACCCATATAAACGATGGAAGCGCCGTCGTCATAAGCGATCATCGCCGTGCGCGCGGCATCGCTGGCCCCAACGCGGCCCAAGTCGAACGCGACCGCTGCGACAGGTGTGGACGCGTTGTTGTTGGACAGGCGCGGCGCGCGCGTGTCGTCAACCAAGGGCAACTTGCCGCCGTTTGAAAACGCGGCTTGCATCGCGTCGCGGGCGCCCAGCGCCATCGAAGTGCCGCCTTGGCCGGGCGCAGGCGCGACATACAGATAGCCCCAATCGATGCGCATATCGTCGCCAGCTTTTTGCAAAACCGGTTGCTCAACCGAACCGATGCGCAGCGAAGAGATGCCGTTTTGCGTTAGACGCCCGCTCACAACGGGTTGCGTCCGAGCGTCGTTGACCGCGAGTTGTCCGCTAGCATCGTCGTAAACCTGCACCGAGTGCTGGGCGCCATCAGCCGAACGCGCGCGCCACGTCAAATAGGTGACGGGCCGCGCCAAAACGTCGAGGTTATCGGGCAAAACAGGCGTTAAAAACTCCAGCGACAAAGTGATTTTGGAACTGGAAAAGTTGTAGATGCTGCGTGTTGGCAAAACCTGCACGCCCGTTTGCAGCATAACCGGCAAATCGTCGGGCTGATCGCCCATCAAGCGAAAGGTTTGACCATCGACGCGAACCAAACTCGAGAGCGTTTGTTCGCGTCCCGTCCAGTGCCGAGTCGGGCCGCCCGCGAGCGTGTCGGAATTCGACCAAATCGAAAAATACGGGTCGTGCGTGATGAGGGGAACCGAAGGCGGGCGAAAAGTAGCTATTGCCGGAACGGGACGAACCGCCGCCACAGGAGCCGCAACCGCAAGAGGAGCCGTTTGAGCCTGCGCACACGATATCTGGGGCAAAGCCGCCAAACCAAGCGCAGGCAACAAAATGCCCGCACGCTTGAGACTTAAAAAGTTCATGAGTTGGAAATGCGTCTGAAAAGACGGAGAATGTTAGAGCCGTGTCTGCGCCCAAAGTTCGCCGCCAAACCGATTTTTGAATTTAAAGCCCCTTCAGCGCCCTGCCAAGGATGCTGAGAGAAAGTTGGCAAAGTGATGACTGAAGTTCGGGGCGCGCCCGCGAGGGCATTTGGAATTCAACGAACGCCCTCATGGGTGCGCTTCACTATCGGCTCCCGAAAAACGCTTTTCAACTGATTCTGAAAACGAGGGAGAAAAGCGGTTTTGGCGCGGTGTTCTTTCAACGGGAAGAGGATCCGCCCTCCTTTCATCGGGTGCCCAGTCCCGCGGTATGAACCAAGCGGGACTTCCGTCCATTTCCTCGCGCGCTCAGCGACTTTTCAAACTCGCTCTCAGATTAAGTGCAACACCCGTTGACACCGCGCGAGAACACCTTAAAAAAGTTTGTGAATAAAAACACAAAGCCGTTTTGGTGCGCCATACTTGGGGCAGGGAAACCTTTCATTCTAATGGCACAAACTTCTCGTTCGGGACGACCTCGCGTTGTCATTGTGGGCGCCGGATTTGGCGGCCTGAGCGCTATGCGCACCCTCGGCAACAAAGCCGTCGAGGTGCTCTTGGTCGACCGCAACAACTATCACGGCTTTTGGCCTCTCCTCTATCAAGTCGCAACTGGCGGCCTCGATTCGGCTTCGGTGGCCTATCCGGTTCGCGGCCTCATCCGGCCCTACCGCAAAAACACCGATTTCCAACTGGCCAACGTCACCGGCGTTGACTACGCGAACAAAAAGGTGCTCGTTGAAGTCGGCGATGCGATTCCTTACGACTTTTTGATCATGGCGGCGGGTTCGGCTCAGTTCTACTTTGGCAACGATGCGCTGGCCTCCAAAACCTTTTCGATGAAGGATGTGGACGAGGCCGAACAAATCCGCAACCAGGTTTTGGCCGCTTTTGAAAAAGCCAACCACGAAAGCGACCCGCAACGCCGCAAAGCCTTGATGACCGTCGCCATCGTCGGCGGCGGGCCAACAGGCGTCGAGCTGGCGGGCGCGTATGCCGAGCTATTCAACCACGACTTCGCCAAAGATTATCCCAACCTCAACATCAAGGATGCGCGCGTTGTGATGATCGAGGCGACACCTAAAATCTTGCTGCCGTTTTCAACGCCGGGAGCCGCACCGACTGCGCCGCCCAACGACATCCAGCGTTCGGTTCAATCGACTTTGGAAAAGAAAGGCGTGCAAATCCTGCTTTCCAAGCCGGTGGATTCGGTCGATGGCGGCCTCATCAACTTTAAGGACGGCGAAACGCTCGCGGCGGAAACCGTGATCTGGGCGGCGGGTGTGCGCGGCGCGATGCTGGCTGACAAAATCGACGTGAAGTTGCAGCGCGGCATGCGCGTTCCAGTCAACGAGAGCCTGCAACTGCTCGATCATCCCGAAGTGTTTGTCATCGGCGACATGGCCTATCTCGAAGGCTTTCAGTGGGGCACCATGACGATGGCCTATCCGATGGTGGCGCAAGTCGCCCTTCAAATGGGCGAACGCGCCGGGCAAAACATCATCGTGTTGGCGAGCGGCTCCAGCGGTGGAGGATTGTCCAAGTTCACCTACACCGACAAAGGCTCGATGGCCATCGTTGGCCGGGGCGCGGCAGTTGTAACGGCCAACAAAATCGTGTTGACGAAAGGGCTTTCTCTGCCATTCAAGATGAAACTTGGCCAGAACAAGCTGACCCAACTCCCGGCGTGGATTATGTGGCTCGCGGTTCACTTGCAGTTCCTGCAAGGCTGGCGCAATCGCTGGGTGGCGCTGTTCAACTTCGTATGGAACGCCTTCAACAAAGACCGGGGCGCCCGCGTTCTAACCGGAACGCGCGACACCAAAACCGAAAAAATGGAAGCGACTGCGTAAAGCTGCGTTGAAAAACAAAAGAGCAACTTCGAGAGAAGTTGCTCTTTTTTGTTGGGCAAAGGCGTCTCGCGCATTGTTCGCGCAGGCGAACAGCTGCCGGCTTGCCAACTCGTAGCCCTCCATTTCAACGGGAGTTAATCGTTGAACCCCAAATAAATTTGGGGGCCACGAGTCAACTGCGTTGACAACTGTTCGCCTGCGCGAACAAAACGCGGGTGAACATTGGCGAACGCCCCTCGGTTCAAGGTCAAACTTCTCCCCGAATGCTTCGCCTGCTCCTGCGATTGTTTGCGACCATCGCCATTTGTCTGTCGCTCGTTTTATTTTTGCGCCTGATTCTCACGCCCGACCCGGTGAGGAATGTTTTCGTTCAAGCGCAAAAGTTGGAAAATTCCGGTCTGGTTCAAGCGGCTCTGGCGCGCTACGAACTCATCGTGCAGCGCCATCCCGAGTCGCCGTATGCGCCCCAGGCTTTGGAGCGTGAAGCCGAACTGCTCGAAGCGCGCGGCAAACAAAGCGGCAATAAACCCACGCTCCGGCGCGCCGCCGCTATCTACTTGCGCCTGGCCAAGTCGTATCCCACCAATCCGGCGGCGCCATTGGCTTTGCAAAGCGCGGGCAAATTGGCGAGTGAAAACCTGGGCGACCGCCTTCTGGCGCGCGCGATCTACACGCAGGTGTTCCAGCAAAACGGCGAAAACACCGAAACAGGCGCGAGTGCCCTCGTTCAACTGGCGCACTTGCAAATCGAGGATGGGCAAGGCAAAGCCGCGCAAAAAATCTTGCAAGGCGTGCTTCGCAAATGGAACGGCAACGCGGTTGTCGGGGCGCAGGCGCAGTATTTTTTGGGCGTGTGCTACGAAACCCTCTTCAAAAGCCGCGACTGGGCGACGCGCGCCTACGACCAGGTCATCGCGGACTATCCGACTTCTGACTGGGCGACCCAGGCCAAAGCCCGGCTCGGCCTTTTGCAATATTCCGCGATGGGCGGACGGCGCCCGACGCGGCGCGTTTTGCTCGACATCGCGCCCCTGCCCGATGAAAACGACGCGCAAACGCCCGACGATTCGTTGTGGAGCGCGCTTCGCCTCGCGCTGGCGGCGCGCGGTTTGTCGGGCGATCCGGTTTTGTCGCGCGGCTATTCGCTCGCGCCGTTTTATGCGGGGCTAAACGTAGACGACGCGGGCAAAACGGTCGAGCCGCCCTTTGATGCCTGGGAAAATGCCGTGGGCGCGTCGGGTTATCGCTACACCATCAAAGGCGGCGGGCGCGAAGACGAGGCACTGCGCGACTTGCAAGACGAACTCGACGGCGCGCATCTACCGCTCGTGTTCTGGCAAAAAGACGGCAAACCGACGTGGAGTTTGTGCGTGGGCTACGATTCCGAACGCGGCGAAGTGATGCTGCAAAATCGCGGCGCCCAGTTCGACACCCTCGCCGCCAAAACGTGGGCCGCGAGTTGGAAAACTCCGTCCGAGTTCGGCAAACCCTTCACCTTGATCGCGCTTGTGCCTAATGGCGCCGGTCAAACTTCCAAAACCAGGAGCAAAGCCAAAGCGCTTCCCAGCCTGACGCCCACGCCTTTTCCAACGCCTTTGCCGGGCCAAACACCTCAACCCATCATCGAAGGGCCACCTGCATTTGTGTGGCAAATCGCGCCGCTCAAAGAAGCCGCGCCGCTTCACAAAACGGCTGGCCGAGCCGCGATTTTGCTGTCTCGAAGCGGCACGCCTGGCCAATTGCTGAACAGCGCCGCCCTTGATTTCTGGTCGCGCACTCTGGACGTTGCCGCGAGAGAAGTGCTCTCGCCCGCGCCGGTTGCCTCCCCAACGCTTACGCCCGTTCCAACGCCCGATTCTTCGGTTTACGATCCGGCCCCCACGCCCTCACCTGTTCCAGTTGTCACTTCCACGCCCTCGCCGCGCGAGTTTTTGACCCGCGCGCGAAGTTTGTGGCCGTTCTGGGGCGCGCCCGCGCGCGACTGGATCGACAAACGCCGCGAGGCCGCGAACTGGTGTCGTCTGGCCGCGCTCAAAACCGGTGAATCGCGCTTTTCCGCCGCCGCTACCGCTTTCGATACGAGTGCAAGCGCCCTCGAAACCGCGTCGCAAAGCGCGGGTGTCCTCGACCCGGCGCGTCTGGAGGCCGATGTAAACGCCCTGCGCACCATCGCGCAAGAGTGCCGCCGCGCCCGCGATGCCGAAAACGTGGCCGCGCGGTTGTTGGGTAGTGAGAGATGAGTTGACCAGAAGCTGTTTGTGTTTTTGAATCAGCGTTGCTTTTCCAATCAATCTTGAGTTGGCCTTGCTCTTTCAACGGCCACTTTTCCAAGGGCTTCCCGGTGACGCGACGCGCCAGACCGCAAGGGACGAGTTCCACGGGTGAAGCCGCATTCTCACCACAGAGAACTCATCGTTCACCTCTTAAATCGGCCTTGCGTTTGCGTCGAGAGGCGTTTATGCCCACCCAGAAAGCCGCAGAACTAATCCCCGAACTCCCTCGAATCGAAGACCTCGAAATCACCCAAGACCCGCATACAACCGCCGAGGTCGCCGGACTTTCCTACGTGAGCGACGACGAGCCGGGCTGGACGCGCAAAAAAGCGGGCAAGTCGTTCGTCTTTCTCGATGAGAAAGGCAACAAAGTCACGGACAAAGCCCACATCGAACGCATCAACGCCCTCGCCATTCCGCCCGCTTACAAGCGCGTGTGGATTTGTCCCGATCCCCGGGGCCACATTCAAGCGGCAGGCTATGACGAGCGCGGGCGCAAGCAATATCGCTATCATCCGAAGTGGCGCGACGCGCGCGACGAAACCAAATTTGCGCGCACCCTCGCTTTTGCCGCCGCGTTGCCCCACATTCGCGCTGCCACGGAAAAACATCTCGCTTTGCCGGGTTTTAATCGCCAAAAAGTGCTGGCCGCCTTGGTTCAACTGCTCGAAAAAACCGCTATCCGCGTGGGCAACGAAGAATATGCCCGCCAAAACCATTCGGTCGGCCTGACCACGATGGAAAACCAGCACGTTCAAGTTTCGGGCGCCAAAACCCACTTTCATTTCAAGGGAAAAAGCGGCAAGTGGCACGACATCGACCTCAAAGACCGCAAATTGTCGGGCGTGATTCGCAAGCTACAGGACTTGCCCGGCCAATCGCTGTTCCAGTTCAAAGACGAAGCAGGCGCGGTTCACCACGTCACCTCCGCCGATGTCAACGGCTATTTGAAGGAAATCGCGGGCGAAGAATTCACCGCCAAAGATTTTCGCACCTGGGCCGGAACGGTCGCGGCTTCGCTTGCGCTGCGCGAACTGGAAGCTTTCGATTCGCCCAAAACCGCCGACAAAAACATCGTCGAAGCGGTGAAGATCGTGTCCAAGCGGCTGGGCAACACGCCCGCCATGTGCCGCAAAGCCTACATCCATCCGGCGATTTTTGAATCGTATCTCGACGGCTCGATGCTCGACTCGCTCGCGCAAAACGTCGAGGAAGTGGAAGAGGAACTCCAACATCTGCGGCCCGAAGAAGCCGCCGTGCTCGGCTTGCTGCGCGCGCGGCTGGCACAAAAATCCAAAGACGTGGGCGCTTGAGACATGGGCGGAACGGGATTCGCCACTTCATGTGCGATTTTTTGCTCGCGTTTGAAAGCGAATCCAGTCGCTTGTCTGGGTGCGCGCTTTTGTTCCAAAGCACACCTGACCGAGTTGCTTTAAAATCTGCGTGTGTGGCAACGCTTTACTTTGTCTGCGCGCGAGGCCGTTCTGGGCGCTCAAAACCTGTCCATCCAATCGCGGTGCTCGTCTGTTGGCATCACGCATTTGTTTGTGGCGACGCTGCAAAAGATAGATGCCGATTCTCCTCTGGCCGCGCTGCTGTTACGCGCGGGCTTGAAAGCCGAAGAAGCCATGCTTTACGCGCAAGCGGCGCTTGAACCCGACGCGGCGTTTGATCCAAACGCCGAGCCGAAACTGTCGGCGGGCGCCAAGCGCGTCCTGGAACTCTCCGCCGACGAAGCGCGGCGCGCGGGCGATTCGCACATCGGAACCGAACACTTGGTGCTCGCCTGCCTGCGCCCGCAGCGCGACGAAACGTTGCTGCGCGCCATCGCGCCGCTCGGCTGGGATTTGCACGTTTTGCGCGCCCATCGCCGCGAACTGGAAGGTTCGAGCGCACCGCGCCCGTCTGGTCATCCGCTCGAATCGCTGTCGGGCGAGGCGCAACGCTCAGTTGACGCCGCTTACACCGCGATGCGCGCCACCTTTTGCGGGCGCATCTCGACCGCGCACTTGCTGCTGGGCTTGCTCCAAAGCGACAACCGCGCGGGCGAACTGCTGGTCGAAGTCGGCGCTTCCCTTGATGATTTGAAAGCGCAAGCGCGCGTCGCCATCCGCTCGGACGCAGTTCTGGCCACGCCCGAAAAACGCTTCGATTCCGGCGCCAAACGCGCGCTTGACCGCGCCAAATGGGAATCGCAGTCGCGCGGTTACAACTTCATCGGCGCCGACCATTTGCTGCTCGCTTTGCTTCCCAAACGCGCGACGATGCGCGAACGCTTGAAGTGGGGCCGCGATGTTCGAGATGAAGCGGCGCACGTTCTGGCTAACGTGGACGGCGCGAAGTTGCGCGAATTGGCGGGGCCGCTTCGCCGGAGGACAACGACCCGCCGGAATTCTCAAGCGCGGGACGCTGGGCAAGTAATCAGCGCCTTCACGTTCGTTGTGATGTGCGTTCTGGGAGTGGTCTTAACGGTGCCTTTGACTCGTTCGCGCGTTCCGCCACGCCCCGGAGACAGGATTAGAGTGTGTTAGGAACTCATTTGAGCGTGAAATCTCGATTGGAAGAGGTCGTCAGACCCGCTTTAGCGCGAAGTAGCGGGTCTGACGACCTCTTCCAATCAAAAAGCGCTGAGAAAAAGCCATTGAACGCCATTCAAGTCACTAACACCCTCTAGCCTGCTTTTGTTCCTTGGCTTGCTCGTGGGAAGCGGCCTCGGCGCGTGCTGGATGATGTTGGCTTCTCGCAAGCCCCACCTCAAATCTGCTTGGGCGAGCGCCTTTTTTGGATTTTTGTTGGGCGTGATGATGAACGTGTTATTTCATCACTGAATCTTCATCAAGAGGCCGTTCCAACAGCTGCGCAAGCACTGTCGCGTCGGCGTCCGAGAAAAAGCGCGCGAACTCGCTTGCCACGATTTCCGCGCAAACCGGCCAGCTTTTGGCGCGCGCTTCCTCGCCTTCGTCGGTTAAAATCGCCTCGAACGAGCGCCTGTCAGCCGGACACACTTCGCGCCGCACCAGGCCCTCGCGCTCCAAGCGATCCACTAATCGCGTTAAGCCCGAACGCGAAAGCGTCACGACATCGAACAACTCGCCCATCCGCAAACGTCCGTCCGGCGCGTAGGACAACACGAGCAACACGTCATACGCTTCGAGCGACAGCGCGCCCGCCTCTTCCAAACGGCGCTCGACGGCGCGCGTCCAGTGCGCGTGCGAACGAATCAGCGCGCCCCACGCCCGATGAGCGGGCGCCGACAAACTGCCCTGCGCGCCCGCGTCTTCGAGTTTTAAATCGCCACAAGAGCGCAGCTCGATTGATTTCTTCATTTCTTCAACATCAAGGAACGAACTAGATTCTCCCACGTTCAATATTTCCAGTTGCAACTATTTTGGTTGCAAGAAACCATGATCCACATTTTGCATCTCGATTCCTCGCCGCGCGGCGAGCGCTCGCACTCGCGCCAACTGACGCGCGCCTTTGTCGCCGAACTTTCGCAGTCGCATCCCGACGCGCAGGTCACTTACCGCGACCTGGGCCACAATCCCGTTCCTCATGTGGACGAACCGTGGATCGCCGCTTCCTATTCCGACCCTTCGACTCATGGCCCCGACCAGCAAGCGGCCTTGAAAATCTCGGAAGAACTCATCGCCGAACTGGTCGCCGCCGACATCATCGTCGTGGGCGTGCCGATGTATAACTTCTCGATTCCCTCGACGCTCAAAGCCTACATAGACCAGGTCGTGCGTCCGGGCCGCACCTTTGAATTCCCGTCTTACAAAGGTTTGCTGACCGGCAAAAAGATGTTTTTGCTCGAAGCGCGCGGCGGCGCTGGCTACGGAGCGGGCGAGCAGATGGAGCAGGTCAACCATCAGGACACTTACCTCAAAACCATTTTCGGCTTGATCGGCATCACCGACATCGCCGTTGTCAACGACGAGAAAACCCTCTCCAACGAGTCGAACCTGCCCAAATCGATCGAAGAAGCCAAGCAAGTCGCGCACTCGGTCGCGTAACCGCTTATCCGAACGAAAGGCCCGCGACTTCAAGGGAAGTCGCGGGCCTTTCGTTTGACAAACCTCTTGCAAAAGCACTTTGGAAAGAGTTGTCAGCGAATGGATTCGCTGGCGTTTCAAACCTTGCTTTTGGCCTGACGATTCTGGGCGCGCTTGTCGGCGTGGATTTGCGCCAGTTTCGCCTGCTGGTCGGGCGTCAGAACCGCGTTCATCTTCGCTTTGCGGTCGGCGCGGATCGTTTTCAAGCGCGATTTGCGCTCGCTTTTCGACAGCGTAGTGTCGGCTTTAACGGCCTTGATTTGTTCTTTGGCCGCTTTGCGAATCGGCTTGAGCTGCGTCTTCTGGTCTTTCGACAGGCCGAGTTGCTTGCCCATTCCGGCGCCTTTGTGCGCGGCACCCACTCCGGGCGTTTTGGCCATGACCGGCGTGTTCGCGGCAGTCATCATTCCCAGTCCCAGCACTCCCAGCAGCAACAGTTTTTGGATTTTCATAATGGTTCTCCTGCGCCCGCATTCGAGGCGTGCTGAATTAGAAGAGGGCAGCGCGCCCGCGTTTCTGGGGAAACATCGAAGTCACCTTAAGATTCCTTTGTTTGCTCCCAAATGACCAACCTGTGCCCCGCGCACACGGAAACTCGCGCCCGCTTGGTCAAGTCAAGACTTTGGAGCAGGCAAGACAAAAAGGTGGGCGAGGAATCCGTTCAAGGAGAACTTTTGGCTTCACGAAAGGCGGGCCTGCGGTTTGGCACGCCGCCTGTTCCAATTTTTCACGGTGGAAACTCGCGCCGCTTCGTTCGTCTTTGGCGCCATGTCCACCGAACAGCAACCCGAAATTCCTCTCGAAGAACGCCTCGCCAACTTGCCCGAAACGCCCGGCGTTTACATCCACAAAGACGCGGCGGGCAAGGTGCTTTACATCGGCAAAGCGCGCAATTTGCGCCAGCGCGTGCGCTCCTATTTCGGCAAAGACGGCGGGCACTCGCCGCTCACCCGCAAGCTCTCCAAGCTCAGCGTTGATGTCGAAACCATCGTGACGCGAAGCGAAAAAGACGCGTTGATATTAGAAAACAACCTCGTCAAAATGCACAAGCCGCCGCTCAACATCCGGCTCAAGGATGACAAGCGCTATCCCTATCTCAAAATCACCCTCAGTGACGAATTCCCGGCACTTTTAGAAGTGCGCACCCCCAAAAACGACAAAGCGATTTATTTTGGCCCCTACGCCAATTCGGGCAAAATGCGCCAGACGGTCGCACTCGCCAAACGCGTTTTCAAAGTGCGAACCGGCGCCTTGATGGGCGACAAACGCTGGGGCGGTTGCCCGTGGCGCGACACCAAACAGTTGCTCGACAAACCATGTTTGGAATATCACATCGACCGCTGCACCGCGCCGTGCGTGGCGTTCGTTGAACCCGAACAATATCGCGCCCAGGCGAGAGAACTCAAGAACTTCCTCGAAGGCAAAAGCGGCGACGTGCTCCGCGAACTTGAATCGGGCATGAGCCAAGCTGCCGAAAATCTGGAATTCGAGCGCGCCGCCAAACTGCGCGACCAGATCGAAGCCGTGCGCGCCGTGCTCGAAAAACAGCAAGTCGTCTCCAATCCCAACGAAGAATACGACGCCATTGGCCTCGTCATCGAAGCCGGAATCGCAAGCGTCGCCGTGTTGATTGTGCGCGACGGAAAGCTCATCGGCGACCAGCATTTCTTCCTGCAAAACATCGAAGGCGCCAGTGATGCCGAAGTCGTATCGGTCTTCGTTCGCCAGCACTACGAAGGCCCGGTCGGAGTCCCCAAAGAAGTGCTCACGCCCGCCGATCTGGAAGATGCCCCGGCGATTTCCGAATGGCTGAGCGACAAAGCTGCTCGCAAAATCGAAGTCAAACGCCCCCAACGCGGCGACAAAGTGCGCACCGTCGAACTGGCCACCACCAACGCGCGCGAAGCCCTCAAAACCCATCTCGCCTACAACGCGACCGCAACGCAGGTCAACGAATCGCTGCTGACCGACTTGCAAAAGCAACTCGGCCTCGAAATCCTGCCCAACCGCATCGAATGTTTCGACATCTCGACCATTCAAGGCTCCAACTCCGTCGGCTCGATGGTGGTGGCGACTGGCGGCAAACCCGATAAAAAATCGTATCGCCATTTCACAATCAAGCACGCCCTCGAAATCACCGGCGGGACGGAACCCAACGACTTCGAGATGATGCGCGAAGTTCTGCGCCGCCGCTTCGACCGCGCCTTGGCTGGCGACGAAAAGTTCTTGCCCTTACCCGACTTGCTCTTAATAGATGGTGGCAAAGGTCAACTCTCGGTCGCTTACTCGGTATTACAAGAGAAGAACTTGCAAGACATTCCCGTCGCCGGTTTAGCCAAACAATTTGAGCTGTTATTCATTCCCGGTCAAAGCGAAGCTATCGCCCTACCCCGCAATGCTCCGGCTTTGCACTTGTTGCAACGCATCCGCGACGAAGCGCACCGTTTCGCCATCACTCACCACCGTAAACGGCGCGGCAAAGACGCCACCAAATCGCTGTTGGACGACATCCCCGGCATCGGCGAAACGCGCCGCAACGCGCTGCTCATTCACTTCGGCTCGCTGCAAAAAATACGCGCGGCTTCAACGGAAGAACTCGCGGTAGTTCAAGGAATGACCCGCCCGCTCGCAGAGAAATTGCAGGAAATGTTGGAACTATTGACGCGCGTGCATTAACCGTAGAAACGCCATTCATGGCGTCTTTTTTTCACGCCGTCGTGAAAGGTTTTGCACACCTTTGAACCTGCCACACCAAATGACGCCATGCATGGTGTCCCTACGAAACCACGACAATTCCTCGACGCAACCAGTCGGTTGAATGGGGCACCAACTTTGCGTTTGGCGCGCCGTCGCCTGCCGCGACGAGAATGACCGATGAGCACCTATAATCACTTTCAAGAGGCCAAAAACGCCGAGACCCTGCCCGAATCCGAGAAGTTGGGGATGTGCCTGAACTGCAAATATTGGGATGTCGAGGGCACAACGACCCTCGCCCAAAAAGAACAAGTCGCGGTATGCGTTTATCCGGCCCTCAAATCCTACGCCCTCATCGTGAGCGGCACAAGCGCGTGCAACAAGTGGGTAGCCCGCGATGTCGTTGACCCGCAAGCCAAAGCCTATTCCAAACAGGGCGAGAAATCGTAACAGCGCCCGATGAAAAACGCCCCGCGAAACAACAATTCGCGGGGCGTTTTTTGTTGAGCGGGGCTTGCACCCTCTTCCAATCGGTTGATTCGAGTTGATTGGAAGAGGGCGCAAGCCCCGCACATTAGGGCAAAATCTCGCTCGCTTGCGTGATTTTCTTGAACGGCACTTGGAGCGCCTTCTCGAAATGCGCTTTGCCGCACTGGATTTTGCGTTCTTCGGCGATGCGTAAATCGTCGGCTTTGAGGCTGCTTTTGGTTTCTCGAATTAAATTCAAAAGCGGGATTTCCTCGTCGCCGAACTCGTCGGTGCGGGCGGCGACAATGGCCCAATCGGGGTTGTAATTGCCGATGGGCGTCGGCACCAAAAACAGGCGCGGCAACTTGATATAGCGCTTGACCCAGGTGAACTTTTCCATGTCCTCGACAAATTTGCGCTCGACTTGCGAGTCGAAAACCAGACGGTCGTAAAGTCCTTTGGGCGAATCTATCATTTTGTCGGCGTTGCTTTCGATGCTTGCTTCCAAAATGGTTTGGTCGAAAACTTCGCCGGTTTCTTCGTATTGGATGCCGCTAATCAGTTGCGCGGCCAGTTTCGATTTGATGATTTCGACGGCTTTGAGCGCGAACTCTTGCGGGTTGGCGAGCGCGGCTTCGGTGTCGTCCAACTTTTTGAGGATTTCCAGAAGCGTGCGGCGCGACAAACACATTCGCGGCGTGGTGAATTCCAGCAAATGCAGCATGGTGGCGATTAAATCTGTTTGCGGAACGGCATCGGACAAGTTGAGAATCTGGGTGGCCTTGATGGTTTCGAGCGTGTTCAATTTGTCTTCATCGCCCACAGTCACGACGCCTTTTTCAGCGATAATGCGCGGTGGCGTGATTTTGATCTGGTTGAGCGCAACAACGACTTCATCCACCAAACGCGCCGTGTCAACGTGAACGCTATAACGGGTTTTGCGCTTGATTTGCTCCCACAACGTAGCGAATTCGGGGTCGAGCAGACGGGTTTTGTCGAGTGTCGCCGTCGCTTTTTCGCGCTCGGCTTTGGCAATCGGGACGGTCTTGGCGCCCGCTCCGTATTCGTCGGTGATTTCCTTTTGCAGCGTTTCGACGTAGCTTTGATAGCTTTGATTGGCGACGACGGTTAAGACGTTCACCTTGTCATCGCGCACTAATTCGCCATCACTCCCGCGCGCCAAACGCACGCCGCGCCCGACCTCCTGGCGCTTTTTCGTGTCCGACACGGTTTGGTTGAGCGTGCAAATCTGAAAGACATTCGGGTTATCCCAGCCCTCGCGGAGCGCCGAATGGGAAAACAGAAACGCGACTGGCTCCTCGAACGACAGCAATTTTTCCTTGGCGCGCATGATGAGGTCGTAGGCTGCCTCGTCTTTTTTGGCTTTGCCGTTGGTCGAATCCTCGAAAATTTCCTCACCCACGCCCTTTTTCTTGGTGGCGAAATAAGCGGCTTGCACTTCCCTCGCGCTTTTTCTGCCCCAATGCGCGGCGAATTTCGGGTCGAGCTTGATTTCATCGAAGGCGCGCGCGAACATTTGGGCGATTTTGCCTTCGCCCCCGTCTTCGGCGCGATAGTTCGCCACGCGGTCGATGAAAAACAGCGACAGAACTTTGATGCCTTGGGCGCGAAGTCGCTCTTGTTTTCGCAGATGTTCTTTGACGGTGTAGCGGATTTGCGCCTCGAAAATCTGGTCTTTGGCGACGCCATGCGCGACGCCGGTTTGAATTTCCAAACCGTTTTCAAAGCGCACGAATTGGCCGGTGAGATTGATTTCCTCGATGATGAAGCCTTCGTAGTCGGGCCGGTTCGCTTTGTCCTTCAAATCGGCGCCGGGGCCGAAATTGTAGGATTTTTCCTTGATGGTGCCGTCGAGCATCAACTGGTGCAAAGCGATTTTCGCCGTGATGGTGTTTTTGCTGGAGGAGAGAGCTTCGACGCGCACAAAGGCGTGGTTGAAATCGTTGTCCTGCAAAACCGACGCGACTTCGATGTGTTTCACGAGGCCCAAACGGTAGGCATCATACGGCGTGAGGCAATGAATCAGGTTGTAAGGGTTGCGATGCGTGGCGCTGAATCGCAGCGCGAACAGCGGATTGAGCGACGCGAGCGCCGCAATGCGCTTTTCCGATTCCATGTTTTGCGGCTCATCGAGCAGCAAAATCGGGCGCGCGGCTTGAATCAAATGGAGCGGAGTTTCGCCGCCGAGTTTGTCTTCGGCGCGGTAAATCACGTTGAGGTCGGCTTTGGCGAACGAGTCAATGGTCATCACCAAAAACTCGACGTTTTCCGAGCGCGCGAAACCCGCGACGTTGGACAAATTGGCGCCGTTATAAACCGAAAACTTCCAAGGCGTGTTGTCGAAGAGCGTGTCGAAATGCTTTTTGGTCTGGCGAAGCGTGGTCAAAACGCCTTCGCGCACCGCGACACTTGGCACAACGACGATGAACTTTCGCATTCCGTAGCGGCGATTGAGTTCGAGCGCGGTGCGCAGATAAACGTAGGTTTTGCCGGTTCCGGTTTCCATTTCCACCGAAAAGTTGGGGAATTGGGTTGCAACCTTGGTTTTCTTGGGATGGGAGCGAGGAGTTGGGGCGGGGCTTGCGCCCTCTTCCAATCGGGTTGGCGGCAGTTGATTGGAAGAGGGCGCAAGCTCCGCTCCCGCTTTAAAACCTCCCGGAACTTCAATTTCGCCTTCGATCCATTTCAATTCGCTGTCGGGCGCGATGCCGCCGCGCGTTTGCACCTTTTGCAGATTGGCGAGAAGGGCGGCGGCGTCCAAATCGAGACGGTTACCGTTGATGGCTGTGCCTTCGAGAATTAGCAGTTGCGGGCCGCTCGGTCTGGGCTGTCCCTCGAACAAATCAGCGGCGGCGGCGATGGCGTCGAGTTGATAGCCCTGGCCGGATTCAAATTGGAATTGCATGATTATTTTGTTTTTGTGAGATGAGAGCGGGGCTTGCGCCCTCTTCCAATCAAGTCGCACGAGTGCCGATTGGAAGAGGGCGCAAGCCCCGCTCCCACTCAAAGCCCTCTTAATCCCAATACATCTCAACTAAATCAACTTCCACAAACGGCTGATGACCCGATTCAGGAAAGTAGGCGCCGAAGCTGGAAAAAGCAAACTCGCCCGGACATTCCACCAAACCCGCCCGCACCGGATTATTGTGAATATATTCGACCTTCTCTCGAATCCACTCCGGCGAATAAAAAATCCCCGCAGCAAGCTACGGGGTATTTGAAGGCAGAGTGTAACTTTGGCTTTAGCTGTTATGGGGCGGTGGTGCATCCTGAGCATGAAGTCGACGGTAGCTGCGCTCTTGGCCCTGCTGCTGAACATAGCGTCGCACTGTCTCTTCGCTCTCTTGTTGGCCAACCGAGGCGATGAAGTAGCCATCCGACCAGAACTCGCCGCCCCATAGCTTCTTCTTGACCTGGGGACAACGCGCAAACACTTCGCGGGCAGTCAGGCTCTTGATAAGCGTCACAATTTTGGTCGGGCTGTAGGTGGGCACAGACTGAAGCAGAAAATGAACGTGGTCGCCGTCGGTGCCGATCTCCAAAAACGTGATCTCAAAGCGCAAAGCGATCTCCAAGCACACCTCGTGCAGCACGGCTTCCACCGCATCGTCGAACACGACCCGGCGATACTTGGCCACGCAGACCAGATGATACACCAGCACGCTGACATTATGACTCTTGCGAACCAAGCGGCTCATGGTCTTATCTCAACACAACCCCGATGGCCACGAATGGTCGCCGCAAGCGGCGGGGCATTGAACCCTTTAGAAAGTAAATCGGCAACGAGTGTTTGCCATCCTGCCACAATTCGCGGTTGCCCTTTTCGGCGAGCCATTCGCGTTCTTTAACGCGTTGGTGCGACGCCGCGAGTGCATCGAGTTTGAGCGTGATGCCGGGTTTGAAACGGGCCAGAAAGCGCGTCACTTTGCCGTCTTGTGGCCCGATGAGGAAATGGATGTGGTCGGGCATCACAACATAAGCCGCCAAGGTTGCTGGCTGGCGGTCGCACTCGAAACGCAGCTCACGCAAAACCATTTGGGCATATTCGGGGCGTGCGAAGGCGCGTTTGCGATCACGGACGTTGAGGGTCACGAAATGCAACACACCTTCGTTGTCAGGGGAGTTGAGGCGGGTAGACATAGTTAATTCAGAGTGGGAATAAGAGCGGGGCTTGCGCCCTCTTCCAATCGAGTTAGCAGCGGTTGATTGGAAG
>JAABUM010000269.1_pt1 | contig 100857 bp, 91 predicted proteins | sample 5559161 | NCBI WGS metagenome assembly JAABUM01 (sample SAMN10711868, study PRJNA513369) | rock metagenome | isolation source: Antarctica rocks | place: Antarctica: Victoria Land, Siegfried Peak nord
GCCAGGATGGCAGACACTCTGGCGTGGGATGAACCGCTTACAGACTCTCGTGGAGGGCGTGCAACTCGCCCGCAGGCTTCATCCAGGATTTGGGTAAGGACAAGCCGCTTGCGGTGGGGTTCTTTACGCGCACGACCTCGGCTGTGTTCCTCTCGGATGATGTGCCGCAGGAAATCGCTGCGCGCTGGCTGCGCCCGGCTCAAAAGCAGGGGCCGGTTCTGGTGCTGATTTCGCCTGCTTACACCAGCACCAAGTTCACCCTGATCGTCTTCCCGCAGGGCCTGAGCACGGATGCTGGGGAGGGAACCTCGTTCGTGCAGAACTTCTACCAGGGCGGCGTGGGCGGCGGCAAGATTCTGCAGAACTTCGGTGTCGATGCGAGCGGCACCATGACCGTGATTACCCAGACCTTGCTCTACGGTAAGCTGCAGTCAACGGTCGTGAGCCGCTGGAACGGCTACGAATTCAAGCCTTGATGTGCCCAGCCCAAAGGCTGCAAGTACTTGAGCTTCCGCAATCTTTGAAACTATGAAGCGATTTTTGCTTGCGCCTGTTTTGCTGCTGGCCTCGTCGGGCGCGCGCCTGACGCTGGCCGCGCCCGCGCCATCTGCCAAGCCTGCTGCTTTGGCCCTGCCGCCCCAGGTGCGCGCCCAGATGACGCCCGGCGCCAAAAGCCTGCGCCTGATCCAACTGCCTGCTGCCGGAAGCGCCGCGACCCTGGTTCACCTGTGGAGCGCCTCGCGGGGCTCGGGCACGCAGCCGGACGCAGGGCCATCGCTGTTCTGCGTCGATGTCTTCGAGCCTGGCTCGGGCGCCAACCAGTGGAAGCTCAAGATGTCGCAGTCCTTCGTGAGCTACGGGAACTACGGCGCTTCCCCTGGCGCGCCCGTCGAGGCCTCAGCGCGCTGGCTCACGCCCTCGCGCCGCGAGGGCGTGGTCGTGCTGGCGAAGTTCTCAGATCCGGGTGGCGACAACTACATGGTGATCACCTTCCCCGACGACGTGGCGCCCTGGTTCGAGGTCACGCCGAGCGTGGTGCAGGAATTCCGCGTGGGCGGGCCGGGCGGCGGTTCCACCTCGTCGCTGTCCCTGGGCACGGACGCGCAAGGCACCACGACCGTCGTGGTGAAGATCGTGCCGCACAGCAGCCACCCGCCCGAGTTCCTGATCGGTCATTGGAACGGGTATCGATTCAACCTGCCGTCCAACAAGCGTTGAGGCGGCTCGTGCCTTCAGACAGACGAAAATGCGCGCTGCAAGTACTTGCAGCGCGCATTTTCGTCTTCTACCAGACCTCAGGTCTGCTTCTCGCCGCGCATCAGGACGATCAAGCCAGTGCGCACCAGCTCTTGAATCTCGAAGCCGTCCAGCATTCGCTGCATCGCGTCGATCTTGCCGCTCTTGCCCGTGACTTCGAGCATCAGCGTCTCGGGCGAAACGTCCACGATGTTGGCGCGGAAGGCCTCGGCGATTTGCATCACTTCGGCTCGGCTCCTGGAATCGGCCTTGACCTTAATCAAGGCCAGCTCGCGCCCAACCAGCTCGTCGCGCGTGTGATCGATGACCTTGATGACATCAATCAGCTTCAGGAGCTGACGCCCCATTTGCAAGAATGCCTCGTCATCGCCGGCCACCACGACTGTCATGCGCGAGACGGTCGGGTCTTCGGTGCGCGAGACGGCCAAGCTCTCGATGTTGAAGCCGCGCCGCGCGAAGACGTGAGCCACGCGAGCCAGGATGCCGGGTGTGTTCTCGACCAAAATCGAGACGGTGTGCAAGGGCAAGTCGCCGCGCATCACGTTGACGCCGGGCAGAGCCACGCCTTCAACCGTGGGAGCAACGGGCGCCACATCGGTGTGTGAGCCTTCGCCCGAGGAGATGGTGGTGGGCACGCCGTTTTCGAGCAGCACATCGGGCGCTGGAGCGGGCACGTTGGTGAGTGTTTCGTTCATGTTTAGTCTTCAGTTTTGGGTTTTCAGTCGTCAGAGGCGCCGCGAGCACCTCAAGTACTTGCAGCGCCTCTAACAACTGAAAACTGACTTCTGACAACTCTAAGCCTTGATCTTGCCCGCTTCAATATCCGCGTCCCACTCGGGGTCGTAGCCCAGATCCACGGGCACGCCGTTGACGCTGTGGCCATTGCCATTAGTGGCGGGGACGGGCACGGCCTTGCCGCTCGAATCGAGCACCATCTCGTGGATGGTCTTGCCGCCTGGGATCATGGGGAACACGTCCTCCTCGGTGTCGGTGAGGAAGTTGAGCAGGACAGTACCGGGATTCTTCTGCGCCTCGCGGATAGCATCGGCGACTTCATCGTTGGAGCGGATCGTGACGCCGGTTGCCGAATACGCCTCAGCGACCTTGGCGAAGTCGGGGCACTTAGACAGGTCGATGCCGCTCCAGCGACGCTCGTAGAACATCTTCTGCCACTGGCGCACCATGCCCAGGCTCGAATTGTTGAGCACCGCGATCTTGACCGGGATGTCATACAAGACGCCCGTCGCCAGTTCCTGGATGTTCATCTGGAAGCTGCCGTCTCCCGTGATGCACCACACATCGGTGTCGGGACGATGGCCCATCAGGCAGCCGACTTTGGCTCCAATGGCCGCCGGGTAGCCGTAGCCCATGGTGCCCAGCCCGCCTGAAGTGATGAAGCTCCGGGTGCGCTTGGGCGAGTAATACTGCGCGGCCCACATCTGGTGCTGGCCCACGTCTGTTGTCAAAATCGCCTCGCCCTGCGTGGCCTTCTGCAGCTCTTCGAGCACGAACTGAGGCTTGAGCTTGCCCTCCTCGTTCTTGAAGGTGAGCGGGTTGTCCTGCTTCCACTTCTGGGTGCGCGAAACCCAGTCGGCGTTCTGGCGCGGAGCCACGGCTTCAGTGATTTGCTTGATAACCGTCTTCACGTCGCCTAAAATCGCGACTTGCGGCTTGCGGATTTTGCCCAGCTCGGCCTGGTCGATGTCCACGTGGATGACCTTGGCTGAAGGCGCGAAGTGGTCGGGGTTTCCCGTCACACGGTCGTCGAAGCGAGCGCCCAGAGCGATGAGCAAGTCGCACTCGTGCACGGCCCAGTTCGCGTAGGCCGTGCCGTGCATCCCCAGCATATCGAGCGACAACTCGTGCCCAGCCGGGAATGCGCCGCGCCCGAGCAGAGTGGTGGTCACGGGAGCGTGGATCTTCTCGGCCAGAGCGAGCAGATCGTCGGCGGCATCGGCGGCGTTGACGCCGTTGCCGACATACAAGACGGGCTTCTTGGCTTCGGCGATGAGCTTAGCCGCCTCGCGAATCTCTTCGTGAGCGCCTGGCATCTCGGGATTGTAGCCGCGCATCTTGACCGACTCGGGGTAGAAGAACTCGCCCAACTCGCCCTCGCTCATGTCCTTGGGGATGTCGATCAGTACCGGGCCGGGGCGTCCGGTGCGCGCGATGTAAAACGCTTCCTTGACGATGCGCGGGATGTCCGAGGCGCGCTTGACCATGTAGTTGTGCTTCACGATCGGCATCGTGATGCCGAACAGGTCCGCCTCCTGGAACGCGTCCTTGCCGATGTTCTTCGAGGCGACCTGGCCCGACAAAAACACGGTTGGTGTCGAGTCCATAAAAGCATCGGTGATGGCCGTGACAAGGTTTGTCGCGCCCGGCCCGGAGGTTCCGATGGCCACGCCGACTTTCCCAGTGGCGCGTGCGTAGCCCTGGGCCATGTGGCCCGCGCCCTGCTCGTGTCGCGTCAGGATGCTCCAGATGTCCTGCTGCTTGCCCAGGGCGTCGTAAATAGGTAGGATTGCGCCGCCTGAGATGCCGAACAAGACATCGACGCCCTCGCGCTTCATGCTTTCGAGAAGTGCTTCCGCTCCGTTCATTGTGTCCTCCAGGCGCTGCAAGTACTTGGGGTGCTTGCGCGCCGTGCCATCCAAAACAAAAAATCCCGCCCCGCGAGCCTCAAGTACGGAAGCACTTGAGGATCACGGGGCGGGAACAATAGCATTGCTCTCGCGGTACCACCCGCGTTTTCCTCCGTGCGCGCTGAAGCTTGCACGGAAGAACACTTGTTCGCGCTGTGACGGGCGCGCCCGTCCGCCCTTAGGGCCTCAGGTACTCCAAGTACTTGAGGGTTCGGGGCGGCGACTCCGAGGCGACTTCGGCGGCGGTGCGTTGCTTCTTTTACAGCACATCAAGAAGCTCTCTCGAACGCCCGTCCCGCGTACTACTCCTCTTCACGGTCTTTTTCAGGTTGTCCCTGAGATTATAAACGCCCCGAGCCCGATCGCGCAACGCGGTTTGCCGTTTCTATCGCCTCTTCCGTCATACTTTCAGGCGCTCCAATCTTTGTGTCTTTCTTCGCTATGTTCTCCTCTCGCTTCAGGAACCTGCTCGCCTTGATCCTTGTGCTGGGTGCTCTATGCGGGTGCCATTCTTCCGCGCCGCGCACAGCCTCGACGACGCCTGCGCCCGGCGCGGGGGCGGCGAGTGCCACGTCCACAGCCGCGCCTTCGGGTGTGCAATTCGTGGATGTCACGAAGTCGGCGGGCCTTAATTTTCGTCACCACAGCGGCGCCTTTGGCCTGGTGCTAATGCCTGAGACGGTGGGCGCGGGCGCGGCCTTCATCGATTACGACGGCGACGGCTACCCGGACATATTCTTTGTCAACGGGCGCGACTGGACGCCACAGGAAGTCGAGCAATACCACAAGAGCCAGTGGTCTCCGGACGAGCAGACTGTGTTCCACCGGCTGCACCCGCCGGGCACGCCGCTCAAGCGCACGATCCCGCCGCTGCCGCCGCGCCGCAAGGTCACGGGCGTGCTGTATCACAACAACCGTAACGGCACCTTTACGGATGTCACCAAGGGAAGCGGGCTCGACATCGAGATGCAAGGCATGGGCGTGGCCGTAGGTGACTACGACAATGATGGGCGGCCTGACCTCTACGTCACGGGCGTGGGCCGCAACTACTTGTTCCACAATGAGGGCGGCGGGCACTTCCGCGAGGTGGCGGCGGCGGCCGGGGTTCAGGATTCCGGATGGAGTACCTCGGCGGCCTGGGTGGACTACGATAGGGACGGCCTGCTCGACCTCTATGTGTGCCACTACGTCAAGTGGAGCCCCGCCACGGACATCTTCGGCACCATCAATGGCCGCGACAAGAGCTACACGCCGCCCTATCTGTACCAAGGTGAGGAGAACCACCTTTTCCACAACGTCGGGCACGGGCATTTCGTGGATGTGAGCGCGCGCTCCGGCATCCAGAAGGTGCCTTCCACGGTGCTGGGCGAGCAGGGGAAGAACCTGGCGGGCCGCTCGCTGGGCGTGGCCGTGTGCGACTACAACGAAGACGGCTGGCCCGATCTGCTGGTCGCCAACGATAGCGACCCCAACTTCCTGTTTCGCAACAACCACAACGGCACCTTCACGGAGGTCGGCACGCGCGCCAACATCGCCTACGCCGAGAACGGGCACACGCGGGGCGGCATGGGCATCGACACCGCCGACATCAACCACTCCAACCGCGACAGCATGGCCGTGGGCAACTTCGACAACGAGATGCTGGGGCTCTACCTCAACCAGGGCGATGGATCTTTCATCGACGTGGCGCCGATATCGCCTGTGGGCCCGGCGAGCCTGAGGTTTTCGGTCTTCGGCCTCTCGTTCCTGGACATCGACAACGATGGCTGGCCCGACCTCATCACTTCGAGCGGCCACATCAGCGAGCAGTTCGAGGGCATCCGAGGCTCGCACTACGCGCTGCGCCCCCTGCTGTTCCACAACGACGGCAAGGGCAACTTCCAGGAGATCGGCCTGCAGAGCGGCCCGGCGATGGTGCAGCCCCGCGTTGGGCGCGGCCTGGCTGTGGCCGACTTCGACCTCGATGGCGACGTGGATGTGCTCTTCACCACCAACGGCGGCCCGCCCGTGCTGTGCCGCAACGACGGAGGCAACAAGAACAACGCCATCCGCCTGATCCTGCAAGGCACCAAGAGCAACCGCAGCGCCATCGGCACCCTGGTGAAGGTCAAGTTCAGTGAGAAAGACGGCCTGCGGCGTTGGGTGCGCTCCGGCTCAAGCTACCTGTCGCAGAGCGAGCTGCCGGTGACGTTGGGGGTAGGTAAGCGCTCTCAAGTACTTGCCATCACCCTCCACTGGCCTTCGGGTCACATCACGCGCCTCAAGAACGTCAAGGCCAACCAGATCCTCACCGTCGATGAGAGCGCAGGCATCGTCTCCAGCAAGCCGTTCCGCTGAGACCACCCACGTGAACCACACTGCACGCAAAAAGAGCGGGCCCCTCGATTGAGGGGCCCGCTCTTCTGCTGCGCTGCGGTGGGATTTACTAATTCCAGGCAGTGCCGGCACTGTTGCCGTAGAAACGATCGGGGTCGGGGTTGATCGCGGTCTTGAAGGGTAACGCTGCCTCCATTACTGTTACTCGCTCCGCCGGGGTGTTGTTGGCAACCTCAATCGGCTTGGTGCTCTTGACGTGGCCATCTGCGTACAGCACCACCGAGGTTCCAAGGTGCCGTGGCGTGCTGAGCCCCTTGTCGTTGACGCGATTCGTGCCGTTCCAGACCGTGTAGTCCTCGTTGAGCCCGTAGTTGCTAATAGCGCTCGAGTTGTTGACGTTGCGGTTGTCAGTCGGATTGCTCACGTTGTAGCCCATGGTGCCTTCCATGGCAAGGACAGTTGTGGACGTCGAGGCCGCCACAGACTCTGCTGTGCCGCTGAAGTAGTTGTTCATCAGGTAGCTATTGCCGGCCTGCGTGCTGTCGCTGGGGCAACGGAAGATCTGCCGACTCTTGAGGTAGGGCTGCAGCATCGTAGGCCACCCCGCCGCGCCCACGGCGTTGATGTTGTAGCGATCCGGCATGAAGGTCTCGTCGTAATCCTGGGTGTACTGGATGAAGCCCAGGCCGATCTGCTTCAGGTTGGACTGGCAGCTCGTGCGCCGCGCGTTCTCACGCGCCCGCGCGAACACGGGAAATAAGATGGCCGCCAGGATCGCTATGATCGCGATGACGACGAGTAGTTCGATGAGGGTGAAACCCCGCTTGATGCGGCGTACCCCCTGTGCAATTGGGTTCGACTTCATATATTCTCCTTTCCAACGCCCGGTGTCTCCGGGTTACAACGAAAGTATGCCCAGCGTTTTGTTTCTTCTAACCTGTTTCTGCTTTCTGCGTGCTCGCCGTACAAAATTGTTCTCTCGAAAGCTGCTTCAAAGTCTTCAAATTGCGGCGCAACGCGTTTTAAGCGAAGAATTTGGTCAGCTTGAGCTCGTTGCCTTGGCCGCAGATGAACTTGTGTTCCACATCGTCCACAAACGAGCGGATGATATACAAGCCCAGGCCGCGCCTTCGCTCGGTCTCGATGTACTCATCGATGGTCATGCCGCCCGAAGTGTCGATTGGAAAGTTGATCGTTGAGTAGTCCAGAATCGTGACTTCCAGGCGGTCGGGCAGGGCGTGGATGTGGACCTCGATTTCCAGCTTGAGCGGCTGAGTTCGGTAGGCGTGCTCGATGATGTTGGTGCACGCTTCGCCCACCGCCATCTCGATCTTGGCTACGTCCTCTTCGCCAAAGCCGCACGATTCAGCTACCTCCACAACCGCCGAGCGGATCGGGGGCAGCGCTTCTGGTGTGCCGGGCAGGTGCAGGCGCACCTCGTTCGAGCTCACGCCCTGGGGAGAGCGCGGCGCGACACCGTTGGGCTGGAGGTTGGCGGGGAAGTCGGAATTGGCGCTCATCGTTGCTCGCAGGCCGCTCGAACCACTCAAAACAAAACCATCCCGGCTGGCAGTCGCTGCTTGCAGCCCATCTGCTCAAGCCGTCCTCACTATACCCTGGGCGCCCGCTTTTCAAACTCGCACGCCATTCGCTGCACGTCTGCTTGCTTTGCTGCTGCCCCAGCGCCCAAAATGTTCTTAAGCCAGGGCTAAAGAGGGCAAAAACGCACAACGGCAAGTACTTGAGATTCTCGAAGAAACGCAAGTACTTGCCGAATAGAGAACGCAGGCCCAGGAGAAGGCCCGCGTTGGCTGTGCAGGAGGGGCGGCGGCTAAACGACAACGGCCTAAGCGGCGGCGACGAACTTTTGCAGGGCTTCCTGCTCAGTTGGGTAGGTATGGATGAGACGTGAGAATCCGAGCAGGTTGAAGATGTTGGTGATCTTGTCGCTCATCTTGGCAATCACAAGATCACCGGAATGCTGGCGCACCTGGCGGAAAGTCGCCATCAGCAAGCCCAGCCCAGTCGAGTTGATGTAAGTCAGTTTTTCCAGATCCAGCAGCAGGTTGTACTGGCCGCCCTCGACTAAGCGGGTCAGCTCTTCTTCAAAGTAGGTGAATGTGTGGGCGTCGACGTAGCCTTCGAGACGCAGAATCTGCACCTCTTTGGAGTCCACCGTCTCGCTCGCCTGGTCGATCTTGAGTTCCTTCACGGCGTTCCTCCCTCTCGGGCTTTCAGTTGCGTGTTCATGATACCCACTCCACCTATTTTTCCATCTTCCCGGAAACCTCTTACTTGAGGGGCCTGAACAGGGCCAGAAGCGGATTTCAGGTAATCATCCATTTTAAGCCGCGCCCTGCTGCTTTGTCAAACCGAGCCCCGGTTTCCCAGCCCAACTTTTAGCCCAGCGTACCGGCTTCCCACTGCAGAATCGCCGCCGCCGCCAGAGCCGCCGTTTCCGTGCGCAAAATTAAGCCGCCCAGGTGCACGGGCTCGACTCCGTAGCGATCAGCCCACTCGCGCTCGCGTGGGCTCCAGCCGCCTTCTGGCCCGACCATAATCATCACGCGCGGCGGCGCTTCCTCATCGAACTCCAGCGCGTCCTCCCCAAGTACTTGTCGCAGCCCCTTGGCCTCATCCGATTCATCGAGCATAAAGCAGCGCCCCTCGCTCATGCCCTGGCCCACAACTGTAGAAAAATCCGCGATAGCGTGCACGTAAGGCACCTCTGAGCGCCCGCACTGAGTTGAAGCCTGCTCCACGATCTTGCGCCAGCGCTCGGCTCGCAGTGTGGCCCGCTCTCCGTCATCGATATCGAGCACGCGCGAAATGCTGCGCTCAGCCTCGAAGGGCCAGAACTCGTGCGCGCCCAGTTCGGTGCCCTTTTGCAGCACCAGATCCATCTTGTCGCCCTTGGGGATGGCCTGGGCAATCGAGATGCGCACGCGCTGCGTGGACTTGATCTCGCGCTCGTTCAAGATCGCGGCCCGTGCCGTGATGCTCTTGCGGCCCGAAGGGTCTTCGCTTTGAGTCGCCGTCAGCACGCACTCCCACTCGCGGCCACTGCCGTCGAAGGCCACGAATATCTCGCCGGGCGAGAGGCGAAGCACGCGCGTCAGCTTCTTGGCCGTCTCGAAGTCCAGCGAGAACTCCTCGCCTTCGAGCCCGGCCTCAATCAAAATCGGAGACAGCAACACTCGCGTCATGCTTCTGGTTTCTCCCCTTCCAAGCGCGAATGCAACCCAGCAGCAGGGCTCAGCTCAACAGGGCGCAAGCGGAACGCGACCCACTTCTCGGTCAAGTCGCCGCGCACTTCGCCTGCTTCCTCGCGCCGCTCCAAAACTTGCAAGCCCGCCCGCTCCATCGCCTGAGCCACATCTTCGGCGCGCTGAACCGAGATACCCGAGATGATGCACGTGCTCGAACTGTGGCAGCGAGCGCGCAAGTCGCGCGCCAGAGCGATCAAGACTTCGCTCATCAAGTTGGCGAGCACAACATCGAAGGTGCGCGCAGTCCACGAAGCTCCAGCCGCCAGCGCGACTTCCAACTGAACACCGTTGCGCGCGCTGTTCTCTGCCGTGGCCTGCACGCACCACTCATCTAAATCCGAAGCCGTGACGTGCGCGCCCAGCTTGGCGGCTGCAATGGACAAGATCCCGCTGCCGCAACCCACATCGAGCAGGCTGCAAGTACTTGCAGCCGCACCCACAGCTTCGCGCCGCGCCATTTCCTCTCCCACCAGCTCAAGGCACATTCGGGTCGTTGGGTGCTGTCCCGTGCCAAAGGCCAGGCCAGGATCAAGCGTGATTTTGATGCGCTCAGAGTCCGGCTCGGAGCCCGGCGCGCTCTCTTCCCACGAGGGCACGATGCGAAAGCGGCCAATATCGAGCGCAGGAAAGTTCTCGCGCCACTGCGTCGCCCAATCCGAAGCGTCCAGCGCAACCGCTTCGAGCGCGGAGTCGATCCCGGCCTCTTGCAGCGAGGCTTGCAAAGCGGCTCGCATCTCGTCTTGGCTCAGCTCCAGCGCTTCGAGCTCAGCGTAGCCCGTCAAGCGAGCGTTTTGACGCGGAACAAAGGACGCATCTTCGGATTCATCTAAAACCACGGCCACGTCATCGACTTGAACGCCCGAGCATCCGGCTTCATGCAAGAGCAAGGCAGCAACTTCGCTTTGCTCAGGTGTAACTTCAAGGTGCCACTCAATCCAGTTGGGCATTTTAGGTGCAAGTACTTACAGCGCCGCTGAGGTGCGCTCCTCCAGGACTTGAGCCATGGTGTCGACCACAATCGGGTCGAAGTGGGTTCCCGAGCAACGGCGTAGTTCTTCGATGGCTTCGTCTTGCGAGATGGGGTCGCGGTAGGGGCGCGGCGTAGTCATGGCATCGAAAGCATCGGCCACGCAGATGATGCGCGAGGCGAGCGAGATGGAATCTCCGGTCAGGCCGTTGGGGTAGCCAGTGCCGTCGATGCGCTCGTGGTGGTGCATCACAATGGGAGCGATCTGCGACAGCGAAGGCACGCGGGCGACCAGATCGCGCCCGATTTGTGAGTGGCGCTGGATAATCGAGAACTCTTCGGGCAAGAGGCGGCCAGGCTTGAGCAGGATGCCGTCGGGCACGCCGATCTTGCCCACATCGTGCAACAACGCGGCGTAACGAATCTGCTTCAGCTCGTCGCCCTCGAAGCCCAGTTTCTCGGCCACGTTGACGGCCAGGTTGGAAACGCCCTCGCAGTGGCCGCGCGTGTAGGCATCCTTGGCTTCGATGGCATCGGCCAAAACCGCAACCGTGCTCAGGAAGGCTTCTCCCAGCTCCAGGTGCAGTCGCCTGTTCTCCATGGCCAGACCCGCGTGACGGCCTATGGCGACCAGAAGCTCGGTGTCCTCGTCGGTGTAGCCTTCGGACTGGCCATCCTTGGCGCGCTTGTTGGCAACCAGGATGACGCCCTTGAGCTCGGAGTGCAGCGAGACGGGCAGAGCGGCCAGGTTGATCAGCTTGGAGCCGTCGGGCAGCTTGGACGAGTCATTCTCGCGGATCGGCTCCTGCTCATCGGCTACGCGGCGCGTCCAATCGAACAAGGCCTCGCGGATGAACTCGGGCAGATTCTCGAAGCCCTCATGGGCCAGCACTTCGTCGCCCGACTCGACGAAGAGTCCACACTCGCTTCCCGTCAGGTTGACGCAGACTTGTAGAATCAGCGAGGGCAAGTCCTTGGCGTGCAGCTGAGAATACATATCGAGCAGACGTTCGCGCAGCTTCTTGTTGCGCTCGGCCAGCCCTGCGAGCTTGGCGCGCTCGACCTCGCGCTCGGCTGCGCGCGCCTGCTCTTCCTCCTGGCGCTTGGCCTGCTCTGCTTCGCGCTGCGCCACGGCCTGCTGATGCGCCCGGACTTCGGTCTGGTGCGCCGCGACAGCCTGCTCGTAAGCCTCGCGCGTCTTCTGGTGCGCCTCGACTTCCTGCCGATGCGCCGTCAGCGCTTCGCGATGGGCCTGAACTTCCTGCTGGCGTGCGTCCTTGACCTCAGCGATCTGCTGGAGAGCGGCCTGCTCGCGCTCGTGCGTGGCGTGGAACTCGCTGAGCGCCTGGTCGCGCTCGTGCGCCAGGAGTTCGCGCTGGCGATGGGCTTCGCCTTGCTCGCGTTGCATTCCGGCGATGTCCTCGTAGGCCAGGCCCAGCTTGGCGTGCATATGATCGAGCTGAGCCTGCAGCCCTTCGACCTGGCTCCTCAAGCCCGCCTGCACCTGCGCCTGCTCCTGGCTCCAGGCCGTGATGTGACGCTGAGCTTCGCTCATCGAAGCCAGGGCCGCCGTGGGCAGCGCCGAAGTCGATTCGCTCAGCTCCGCGTGTGCAGACGAAGATGACAAGGGCGAAGGCGGCCCCTCGGCGCGGAAGGATTCCACTGCCGAGACGCCCGCAGAAGGCGAGGCCGCAGCCAGAAGATGATCGGGGGCAGGTTCAAGTCGAGAAGCGTTCATAAAAGCCACACCTTCAGCTGCAATCACGAGCCGCGCGCCGCGCCCCAGCTCTCGCACGATTTTAAGCCGACAAGTTCAGCGAGCGGAAGCAGCGCCACACCTTCAAGTACTTGGGCTTGCCGCGTTTGTGTTAGTGCTGCGTCTACCACATCGCGCCCTCAGTCGCGCCGAGCGCAGGAGAAGAGCCAGCAAACAGCGCGCGGCCAAACCTCGGCTGCGCGCTGTTTGCTGGCTGCACCCCAAGTAAGCCGAAGATGCCACGCTATCTTCCAAGTACTTGCCAGTGCCTTTGATGTTCAAAGCCAGGTGCGCTTTTGATGCGCTTCGAGCCGCTTAATGTGCGCTCTCGAACCTCTTGAGGCACTCGTCCCAGTTGACGACATCCCACCAGGCTTCCAGGTACTTGGGGCGCAGGTTCTGGTAGCGCAGGTAATAAGCGTGCTCCCACACGTCGTTGCCCAGGATCGGCGTGCCCTGAGCTTCCATCAGCGGGTTGTCCTGGTTGGGCGTGCTCACAATGGCCAGCGCGCCGTCCTTCTTGACCAGCCAGACCCAGCCTGAGCCGAAGCGCTTGACCCCGGCTTCCTGGAACAGCTTCTTGAAGTCCGCGAAGGAGCCAAACGAAGCGTTGATGGCTTGGGCCAGCGCTCCCTTGGGCTCGCCTCCGCCGTTTGGCCCCATGATCTCCCAGAACATGGTGTGGTTGACGTGCCCTCCGCCGTTGTTGCGCACGGCGGCTCGGATGCCTTCGGGCAGGGCGCTCAGGTTCTGGATGAGCTCCTCGGGCGACTGCGAGGCGTGCTCGGACGCGCTTTCCAGCGCGGCGTTGAGGTTGTTGACGTAGGCGGCGTGGTGCTTGTCGTGGTGCAAGCGCATCGTGGCCTCGTCGATGCTCTTCTCCAGAGCGTTGTAATCGTAAGGCAGCGGCGGTAGTTCGAAAGGCATATCTCTCCTTGATCCTGTTGATCCTGGGCAGCCCGCTCAAGTACTTGCTCAGAGCGCTCTTGGAGGCGCGTCTGAGGCGGCACGAAAGCGAGGCTGCCTCTTTTATACTACGGCTTCAGCTCAGGCACAAAATTCATACCTTCGCGCCCGATTTGGGCGCTGATTTTGGAATTGCCATGAATTCTTTCTCTTCTTCTCACTCTTCTTTGTGGAAGCCCCTGCTGGGCACGGCTCTGCTGGCCTTTGCTCTGGGAGCCTGCGCGCGCCAGAGCACGAGCACCCTGGTCTCGGCTCAGGCTCAATCTCAGGCTCAGCAGCCGGGCTTTGGTGAAGTCGCCGCCGGGCCTTCAACGGCTCAGGGTGTGCAGAACACGCCGATTCGCAACGCCGGCGATTTGCAGCGGCTTTCGGCGACTTTTGCCGACATCGCGCGCAAGGTGACGCCTTGCGTGGTCAACATCCAGTCGCAGAGCGTGGTTCAGGGCCGCGTGTTGCGCGATCCGTTTGGCGACTTCTTCAACGGCGACAATGGCGGCATGATGCGCGAGCCGGACCAGAAGCGCCAGAGCCTGGGCTCGGGCGTCATCATGGACCCCAACGGCCTGATCGTGACCAACAACCACGTCATCAAGGGCGCTACCTCGATCCGCGTCACGCTTTCGGACAAGCGACGCTTCGTGGCTCGCCTGGTCGGGACAGACCCCGACACCGATGTGGCTGTCTTGAAGATCAACGGCTCGAATTTGCCCGCGCTCAAGTGGAAGGACACCAACAGCCTTCAGGTCGGTGAGATCGTGCTCGCCATAGGCAGCCCCTTCAACTTAGCTTCGACCGTAACCCAAGGTATTCTCTCAGCCAAAGGGCGTCGCGATCTGGGCATCTCGGCTTACGAGGACTTTTTGCAGACGGACGCGGCCATTAATCCCGGCAACTCGGGCGGCGCTCTGGTCGATGTGGAGGGCAACCTGATCGGCATCAACACCGCGATTCTGAGTGAGAGCGGCGGCAACCAGGGCATCGGCCTGGCGATTCCCTCCAACCTGGCGCGCAAAATCGCTGGAGAGTTGGTCAAGAACGGTCAGGTCACGCGCGGCTGGCTGGGCATGGTGGTCGAGCCCATCACTGAAGACGTGGCCGATCAGCTCAAGCTGCCCAATTCGAGTGGGGTTCTGGTGACGGGCATCTACTCGAACAGCCCGGTGGCGGCCTTGCCCTGGGCTCAAAACGGAACCGCGATTGTGCTCGCGCTCAACGGAACACCCATTGATTCTCCGGGCCAGCTCAGGATTCTGGCCGGAGATGTGGCGCCCGGAGCGCCAGTCAAGCTGCGCGTGTGGCAAGACGGTGCGGCTCAGGACTTCACGGTGAAGGCCGGAAGGCGCTCGGCTCGCGTGCAGGGCGTTTAGAACCGTGGCTTGAATGAGCTGAGGATGCTGTGCCGTTGGATTGCGTGCCCTCGACTGAAGTCGGGGCTTAGAGCCTGCGGCTGGTTGTCCGCCTGCGCGGACATCTTGAACGCAATATCTTGCGCAACACGGGTGTTTCTTGACGGGCAAGTACTTTCAGTGGCGCTGTCCGCGCAGGCGGACAACCAGCCGCAGGCTCTAAGCCCCGACTTCAGTCGAGGGCACGCAATCCAACGGCACAGCATCCTCAGCTCACTCAAGCCACGCGAGAACCCATGTCCTTCCACTTCCAGCCGCCCGCGCCCGAGGAAGCGCGCGCCTTTGCCATCCAGTTCCTGGGCTCGCTGCTGGCTTTGCTGGGCTTGGCCCTTGTGTTCTGGCGCTTGCCTCAGCTGCGTCCCGTTGTGTTGGGCTCGGGGTTGGGCTTGATGTATCTGCTGGCGCGCTCGGCGTGGGCGCTGGAGCTCAAAGGGCGGCGCTCGCAACTGGGCGGCGTGCAAGTCGATGATGAAGGCGTTCGGCTCAACGATGGGCGCAGCGAGCAAGTCCTTGAGTGGAGCCAGATTCAAGAGTGCGAAGTGCGCGGCGGCAAGCTGTATCTGAGCGGCGAGGGTGTTGCTCTGGAAATCTCCGCGCGCGAAGTTCAAGATGGCGTGCGCTTGATCGAGGAGATCTCGGCTCGCCGCAAGAACGGCGGCAAGCGCGGCTTCGTGGCTCCCGGCAATTTCATCCCGCTCGCGCCGCGCTGAGTTCAGCACGTAAAATCAAGCGCATGAAATTGCTGCCTCCTCCCATCAAGTCCGGCAAAGTCCGCGACATCTATGACGCCGGCGACGCCTTCGTCCTGGTCGCCTCCGATCGCGTCTCGGCCTTCGACTGCATCTTGCCCACGCTCATCCCAGACAAAGGGCGCGTGCTCACCGCTCTTTCGAACTGGTGGTTTCCGCTCACGAAATCCATCGTGCCCAACCACATCCTCAATGTCAACGTGAGCGACTTTCCTGCGCCCTTCGACTCGGTTCCCGATTGGGAAGGGCGCGCGGTTCTCGTGCAGAAGGCTCAAGTACTTCCCATCGAGTGCGTGGTGCGCGGCTACCTGGCCGGAAGCGGCTGGAAGGAATATCAGCAGAGCGGAAGCGTGTGCGGCGTGGCTTTGCCTCACGGTTTAAACGAAAGCGACAGGTTGCCCGAGCCGATCTTCACGCCCACGACCAAAGCCCAAGCCGGGCACGATGAGCCCATCTCGTTCGAGCAGACCGAGCAGATTCTGGGGCCCGAGCGCGCTCGCGAAGTGCGCCAGATTTCCCTGCAGCTCTACAAACTCGCGGCCCAACGTTTGGGCGGCAGCGGCGTCATCGTCGCCGACACCAAGTTCGAGTTCGGCTTGATTGACAACACGCTTCATCTGGTGGACGAGATCTTCACCCCCGATTCCTCGCGCTTCTGGGACGCTGAGACGTATGAGCCGGGCCGAGCGCAGCACTCGTGGGACAAGCAGTTCGTGCGCGATTATCTTGAAGCTTTGGATTGGAACAAGCAGCCTCCGGCGCCTGAGCTGCCACCCGTGATCGTCGCGCAGACGCGCCGCAAGTACTTTGAGGCCTTCGAGAAAATCACAGGCAAGGCTTTTGAGCCAGCGCACGCAGCATCTTAGGCGAGGCCAGCCATTGCAAAATCGCGCGCTCGCCTTCGAGCTTCAGGCAGGCCACTCCCGCCTTCTTCCACTCGAACGTCATCGCGTCCGCATGGCCGCACATCAAGAGCGAAGTCAGGCGGCTGCAGCCCGGCTCGTGCCCGACGAGCAGGATGCAAATACTTGCAGACGCCTGAAGACGTGCCACAAGCGGCGCGAGATCGGCGTCTTCTTCGAGCATCAGCGCCAGCTCGGGCCACACTTCGTAGGGCGCAGGAATATCCTCGTCCACGGCCTGAGCCGTCTGCATCGCGCGCGTCAGGGGCGACGAGGCGATGGCATCAAGACGCGGGCACAAGCGCTTGAGCCCGCGAACCACGCGGCTTGTCTTCCTCCAGCCCTTGCGCGATAGAGTGCGCCCGGCGGCGTCCTCGCCCTGAGCACGCTCAATAGCGATGCCGTGGCGCATTATAAGTACTTGCATGGCTGCTGAATCTCCTGTTCTAAGCGCGGTTCTCGCTCGCATTGGCGCGTCTTTGCCTGAGCTGCTGCCTCAAGGCCGCGTCTTGGCTGCGGTTTCGGGCGGAGCCGATTCGCTGGCTTTGCTGCGTGTTCTGCTTGCTTGGGGCGCGGATGTTGTGGTCGCGCACGTCAATCATCAGATGCGAGGCGAGGAAAGCGAAGCCGATGAAGCTCACGTGCGCGCTTTGTGTCGCGAACTGAGCATCGCTTTCGAGGCCAGGCGCGTGCAAGTACTTGGCGAGTCCAGCATCGAGGCCCAGGCGCGCGCTCTTCGCTACGCGGCTCTGGAAGAGATGGCTTTGGCTCATGGCTGCGGCTTGGTCGCGACGGGTCACACAGCCAGCGATGTTCTTGAAACGATTTTGCTGCACTGGCTGCGTGGCGCGACTGTCTCGGGCCTGCGCGGAATTGAGCCTGTTCGACCCTTGAGTTCGGGCTCCTCGGTTCAGCTGGTGAGACCATTGTTGGACGTGACGCGAGGTGAGTGCGAGGCGGTTTGTGAGGAAGCGAACTGGCCTTGGCGCCAGGATTCATCGAACGCGAGCCCCAAGTACTTGAGGAACCGCGTGCGCCATGAGTTGGTGCCGCTATTAGGAAATCTGATGGACGGCGGCGCGGGCATTCCAGGGTCGCGCGAGCGCATGGCGCGTCAGAGTGCTCGCGCCGCTCGCTTGTGGGCCGACGATCTGGAAGTGCTGGATCGTCTCGCCCAAGCTGAGCTGGAGGCTTTAACAACGCGCCGCTCAGCTGGGTTGCTGGTGCTCGATGGTGATACGTTTGTTCTGCTGCCCGCCGCTCTACAGCGGCGTGTGCTGAGGCTGGGCGCGAGTCAAGTGGAAGCCGAGGCGCAAGGCGAAAGCGGTGCGGCAGGCGAGATTTCCTCGCTCAAGATCGAGGAAACGCGCTTGTGGATCACGGCGCGGGGACGGAGGCGGGTGTGGCAGTGGAAAAAGAATCTGCGGGTCGAGTGGTGCGGAGCGGGAAGCGGGAACCGCATTCGCCTGGCCCGCGTTGAGCTTGAGGCCGCGCAGTAGTTTTCATGAGAACTATTCGAGCCCGAAATCTTTTCGGTTGCCTGGATGCCCGAGGCAAGAAAGAAGAGGTTCAGGGGCTATAATGGAAGGGTTACGTCTCGCTTGCCGGTGATGGGGAAGCAAGCGGGGATGGAGGAGGATTGCTTTGGGTGCGCAACGTTTTTTCAAGTCGATGCTTTTGCTGATGGCCCTGGTGCTTCTGGCCGTCATGTTGTTCGGTCGTTCCATGCAGGGCTCGCGCAATCAAGGCGAGATGAAGTATGGCGACTTCTTTTCCAAGCTCACTTCGCGCCCCAGCCCGCTGGCTGAGGTGACTGTTGTCGAGAACGACGCCACGGTCAAGGTCAAGGGCGACGACAAGACGATCTACAACGTCAAGCTGCCCACCCGCGACCGCGAGTCGCTGGTCACGGCCTTGCAAGACGCTGCCAAGCCCGAGACTTCGGGTGGCGCCAGCATCAAGCTCGACAACGACCGCTCCTTTATGTCCGGGCCGCTGGCCGGCGTGATCGGTGCTCTGTTGCCGATCCTGTTCTTCCTGGGCTTCTGGATCTTCATCATGCGCCAGAGCCAGGCCGGAGCAGGCCAGGCCATGTCGTTTGGCAAGAGCCGGGCGAAGCGCTTGAACGATTCCTCAGCCAAAGTCACCTTCGCCGATGTAGCGGGCGTGGACGAGGCTAAGCAGGAGCTGCAGGAAATCATCGACTTCCTCAAGAACCCGGACAAGTTCCAGGCTCTGGGAGCTAAGATCCCGCGCGGCGTTCTCCTGCTGGGCAACCCTGGCACCGGCAAGACACTGCTGGCGCGCGCCGTGGCTGGCGAGGCCGGAGTGCCGTTCTTCCACATCTCGGGCTCGGACTTCGTGGAGATGTTCGTGGGCGTGGGCGCTTCTCGTGTTCGTGACTTGTTCGAGCAGGCCAAGGCTCATCGGCCCGCGATTGTGTTCATCGATGAGATCGACGCTGTTGGACGTCACCGTGGAGCAGGCTTGGGCGGAGGCCACGACGAGCGCGAGCAGACCCTGAACCAGCTCTTGGTTGAGATGGATGGCTTCGATCCGAACCTGGGCGTCATCTTGATGGCGGCGACCAACAGGCCCGATGTCCTGGACCCGGCTCTGACGCGTCCGGGCCGCTTCGACAGGCGCATCATCGTGGACAACCCCGACTCCAAGGGGCGCAAGGAAATTCTGGGCGTGCACATCAAGGGCAAGCCGATGGCAGCCGAAGTGGACATCGAATCGCTGGCTAAGCGCACGGCTGGCTTCTCGGGCGCTGACCTGGCGAATCTGGTCAACGAGGCGGCGCTTTTGGCCGCGCGTCGCAACAAGAACCAGATCACAACAGGCGAACTGGACGAGTCACTGGAGCGCGTGGTGGCTGGGCCTGAGCGCAAGAGCCGCATCATCCAGAAGCGCGAGAAGGCAATTCTGGCTTACCACGAGGCTGGCCACGCTCTGCTGGGCAAGCTCTTACCCAACGTGGACCCGACGTATAAGGTGACGATTCTGCCGCGCGGCATGGCTCTGGGTTACTCGCTGCACCTGCCAACTGAGGACAGGTTCCTGACCTCGAAGTCGCAGATGCTCGAAGAGATGACTTCGATGCTGGGCGGGCGCGTCTCGGAGCAGATCGTGTTCAACGAGATCACGACCGGCGCGCAGAACGACCTGGAGCGCTGCACTGATATGGCGCGCCGCATGGTCTGCGAGTTCGGCATGAGCGAGAACCTTGGCCCTCTGACTCTGGGCCGTCGCACAGGCCCGGTCTTCCTGGGGCGCGACTTCCACGAGGAGCGCAACTACTCCGAAGAGGTGGCGGCCAAGATCGACGCCGAAGTGCGCGCGATTGTCGATTCCTGCTACGCTCGGGCGACGAGCCTGCTCGAAGAGTATCGCGACGCTCTGGATCGCATTGTGAACGCCTTGCTGGAAAAGGAGACGATCACGGGAGACGAGCTGGACAGGCTCATCAAGGGCGAGCCCGAGCCGCCCACGCTGACGCCCAGCGACCCGCCGAATCCGCCCAGCACGCCGCCCGACCTGAGCAAGACGGGCGACACGCTGCGCGCACCGGGCGGCTTGCGGCCCGGTCTGGCCGGAGCGTAGGAAGAGAAAAGAGAAGCGCCAGGAGAATTTCTCCTGGCGCTTCTTGGTGTTTGTGCAAGTACTTACAGGGGCGACCTTGATGAAGAAACTGCTGGTGGTTGTCGAGGACAGCTTTCAAGTCTCAGGGCGCAGCGTTGTTGTGGTTCCGACGCCCTCGCTGGAAGATGCCGGCGTGAGTAAGCGCGGCGACGTGGCCCAAGTTCGGCTTGTGCGCCCCGATTCGACAGAGCAAGATGTGGAGGCCACCTTCTACTTGGCGCACTTTAACCCTGGCGGCTTTCGCTGGGAGTGCATGCTGCGCGGAATGAAGAAGGAGCAAGTGCCGCCCGGCACAGAGATGTGGCTCCTGGATTAGCCTCATCCCATGGACACACAACCCTCTCCATGCGCCACCCTCATCGATCTACAAGCCGCGCACGCTCACTCAGGCCCTCAGCTCGGCCACGAAAGCGAAGACCTTAACGTGACTTTGCTCGCGTGGAAGGCAGGTGAGGGCGTCGCGCCGCACATCAATGAGGAAGTCGATGTGGTGCTCATCATCGTCAGCGGTGAGGGCGAGGTGGTTGTGGACGGACAAACGTTCACGCTGAGCGTCGGGCAGGCGTTGCTCATTCCCAAGGGCCGCGAGCGCGCCATACGCTGCACGGGCGAGTGGCTGAGCTACCTCAGCGTGCACAAGCGGCGGCGTGGGCTGATGCCGATGCTGGGCGGGCAGAGGCTTTAGGTGCCTGCAAGTACTTGCAGGCGCCCTCAAGTACTTGCATCCTCTTTGAGATGGAGCTGGAAATTCCGCGCAACAAGCGCCTGGCCGAGCAGTTCTGGGTGCGCCACGAGAATGGCTCCGACCAGATGACGCTCGAAGAAGCGCGCTCGCATTCTCGACTTCCCATCTGCGCCATTCTGGATCGGATTCGTTCGGCGCACAACGTTGGCTCGATCTTTCGCACTTCTGATGGCGCTGGCATCGGGAAGCTCTTGCTGTGCGGCTACACTCCTCTGCCTCCGCATCGGCACCTCGAAAAGACGGCTCTGGGAGCCGTGGAAGTTGTGCCCTGGCAGCACGTCGCGACAACTGGGCAAGCCATCGCGCTGTGCCGAGCCGAGGGGCTGCAAGTACTTGCCGTGGAGAAAACCGCTTCGAGCCTGCCTCTGGAAGAGTTCGAGCTGCGCTTTCCGCTGGCTATTGTGATGGGCAACGAAGCGGATGGGCTGGACGAGGAAACTATCGCGGCTTGCGAGGGATGCGTGCACCTGCCGATGCGCGGGCTCAAGTCCTCGCTCAATGTCAGCGTGGCCTTTGGCATTGTGGCTTACGAGTTGGCGCGGCGTTGGGAGCGGGTTGCAGAAGTCGAGCAGAGTAGCTGATCTAAGATGAAGAAGCAGAAGAAAGAGGCGGCTGCTGCTGAGCCGGAGTCCGGCCCGGCTTTTGTGGAGGCGAGCCAGGCCGTCGCGCAGTCGCGTGCTCTGGGCGAGGCGCAGCAGTGGAGCCAGGCGTGCCACGCGCTGCGGCCCTTAGCCGAGTCGGTGCCGGGCGCTGCGGATTTGTGGCTGCAGATCGCGCAGTGGGAGCGCCTGGATGATCGCGCCGGTGATGCTCAGGCCACGCTCAAGCACGCCATCGAGCTGAACTCAGGGCGGCTCTCGAACCTGGCGACCTTGTGGCACGCGCTGGCCAGCCACCTCTTCGAGTCGCAGGAGTGGAGCGAAGCTGCCGCAGCGGCTCTGGCGGGGCTGGACGCCTCGCGCGAATTGGCTCGCTCAGCCAAAGAAACACAGTCTTTAGAAGCAGAAGGGCGGACTTTTGGGCCAGGCGATTGGGCGCGCGGCGGCGAACTGAACTCAGCTCGTTTGCGCGAGCACGAGTTGCTGGAAATGCTGGCGACCTCGCGTGCTCACGAAGGCCGCTTCGAGGACGCGGGGCAGGCGATGCGCGGCCTGCTTTTGCTCTCGCCGCGCGACCCTCTGCACCGAATGAGGCTGGCGTCGCTGCTGCAGTCTTATGGCGCTCTGGGCGAGGCCAGCCGTGAGTTCGAGCGCGTGATGGAATCGACTCCAGGCACCTTCTTCGCCCGCGACGCCGAAGCCGCGCTCGAAATGCTGGACAAGGCTCAGATCCAGCAGATCCTGACCAGAGCCGGGGAGCAGCGCGACTTCGGCCTGCGCCTGGAGCGCGACATGGAAGAAACACTCGACATCCACGCCTTCTACCTCTCGGAAAGCGGGCGCGAATCGCTGCGCCAGATGATCGACGATGGCCGCCCCGATCTTTCTCGCGCCCCACGGATGCATTAGGCCGGAGCCTGCCAGTACTTGCAGGCTCCAGTTGGCAACTGAGAACTGATGACTCAATGGCACTGCGGGCGGCTGCGCCTGGAACTCGGCTCGCGCACGCTGCTCATGGGCATCGTGAACGCGACTCCTGATTCGTTCTCGGGCGATGGCACCTTGAGCACTTGCTCAAGTACTTCGCTTGAACGCGCGCTCTTCCAGGCGCGTGCTGGAGCCGACATCTTGGACATTGGCGGCGAGAGCACGCGGCCTGGAGCTGAGCCGGTTGATGAAGAAGAAGAGATCGCGCGTGTCGTGCCTTTAGTTCGGGCGCTGCGCCAGCGCGATGAGCTGAGCAACGTGGCCATCTCGGTGGACACAACCAAGTCGAAGGTGGCGCGAGCGGCGCTGGAAGCTGGAGCCGACATCATCAACGACATCTCGGGCGCGACTTTTGATGCGCGAATGCTCGAAGTACTTGCAGAGGCGAAGTGCGGCGTGGTCTTGATGCACCTGCGCGGCGCACCCTCCGAGATGGGCTGGAGCCGCAAGCAAGGCGGCTCGGCTGATGTGATCGAGGAAGTGCTGGGCTTCTGGCGCGCGCGCATCCAGGCCTGCCGCGAGGCCGGAATCGAGGACAGCCGCATCGCGCTGGACGCGGGCTTTGGCTTTGGCAAGTCAGTCTCGGAGAACTTGGAGCTGCTGAGGCGCGGGCGCGAGTTGAGGCTCGGCTTTCCTCTGCTCTCGGCCACCAGCCGCAAGTCCAGCATCGGCAAGGTGCTGGGCGATGGGTGCGGCGAGTTGCCCGTCGAAGAGCGCATCTGGGGCACTGCGGCCACGGTTGCGCTGGCCATCGCCAACGGAGCCGACATGGTGCGCGTGCACGATGTCCAAGAGATGAGCCATGTCGCGCGCATGAGCGACGCGGTTACGCGCGGTGGTGGAGCTGCGAAGACGTGAGGGGATGGCTCGGGCGCACATACAAGTACTTGCAAGCTGCACGACCTCACCACCTCAACGAAGCGGAGAATTATGGATCGAATACTTTTGAAGGGGCTGTCCTTTTTCGGGCGCCACGGCTGCCACCAGGCCGAGAAGGATCTGGGGCAGAAGTTCCTGGTCGACATCGAACTCGAATGCGATCTCGAAGCTGCCTCGCGCTCGGACGATTTGGACGACACGGTGGACTACATCGCGCTTTACAACTACGCGCGCGAGGTCATCGAAGGGCCGAGCGTGCAGCTTCTGGAAGTGCTGGCTGGGCGCATCGCCGACTTCGCGCTGCAAGATGAGCGCGTCGAATCGGCCTGGGTTGCCGTACGCAAGCCGCACGTCGCGGTGCCAGGGCCTCTGGAATTTCTGGGCGTCGAGATCACACGCTCGCGGGCTTCTCAAGATGAGTGAGCGGACGCGTGTTCTGCTCGCGCTGGGCTCCAACATCGAGCCACGCCTTGGGTACTTGAGGCGCGCGCTTGAGCTTCTCGAAGCGCACTCTCAGGTGCGCGTGCTGAAGCGCTCGCGCATCTTCGAGTCGCAAAGCGTCGGAAGTGGCGGAGAGGGCGACTTCTTGAACGCGGCTCTGGAAATGGAAACTGCTTTGTCCCCTCGCGAGCTACTCGGCTTGTGCCAGAGCATCGAAAACGCTTGCGGGCGCGAGGCATCTCGCTCAGGCGAGCACAGGATGGGCGCGCGCACACTGGACGTGGACATCGTGAGCTTTGGCGAGCAGAACGGGTGCGAGCCAGCTCTGCTGCTGCCGCATCCTCGGGCCTTGAGGCGGGCGTTTGTGCTGAGGCCGATTCTGGACTTGGTTGAAGCCGAAGGCGGCTGGGTGCAGGCTACTGAGTTGAGTTGGGAAGAGGAACTTTGATGCTGCGAGAGATGTGCAAGAGCAAAATCCACCGCGCGACCGTAACCGAGGCCAACGTGGACTACATCGGCAGCCTGACCGTTGATCTGGACTTGCTCGAAGCGTCAGGAATCCTGCCTTTCGAGAAGATCCAGGTCGTGAACGTCACGAATGGCGAGCGGCTGGAAACTTACGCCATCGAAGGCGAGCGCGGCTCGGGCGTGATCTGCTTGAACGGAGCTGCGGCGCACAAGGGCAGCGCGGGCGACATCGTGATCGTGGTGGCTTACGGGCTGTGCGACGAGGTGGAGGCGCGCGCCTTGCAACCGCGCATCGTGTTCGTCGACGAACACAACCGCATCGTGCCGCGCCAGGCTTTGCAGCCCGGCGAGGTGGAGGCGGCCATCGCCGAAGGATAAGGCCGCGCCTACGCTTGAGCCTCAAGTACTTGCCACGCGCGAGCCGGATCGCCGTGCACAAACGAAGACCTGAGCCACGCCATGCCCTTCGAGATGCCGTTGTTTCCGCTGAGCGTTGTTCTGTTTCCCAAGATGCAGCTTCCACTGCACATCTTTGAGCCTCGCTACCGCCTGATGATTGGCCGTGCCCTGGCCGCCGACTCGACCTTTGGCGTGGCTCTTCTGGTGGAAGGGCGCGAGGGGCAGCCGGACACGGTTCCCGCTGAAGTCGGTTGCAGTGCGGGCATCATCGACTCGACGCGCTTTCCCGATGGGCGCATCAACTTGATGACGATTGGAACACGCCGCTTTCGCGTGCTCGAAACGCGTCGCCAGGATGGATACCTCGTCGGCAACTGCCAATGGCTGGACGACGAGCCTTGGGAAGCGCAGCCTGCGGGAGCTGAGCCATTGGCGGCTCTGGCGCGGCGCGTGAGGACGCTGCTGGGAACTTACTTAGCGTCGCTGGCGCGCAACGCCAACCTGTCGCCGCGCGACTTGGATGCCCTGGACGTGCCCCGCGAGCCTCTGGAGCTTTCGATGTGGGTGGCCGCCGTCATCACGCTGCCCAACGCGCAGAAGCAGAAGCTGCTGGAGATGACCTCGACTCACGCACGCCTGCAAGCCGAGCAGGAATTCTTGCTGCGCGGCGAGATCGTGCAGCGAGCCTTCGCCCGCCGCGGCCACCAGCCCCAGGACGAAGGCGACGAAGACGGTCCCTTCACACGCTTCGTCTCCATCAACTGAAGCCGCCAAACCAGGACGCCTGTTGAACTCACAGCAGTGGCTCACACTCAAAGGTGTCTTCGTGCGTGTAGGGCGGAGCGCAGGCGCACAGGAAGACCAAGTCTTCTTCGCCCACATTGCGAATCTGGTGCTTGGCTCCAGGCGCGATAATGATGGCCGTCCCTGCGCCGCAAGTACTTGAGGCACCATCCAGGCTGACCTGGGCTTGCCCTCGCAGGATGTAATAGATCTCCTCGGAGCGCGCGTGGAAGTGCGCCAGAGTCGAGCGTCCCGGCGCTAAAGTGGCTTCAGCTAAGCTCTGGTTGCGAGCCGCGCTGCTCGAAGGGTGCGCGATCTCGCAGATGAGCGAGGTGTCCTTGGTTGTATAAGAAGGCAGCTCAGCGCGGCGGCGAAGGGTTTCACTTGAAGTGCTCGTCATAGTTGCTCGGCCTGGCAGCGGAGCGCGTAGAAGTGCTGAACTAACAACGGCTCGTGGTGCATCCCCGCGCCCATTAGTTGCAGCCGCCGCTTGCCCACGCGCTTATCGAACAGAGCCAGCGCCCTGATGAACACAGATGGTGAGGTCAGGGCTTCTTCGATAGGCAGGCTCAGAGAGGGCGGCAAGCGCGCCTCCTGCTTGCCGCGTCCACACGATGCATTGAAGTAGACGCAGCCGTCTTGCACGAACCAGTCGGAGCGGCTTGGGCTCGGGTTGTCTCCTGCGCTGAAGATTTGCTGCTTGTCCAGCACGAGCCACATCCGCCCGACTTCCTCATCGGGCGTGTAGCGCGCCATGTGAATCTGCACGCGGCCCGCGAGCTTGTCGCACCAGCGCTCTTCGATCATCTTCTTCAATCGGCTCCACTGCATTCTTCTGGGGCGCTTCCACTTCATGCCTCCTGTTCGCTTCATGCTTTTACTGTAGCTCACCCAAAGCAAAGCGCGCCGCAAGTACTTGGAAGTACCTGCGGCGCCCTTCTTTGTCTGTGGAGCCTTTCAGGACGAGTCGCTGCTCCAGCTCGAACCGCCGCCACCAAACATATCCAGGCTCCCTGAGTTGTCGTGCGAGCCTGCGTTCGAGTTGCTCGTGTTGTTGCCGAACAAATCCAGGCTCGCCACGCCCGCGCCACCGTTGTCGGGCTGGGCATTGGCTGTGGCGTTGTTGTAGCCGGAGTTGTAACCCGCGTCGTAGCCGCCTCCACCGTAACCGCCGCCGTAGTAGGAACCGTTGTAGCCGTAGTAATCGGGGCCCCTGTAGATGTTGTAGGGCGAGGGCTGGAAGATCGAGTTGAGCACGGCGTTCATGGCGATCATCTGCACCATGTTGGTGCCGAAGTCGCTCCACGGGTTGTATTGCTGGGGCGCGTTATACCACGGCACCATCTGCCCGCCGTATTGCACTGAGGCCACCTGGGGCTGTCCCGCAAGAGCGCGCTGAGCCGAGTCTCGCGAAGCCCACACCCGCTGCTTCTGCCCGTTGACGTTGATCTCGACCGGCACCATGTCCGCGATCGCCGTGGGCTGCGAAGTGAAGAAGTCCAGCGCGTAGCCCTGCCTCGCGCCAGGATAGCTGGTGCCCAGAGGAGCCACGTCGAAATCCTGCCCGAAGGCCGGCGGCTGCGTCATCTGGCCACCAGAAGCAAGCACCGGCGAGTTGGAAGCGATGTGCGGCGCGGGCTTGCCTTCCAGTACCGCGTTGGCGTTCTCAATCGAGTCGCGGGCATACAACAGCGAGGAGCGCGCCTGAGCCAGCGAATTGGCATCGGTCGCACCGTTGAGCTGCTTCATGGCATTGGAGAACGCCTCGCCCGCCTGGGCCCTGGCCTCGCGTAGCTCCTTCTGCTTGGCCGGATCGGTCTGGGCGACAAGGGCGAATTCGAACTCCGAGTCCAGCTTCTCGTAGGCCGGAGCCAGCTTGTTGGCCAGGTCGCGCGTCTCCTCGCGAAGCTGAGCTTCGCGATCTACTCGGCCCTGCTTGGCTCGCTTCCACAGCAAGTAGCCGACGCCTGCGGGAACTCCAATGAGGACGAGCAAGAAGGCGCTGGAACCACGTTTGGAGCTGCCTTCCTCCGCTGCGTGCTGATTCAAGATGCCGATGATGCCCTGGGTGTAGCCCTGGGCGTTGAAGGTGCCCACGTTGGCCTTGACGATGGCGTTCAGCTCGCTCGGGCTGCTGACTCGGCTGCCGCCGTAAGCCGCCACCTCACGAGGCGAGCCCGTCGCGAGAACCAGCAGTCCCTTGCCCATGTTGAAGGCGTCGTGCAGCGACCGGGCTCCGCGCCCGATGCTGGCGCCGCGCGGCAGAGCGTCCAGCACGATGACCTTGGCTCCGTTGGGATGGTTCTGCACCGCCTGAGCCAGAGCATTGGCATCAGCCTGCCCGCTCATACCGGGTGAGACGTACACGCCTGTTGTCTGCAAGGCCTGCGCGATGTCCTGCTGGTTCAATCCGCCCGAGCCTTGCGTTTGCGTGCCTGCACCCGAAGCAATGGCGGGGCTGTTCGCGTTGGAAGTCGAAGTACTTGAAGAGCCGCGTTGCAGCGAGCGCTCGATCTTGGTGATCGAATCCGCTGGGGCGAAGCTCTGACCCGGATCGGCGCGGCGCGCGCCCTGGAGAGCGGTCATGGCGTCGGCGTCGCGGTTCATGTCGTGGTAGATCAAGGTCAGGAACCAGTAGGCCTTGGCGTCATTGGGATCGCTGGCGACCACGGCTTCGAGCTGGCGCGCGGCCTGAGCCGGATCGCTGCGCCGCAGCTTCCAAGCATCCGAGCGCGGCGAAGCCAGAGCAATGGCGCACGAAGCCAGCACAGCGGCCACAGCGATAAAGGCGCGTTTCGAGGTGCGTCGAGTTGAAGTGAGTTGTTGCATGAGAATCCTAATCTTCCCCAGGAAAAGCAAGTTGAAGTATCGCAAGTTACTTGCGGACACAAATTCTGGTTGCGTCCTTTACTTGAGAGGCAGGATCTCTTCGCAGAAGTATTCGGAATTGAGTGACAGATTATTCTTGTGGTAGAGCAAGTACAGCAGCTTCCTCTCTTTGGCGGAAGGCTTGCCTTCGCCCCAAGCCGCTTCGATGCGTTTGTCGATTGACGTGAGTTCCTTGATGGCGTCCAAATCCGCAGCTGCCATGGTCTTATGCACGCGGGCCAGAACGCCAAACAAAGCGAGCAACTCGCTTCCACACGACCGCGCCAGGATCATCTTGCCGAGTGGAATCTGCCTGGCATCTTCCATATCGAACTCGGCCACTCGCCTGGCGACCTTAGCCTTGACTTTCCTCCTGGATGGGCGCGTTGAATCGGTGATGACGAAGTACGTCCAGCGCACGCCGTCGGTCACGATGCCGTAATCGTGCCTCTTGGTTATCGAGTACTTCGCGGCCTGACGCAGCGCGGCGAGGTGCTTGGATTTGCTGCGGAAGGCGCCGTACCGCTTGATCTCCACGAAAACATTCTTGCTCTCTTCTCCAGGCGGAGCGGCGAGCTTGAGCAAGATGATGTCAGGGATTTCTCTCCCTTCGCTGCCTTCGTGTGGCCGTTGACGCTCGGTGTATGGCCGCTGACGCTCAGAATCCTCTGCATCGTAGCCCAACACATCGCGAAGCAGATCAAGCAGCAGAACTGCTTCCAGCACCTCTTCCTTGAACGCTGGTTTGACAGCACCATACTCTTTAATCTTCTCCAGCGCAGCATCCATCTCGTGCATCTTCGTATTCATAGCAAGTACTTGAGGCGCGTAGCTCGCTCGGCGAAGTGGTTGGCGGGCTTAGCTCCAATGATACACTACCGCCTCGCTCTTTTGGAAACGCCTCAAGTACTTGCTCATGCCCTCGCTCGCCCTCGAAGAACAGAAGAAGAAGCCGCTCGACGCCGAGACGCTGCGTGACGAGCTGACTTCCGCTCAGGCCGCGCTCATTCGGCCCGGAGTGGCCAAGCTGCGGCCCTACGTGCCCGGCAAGCCCATCGAGGAAGTCAAGCGCGAGCTTGGCCTGCCCTCAGACTTCTCGCTCTTCAAGCTGGCCTCCAACGAGAACGTGCTCGGGCCTTCGCCTCGCGCTCTCGAAGCCATGCAGCGTGTCGCAAGCGAAATCTGGCTCTATCCCGACGACACCACTTTCGACCTCAAGAACGAGCTGGCGCGCTTCTGGAAGCTGGCCGCTGACCACTTCATCATCGGCAACGGCTCGGACGAGATCATCCACTTCCTGGGCCTGGCCTTCCTGGATTCAACGCGTGGCGACCACGTGCTCTTCGCGCATCCGTCCTTCGTGCAATACAAAGCTGCCGCGATGCTGGCCGACTGCGCCTTCCACGCCGTTCCGCTGACTTCAGATATGCGCCACGATCTGGCGGCCATGAAAGCGGCGGTCAACGAGCGCACCAAGCTGATCTTCATCGCCAACCCCAACAACCCGACGGGCACGGTTGTGACGAAGGCTGAGTTCGAGCATCTGCTCGATGGGCTGCCGCCTCATGTTGTGGTTGTGCTCGATCAGGCGTATCTGGAATACGTGGACGATGCGGACTCGCCCAACGGCTTGGATTACATCGCGGAGCACAACGTGGTGGTGCTGCAAACGTTTTCCAAGGCCTACGCTCTGGCTGGCCTGCGCGTGGGCTACGGCATCGCACGGCCCGAGATCATCAAGTACTTGCAGCAGGTGCGCGGGCCGTTCAACGTCAATATGCTGGCTCAGGCCGCCGCGATTGCTTCGCTAAACGATGAGGAGCAAGTCCAGAAGGCGCGGGAAGTCAACTCAGAAGGGCGCGCGTTCTTGTGCGCTGAGCTGGACAAGCTGGGGCTGAGCTACTGCGCGACGCAGGCGAACTTCGTGTTTTTGGATGCGAAGAAGCCAAGCAAGCACGTATTCACCGAGCTGCTCAAGCGCGGCGTGATCGTGAGGACGGGCGATCCGTGGGGCCTGGAGTCGTGGCTGCGCGTGACGATTGGGACGCGCGAGATGAACGAGCGATTTACGTCGTCGCTGTGCGATGTCCTGAGCGCTTAGGACGATTTCGAGGCGGCGCTCAGGCCCTGCAAGTACTTGCGAGTGCTCTCAGGGAGCAGCATGGCGTGGCGACTTTTCGGCCCTTGCTTCGCTGAAGCGAGGGCTTTGTTGTGAGCGAAGGTTTATGCTTCTTGGGCAACTGAGAGGCTCATTGGAAACGAGGAATTTGTGATTATCATCTTGAAGCAGGACGCAGGAGACGCGGGCATCGAAGCCGTGTCCGAAAAGTTGAAGGAGCACGGTTACGTGCCCAACGTGACGCGCGGCGTGTCGCAGACCATCGTGGCCGCCATAGGCACGCCGAACTTGTCTGAAAAAGAACTCGTCGCGCCGCAGTTGCAAGCGCTGGATGCCGTGGCCGAGGTGCTGTTTGTGTCCAAGCCTTACAAGTTGGTTTCGCGCGAGAGCCGTCCAGAGGGCACGGCTTACAAGATCGGAGGCGAGGGCGGAGGGCGCGAAGTTGAGATCGGAGGCCACAACATCGTGATGATGGCCGGGCCTTGCTCGGTCGAGAGCCGCGAGCAGACGCTGGAAATCGCGCGCGATGTCGCCAAGGCCGGAGCCGTCATGCTGCGCGGCGGCGCTTACAAGCCGCGCACCTCGCCCTATGACTTCCAGGGGCTGGGCGTTGAGGGGCTCGAATATTTGGCTGAGGCGCGCCGCGAGACAGGCTTGCCCATCATTACCGAAGTGATGACGCCGGGCCTGGTCGAGAAGGTTTGCGAGTATGCGGATGTCTTGCAGATCGGCGCGCGCAATATGCAGAACTACGATCTGCTGCGCGAAGTGGGCAAGTTCCGCACGCCGGTGATGCTCAAGCGCGGCCTGTCGAGCACGATCGAAGAGTGGCTCAAGGCGGCTGAATATGTACTGGCCGGAGGCAACGAGCGCGTGATGTTTTGCGAGCGCGGCATCCGCACCTTCGAGCCCAGCACGCGCTTCACGCTGGACTTGTCGGCGGTTCCGGCCATCAAGAAGGCCTCGCACCTGCCGATTATCATCGACCCGAGCCAGGGCACCGGGAGGCGCGACATGGTGGCCGCGATGAGCAAAGCCGCCATCGCCTGCGGAGCCGACGGCCTGCTCCTCGAAGTGCATCCTCACCCCGAGGACGCCTTGAGCGATGGGCAGCAGACGCTGGACTTGAAGCAGTTCGCCAAGCTGATGAGCGAGCTGAAGCCGATTGCCCACGCGGTGGGGCGCGGGCTGTAAGGAATGAGGGCGGAAGGATGAAGGATGAGCGCCTGCAAGTACTCGCGGGCGCTCGCGGCCATCTTCCGCCTTCCGCCTTCCGCCTTCCGCCTTCCTCCTTATGTTCGACACCGTTTGCATCGTGGGCGTGGGCTTGATTGGCGGCTCGTTCGGCATGGCCTTGCGCGAGAAGCGCCTGGCTCGCCGCGTCATTGGAGCCGTGCGTCGCCAGGCTACCATCGACGAAGGCATCGCGCGCGGGGCGCTGGACGAGGGCACAACCGACTTGCTCGCGGCAGCCCGAGAAGCAGACTTGATCTTCATGGCGCCTCCGGTGGGCCAGATGATTTCGCTGTGCCGCCAGATCGCGGACGTGGTTCCTCAGGGCGCCATCATCACGGACGCGGGCTCGACTAAGTCGAGCTTCGTCTTTGAATGCGAGGAGGTCTTCGGCGAGCGCGCTCATTTTGTCGGCGGTCATCCGATGGCGGGCAGCGAGCAGACGGGAGTCGAAGCCGCACGCGGCGATTTGTTTGAGGGCGCGATGTGGATCTTGACGCCTTCGTCCCGGACGCCTCCCCTCGCCTTGAGCACGCTGACCTCGATGGTGCAAGCGCTGGGCGCGACTCCGCTGAGCTTAGATGCGCGCGCTCATGATGCGATTCTGGCCGCGACGAGCCACCTGCCGCACATCTCGGCCTCGGCTCTGGTGCATCAGTTCGCACGCACGCGCGAAGATGCTGAGGTGGCGGATCAGCTCATCGCCGGAGGCTGGCGCGACTCGACGCGCGTAGCGGCGGGCTCGGGCGAGATGTGGCGCGACATCTGCCTGGCCAACGCCGAGGCCATCGAGACGAGTTTAGATGAGCTGATCGGTGACCTGGAACACGTGCGCTCCTGGGTGCGCGAAGGCGAGGGCGACAAGCTGCGCGAGTGGTTCGAGGAAGCGGCTCAGGTGCGCCGCGCGCACGGCATTCTGCCACGCAAATGATTCTCACCACAGAGTTCACGGAGCGCCACAGATGAGCCCAGAGAAGAGCAAGTACTTGTCGATGCCTCTCCTCGAATCCTCTGTGACGCTCTGTGGTACTCCGTGAACTCTGTGGTGAATCTGAGTTCTTATGGAGCTACACATCTCGCCGCCGGCCCGACTCTCGGGTGCTGTTTCGATACCGGGTGATAAGTCCATCTCGCACCGCGCGGCCCTCTTCGGTGCTTTGGCGCGCGGCACGACTCAGATCTGGAACTTCTTGCGCGCGGGAGACACGCTGGGCACGCTGCAAGTACTTGCCGGTTTGGGCGTGCCGATTCGCGATGAGGGCGAGACGATCTTCATCGAGGGCGTGGGCTGGGACGGCCTGCGCGCGCCGAGTGCTCCTTTGGATTGCGGCAACTCGGGGACAACGACGCGGCTCTTGCTTGGTGTTTTAGCGGGCTGCGACTTTGAAGCGACGCTGGGCGGCGATGCCTCGCTGTCGAAGCGCCCAATGGATCGTGTGCGTGTTCCTCTTGAGCTGATGGGCGCGCAAGTGCGTGGTCAAGGCTCAAGGTGCGCGGCCCCGATTACGATTCGCGGCGGGCATTTGAAGGGCATCGAATACGCGTCTCCCGTGGCCTCGGCTCAGGTGAAGTCGGCTGTTCTGCTGGCTGGGCTGCGTGCTAAAGGAACCACGACCGTGATCGAGCCGCACCCTTCGCGCGACCACACCGAGCGGATGCTGCGCGGCTTCGGCGTGGAGGTTGAGATCGAGGCTTCGGGTGCTGGCGTGCGCGGCGGGCAGCAGCTCATCGCGACCGATGTCGAGGTGCCAGGCGATATTTCCTCAGCCGCCTTCTTCCTCGTAGCGGGAGCGTTGCGGCCCGAGTGGGATGTCACGGTGCGCGGCGTGGGCATTAACCCCACTCGAACCGGGATTCTCGATGTTCTGGAAGAGATGGGCGCGCGCCTTGAGCTCATCGACGAGCGCGAGAGCAGCGGCGAGCCCCTGGCCGATGTGCGCGCGCGCGGCGGCGAGTTGAGGGGCACCGAGATCGGCGGCGCCTTGATTCCTCGCCTGGTCGATGAGCTGCCCATCATCGCACTCTTGGCGACTCAGGCGCAGGGCAAAACCATCGTGCGCGATGCGGCTGAGCTGAGGGTCAAGGAAAGCGACCGCATTGCGGTTCTGGTGCGCGAGCTGAGGAAGCTCGGCGCGCGCATCGAAGAGCGCGAGGACGGCTTCGAGATCGAAGGGCCTTGCGAGTTGATCGGTGCGCGTGTCCAGAGCCCGCCTGGAGACCACCGCATCGCGATGACTCTGGCCGTGGCCGGGCTCATCGCGAGCGGCGAGACGGTTGTCGAAAACGCCGCCGCCGTGGCCTCTTCGTTCCCCGAGTTCGCCAAGACACTGGAATCGCTGCGTCACTCCAACTAACCCCAGATGAACACGGATGGGGTTGATCTTCTACGATGATTATCGCGATTGACGGGCCTGCGGGAGCGGGCAAATCGACTACAGCGCGGCTGCTGGCGCAGAGGCTGGGCTTCAGCTACATCGACACGGGAGCGATGTATCGCGGCGTGGCGCTGGCGGCCTTCGAGCGTGGGCTGAGCGTGGAGGGAGACATCCCCGAGATCGCGATGCTGGCGCGTGAGCTTCCGCTGCGGCTCGAAGAGGGCGGCACGCGCCTCTTCATTGGCGCACGCGAAGTGTCAGAGGAAATTCGCGCGCCTCACATCGGCTCGCTGACCTCGCAGGTTTCGGCCATCGCAGCGGTGCGCTCGGCCATGGTCGAGGCGCAGCGGAAGCTGGGGCACGCAGGTGAAAAAAGCTGCGGCGGAGCGGTTTTGGAAGGGCGCGACATTCAGACGGTTGTGTTTCCACAAGCCGAGGTAAAGGTTTTTCTACAAGCCGATGCGCGCACGCGGGCGGTGCGCCGCGTGGAGCAGTGGGCTCAGAGCGGGGGCGCGCACGATGTGGAGGAAACCGAGCGCGACTTGATCGAGCGCGACGAGCGCGATTCGGGACGCGACACGGCCCCGCTTAAACCCGCCGAAGACGCGCTGATGCTCTCGACCGAGGGCAAAAGCCCTGAGCAAGTTGTCGAGGAAATCGTAGCTCTGGTGCAGGCGCGGCGGAGTGCGAAAAGGGGTGCAAGTACTTGAGGGGCCCGATTACAGGATGAAGAAGAGGCTTTGGCTGATCGGAGTGCTGGGCGCGGTTGGGATTGGGGCCTGGCGCTGGCGCAAGCAGGTGCGCTCGGTTGTGGGCGATGCGCCCGAGCGCGCCGAATATTTGTCGCTGCGTGAAGCCAGGCGACGCGACAGTTCGGAGCCGGACGAAATCGTGCCTGTTCACGATTGGATCTACCACACGATGTTCGGCTTGTATGGCATTTACTTCAGGCTGGGCGGCTGGAAGATCCACGGTCGCGAGAACGTGCCGATGCAAGGGCCGGTCATCATCGCGCCTAACCACAAGTCGCTGCTCGATCCTCCTCTTGTCGGCTCCTCGATGCCTCGGCTGACGACCACGATGGGCAAGATCGAGCTGTTCGAGAAGAAGCACTTCGGCTTGAAGATCCTGGGCAAAGTGATCCAGCACATGGGCACGTTCCCAGTGCGGCGCGGCACGCCCGATAGACGAGCCATCAAGCGCGCGCTCAAGGTCTTGAAGGGCGGCGGCGCGCTGGCGATTTTTCCCGAGGGCACACGCACCCGAACGGGCGAACTGGGCGAGCCCGAGATGGGCATCGCCTTGATCGCGCACAAGGCCAAGGCCCCCGTTGTGCCTGCTTACCTCAAGGGAACCGAAGGCTGCTTTTCGTATCTACAGCCCAAAGCGCGCCTGGTGCAGTGCGAAATCTTCTACGGCAAGCCGATGGCCTTCGAGCAAGAATACGCGCGCAAAGCCGACCGCGCCACTTTGGAAGGCATCGCGCGCCGCATTATGGAAGGCATCGCCGAGCTCAAGCGCGAGGCCGGAGATTAAAGGCGCTGCTCAAGTACTTGCAGAACCCGGCTCGGCTTCTTCCGTCAAGGCGCCGCTTCAGCAAGCCATTTAGTCGGGGCGTGCAGGGGCGCGTTGGAAAGATTAACCTGTCTGTAACACGATCTTCGCGCTCTGCCGCTACAATCTCGGAGGATATTTCAATGCCGCGCTCATCTCAGCGCCTGGCGCGCAAGCGTCTGGTTCGCACTTTGACACTCTCAAGTCTGCTTCTGGCTCCTGCGCTCGCTCTCACAGCTCGCGCTCAGGACGCGGCTCGCGTTCAGACTCCGGCTCAGCCGGCTGCGCCTGTGGTTCTGGATGCAGCCTCCGATCCCCTGTTCACGCGCGCGACTTCCCTGTATGATGCGGCCCTGCAAAATCGCGTGGACAAGGAAGGGCTCGTCGATTACGCCAAGCTCAAGGGCGACCGCAGCCTGGACGCTTTCGTGGCGGCTCTTCCCCTGGCGGATGTATCCAAGTTCCCCGTCTTCGAGACCAGGGGCGAGGCTCCCGATGCAGACAAGCCGGGCACAAGCAAGGCCGGACGCAAGCCCGCCAGGACTGAATCCAAGCCGCAGTCCAAGGTGGATCGCTCGTGGGAACTGGCGTTCTGGATCAACGCGCAAAACGCGCTGGCCCTCAAGACCCTGGCGGATGCTTATCCCATCGGCTCGCCAGACGAGATCAGGGACTTGGGCACGCGCAAGTTCGCGGTTGCTGGAGGACATTACACGCTGGATGAATTGCGCCAGAAGGCGTCTAAGATCGATCCCAGGGCTCCGTTCGCGATGATCGACGGCACGGCGAGCGGCCCCAGGCTGGCACCGCACGCTGTGCGGGCCTTTGGCATCAACACCACGCTGGACGCTGCTGTCTCGGCTCTGATAAACGATCCTCGCCTGGTCGATCTGCAGCGCATCCAGAACACCGTAACCGTGCCTCCCTTCCTGGCCTCGGTTGATGAGATGTGGAAGGCGCACACCGCCAGGCGCAAGTGGGACGGCATCCGCTCCCTGCTCTCGACTTACACTTCGGCCAGCGCCAACCGCAACTACTTCACGACCAACGACTACCAGGTGCTGTTCGGGACGGGCGACCGCAAGCTCAACCGCGTGCCCTCCAACTTCAGCGACGGTGGGTAGAAGCCGCCGCAAGTACTTGGACGGGGCGCCCGCGAACATCGGAGCCGGAACAAGCGCAAGCGTGTTCCGGCTCTTTGCTATCCCAGTTCTCAAAGCGCATCGCTTGACAAAGGCTCAGGCTGGCCCGCCCAGCACCACGGAGGAACCATGACGCCCGACTCGCAAGTACTTGCAGAACCTCTGCCCAACTCGCTTAGCCCCAACGCCGCTCCCCCCACCTCGCCTCAAGCCACCCTCGAAGCGGTTGCGCCTGAAGTGGCCGCGCCTGAAGCTCCTGCGCCTCTGCTGCGTTCGGCTTCGCCTGCTCTGGTGCCTCTGCTGGGGCGGCGCGCCAAGATCGTGTGCACCATCGGCCCGGCCTGCTCGCACGAGTCCATGATGCGCGCCATGCTGCTGCACGGCATGAACGTGGCCCGCTTCAACTTCTCGCACGGCGGGCCTGAGCTGCAGTGGGAAGCCATCGCTCGCCTGCGCCGCGTCAGCGAGGAGCTGGGCCAGCCCGTGGCTATCTTGCAAGACCTGCAAGGCCCCAAAATCCGCACTGGCAAGGTCGCTTACGCGGACACCAGGCTGGTTCCAGGCGCCAAGTTCACCATCACCACACGAGCCGTCGAGGGCGATGAGCGCATCGTCTCCACGACTTATCCGGCTCTGCCCTCGGACTGCGAAATTGGAGACACCATCTTGCTCGACGATGGCCTGATCGAGCTGCGCGTCGAGCACGTCACGCCCGAAGATGTGATTTGCACCGTCATTGATGGCGGCGTGCTCAAGTCGAACAAGGGCATCAACTTGCCTGGAGTCAAGGTCTCGGCTCCCGCTCTCTCGGTCAAGGATCGGCGCGACGTGGAGTGGGGGCTGGAAAACGGCGTGGATTACGTAGCGCTGTCTTTTGTGAGGCGGCCCGAAGATGTGACCGAGCTGCGCGAGCTGATTGATGCCAAGAAGTCGCCGGCCAAGATCATCTCGAAGCTGGAAAAGCCCGAAGCGATTGATAATCTGGATGAGATCATCGACTTGTCGGATGGCGTGATGGTGGCGCGCGGCGACCTGGGCGTCGAGATGAAGCCGCAGGACGTGCCCATGCTGCAGAAGAAGATCATCCAGCGGGCCAACGCGCGCGAGAAGATCGTCATCACGGCCACGCAGATGCTGGAGTCGATGACGACCACGCAGCGCCCGACGCGAGCCGAGGCCAGCGATGTGGCCAACGCGGTTCTGGACGGAACCGATGCCCTGATGCTCTCGGGTGAAACGGCTTCGGGCCAGTTTCCGCTCGAAGCGCTGAGGATGATGTCGGCCATCACGGAAAAAGTCGAGGCCGAGACTGATGACGGCTGGGCCGGAAGGCGGCGCGGGCGCGGCGAAAGCTGCGACATCACGGGAGCGGTGTGCGAGGCTGCGGCTCATGCTGCGGCGGCTCTGGGTGCGAAGGCGATCGTGTGCTTCACCGAGACAGGCTCAACCGCCCTGCGCTTGGCTAAGTTCCGTCCTCCAGCTCCCATTCTGGCCTGCACCATCCACGCGGATGTGGCGCGGCGTCTGCAACTGGCGTGGGGCGTGCACTCGATTTTGATCGAGCCGCGCGAGGCCACGGATGAGCTGATCGAAGGCACCGACGCGCTGTTGATAGGTTTGGGAGTGGCGCATCCTGGGGATATTGTGGTGGTCACGCTGGGCGCGCCCATCGCGGCCATGGGCTCGACGAACCTGCTCAAGATCCACCGCATCGGCCACGCCGACATTCGCTAAGCGAGCTTCAAGTACTTGGGCCTAAATAGAAATAGAGATTTGGAGGGAACAGGTTCGGAAGCAAAAGAGTTCGGGTAGAATGTAAGCGCGTTCAGGATTGGGCTTCCACACCCGAACGCGCAGCGCGTCGGGAAACGCCAGGTGGCTCCGCTCGCCGTGCTGAATTTAGCTCACCCGAGTAAGTACAGCGGGAGATTTTCTGCAAGTACTTGTAGGCGTGCTGCCAGAGCAATTAATTTAAGCATTAGGAACGGTTTCCGTGAACCAGAAAAAGTGCCCCAAATGCGGTGAGATGAACCCTGCCGAGGCCGTGATGTGCTGGGCGTGCTACACGCCGCTCACAGGCGGTGCAGTCGGACCGAGCGGTGCGGGTGCTGGTATGGCGGCGATGGGAACCACCGCAGTCGCCACGCACGACGACCGCGAGAAGAAAGCCATCCCCATGTGGCAGATGGGCGCCGCTGCCCTGGGCCTGCTCCTCGTGGTCGGCTTCGGCATCAAAACCATGACGGGTGGCGCTCCACCTGATGTAGAGCCAGGCTTGCCGCCAACGACTGGCGGTGGAGGTGACACTGGTGGCGGTGGCGGCGGCGGCTACAGGCCACCGCCTGGCCCTGTCCCCGTCGCGCCGGGTATGGCGCCAGCGGCTGGTGGTGGAGGAAGTGTTCCCGGCCCTGTGCCGGCTCACTTCACGATGGTGGCGGCTCCCAACCCGAACCAGGACTGGAGCACGATGGCCATTGTGCCCACGGACGCCAACGTCTCGCCGCAGAGTGCTGCTGCTCTGGCCAAGTTCGCCAAGACCTTGATGGGTAAGGAAACCAACAGGCCGACGCAGATCTTCGTGTTCGCGGACAGGCAGTCTGGCCAGCAGTTCAGTGAGTTCCAGGTTCAGCGTCGCTCAGCTGCGCTGGGCAGTCAAGATTACACGCAGCTCGCTGCCCTGTGGCCGCGCTGCCTGGCTTACTACGAGTCCAGCGGCAACCGTGAGCGCGTGCTCTATCCCAGCCGCTCCCCCGCGAACTGGTGGAACTCGACCAGCTGAGCCCGCTTCGAATTCGGCTCTACAAACGGACGCAAACGAAAACGCCCGGAGAGAATTTCTCTCCGGGTGTTTCTGTTGCTGCTCTGGCTTTGGGCGCGTTGAACTTACAGGTTGGCCAGCGGAAAGAGGCTGATGGCCTTGCGGGTGTTGAAGGACTTGGCGTGCCCATCGGCGTAGCAGATGACCGAGCCATCGAAGTGGCGCGCGGCGTCCCAGATCTCGCCTTTCTCCAGGTTGCTGCCGCCCTCATACCACGAGCAGTCGAAGAACATTCCCACCTGCGAGCCGCGCTCAATAGCTGCTAATGACAAGCCAGTTGTTGTGGTCAGGTTGATGTTCATCCCATAGGAGCCCTGCGAAGCCGCGTCGAAGGCGGGGCCTTTGACGACGGCCCAGGTCTTATCGTCCACTACGGTTGGGTCATCCGGGTTGGTTGAGATCACTCCCGGACCCGAGGGGCACATGAACACCTGCGTGCTCTTGATGTAGGGCTGCAAGACCGTGACAAAGGTCGCCCTGATGATAGGCTGCGAGGGCAGCAGCTTCTCGTCGTAGTCCTGGGTGTACTGCATCATGCCCAGTCCAATCTGCTTCAGGTTGCTGGTGCAACTCGCGCGGCGCGCGTTCTCTCGTGCTCTGGCGAACACGGGGAACAAGATGGCGGCGAGGATGGCTATGATCGCTATGACGACAAGAAGCTCAATCAAGGTGAAGCCCTTGCTAAAGGCCCCGCTCCGTCGTGCCCGACTAAACAACGTTCGCTGAGCCCTGCGCTCGCCCGGAGACCGTCCGCGCGAGGGGGCCGGGGAAGAGAAAAATTTCATGCTGCCCTCCACAATGCTGAATTGTCGCGCTCCTCGCCTCAAGCCAGCAAGCGAGCACGACCGGCAAAGCAAATGCTTCGCTGCAAGCCATTATACCCGCAAACCGAATTACTTAACCTTTCCTTACCCAACAACTCGCAGCGAACGGATCATAGCTGATAGTTTGAGCCTTGCCTATATTCTGGATTCCTGATCTGCGTGGTGGGCTCAAGTACTTGAGGCCTGCTGTTCAGGGAAGCGGTGTCTCACTGGAGCCTTCTCTGTGGGCATCCAGGCGCACGATGGCGTGACGTCGCAGGGCTTCTCGCGCCCACAGGCGGTGCATCTCGTGCCCGGCTTTGATGGCTATGAGGTGGGCTCGCAGGGTGCCGCCGTCGCTGCCAAAGAGCAGGGCCACATCACCCAGGAGATCCAGGATTTTGTGACGTGCCAGCTCACCGGGTAGGCGCCAGGGCGAGGACGGCCCGCTGTCGTCCAGGATGAGGGCGTTCGAGGGCGAGCCGCCCTTGATGAGCCCGGCCTTTTGCAACGGCTCGATCCACGATTCCAGCGTGAAGGTGCGCGCGGGCGCGATGTGAAGTGTGAATTCTTGGGGCGAAATATCGCAGTCCATGGTCTGGTTCGAGTCCCAGAGTGTGGCGAAGCTCACGCTGGAAGATGTGCGTAGCGTGGGGTGAGGCAAGCCCAGCACGCACCCTTCGCCGTGCAAGATGGACACGGGCTCGCGCAGGGCATACACGGGACGCGGCAGGGCAAGCTCGACCTCGCCCGCTTGGTCCAGGGCGCGGCACCACTCCAGGGCGCTGCCATCGAGGATGGGCAGCTCGGCTGAGCTAACTTCGATGCGGCAAGCCCCCACGCCGCGCGCCCACAAAGCTGCCAGCAGGTGCTCAACGGTCGAGACGCTGGCCTCGCCCCGCTCCAGCACCGTGGCGTGCTGCGTGCGCGACACGTTGGCGGGAGCCACGGGAATCGTGGGCGAGCCGGGCAGATCTACACGCGCCAGTTCCCAACCCGCCACCTCGCGAGGCCGCAGCGTGACCCTGCAAGGCCGCCCCGAGTGCAGCCCAATACCCTCGACTGTGACATCGCGAGCCACAGTCCGCACCTTGCCTTCAGTCAGCGCGCCCTCATTGGCCGCTGCCTCGCCTGGGGAAGAAGAATGGAAATCCATGCGGCAAGCCTAACAAGTTTCCAGCTCGCAGTCGTCAGGAGCGCGCCGGTTATTGCTGGCCTCCGCGACAACAACCCGGCCCAAGTACTTGATGACAAGAAGAGGTGTTTGTGGAACTGGAAACCTGGGCAGCGATGTGACAAAACAGGAATTTTGCACCACACTTACGAATGACGCCCACTGTGCAGCGCCTTCTGGGCACGCGCCCTGAGCTGAGGTGAGCTTCAGAAGGCCAGCTGAGTGGAGCAGAGGAGAATTATGGCCGCACGCCGCCGTCGCACCGGCTCGCACCACCGTCCCGCTCCCATCGCCGCGCCTCCGTGGTGGGCTCAGTCCAGCGAGCGCTCTTGGTTCGAGCGCGAGCAGGGCGCGGGCGCCTCCGCACCCCAGGGAGACAAACAGGGAGACAAGGTGAGCACTCTGGGCGTGGGTTGGGTCGCGCCGTCTTCGCCGCGCGCTCAGAAGTGCCTGGAGCTGATCCATGCCCTGGTCGAATCGGGCCGTTATGAGTTCAGCGCCCACACCCAGAGCCACATGATCGAGGAGGGCTTCGACAAGGAGCACTGCGTCGGGGCCGTGCTGGGAGGGCGCGTGCTCGAAGTGTATGTGCCGCCCCAGCAGAGGCGCGAGCGCGAAAGGTTTCTGGTGGCGGGCCGCTTCCACCTTTCGGCCCGCAACACGTGCCCCCTGCACATCGTGTGCGAGCTCTTCGACACCCCGGCCCCGCGCCCCAAGCCAGGCGCCACGCACATCGCCATGGAAGAGCACGTGCGCTTCGTCACGGCCTACATTCCGCGCCCGCCCGAGTGGATCTCGCCCCACGTTCGCGCCCCACGCGCGTAAAGCTCGTAAAAAGCCGCAGTACTTGCAGCCAGGCAAAGCGAAACCCGCCGCTGAAACTCAGCGGCGGGTTTTGCTCTGGTGCCCTGTTTTAGCCGCGGATTTTGACCAGGATCTGGGCTTTGATCGCTTGCTTCTTGCCCGAGCGGTCGCGCACCGTGACCTCGACTCGGTAGTTCTGCTCCTCATTGGGATAGTCGAACTTGGCGATTAGACCATGTGCGTCCACGCGAGGCCCGGCCTGAGCCATGCCGCCTTCGCCTCCCATAGGAGCGCCTCCACCCATCGCCTCACCGCCCTGACCCGGAGGCATCACAACTTCGCCGGGCGCGCCCATCCCAGGTCCCGCAGCAGGAGCCATGGCGGGAGCTCCGGCGTTGTCGGCGTCGAAGTTCCAGTCCACGGCCACGTCCGAGGCTCCGGCTTCGACATCGGCCACCAGGGTCAGGGGGCCGGGCTTGACCGTGATCTCAGCGATCTGAGCGCCGGGCGCGTCCTCGGGACGGCGCAGCGAGATCGCGATCTGCTTGGCATCCACCGACAGCGCAGCCTGACCCAGATACCAGGTGTCTTCCTTGTCCGTTGTGATGATGACGCGCCTCACCAGGCCCGAAGCGCCCGGAGTAGCCCTCATGTCGGTGAGGGGAATGGTCAGCAGACGCCAGCCCGCATCGTCGGCGCGTACGCTGCGCATCGAGAAATCGATGCCGCCCGTCATCGTGCCGCGATCCAGAACCATCACCACCTGGAAACGCCCAATCGAAGTGCGCTGCGGCGGCGTCATCATCCCGCCCATGCCTCCTGGATAGCCTCCCGGAGCGCCGCCCTGGGGATAGCCTCCTGGGGCTCCGCCTCCTGGATAGCCGCCTGGAGCTCCTCCTCGCCCGCCGCCCGGATCGCCGTATTGAGCCAGGGCGCGCGTCTGGGGCGCTCCCAGAAGGCGCGGCAGGCTTGAAGTGCGCGCCTGGGGATCTTGGGGCTGCTGAAAAGAAGCTGAGCCGGGATCGACGGTTCGGGGCTTGGCCAGGGCAGGCGAGACGAGCTGCTCCATGACGCCGCCCCTATCTCCGCCTCCGTCCTGGCCATTCGACACATCGCCGCCTGCATCGCCGCCTCCGCCCTCACCGGGGAAGGGACCGCCCTCGCCTCCGCCGGGCGCGCCGGGGAAGCCCTGGTTGTCGCCATTTGCCCCAGTGGGGAAGCCCTGCATCTGGACTCTCCCCGGAGCCCGGCCCGGAAATCCCTGCCCCTGTCCCTGCCCCGGCCCCGGCCCAGGATAACCAGGGCCTTGCCCCTGGCCTGGGAAACCCTGGCCTCTGCCGCCAAACCCCGAGGCGAAGCGCACGCGCAGGCGCACCAGCCCGTTGGCGCCCGGAGCCAGGTAAGGTGTCAGGTCGATGGGCTGAGGCAAGTCGAAGCGTATGCCTTCGTTGAGGTTGCGCGTGGTGACCTTGAGGGCATCGGCGTTTTCGTAATCCACGTCCGTGGCCTTGGCCTCTTCGCCGTTGCCCCAGGTGCCGGGCCTGCCTTCGGCCTGGCCCGCTCCCGAGTAGAAATACACCGTGCGTGTGCTGCCTGCGGCGGGTCTTGCGGCGGGTGTGGTGACCGCAGCACCCACGAAGCCCGTCGCGACTGGAGCGTCCTGAGCCCACACCGCGCTGCTCAAGCCGCTCAGAGCGGCGCCCGCGCCCAGGCACAGAGCCGCGCGCACCACAACGCGCGCCTGCAAGTACTTGAGGCCCGAGGAGTTAAAGCGCGCTCGTGAGGAATTTGAAGAAGTTTTCATCGGTCTCCCGTTTTGCCTGGTTTTGCAACCGGCATCGTCTCCCTCAGCTGGCTTCGGCTAAGCCACAGCGGAGGGTATCGAGTAAAAGTTTCGATGTTCAGGCCACCCTGAGCCCAGCCTGAGCCGGGTTCACCAAGCCGACATCTCTTAGCTCAGCACATCGAGCGCAATGGCGTCCGCCAGCGCCCAACGCTCAGGGCTCAGGCGAAGCCGCGGGCTGTACGCGTCCACTTGCCACACCGGTTCAGAGTATTCCCCGCTCGCCCGTTCCTCCAACCTGTCGCGCCCGAACTCACGGCTCGCTGCCCAAGCGCCACGCTCCAAATCGCCGCGCGCCACGCCGCGCTCTATCTTGCGCCCGATAATGTGGCCCGCGTTGCAGCCCGCGCGTTGCGAAATCTCTTCCAGATCAAAGCCTTCGCGCAGCCTCAGACCCATCAGCACCAACTCATCCAAGCGCTGGCGAGCCGTGAGGAACTCCTCGCCCGTCCGTGCCCCGCGCCCGCTCGCGATGCCTTCTATATAAAGAGGCGTCGAGCGCCCGTTCCACCAGCGGTGCCCGTCCAGATGCCCGTGCGCTCCGTTGCCGCACGCCAGATAATTCCCGCCGCGCCAGGTGCGCAAGTTGTGCTCGCACTCCAAGCCCCGTCGCGCGTAGTTGCTCACCTCGTAGCGGCTCAGCCCGCCGCTCTCAAGTACTTGATGCGCGGCTTCCATGAACGCCGCCTGCGTGTCGTCCTCGACTTCGCTCATGGTCTTCTTCTGCACGCGCCGCCCGAAGTCGGTGCCCGCCTCGATTGTCAGCGAGTAGCACGATAGGTGCGGCACCTTTAGCTCCAGGGCGCGGCTCAGAGTCTCGCGCCACGAGCCCAAATCTTGGCCCGGAACCGCGTAGATCAAGTCCAGGTTGAGGTTCTCGAAGCCCGCTGAGCGCGCTTGAGCCACCGCTGCTTCGACTTGAGCGCGGCTGTGGCGGCGCCCAAGTACTTGCAGCACGCCGTCATCGAGCGACTGCACGCCCAGCGAAAGCCGGTTCCAGCCCGCCGAACGCAAAGCGCCAAACATCTCGGGCGAAGCGTCTTCGGGGTTGCCTTCCAGGGTGATCTCGGCCTGAGAATCGAGGGGCGCGTGGTCGCGTATGGTGTGCAACAATGTGTTGAGCCCGTTCGCGCCAATACTCGTTGGAGTGCCGCCGCCGCAGAAGATCGTGCCCAGCACGTCGTTCGGGAAGCGCTTGAAGTGCGCGTCCAGTGTTTGCTTCAGCTCGCTTTGCAGCGCGCGCAAGTACTTGTGGTGCAGGGCGGGCCCGATGTGAACTGCGAAGTCGCAGTAAGGGCAGCGGCGCGCGCAGAACGGGATGTGAAGATACAGGCCAATCATCGGCGGCCACCCGAGAGAACAAGAATCATGCAAGCAGAAATTTTATGCGTCGGCTCCGAGCTCCTGCTCGGCCAAATCATCGACACCAACGCGGCCTACATCGCCCGCCAACTCGCTCGCGCCGGCCTGGACCTGCGCTTCAAGCAGACCGTGGGCGACAACCTCGAACGCATCGCCCAGGCCGTTTCGGAAGCCATTGGCCGCTCCGACGTGCTCGTCATTACCGGAGGGCTCGGCCCAACGACCGATGATTTAACGCGCGAAGCCATTGCCCTGGCTCTGGGCGTGCCCCTGGTTCACGTGCAAAAGCTCGAAGATGAGCTGCGCGACTTCTTCGCCAGCCGCAGCTACACGCCGGGCGCCAGCTTGATGCGCCAGGCTTACCTACCTGAAGGCACCGACGACATCCCGAACACTTGCGGCACGGCGCCGGGCGTGTTCGCGCGACTTCCAAACGGCAAGATGATCTTCGCCGTTCCCGGCGTGCCGCGCGAGATGATCGCCATGCTCGACGGCTGGATCGTGCCGCGCCTGCTCGAATCCATGGAAGGCGAGCGCTCCATCATTGTGTCGCGCGTGTTGCGCGCCTTTGGCGTGGGCGAGAGCAGCCTGGCCGATCCCATCGAAGACATCCTGACCACGGCCCAGAACCCAACCGTGGCGCCCCTGATCTACCAGAACACCGAAGTGCATTTAAGGCTCACGGCCAAAGCGCGCGACGAGGAAGCGGCCAAGACGCTGCTCGATGACATGGAGGCCCGTGTCTGCGCGGTGAAGGGCGTGGGCGAGTTCATCTTCGGCACCGATGACGACACCTTGCCCGCCATTGTGATCCGCCTGCTCAAGGAGCGCCACGAAACGCTGGCCGTGGCCGAATCCATGACGGGCGGCCTGGTTCAATCGCTCTTGACCGATGTGCCGGGCTCGTCTCAAGTACTTAGAGGCGGCGTGGTGGCCTACAACGAGGACTTGAAGGTTGGTCTGCTTGGCGTGAGCGAGGCGAGCATCGAGCGCGATTCGGTGGTGAGCGAAAGCGTGGCGCGCGAGATGGCGGCGGGCGTGAGGAAGGCGTGCGGCTCGAACTGGGCGATTTCGACCACGGGCGAGGCCGGGCCGGATTCCGCGACGGGCAAGCCCAAAGGAACCGTGTGGCTGGGGCTGAGCGGAGCCGCTGAGGAACGAGCCATCCAGCGCGAGCTGTTCGGCGACCGCGAGAACGTCAAGAAGCGCGCCGCTCTGTGGGCCATCGAACTGTTGAGGCGGCAGATTCTGGGGCTCGAAATTGAGTAGCCAGGGCTTTCACTTTAGAGCCCGTAGGGGCGAGGGAACCTCGCCTCTACAAAGGCCCCGGAGCCTCCTCTCCTGAAGGCATCCCCGCAGGAGGAGACTCTTGCGCGACGACGGAAATGTCTACGCAGCAGATCTTTCGCTTGCGCGCGGAATTTTTCGCTTGCGCAGCCGCAGAACCTTCTGCGCAGCGAAATTTTCATCTGCGCAGCCGGTTTTTTGTCTGCGCAATGAAATTTTCATCTGCGCAGCGGATTTTTCGCTTGCGCAGCCAAATAGATGCTTGCGTGGCGGTGGGATCGCTTGCGCGGCAAAGGAAGCCATGACCGAACTCATCTGGGCCGGAAAATACGACTCGAACGGGCAGAAGTCCTCGCCTCTGCGCGTGGCCCTGCCCTTCCAGACCATCGAAACCGTCAACGAAAGCGCTGGGGATCGCGACCGCACCCGCAGCCTCTTCGCCGAGGGCCGCGAGGAGGAATGGCGCAACCGTCTGATTTGGGGCGACAAGAAGTGGGTTTTGCCTTCCTTGCTGCCCGAGCTTGCGGGCAGCGTGAACTTGATTTACATCGACCCTCCGTTCGATACGGGAGCAGATTTCTCGTTCACGACGACGATTCCGGGCACGGGCGAGAGCTTCACCAAGGAGCCCAGCGTCATCGAGCAGAAGGCCTATCGCGACACCTGGGGCCGCGGCCTGGACTCGTATCTCCAGTGGTTCTACGAGACCGTCTTGCACCTCCACGAGCTGCTGCATGAGACGGGCAGCATCTACGTCCACTTGGATTGGCACGTCGGCCATTACGCCAAGGCTGTGCTCGATGAAGTCTTTGGCCGCGACAACTTCCAGAACGAAATCGTCTGGTACTACTACAACAAGTTCCAAGGCAACATCAACAGATTCCCCAGCAACCACGATGTCATCTTCTGGTATCGGAAGGGAGAGAAGTTCATCTTCCACCCGCAAAAGGAAGAACGCGAGCAGCCGGTTAAACAAATCAGGCGGGTTTGGGACAAAGAGAAGGGAAGCATCGTCAACGCGAAGGACGCGGAGGGCAAGGTGCTTTATCAAGAGGCGACGCATCGCGGTGTAGATGATGTGTGGCGTATGTCAATGCTCCAGCCTGCGGATAGAACACAGAATCTCTTCTACCCAACACAAAAACCGGAAGCGTTGTTGGAGCGGATCATCAAGGCGTCGTCGAACGAGGGCGATCTGGTGCTGGATTGCTTCTGCGGGTCGGGCACCACCGCTGCCGTGTCCGAGAAGCTGGGGCGTCGCTGGGTGACGTGCGACCTGGGGCGCTTCGCGATCCACACCGCGCGCAAGAGGCTGCTGGGCGTGCCGCACGTGAAGCCGTTCGTGGTGCAGAACCTGGGCAAATACGAGCGCCAGGCGTGGCAGTCGAATGAGTTCGATGAAGCCTCGGACGCGCCGCAAGTACTTGCGGCCCAGAAGCAGCGCGCCTACATCGAGTTCATCCTCAAGCTCTACCACGCGCGCCCGATGACGGGCCACGCCTGGCTCCACGGCGTCAAGAACGGGCGCTTCGTGCACGTCGGGGCCGTGGACGCTCCCGTCTCGACCGGCGACGTGCGCTCTATCGCCATCGAGTTCAAGCGCGCCACAGGCTCCGCAAGTACGTTACGTACTTCGAGCACCGCGGAATCGGCCCCGACGACCAACGGCGTGGATGTTCTGGGCTGGGAGTTCGCCTTCGAGATGAACGAGACGGCCAAGCAGACTGCAGCCCAGGCGGGCATCGCGATGCGCTTCCTGCGCGTCCCTCGCGACGTGATGGACAAGCGCGCCGTGGCCCAGGGCGACATCAAGTTCTTCGAGCTGGCCGCCCTCTCGGTCGAAGCCCAGCCCGAGCCGAACCGCCGTGTCTCGCTGCGCCTCTCCGACTTCGTGATCCCACCCGACGACGTTCCGGCTGACGTGATGGCCGCGGTGAAGCACTGGGAGCAGTGGATCGACTACTGGGCCGTGGACTGGGACAACTCCGGCGCCAGCGACACCTTTCACAATCAATGGCAGACGTATCGCACGCGCGAGAACAAGTCGCTGCACAAGCAGGCGTCTCATCAATACGAGGAGGCGGGCGAGTATCGCATCGTGGTCAAGGTGATCGATATTCTGGGCAACGACACGACGAAGACGGTGACGGTGGTGGTGGAGTAGGGCAATAGAAGCGCCGCCTGCAAGTACTTGCGGGCGGCGTTTCAGTTTGGCGTGGCGGGAGCGATTCCCTTCTCCCAGCTTGCCAGCCTGGTGAGCGCGTCCTGAAGGCGGCGAAAGACTCTGTCGTTGGCGATCTGCGGATCGGCGCGGATTACCGCGTGCGCCGGATTTTCCTTCACGCCCTTTTCGGCGTCTTCTTTCTCAGGCTTCGGCTCGACAAGGACGACGTGTTGCTGGACAACGGTCTTCCCGTCCTTGCCCATTCGCCGCACGTCCTCTATGGCGCGAACAGCGTGGGTCATCAAGGTGCAAACGTAATCCTCTTGAGATCTCTGCGTGTGCTTAGGATCGTGGCTGCACAAGTCCGCGCGGTCAACCGAGATTTCCAGCTCAGGATCGGTGAACGCCAGCGAACTGATCCTGAGCGCACCGTTCTCCACCTTGACGTAAGCGCGGCGGACGCAGCGGAACAGCACTTCGTCGTCGCCGACTTGATCTTCATGCATCGAGCGGCCTTAGCGTCCGTGCAGCCAATTCCACAAGGCGCGGCATTCTGATGCGCTGCCGATGTCGCCATCCTCCATCTCAGAGAAGATGCGTGTGCCCCAAGATTTCAAGTACTCAACAGCACGCGGCGTAACGAAGATGGTGAGCTTGCGCTCATCCTTCCACCACTCCAGCACGATGTTGCCGGAGCCATCGGCGCCCACAAGCGGCTTAGCCCACGGCAGCAACGGGCCGCTGGCGTGCTGGTGCATCTGCCTGATCCACTTCTTGGCGTGCTCAATCGAGGCGCCATTAGGCGCGGCTTCACCGTAGCCGTCCCAATTCTCACCGCGGCTCCTCAGGCAGTCGATGTCGATGAGCGTGTCGTTCACCTCGCTGCGGGCCGACTGGAAGTTGCGCTGGATCACGCGCGGCACATCAGGCTGATACGGCTCGTCGTCGCCGTGGATGGTGTAGCTCACCGAGGTGGGCGTGGTGGGCTGATCTGAGGCGGGTGGTAGAGGGCAGATGGGGAAGATCATCGCAGTTGCTCCTTCATGTCGTCAGTAAGGCTGGCCTGGAACATCTCGTTTCTGCGGACGTGCAGCTTCTCCAGCAAGTCCCATGCATTCTCGTCCTGCTGGATGTCCCACGGCTCCTCCGGGCGGGCTTGGAAGAGATCGAAGTCCAGCAGGATGGAAACCACTTCCGGTTCCGGCGGCGGCACCATCGCTTGGTTGACCACCACTGAGCATTCCAAATCCGGCTGCCAGAGCTGCAGTTGCAGAAAGAATCCGCTCATCTGGCCGCGTGGGAACTCAGGCGAAGCGCTGGGCAGCGTGTGCAAGTACTTGTTCAGCTCAAACCCCGGCTCGGCGACGATGTTCAACTGGTTGATGGCTCGGTGCGCTACTCGCGTGATCTCGCTCGCGGGGTAGAACGAGCGGTAGATGTTCCACAAGCGCCGCGCCTCGTCGCGGAATGGCTCCCACTTGTCGTAGGGCGCGCGCTGGCTGAAGGTGAAGCCGTCCAGTCGAGCCTGAAACAAGCGCGTGTTGCCCTCGCTGCTGAGCAAGACGCCGTTCTTTCGCTTGTTGTGCTGTGCCGTGAATTCCTGCTCGAAGCGAAACTCGACCTGCTCCGTCTCGATGAAGCTGAACTGCGGATAGTCGCTCTGTAATTGCTCGCGCAGCGCATCGAATTGCTCGACCTCGAAGCCCTCGACTGGCGTGACGCGCAGGTCGATCACCGCCTCGATGATGGGCGCTTTGGAGTAGTTAGGGCGTTGCATCAGGGAATCCACCGGAAGCCAATCTCAACGCCGCGCTTGCACAATCTTGTGGCCTTCACACGCCTCAGTCCTTTCCGCCGCTTCGGGCCGTTGTGCCTCACCGACAGGCGAAGCGTAACACAAGTATCAGATGCTACCCGCGCGATTCGCAATTCAAACCGCTTGCCTCTGTGATTCTCAAACGCGCGGCTGTATCCTTTGCAAGTACTTATGCCCGCCCGCAAGCCCAAGCCGCAGCTCTCGCTCCTCGAAGCCCGCTCCTCCACCGCGCCCTGCGTCCCCTCCATCCGCGAAGCCGTCGAGCATTGGCGCAAAGGCGGCTACAAAGGCACAACCGACACCACGCGCCTGCTGCTCAAGCACTGGTTCCACACCGCGCACGGCGGGCTGCATCGCGGCTTTCGATACCACCAGTCGCAGCAGGAAGCCATCGAGACATTGGTCTATCTCTACGAAGTCGCGCGCACCCGCTCGCTCGCCGATCTGCTGCGCCAGTTCGTGCCCGGCGCAGGCGCGGAGATGAGGCTCTTGCAGCACGACGACTTCGCGCGCTACTGCGTCAAGATGGCGACCGGAAGCGGCAAGACCAAGGTGATGTCGCTGGCCATCGCCTGGCACTACTTCAACGCCGTCGCCGAGAGCCGCGACGATTTCGCGCGCACATTTTTACTTGTCGCGCCCAACGTCATCGTCTTTGAGCGCCTGCAAAGCGACTTCGCTGGCGGGCGCATCTTCCGCTCCGATCCCGTCATCCCGCCCGAACTCGAAATCTTCTGGGACTTCCAGTGCTTCACACGCGGCCAGAGTGAGCGCGGCACATCACAAGGCGCGCTGTATCTGACCAACATCCAGCAGCTCTATCAAGCCCCGCAAGTACTTGCAGAGCCCGATCCGATAGGCGATGTGATGGGCTCGCTTCCGCCCACCAAGAAAGCTGAATCCGACGACTTCGCGCGCCGCATCGCCGCTCGCAAGGCGCCACTGGTTGTCCTCAACGACGAGGCGCACCACACGCACGACGAAGGCTCCGAGTGGAACGCCACCATCCGCCGCATCCACACTGCGCTTCGTGACGCACGCACGCCGCCACAAGTACTTGGAGCGCCAGAAGATGATGCGCCAGAGCCACAAGTACTTGCAGTGGCTTCGCAGTTGGATTTCTCGGCCACGCCGCGCTTCAACAAGGGCGCTCTGTTCACCTGGACGGTCTTCGACTACCCGCTCAAGCAGGCGATTTTAGATGGCATCGTCAAGATGCCGATCAAGGGCGTCATGCCCGGCACGCAAGACGGCAAATCGACCATCGCCAGCACGCGCTACAAGGTCTATCTTACGGCTGCCGTCGAGCGTTGGAAAGAATACCGCGAGCAGCTTGCGCCTCTTGATAAGAAGCCTCTGCTGTTCGTGATGATGAACGACACCGCTGAGGCCGACGACGTGGGCAAGTGGCTCCAGGATCGCTATCCCAGCGAGTTCGGCGGAGAGGGCTTGCTGGTCATCCACACTGACCGCGCGGGCGAAGTCTCGAAGAAGGATCTCGAAGTCGCGCGTGGTTTGGCCCGCTCGGTGGACCAGGCCGAGAGCAAGATCAACTGCATCGTGAGCGTCTTGATGCTGCGCGAAGGCTGGGACGTGCAGAACGTGTGCGTCGTGCTGGGTTTGCGGCCCTTTAGCGCCAAGAGCAACATCCTGCCCGAGCAGGCCATAGGGCGCGGCCTGCGCCTGATGTTTCGCGGCCCAGGGTCGCAAGCCTCGGGTGTGGCGGGCACGCACGGCGGCTACCGCGAGCGCGTCGATGTGATCGGCAACAAGGCCTTCATCGAGTTCGTGGAGGACCTGGAGCGCGAGGAAGACATCGAGCTGAAGAGCTTCGAGGTCGGCAAGGACAGGCTCTCGATCCTGACGATTCGCGCCGAGGAGTCGAAGCTCGACATGGACATCGCGGTGCCTGAACTGAGCCCGATTCTCGCCCGCAAAACCTCGCTGGCTGAGGAGATCGCGGCTCTGGACGTGATGGCCTTTAGCTGCCCCATCCTGCCGCGCAAGTCCACGGACGCGGCGGCGGCTGAGTTCCGTTACGAGGGCTACGACTTCCTGTCGCTGCAGAAGGAAGTCGAGCGGCTGTACACGATTCCCGAAGCGCAGACTTCCGAAGAAGTCGTGGGCTACTACGCGCGCCGCATCGCCACGGCGGTTAAGCTGCCCTCGCAGTTCGCGGCTCTGGCTCCCCGCGTGCGCGAGTTCTTGCATCTCAAGGCGTTTGGCGAGGAGATTGACCTGGATGCGCCGGGAATGGTGCGGGTGATCTCGCACAACAACGTGCAATATGTGACCGAGCGCGAGTTCACCAAGGCCCTGCGCGCGAATGTGATCGAGGAGCGCGTGCCGGAGTTGCTCGAAGAAGGGCGCAAGATCTCGGCGACGCCGCCGTTTCCGTGGGGCCGCGCGATTTGCGAGGCGAGCAAGTGCGTCTTCAACGTGGTGCCGTGCGACAACGAGTTCGAGCGCGCCTTCGCCAAGTTCCTGCAGTCGGCGCCCGATGTCGAGCGGTTCACCAAGCTGCCGGAGCAGTTCGCCTTCGCCATCCAATACACCGATTCGGTGGCCAGCCTGCGCCACTACGAGCCGGACTTCGTGGCCCTGTGCGGCGGCGTCCTCTACCTCATCGAGACCAAGGGGCGCGAGGATTTGGACGTGGCGCACAAGGATCGCGCGGCTGCTTTGTGGTGCCAGAACGCCAGCGCCTTGACGAGCCAAAACTGGCGCTACCTGAAAGTGCGCCAGGACGACTGGAACAAGTTGGGGCCGGACGACTTTTGCGATCTTCTGGTGCTGTGCCCTCCGACCAAAGCCGATTGAGCACCCACAAGTACCTGCATTGTGGCTCCAAGTACTTGGGAGACCTGGCAGGCCGGAGACATCGTGCAGTGGAAGCTGCCGGGTGGACTGGGTCACACGGGCATCGTCTCCGCTCGTAAAGCCGCCTCGGGCCGCCCTCTGGTGATCCACAACCTGAGCACCTGCGTGGAAGAATACGCGCTTTCTGCGTGGCGAATCGTTGGGCACTTCCGCTTTCCCAAAAGGTAACTTCACCAACTTCCTATGACGAACCTCTATCAGCTGCAGGAACGAGAAGACGCCTGGGTGCTAAGCCTAAACAAACCTGTCACGGGTCTGCAGCTTGGAATGCAGTTCATCCTGCAGCTTGACGATGGCGAAGGCCGCGTCTCGATTTGCATCGAGAACGTGTTTCAGCTCATTGAGGGCTGCATCGTCCGCGAGTTCGACCCTGAGCAACCCGCGACACTTGGCCCCACACTGGTAGTGATTCACAAGGTTGTTGAGCAAGCCATCGCCTGGAAGAATGGTCGCCTTGATGTGCGCTTCGAGGACGGCAGGCGCATCGTGTGCTACCCACATCCCCAATATGAATCGTGGCAGATCCACGCGCCGGACGCGTCTCCGCCGCTGATCCTTGTGAGCGAAATCGGGAGCCCATTGTAGGACTGGAACCCCCAAGATTAACGCCTCAAGTACTTGCAGAAGCCCGCGAAAATGATTGTCGCGGGCTTCCGGCTGGGCGGCTTGACTGGGCTTAGGGCGCGCGCAGGTTGTATTCGGCGTCGTGCGTGTTGAGCCACAAGTCGCGGTGGGCGAACTGGTCGCTGGTCAAGCGCTTCACGTGGCCATCGGCGAAGCAGATGTTGAGGCCCTCGTTGTGTGCGCGATCTGTCTCGGCCAAGTTCTTCATCTGGTAGACAGCCACGTCGTATGCGTTGTCGAAGCTGGCACCCGGCTCCGTGAAGTGCTCAACCCCGTAGGCATCAAGCGTCGTTCCACTGCCATCACGGAACAGCATGACCTTCGAGGGCTGGCCTACCAGCGACTCGCGGATGAACTGCCGGGTGCCGACGCGCAAGACGTTGAAGTCGTAGGAGCCGTCCCAGTGATCCTGGCCGTCTTCCGAGTCGGGCGGACAGCCGGTGCGAAACTCGCCGTGCGCGGCCCTCGGGCACTGGAAGACATCCGTTGATTTCACGTAGGGATAGACGAGGTTCGCCCAGCCGCATTTAGTGCTTACGTAACCAGGGTTGGGGTAAGTCCCGTTGTTGTCCTGCACATACAGCTGGGTGCCCAGGTAGATCTGCTTCAAGTTGCTGCTGCACGTCGCGGTGCGAGCGGTTTCGCGGGCACTGCCAAACACCGGGAACAAGATGGCGGCCAGAATCCCAACGATGGCCACCACGATCAGGATTTCGATCAGCGTGAAGCCACGGCTCGCGCGGCACCGACGAAGCGGGCCACAAGATCGCATAGCGCCCTCACCTCCCCCCTTGCTGTTCTGCTTGTTGTCCTACTGCGGCGGGTGGCGCAGCGGGGTTGGTTGGAGGAAACAACTCGCGCTCGTTGAGCAACTCGCTCCCTCGCGAGGAGGGAAGGGAGTAAAATCTTCCGACCGTCTGGCCGTAGGGATCAAGGATGTTGACGGCGAGGGGAAGTGGTACAGAAACACGTTTCGCGTTGCGCTGGCCCGCGTGAATGGTATATCCTCCACTGCCCGGTGGCCGGGCCACCGTGATCCTGAGTGGCCCATTGGCCGCGTTCAGCAGCACCGTGTCGGACAGCAGATCCTTCGCGACATCTTGCTCAATCACGGCGTGCACGGCCTGCTGTAATTCGGCTGGGGCATCGGCCAGAGGCACGCCCGTTGTGGTGATGGCTTTGAGATCGAGGTTGTGGTCCACCAGGGCCTTCCAATCAGGGCCTCGTCCGGGCAAGTACTCTGGGCGGTGCCCATCGAATGCCGGCCAGTTCCAGAAGTTGTATGAGGTGCCGATGTGGCGCAATACCTTTTCCTTTTCCGAGTGTTCCGAGGGATGCAGCGCAAAAGTGTTGGGGCCAGCCTCCTGCCACACCACGTCATACAGCGCCCCCAGCGACTCCATCCACTCGCGCAGCGGCATCTCCGTCACTGATAGGGTCAGCTTCGGCTCGCGAGCGAAAGTGCCTTCGCCCATAGTCAGGTTCGCTCCCGCCTGTTTCTTGACCTCCGCAAGTACTTGGCTCAGCGGCAGGCGGCGCGCTTCCAGCGTCACCTTCGCCTGCGGCACCACGGCATCGACGGGGATGACCGCTTCGGCGGGGGCGGCTGTGGCCGCCTTCGGCTCCTCGGCGGCCATTGTGGTCGAAGCCGCACAGATCAAGGCCGCTGCCAGCAGGTAAGGCGCGCCGCCGCGCTGCCTTCCTCGCCACACAGCCAGAGATAAAATTCGTGAGATGAATTTCATTGGTCACCTCCATCCTCGGTGCTCAAGATCGCTACGATGTGTGCGTCTTCCCGGCCATTCACAGAAGCCACCACGGACAAGACCCACTGGAGCGGCTGCATTTTGCCATTGACCATTGATGGCCTCGGCTGCCGCACCACCAGGCGTGCCTTCTGCCAGGTCTCGTTGCGGAGCCAGGCTGAGGGGTAGATGGAGTTGGGATACGCTTGAAGCAGACGGCGATACAGGATGATGTGCGAACGCAGCTCGGCGGGAATTTGCTCCTCCTTGAGTTCCAGGTGCAAATCCTGGTTCTGCCCGTCCCAGCCATACTTTTCTTGCAGAAGCGTCCGCAGCGGATCGGTGACGACCATTTGCAACAAGCCGTATTGCTGCAGTGCTTGCGGCCACTTGGCAGGTTCGGCATCTAACTGCGCCACCAGTGCGGGGTCGAGCTTGTCGTGCAGGGCCAGCCTGGCTTCGGCTTCGAGTTGAGGCCTCTCCTTGAGCGCCTCATCCACAATGCGGCGCGCGGTGGGCACGATGTCCGGCTCGGGCCACAGCACAACCGTGTTGCCCCCGTTATGCTCGTTGCGCTCCCAGGTCAGCCGGTTGGTGTAAGCGATGTCGCGCAGCCATTCGAGCAGCGTCTGCTTCTTGGCCACGGTCAAAGCCGTGCCTCCTATACGGCCAGCCACTTTGCCATCGGCTGGCCAGTCGGAAGCATCGGCCATGACGTTAATCTTGGCGGCCCGCGCCAGCTTGATGAGCTGATCGTCGGTGTTTGCGTTTTGCAAGTCGAGTTCGACGGGCGACAAGAGCGGCCCGCCCTCATCCTGCGCCCGAGCCACGGATGCTCCGGCATAGAAGAGTCCCAACACGATCCAAATCGGGTATTTCATACACATCACCTCACGCGGAAAGCGCGATAGGCCCAGGCGCGCTCAGGGAGTTGCTCAGGGGAGCAGCGTCATCTGGCTCGCGACGCCGTTCGTCATCGTGTAATGCACGTGAGCTTTAAGCTGCTTCAGAAGTCCGTCGGTGGGTTGCTGGGTGTAGCTTCCGGCATAGGCGCTCTTCAGCCCCCCGCGAGGGTAAGTCCGAGCACGGCGAGGGCGAGTGGCCCAAACGTTGGTTTGGGCAGGTGTGGAAGTTGCGCATTCGTTGCATCAGGAATCTCTCCTTCTAACATCGATGCCCCTTCGAGAGGGCTTGCACGTAAAGGCTCGTTGCAAACAGCGGCTTGCAACGCAGCGAGTTGGAGCGACGTGGGCCTGTCGCTCCCTTATAATAACCGGATGCGGCGCAAACCTAACCTGTTTTTAGAAATATTCTTGAAACATTTTTTGATGTCAATTTGAGACTGCTTCTCCATGCCTCAAGTACTTGCAGCAGCCACCCGAAAGCTTTATACTCTCGCCGTTCATTGATACGAGTGAAGACGATTTGGGGCGCTGGGTGAAGAGCATTCGAGCGCGTTGAAAACAGGGAGTTCACATGGCTAAGGAAGTAGCGAACAGCAAGGTGGCGGCGGCGATTGCCGCGGCCAATGGCAGCTCGAAGGCCACGGCGGGCGACAAGATGAAGTCGCTGGAAGAGGCCGTGGCGCGCATGGAGAAGACCTTTGGCAAGGGCTCGATCATGCGCCTGGGCGAGCGCACGCATATGCAAGTCGATACGACGCCCACCGGCTCACTTGGGCTGGACGTGGCTCTGGGCGGAGGCCTGCCTCGGGGCCGCATCATCGAGATCTTCGGGGCCGAGGGCGGCGGCAAGACCACTCTCACGCTGCACTGCATCGCCGAGATGCAGAAGTCGGGCGGCATCTGCGCCTTCATCGACGCCGAGCACGCTCTGAACCCGTCTTATGCTCAGGCGTTGGGCGTGGACATCGACAACCTGTTTATTTCGCAGCCCGACAACGGCGAGCAGGCCCTGGAAATCGCGGACACGCTGATTCGTTCGAGCGCCATCGACATGGTCGTCATCGACTCGGTGGCGGCCCTGACGCCGCGCGCTGAAATTGAGGGCGAGATGGGCGATCTGCAGGTCGGGGCCATGGCGCGCATGATGTCGCAGGGCTGCCGCAAGCTGGCCTCAAGTGTTGGGCGCGCGAATGCCACAGTGATTTTCATCAACCAGATCCGCGAGAAGATCGGCGTCATGTATGGCTCGCCCGAGACGACTCCGGGAGGCCGCGCCCTGAAGTTCTTCGCGTCTGTGCGAATGCGCGTGAGCCGAGGCGAGCAGATCAAGGACGGCACTGTAATCTTGGGCAACAGAACCAAGGTGCGCATCGACAAGAACAAGATCGCGCCACCGTTTCGCGAGGCTGAGTTCGACTTGATCTACGGCAAGGGCATCGCGAAGTATGGCGATTTGATCGACCTGGCCGTGCAGAAGGGCCTGATCCAGAAGGGCGGCGCCTGGTTCACGGTCGGCGAGGAGCGGTTCCAGGGGCGCGACAACGTGCGGGCGTATCTGGAGGAGAACGTGGAGTTCTCGGAGAACCTGGAAAACCAGATCCGCGAGGCGTTCGACCTGCGGGCCAAGGGCGTCAAGGTCGAAGTCTCGCCCGAAGCGGACGTGGATGAGGACGAGTTCAAGGAAGACGAGGAGTAAGCCGAGCTCAACGGAGCGCCCGCCCCAAGTACTTGGGGCGGGCGTTTTCATTTGCTTTCGACGACTTTGGGTGCTGCAGCGAAGCCTCTAATCTTGCGCCAGCCGAGCAAATATCAAGGTGTGGCGCGGTTTCTCATCAACAGATTGCTCGTCATCGCGCCGGGTTTCTTCCCACCCGAAGCCGCAGCGCAGCGCAACTCTCTGAGATGCGATGTTGCGCTCGTCGCAGCGGATAATGAGTTGCCGTGCCTGCAAGTACTTGCGGGCTGCCGCGCACAGCGCCCGCACCGCTTCGCTGATGTAGCCCTGACGCTGCATGGAAGCGCGGCACCAGTAGCCGATCTCGAAAGTTGCCTGAGCTTCGAGCGGCCAGATGCCGACGCAGCCCACGAAGGCGCCGTCCTGGAGCAAGATGTTGAAGTCGAACTGAGTTTGCGCTTCCCACTTGCGCGCGGCTTCCTGGACGAAGGCTTCGGATTGCTCGACGCTTGGCAGGACTTGAGCCCACGGCATCCACTTGTGCAACTGCTCGAAAGTCTCGGCGATGGCTTCATTCACCTGAGCGCCATCCCCTGCAGCTGGGGCACGCAGCAGGAGGCGCTTGGATTCGATGCGGCGCGGAAGCATAGATCAAGTACTTGCAGCAGGCAAAACAAAGGAGCGGCTTGTGGCCGCTCCTTTTTGGCTGCTGCCTCAACGCCGCGTGAAGGTAATCGAGGTTTGGGAGCGGTTGCCGGCGCGGTCGCGGGCTACAGCCGTGAGCAGGATGCGGCCAGGCGTGAAGACCGTGGGCTTATCGAAGAGCCACTGCGTTTCCTGATTGGAAACCGTGGGCGGCACGATGGCCGGGTTCTCGATCGGCGTGGACGAGGAAAACGTTGTGCCGTTGAAGTAGCCCGCTGGCCCCTGAGTATCGGCGTAGCGGTAAGCGATGATGCTTATGCTCGCGATGCCGCCTCCGCCCACGTTGTCATGAGCCGAGCCCAGAGCGCCGAAGTGCGTCAGCGAGGCCGAGTACACGCCTCCGTTGGAGGGCGTGTCGATGCTCACGTGCGGCGGCGTGACATCGCCCGAAGCTGCCGTGCCGCGTATGGTGAACGAGACCAGAGGCGAGAACCCGTTGTTGTTCTTGCGGTCGCGGGCCAGGGCACGGATGTGATACAGGCCCGGAGTCAAGCCCTGCGCCACTGTGGGCAGGCGGAAGCTCCAGGCCTTGAGCTCGCCGCTGCCCTTAAGCGTGGCAGCGAGGTAGCGGCCCGTGAGCAAGTTGAAGCCGCGCCCATCGTAGTAGCGCGTGGCCGCGCCTGTGCCTCGCCACAGCAGCAGCGTGACCGTGGCCAACCCGCTGCCTCGGATGTTGTCGCGAGCGCGGCCCCCAACCAAGCCGCCCGCGAGCTGAGGGGCCAGGAACACCCCTCCGTTGCGCGGCGTGTCCACGGTGACCTGGGGCGCAACAGCATCACTTTGGGCGCGTGCCATTGTATTGGAACCTGCTGCAGCGATGAACACCGTCCACGCCAGCACACCGAATCGTCTTTGCATCATTTATCTCTCCTCAAATTGCGTCTCATCATACCAGCGTGCACCTGGCTTGCGCAGCGTTAGGATGGAGAAGTCAGGGCGCGCGGGTTCAGGAGCAAGCTCTGCAGCAGGAATGGCCGCCTCAAGTACTTGCTGGGCGTGAGGGAGCACCGCGCCGTTATAATGTGCGGTGCTTTTCGACGCCACTATGCCGCCCTCTGCTTCCTCTCCGCCTCCAGCCTCAGCCGCCGAATCGCTGTCCGCCGCCAATTTGCACGATGAGCTGCGCCGCCCGATCTTTGGGCTGCGGCTGCGTGCTCTGGTGGTCGGAGTTCCTCTTGTCATTGCCATCGCCTTCATCTCCGTCTTCGCCGACATGGTGTCGCAGAAGGTGCAGTTCGGCGTGCTTCAGCTCGCACCTCCGGCCATCGCAGGCCTGTTTGCGCTGACTCTAATCAACAACGGGCTCAAGAAGCTGTCCAAGCGCGAGTTCCTCAACCACGCCGACGTGCTGGTGGTTTATGCCATGATGCTGGTCGCGGTTATGGTCTCGACGCGCGGCGTGGTCGAGAAAGTGATTCCCGCCCTGGCCTATCTGCCCTACCACGCCACGCGCGAGAACCGCTTCTCCGAATATCTCATCCAGCACCTTCCAGCCTGGGCCGTGCCCTTTGACCCTCAGAATTCGAGCCCGACGCCGCCCAACATCACCGCTTTCTGGGACGGCGTGCGGCCCGGCGAAGCCATCCCCTGGCACTCCTGGGTTGCTCCGCTGGCCCTTTGGTTCGGGCTGGTCTCGTGCGTAATCCTGGTGTTCGCTTGCCTGTCCACGTTGCTGCGGCGCCAGTGGATGGACAACGAGCAGCTGCGCTTTCCGCTCACCATCTTGCCCCTGGCCATCATCAAGAACGAAGTCGATGGCGAGCCCTTCTTCACCAACAAGCTGATGTGGCTGGGCTTTGCCCTGAGCGCCATTGTGTTCGGAGTCAACGGCCTGCAAGCCAACTATCCCGACTGGCCGCACTTTGTTATCGACCTTCCGCTCAATCCTCTGCTCACCGAGCGGCCCTGGAACAGCGTGGATTACACCACGATTTACATCTCGCTGGCCGGAATCGGCTTCGCTTACTTCCTGCCCACCGATTTGCTCTTCTCGGTCTGGTTCTTCTTCTTGCTGACGCGCCTGCAAGACGCCGCTGCGGTTCAGTTCGGCGGCATCCCGATGCCTATCGGGACGCACAACGCGCGCGTCTGGACTGGCTACCAGGCGGCTGGAGCTTACATCGTGCTTGTCCTGGCCCAGATCCGCATCGGCTGGCCTTACTTCAAGCAAGTACTTGCCACCGCTTTCGGCAAGAAGAGCGCGCGTCCCTTTGATGATTCCCAGGAGCTGATGAGCTACCGCACCGCGATCATCGGGCTCACGCTGGGCTTTGCGGGCATTGTGGTGTGGCTGACCTTAGCTGGGATGAGCCCATGGCTGGCCGTGGCTCAGATGGGCATCTACTTGTTCTTTGTGGCTGTGATTATGAGCCGAGCGGTTTGTGAAGCCGGCCTGCTCATGACCGAGACGAGCTTTTTGCCCTTGCACTTGATCCGGCTGGTGTTTCCCATCGAGCATATGGGAGCCACGAACCTGACTTTGATTGGGGCCATGAACGCGGTTTTCGCGCGCGACTTGCGCGGCGTGCTGCTGTCGCCTCTGTTGGACAACCAGAAGATGGCGGGCAGCCTGCGCGTCAAGCAGCGCGCGCTGCTCTTGCCTCTGGCGGTGGCGGTTGTGGTTTCGTTTGTGGTGGCGTCTTACTTCTTCTTGTATTTCTCGTACACGAAGGGCCACCTGACTTTGTATGGCTACCCCAAGGCCAACGCGCAGAATATGTACAACTTCTCGCGCGGCTTCATCGCGGGCGACACGCCTCCGCCCGACTCGACGGCTTACGGCGGCCTGGCTGTGGGCCTCGTGGCGACGATCTTGATGGTGTGGGCGCGCGCGAACTTCAGCTGGTTTCCGTTTCACCCTCTGGCCTACGCGATTGTGCCGACGTGGAGCGGCATTGTGTTCTGGTTTCCGTTCCTGGTGGCCTGGATCATCAAGAGCAGCGTGCTGCGCTTTGGCGGAGCGGACACCTATCGCAAGCTCTCACCCTTCATGCTGGGCATGATCCTGGGCGAGTTCGCCATGGCCATCTTCTGGGCGATCCTGGCCACGCCTCTCTTCCACAACTGGAGCGCGCCCGAATTCCCGTGGCCTTGAACATCGGGAGGCAGTCGCTGGGAGTCAGTGAGTGGTACAAGTACTTGCAGCGCATGAACATTGAATTCGATCGTGAGGGCGGGCTGGCGAATGTGCCGGGCTTTCGGGCCGGGGGCGCGCGCGGCGGCATCAAGATGCAAGGTGAAGATGTTGGGCTGCTCGTCGCAGATCGGCTGGTTCCAACTGCGGCTCTCTTTACCTCGAACCAGGTGCGGGCCGCGCCGGTTTTGGTCTCGGCTCAGCACATTCAGGGGCTCGAAGCGCGCGCCGTGGTGTGGAACTCGGGCAACGCCAACTGCTGCACAGGCGAGCAAGGTCGTCAGAACGCGCTCAAGATGTGCGAGCTGGCCGCGACTAAAATCGGCTGCCAGGCTGAGCAAGTGCTGGTGTGCTCGACGGGCATCATCGGCCACGCGCTGCCTATCGAGAAGGTCGAAGCCGCCCTGCAAGTACTTGAGCCCGACAGAGGCGGCGAGTTTTCGCGAGCTTCCGCGCGTGCGGCGATGACGACGGACACGCGGGCCAAGCACATCGCGGCCAGCGCGCAGATCGGCGGGCGTACCGTTAATGTAGGCGGGCAGATCAAGGGCGTGGGCATGATCGGGCCGGATATGCAAGTCCTTGACGGGCAAGCTTTGCACGCCACCATGCTCGCGTTTCTGGCCACAGACGCGCGCATCGAGAAGAGCTTCATCACTGAGATTTTGCAGCGCGCGGTCGCGAAGTCCTTCAACTCGGTCACGGTCGATGGCGACACTTCGACCAACGACACCGCGATCTTGATGGCTTCGGGCGAGTCGAACTTAGAAGTCTCGCGCGAAGATGCCCACGCTTGCGCGGCCTTTGAGGAGCTGCTGCTGAGCGTGTGCATCGAGCTGTGCAAGATGGTGGCGCGCGATGGCGAGGGCGCGACCAAGCTGGTCGAGGTGCGCGTTCAGGGCGCGCCCGATGACTTGAGCGCCAAGAAAATCGCGCTCACCATCGCCAACTCGCCCCTGGTCAAGACGGCCATCTTCGGACGCGACCCCAACTGGGGACGGCTCGCCATGGCTGCGGGGCGCGCGGGCGTGGCTTTCGATGCGGCCCAGCTGAACATCGCTCTGGGCGAGGTTGAGGTCTTTCGCGCGGGCGAGCCTCTTGCGTTCGACGGGGCCAAAGCGGTCGAAGTGATGAGCCGCGAAGAGCTGCAAGTACTTGTCAGGGTTGGAAATGGCGCTGGAAGTTGGACGGCGTGGACGTGTGACTTCTCCTACGATTACGTCAAGATTAACGCTGAGTACCACACGTAGAGTTGAGAGCTTGAAGGAAATCATGAGACCTGTAATTGCGGTTCAGATGTACACCCTGCGCGACATGGCCGGAACCGACATGATCGGCACGCTGCGCAAAGTCAAAGAAATCGGCTACGAAGGCATCGAGCTGGCCGGCTACGGCAACGCTTCGCCTGAGCAACTCATCGAAACGCTCCACGAGCTGGAGCTTAAGGTCGTGGGCGCCCACGTCGGGTTCGGCACCTTGCAGGAAGACCTGGGCGGGCTCGTCGCCGAGAGCAAGCGCATGGGCAACACGCACCTGGTCTGCCCTTCGATTCCAGGCGCCCAGCGCACGGGCGAAGGCTACGCTCAGTTCGCCGGAATGCTCGAAGAGGTCGCGCGCGAAATGCAGGGCGCGAACATGACCCTGTGCTACCACAACCACGACTTCGAGCTGCGCGATGTCTTCAACGGCGTGATGGGGTTGGACATTTTGTATAACTCGTCCGATCCGGCCCTGGTGCAGGCCGAGATCGACACCTTCTGGATTCAAAAGGGCGGCTCCAACCCGGCGGAATACATCCGCCGTCACGCGGGCCGCGCGCCCTTGATCCACGTCAAGGACATGACCAACGACGAGCGCGAGACCTTTGCCGAAGTCGGAACCGGCAAGCTCGACTGGCCCGCGATCTTTGAAGCGGCTGAGGCCGGAGGCGCCAAGGCTTACATCGTGGAGCAGGACGTGTGTCCGGGCGATCCGCTGGAAAGCATCCGCATCTCGCTGGAGAACTTGAAGAAGATGGGCAAGCTGGGCTAAAAATTCCCCACAGAGGGCACAGGGAACCACGGAGCTGAACACAGAGAAGAGTAAGAGGGTCTTCTGCAAGTACTTGCACCTCCTCTCGATCAATCCTCTGTGTTCAGCTCCGTGGTTCCCTGTGCCCTCTGTGGGGAATTCTCCGTAAAATATCTGCTTGCATGAAGTTGCCGCCCCTCGCCGTCCTCGGTCTCTCGCTTCTGTTCTCGCGCACCACCCTTGCCGAACAAGTTCCTCCTCAGCTTTCGCCCGGCGCGCCGTCTTTTGGAACTCAGCCCGTTCAGCCCTCTGTTCGGGCTCAGCCGGGCTTTGGCTCGCTGGCTCTGCCTGATCCCAACGCGCTGCCCGCTTCAAGCACGATTGAGGCTTCGTCTTCGTCGGGACTGGCTAAGTTTGAGCCTGCCTCCGGCTGCTACGTCGGGGCTTTCATCGAGCGCGATTACAACGTGCAGGGCGACATCGGCATCTGGGAAGCCTTCACTAAGAAGAAGCACGCCTCGTTCTTCACCTACGTGGGCTACGGGCGGCCCTTTCCTTCCGAGTGGGTCGAGAAGCTGAAGCGCTCGGGAGCCGCGCCTCAGATCGCGTTCGAGCCCAACGATGGGCTGGACAAAGTCGAGGACGGGCCCTATCTTCGCGCTTGGGCTCGCGATGCGGCGCGCGCTCATTGCCCGATCTTCCTGCGCTGGGCCAGCGAGATGAACGGGCCGTGGCAGTGGAAAAGCTACTTCTCGGGCGCGGCTAAAACGACGGGCGACCCAGCCAAGTACATCGAGAAGTTCCGCCTGGTCTCGCGCGTGATGAAGGAGGAAGCGCCCAACGTGGCCATGGTTTGGACGCCCTTTGCCACGCCGCAGAACCTGATGGCTTCGTATTATCCCGGTGATGACTGGGTCGATTGGGTCGGGGTCAACATCTACGCGGTCTTTGTCAACGACGGCGACCCCTTCAGGCCCGCCGCTCAGAAGGACATCGTGGCCTGGCTGCGCTGGGTTTACGACCGCTACGCTTCGCGCAAGCCGATCCATATCTCGGAGTTTGCCGCCACGATTTTCTGCAAGGGCACTTCCGAAGACACCGTGAGCTTTGCCATTGATCGGATGAGGAAATTCTATGGCGCGATTCGCACCGAGTTCCCGCGCGTGAAGTCGGTCAACTGGTTCTGCTGGGACACCATTCGCGGCGGCAAGGCCAACAACAATTACTCGTTCATCGACGATGGCCGCTCGCTGGCAGCCTACAGAAGCACCGTGGCCGACCCTTACTTCCTCTCCTCGGTGGCGGACGACGGCTCGCTCTACAAAACCTCGATTCCCGCAGGCACCACGTTGGGCGCGAACGGCATCACGCTGCCGCTTTCGAGCAGTGCGGATGAGCTGCTGGCCGCTTCGGGCGCGCTCAATGTGCGCGCCAGTTCGCAGGGCCGCGTGCTGGGCGACAACGGCAGCATCTACACGGCTCCGGGCGGCGTGGCAAGGACTTCGGGTGCTCTGGTGCCCGTTCTGCTGGGCGTGAAGGCGGGTGAGGTGGTGCGCGGTGATCTGGATTTGTCGGTGACTCTGCCGCAAGGTGTCGAGACCAAGCGCATCGCGAGCGTGTCCTGGCTCATTGACGGGCGCTCTTCGTGGATGACGAACACGCTGCCCTTCGCCTGGAGCCTGCACGCGCGCCGCTTAACTCCTGGCACGCACGAAGCTCGGGTGCAGTTGTGGCTCAAGGATTCGGATGAGCCCCTCGCCTCGGCCCCCGTGTCCTTTGAAGTCGCGGACTGAACGCTTAGGCCTTGCGCCAAGCGAAGTTTTGGATGTTGAGTTCTTCATTTTGGATGGAGCGTGCTCAAGTACTTGCAGCTCGATCGGGAGCCTGAGCCATTCGAGATTCCACGCTCAACCCTCACAACTCGCGCCGCGTGTTGCACGTTCTGGAGGCCACGCGCGGCGGCACGCGTACCCATGTGCTCGACTTGCTGCCCGCCCTTGCTCAACGTGGCTGGACGTGCGGCCTGGCTTACTCCTCGCTGCGCAACCCCGACTTTCCTGACGATGCGCGCAATCTCGAAGCTCAGAACATCGCGACCTGGGACGTGGCGATGCGGCGTGGCCCTCACTTGGAAGATGCGCGCGCTTTGCGTGAGCTAATCTCCATCGCGCGCCGTTTCGAGCCGAGCTTGATCCACGCGCATTCAAGCAAGGCCGGGCTGCTGGCTCGGCTGGCGGCTCCCTGCCTGCGTGTTCCGGTTGTGTACACGCCGCACTGCGTGGCCTTCGATACTTCCTTGCCCCGGCTGCAGAAGCGCCTGGCGCGCTGGGGCGAGATTGCGCTGGCGCCCCTGACAACGCGCTTCATTGCCGTCTCGCGCTCCGAAGCGCGCGCCCTGAGCCGCGTGCTGCCCGTGCGCGCCGGGCGCATCACCTTGATTCGCAACGGCCTTGATCTCAGCAGCTTCCCGCTTCACGAAGGCTCAGAGCATGGCACAGCTTTCATCATTGGCTGCTTCGGGCGGCTCAGCGCGCAGAAGAACCAGGCGGTTCTGCTGCGCGCTCTGAAGCTGCTGCATTCTGCTGGGATAGAGTCGCGCCTGCTGTTCGTGGGCGGCGGCGAGGATGAGGCGAGGCTGCGCGATTATTCGCGTGAGCTGGGCTTGGAGGCGGGTGTGGAATGGGCTGGAGAAGTGGCGGATGCGCGTCCGTTTTACGCGCGCTGCGATGTGGTGGCTCTGCCTTCGCGCTGGGAGGGTTGCCCGTACTCGCTGCTCGAAGCCATGGCCGCGAGCCGGGCTGTTGTGGCTTCGGATCTGGCGCCTCTACGCGAGATTTTAAGTGCGCAGCCCGAGCCCTCGGGCCTTTTGTGCCGCGCGCGCCCTGGGGAGATGGCGCAGGCTCTGCTGCTTCTGGCGCGCGATGAGGCGCGGCGCGAGTCGCTGGGGCAAGCGGCACGGGCACGCATCGAAAGCGCCTTCACGCTGGCGCGCATGGCTGATGAGACGGCGCGGGTTTACGATGAGGTGAGTAGGTGAGGTGATATGCAGGTCGTCAAGATGCAGAAGATGGGCCGAAGGTTGGCTTGACTTGAGGACGCCAGAATCACTGGGAAGGTGGTTCTTTGCACTAGTTGGCGGGATTATCCCGCACGCGGCATTGCTTGCTGTTATTATTTACAGAGGAGAAAACAATGCCTCATATTATTGATATTGATGGGATGTATGAAGAATTATTTGTCCTGAGCAACTTGTGTTACGCGAGTCCACATTTTTGCAAAAGCCACGATATTGGTCGCTTGTGCGAGGAAAAAGAGTACGACTGGCACTATTACTTTGGTCATCTAAAGGCGCTTGTTTCAAAAACCCTTATTCATTGCTCTATCAGCCTTAGAGTACTGCAAGACTTCCTTAAGAATAATGAAGACGTTGATTTTGCGTCATTAGATAACGACGCTCGTGACAGCCTGGTATTAGGTGTATTCACTCGCGGCTCTGGAAATCTCACCTTGCGCGAAGCGTGCAATAAAATTATTCACGCAATAGAATTTACGCTGTCATGGCAGGATTTAGAGGTCAATGCCAGTGGTGAAACGCCGGAGTTTTGGGACGGCAAAGTCATTTTGCAAGGAGAGCGAGACGGCAAAGAGTGGCAAATTCATCTTAATGTTTTAAGCTTTTGCACAGCGACACATCGCTTTTTGAAGGCGTTGGAGGATGATGTGGATTGGTATCACTTGTACAAGCACGACCGATAAGTCGTCAACAGCCGCCTAACAAGGCGACGCACCCGACCGCCTACAGCTCCGCTCGTTCCTCGCTGCGCTTTCGGCGGCGGGTGAGCTTGGTCGTTGGGCTGCTTGCGCGTGGCGTTTCAGAAAGTGATGCTTTTGAATGACGGAAAATACCGCACAGGCTTCGCTTGAAGATGCGGAAGCCATTCTCGAATTACAAATGTTGGCGTATCAAAGCGAGGCACAGCTTTACAACGACTTCAGCATTCCACCGTTGACGCAAACTTTGGAGAAATTGAGAAGTGAATTTGCTCACGCAGTTTTCTTGAAGGCAGAAATCGAGGGAAACATTATAGGTTCGGTTAAAGGGCATCAAGCCGGAGAGACTTGTTATATCGAGCGGCTTATCGTCCATCCTGATTATCAAGGGCAAGGTATCGGCACAGCGTTAATGAAGGGAATCGAGTCTCACTTTGGGCAAGCGCAGCGTTTTGAATTGTTCACGGGACACAAGAGCGACCGGAACATTCATCTTTATGAGCGGCTCGGATACAAGATATTCAAACGTGAAGAGATAAACCAAAACCTGTCGTTCGTATTCATGCAGAAACACAAGTGAAAGTCTCAAACAAGCAGCACAACAAGGCGCTGAACCTGACCGCCTACAGCTCCGCTCGTTCCTCGCTCCACTTCCGGCGGCGGGTGAGATTGGTCGTTGGTGCTCTTACGGCTGCACTTGCAGCAAGACAGGCGCGTCGGCGGGCAGCGAGGAGGGCGCTGAGGGCGTCTCAAGTACTTGCCCGCTTCCTTGAGCGCGCGTTGCAAAAGCATCTGGCGGCAGGATGATGCCCTGGCCCGGCGGGCACAGCGGAGGCGTGAAGCTCGCGTCCTGAGCCGAGGCGCGCGCCAGTTCGGTGAGCGTGACGCACTTGTAGCCGCGCGCTGTGATCTCGCGCAGCAGGATCGGGAGGGCGCGCGCGGTTTGTGTCAGGGGGTCGTGGAAGAGGAGAACTTGGCCCGGAGCCAGGCGGCTCAGCACGCCTGCGACGATCTTGTCTGGGTTGGGCTCGTGCCAGTCGCCCGAGTTGTTGCTCGAATCCACGCGCACCATTCGCCGCGAGCGCAGGGCTTGCAGAGCCTCGTCCGAGTAGTGGCAGCCCGGCGCGCGGAACCAGCGCGGAGCCACGCCCAAAATCCCCGCCAGGGTCTGGTTGTTGTCATCGACTTCCTGCTGCCACTGGCTCAGGCTCAGGCGCACGCCCTGGAAGTGGTGGAACGAGTGCGAGCCGATGTCATTCCCGCGACGCGCGATCTCGCGCACCATCGCGGGATTCTTCTGCACGTTGCGCCCGACCAGGAAGAAGGTGGCCTTGGCTCCATTGGCATCCAGAATATCTAAAATGCGCGCAGTGTTGGCGTGCGGGCCGTCATCGAAGGTCAGCGCGATCAGCTTAGTTGCTCCACTTTGCGCGACTTGGATGCCGCTCGCGACGCCCGCAGCGGTAGCCAGGCGCGAATCCCAGCCCGGCCCGCCGCAGAAGTCGGCCCAGCTGACCTGATCTTGCAGAGCACGCAGGCTCGCGTATTCTTGCTTTGCCTGAGCTGCCTGCTGCTCGCCCGTGACAAGCCCCTGCACCGCGTCCAGGCCACCAGGCGCACCCGTGGAGGGCTCAAGTACTTGAGGCGCTCTGGCTGAGGGAAGCGGCGTTTGGGGAGCAACCGAGGGCAGGGCGGGCAATCGCGAGGATGAGTCGAAGGCAGGCGAGGAGAGCAGAGGCGGCAACACCAAGCGGCGTTCTCCGCCGGAGGGAAGCGTGGCGCGCATTCCCAAGGGGCTCGCTTGCGCTTGGCGAGAGGGCGTTGCTGGAACCGGCGCGGCGTCAGGAACGAGCGGCGAGGAAGTCCAGGACGAAGGCACGTCCTGCCTTGAAGTTTGTGGCGGCGCGACGCGCAGGCGTTCATGCTGGACATCGCGCGGCGCGGTTGCGGGCGGCGCGGCCTGCGAGCGAGCCTGCAAAGAGGTGCTTCGTCTGGCCTCACCGTTTGGCTGCTGCGCTTCCACGTTAAGGCCCATCGTGACCTGGCCTTCGCCGCCCGGAGACGCCAGAGCCACGCGCGGCGCCGAGGGCGCACGCTGAGACGAAGGCAGCGAAGAAGCCAGCAAAGGCGGCTTAGAGTCGCGAGGTGCCAGCTCTGGAGCCGCAGCTGAGCCAGCCGAACGCAAGGCCGTCGCGGAATTAATCGCCAGGCCGCCGGCTTGAGCCGTGGAAAGCGTAGGCGGCTGCGCGCGTCGAGCTCTCAAAGCCTCCGCTGCCAACCGAGCCCTCTGCGCCCGAGCTGCGTGCGTTCGCTCAAGTTTCTGCTGCTCCAGCTGCTCTCTCGCCCGTTGAGCTTGTGCGAGTTCAGCTTGTGCCCTTTGCTGCTGAGCACGCCGCGCCTGCTGCGCGAGTTGCTTCTGCGCAAGCTGCTCTTTGGCAAGCTGCTCTTTGGCTTGTGCCTGCGCGAGTTGCTGTTGTGCAAGCCGCTGTTGCTCAAGCCGCTGTCTCGTGAGCCGTTGCTTCTCAAGTCGCTGCTGCTTAAGTCGCTGCTGCTCAAGTCGTGCTTGGGCGAGTTGAGCTTGAGCCTTTGAGTTCTGCTTTTGCTGAGGCGTTGAGTGTGTGGAAGTTGGCGCGGCTAGGGTGCGAAGCGGCGCGGAACGCCGGGCGGAGCTTGAAGCTGGCGCGTTGGCGCGGCGGAGAGCGGTTGCTAAGGGCCTGGGCTTCCAACCTCGGGGCAGCAGATCGGGCAGCACGAGCAGGCGCGCGCGTAGGATCGGGCCTTGCGAAGAGCTCTCGCGCGTGCCCACGACCGTGATCTCGCTGTGGCCGCGCACCGCTTGATCCAGGGCGTTGAAGCCAAAGGGCCGCGTGATGCCATCAGGCGTCCACACCTGAGTCGAGGCATCCACTGTGATGCGGCGCGCGCGATCCGAGCCATCAAGCGTAGCCTCGTTGCCCAGCACCGTCACCTCTGGCTCCATCCAGAAGGCTGAGCGCACCGCGTCCAGCCGCACGATCTGCCCTTCCAGCCGCCACTCATCGACCTGCACTGTGCCATCGCTCGCGTTCACGTCCTGAGCACGAGCTTGTGGGCTGCAAGTACTTGCAGCGGCCCACAGCAGCAAGCTCAGGCGCGCGGCTGATTGGATTCGTCTTGTTCGATTTGACATTCGCGTAGCCGTTTACCACGTTGGCCCGCGACGCGGCGCAAAGTTCTTGCGGCCCGGCTCAGCCATCAGTCCAGTCGAGCAGAGGAACACCATAGCCATCAGGCGCATCGGTGAAAGCCAGGATGTCGCGGCGAGCGCCCGCTTCCAGGTCAACCGCGAGCACGTGGATGTTGTTCGCGCCTTCGAGACGAGTCTGGACTTGGAGCAGCAGGAAGCGCCCGTTGGCGATCTTGAGCGGCGTGAAGACGGGCCTCAGCTTGCGATCTTCATCTGAAGACGAAGCGCCCTGCTGCCTCAGCTCGCTCTTGAGCGTGTATTGTTGGGTGCGCGGGTCGTAGATGTGGATGCGGCAAAAGGCCAGGCGCTGGCTGAAGTCATACGAGTTCTCGATCACGCACAGCCGCCCGTCGCGTGTCCACAAGTACTTGTGGCTTGCCTCGCCTGAGCCGCGAGTACCAGCGATGCGCGATAGAGTTACTTGGCGTCTGGATCTGAGGTTGAGCACGCTCAGCATCTGAAAGTCCGGGTTCTCCGGGTGGGCGCTGTCGAGACCGCAGGCAGCCAGGTGCTTCCCATCGGGGCTCAGCATAGGCTCAACTGCGTCCTTCTTGAGGAGTTTGATGTGCCCCTTCAGGTCGTCCTCGTAGATGTTGGGGAAGCCCTGGCCCTGCTTGACCTCGTTTGGCTTTGGGCCAGCGCAGTAGATCAAGGTGTTGCGCCATGACCAGGAGAAGAAGCTGCTGATTGGGTCCTTCGACACCACTTGCCGCCGCGTCCCGCTCACGACTCTCAACTGGTAACCCACCCCGCTCCAAGGATCGCTCGTCTCGAAGGCGTAGCGGCTCCCGCTCGGCGACACCAGAAAGCGCTTGGGCGCATACAGCGGGTCTTCCTGTGCGCTCCCGCTTTGACGCGCCAGATCCAACTCATACAAGCGATAACTACCGACATCGCTGCCGCGCCGCATCGCGCGCATCAGGCACGAGCGGTTGCCGCTCTTCCAAAGTAGGAACCCAAGCTTGAAAATATTGGAGTTGCAGACAGGCAGCTTCCACCCAAGCCTCTTGGAGCTGCCTCCGCTTACATCCAGACGCTGAAGCAGAGGAACCGCGTGTTGTGCGTCTATCCTCTGCGGCTCAACCCAGCAGAAGCTCCCACGTAACTCTTCCATATTCCCAAGTACTTGCAGGCTGCCATCAGGCTGTGCCACACGTTCCAGCGTGAAGTCTCTTGGATAATCCTCTCCTTCAGGCAAAGGATCCGCAGACGTCAGGAGTTTGATCCATTTGCTGGCCCCAGCAGGCTCGCTGGCCTTGTCAACTCGGTGAGAGGGCATATCAAGCCAGCTCAACACATACGGCCAACCAAGCCGCTGCGGCAGCACCTCGGGACGCCTCGCCACGCACACCCACAACGCTACCGCAGCCAGCCACGCCATTGCTATCTTCCGATTCCTCATCTCTTTAATAAATCATAATACTAATAGAGACTGCAAGTACTGGAGGCGTTCAAAAGCGGCTTGAGTCGGGCATCCTGTAGCTTATGCAAGTACTTGCGGCGCGTCTGGCGCTCACTGTTTCGCTGGCAGCTTCACTTTTGAGCCTTGTGCAAGCGCAGCCTGCTTCAACTTCTACGAACATAGTCAACACGCAGGCCGATAATCGCGAGGCTTTGGTTGCGCCTTCCTGGGGCCGCGTTCACCCGCCTGTTCGCTACCACGTGGCGCCCGATGGCAACGATGCTTGGTCCGGCAGATTAGCTCGGCCCAATGGCGCGCGCAGCGATGGGCCTTTCGCCTCGCTCGCTCGTGCTCGCGATGCTCTGCGGGCCGACAAAGCCGCTGGTGCGATTCCCAATGGAGCCACGGTTTCGGTGGAGGATGGCAATTACGAACTGACCGCGCCTCTGGTGTTTGAAGCCGAGGATTCGGGTAAGCCGAACGCGCCGATTGTGTATGAAGGCTCGGGGCGGGCGCAGATTTCGGGTGGCACGCGCATTTCGGGCTGGAAAGTTGTCGGCGGGCGCTGGCAAGTACTTGTGCCCGGCGTGCGCGAGGGCAACTGGAACTTCGCGGAGCTGTGGGTGAACGGGCAGCGCAGGCAGCGGCCTCGGCTGCCCAAGAGCGGCTACTTCTTCGTCGAGCGCGCGCTGGAGCCTTCGAGCCCCGACTCGCGTGGGCACGATCGTTTTGGCTTTCAGCAAGGCGATGTTCAAGCGAGCTGGAGCAACCGCGCTGACATCGACTTCTTGATGATGCAGATTTGGACCATGGCGCGTGTCAAGCCGCGCGACATCGACGTGGCCAACCGCATCGTGACCTTTGGCTCGCCGACTTCAACTCGCGAGTCATACGGCTCTTTCCCGCGCGGCCATCGCTACCTCGTCGAGAACGTCAAGGAGGCGCTCTCGCAGCCCGGCGAGTGGTATCTGGATCGTCCCAGCGGCCTGCTCACCTACATTCCTCTGCCCGGCGAGAACCCCAACACGGCTCAGGTCACCGCGCCTCGCCTGAGTTCCCTGGTGGAGTTCCACGGCGGCTCGGATGGGCGCGCTCCTGTCTCGGACATCGTGTTGCGCGGGCTGAGCTTTGGCTACACCAACTTCGTGACTCCGCCTCAGGGCAACGTGGACGGGCAAGCTGAGGTCAGCTTGAAGGGCACCATCCGAGGCGTGGGAGCCGAGCGCATCGCCCTGGAAGACTCGGGCATCTCGCACGTGGGCGAATACGCGGTTGAGTTCGGCGCGGCCTGCCATGATGATCGCATCGAGAACTGCGTGATGCTGGACTTGGCAGCTGGAGGTGTCAAGATCGGAACCACGAGCAACTCGGATGACGAGCAAGTACTTGCCAGCCGCAACATCGTGCGCAACAACCTGATCGCGCACTTCGGGCGGATGCACCCGGCTGGAATCGGCGTCTGGGTCGGGCACTCGCCGTGGAACGTGGTCGCGCACAACACCATCCGCGACGGCTATTACACCGGCATCTCGCCAGGCTGGAGCTGGGGCTACGGCAAGAGCGGGATGCACCACAACACGCTGGCCTACAACAACATCTCGCTCATCGGCCAGGACGTGCTGAGCGACATGGGCGGCATCTACACGCTGGGCGTGACGCCGGGCACAACGGTGCATCACAACCTGATCCACGATGTCTCGTCCTTCGACTACGGCGGCTGGGGCTTGTATTTCGATGAAGGGACGAGCGGCATCACGGCCTATGACAACTTGATCTACCGCACCAAGAGCACCACGTTCCACCAGCACTACGGCGAGAACAACGTGGTCACGAACAACATCTTCGCGCTGGGCGGCGAGGGCATGATGAGGCGCACACGCGACGAGGAGCACCTCTCGTTTTCAATCGAGCGCAACATCTTCTTGCTGAACGACTCGCCCTTGCTCGATGGCGCCTGGAACATCGACGAGAAGCGTGCTCACCTGAACAACAACCTGTACTGGAACGCGGGCCGTGCTCCCATCACCTTCGCGGGCAAGAGCTTGGATCAGTGGCGAGCTCAGGGACACGACCTGAACTCGCTGATCGCCGACCCGATGTTCGCCAACTGGAAGGCCGGCAACTTCGCGCTCGCGCCCAATTCGCCCGCTCTCAAACTTGGCTTTGTTCCCTTTGATGTTTCGAGCGCGGGCCGCTTGAACCACGATGGAAGCGCGCTCAAGTACTTGGGCGAGGCGCCGCGAGCGTTTCCCGCGCCGCCTCCGCCGCCTGCGCCCATTCCTATTAGCGAGAGCTTCGAGCAGGGGCGCGTGGGCGACAAGTGGCAGTTCACGACCAGCGAGGAAGCGAATGTGCCCTCAGCCACGGTGCGCATCTCGGATGAGGCCTCGTCTCCGTTCGAGCCCGCGCCCGGCCAGCCCAAAGGCAAGCAGAGCCTGAAGTTCTCGGACGCGCCTGGCCAGAGCGTGAGCTTTAATCCTCACGTATACGCTGATCCAGGCTTCATGAGCGGCGCGCTGCAGGGCCGCTTCGACTTGAGGCGAGGCGCGAACTCGGTGATGTATCACGAGTGGCGCGACGCTTCGAGCCCGTATCGCATCGGCCCGAGCCTGTCTATCGAGAGCAACGGCGACATGAACACCCAGGGCCAGGCCTTGATGAACGTGCCCGCAGACAAGTGGATGCGCTTCGACATCGCGTATACCCTGGGCTCGGGGCAATGGGACTTGAGCGTCACCGATGAAGCGGGCCACCAGCGCGAGTTCAAGGGCTTGAAGTGCAACCCCGAGATGAAGTCGCTGCGCTGGTGGGGCTTCGTGGCCAACGGCACCGAGCGCGCGGTCGCTTACGTGGACAACGCGCAGGTCGGCCCGGCGAAGTGAATGCGCTCGACTGAAGTCGGCGCATTCACGACTGCCCCTCAAGTACTTGCAGCCGCTCCTCGTGCCGGAACCACTTTGCCGCGCAACTGTCTCAGCTTGACGTACCTTTATTTCAGGTCTTTAGCTATGTCACTCCTTACGCCGTCTCGCTTCCTCGTGCCCTCGCTGACCACGGTTCTCTGGGCCTGCGCTCCGGCTTTGCTCGCCGCGCCCGTCCCCAAAACTGCTCAGCTTGCCTCCTCTTCAGCGCCATCGCTGAGCGGCTGGAGCTTGAGCAAGGGCGAGGATTTGGAGCAGTCCTGGGCCTGGCGCGCGCGCTTGAAGGGCACGTCGGGTGAGGCACGCGTGGCCTTTGGAGCGGCTCAGAGCAAGAGCGATGCGTTCTTGCGCGTCCAAGTCGAGGGCAAGCGCGCCACGTTTCAGTTCTGGCGCTTGCGCAACGGCAAGCCCGAAGCGGCTTCGGCAGCGGCTTCGATTTCTGTTGAGAGTGGCTTGGATGGTGAGTTGGGCTTGCAAGCCTCGACTTCTCAGGTGCGCGCGTTGTGGGATGGACGCGTGATTTTAGAAGCCTGGGGGCTGCCTTCAACTGGCCGCCTGGCCTCGGGCGCTCAGGGCCTGGTCCTGAGCCAGTCGAGGCTGCAGCCAACCGAAGCCATTACGTTCTCCGATGACTTTATGCGCGCCTCCGGGCCGGATGAGCCCGAAGCCGATGGCTCGTGGCACCGCGCTTCGGGCGTGTGGAAGACCTCGGGCTTGCTCGGCACGCGCGCCGATGCCGCGCTCAACCCCAACCCCTTCGTCTTCCGCGCCGAAGCCTCGCCCAAGGCCTCCAAGGAGCAGCAAGTACTTGCGACCGTAGGCTCATGGTTCTGGAGCGACTACGCGGTGACGGCCTCGGTGCGGCCCGTGCTGCGCGATGCTTCGGCTCCCCTGGTTGTGGGCCTGGGCGCTTATATGGGCGACAAGGAGCACGCGCGCGAGGGCGTGTCGGCTCTGGTGGATGCGCGCGCCGGGCACGCGATGATCGTGCGCGGAACACAGGTGCTTGCCAAGAGTGAACCCTTCGACTTCGACCCCAACACCTGGCATCGCTTGTATTTCGAGCCCGGCCCCAACACCCTGCGCCTGTTCGTGGACGGCGTCCAGCGCATTCGTGTGGACACATCATCGCTGCGCACGATCAGCACCTCGGGTGCTCTGGGCGATGCGGCTCAGGGCCAGGCGGCTCTGGTGGCCCGGCTCAGCGGCGGGAACTACGTCGATTTCGACGATGTGCGCGCGGCTTCGAGCCCTTCGCAAAGCGACAACTTCCGCGTGGCCTCGCCCGGACGCTGGATTGACGCGGGCGGCGAATGGCAGACAATCGCGAGCAAGGGCCAGCGCGTGCTGCGCTCAGCTCAGGGCCTGACCTTAACCGGAGCGCCCGAGCGAGAGGAAGGCTCAGTCGAGGCGACTTTTGATGTCTCGCAGCGTGTGACTGTGCCCACCAAGACCGTGCTCACCAAGACCGCGCTCAGCCAAGGCGCGCGCGAATCGGCAAGTACTTGGGCGGGTGCTGTGTTCGCGGCTCAGGATGCTCAGAATTACTTCGCGGCTCGCGTGCGCGGCGCTCACCTCGAAATCGTGCAGGTTGCCGAGGGCAAGGCGCGTTTGCTCGGCTCGTCTACGCTGCCGCCGAGGAACAGGCCCGCAAGCCCGGATGAGCGGCTGAGCATCGGTGTGCAGTGGCGCGATGGCGTTATCACGGCGCGTTCAAGTGGAGCCGTGGCCAACGCGACGGTGGCCTCGATTCCAGCCGGGCGCGTGGGAGCCGTGGCGCAGAAGGGCGCGGGTTCGGAAGTCGCGCTGGACTCGCTGCAAGCGTTGGGCGCGGCTCCTGCGTGGGGCGAGGGCGCTTTGCCCGAGAGGTTCGAGAAGGATCGCCTGATGAAGAACTGGGCCTCCAACGCCTCGGCCTGGAAGCGCGGCGTGGACGGCTTCTTCTGGCACACCGGCGACTTCTTCGGCGACGCGGCGCTGACGCTTCCTCTGCCCGAGATGCCCGCAGGCTCGCGCCTGACCCTGCGCCTCAACGCTGACCCAAGCAAGGCTCAAAGCGGAGCCAAGCTGGAAATCGAGAGGCAGAGCGGCGGCTGGAAGTTCTCGCTGTCGCAGAGCGGCAAGTACTTGCAGGGCGCCACGCTGCGTGATGCTGAGCTGGGCGGAGTTGAGCAGACGGATGCTGCGGGCGGCAAGAAGATGGTGCGCTCACTGCGCTTTGTGAGCCGTCCTCTGGGCGAGGGGCGCGTCTCGCTGCGGGCGGTGGCGGGTGACAAGACGCTCTTCGCTCTCGAAGCTTCGGCTCCTGCTGAGCCCGAGGCCATCAAGTGCGGCGTGTCTCTGGTGGCGGCTGGAGCCGATCTCAACGAGCCACGCGGCAAGGAGATTCCGGTTCACCTGGTCACGGCTGAGCGCGACAAGAGGGCCGTCGTGGGCGTTCAGCTCGCTGACCTGACTGAGGACGCGCAACGCGAGCTGGCTCTCAACGACAGCAAGGGCGCGGTCATCCAGGGCATCGAGCCGGGCACTCCGGCTGTGGGAGCCGGGCTCCAGGTCGATGACGTGATCCGAGCCGTCGATGGCAAGAAGGTCGGCAGCGTGGACGAAGTGGTCTCGGCCATCGCGAGCAAAAGCCCTGGCGCTACTGTTGAGCTGACCTTGTGGCGTCACCTGAACGAGAACGGGCCTCTGAACTGGGAGAAGGTCTCGGCCACGACCGCGCAGGAGCTGGATTACTCGTTCACGAATGCGCCCGTCGATTGGAAGCCCAGCGCGGGCAAGTGGGCCGTCTCGGAGCGCTGGACTTGCTCGCCTCAGTGGGCCTTCTTCAACGGCTCGAACGCCGCCAACCCCACGCTGTGGAGCCGCTTCGGAGCCAAGGGCGACTGGACTCTGGAAGCCTACATCGCCAACCCGATGGATCAAACGCGAGGCGAGCGCTCGCCCAGCGACCTCAACTTAACCGTGGGAGGCGATGGGCGCGACCTGTCTTCGGGCTACTCCTGGGTCTTCGGCGGCGCGGGGCGCAGCGTGAACCGCGTCTACAAGGGTGATGCCATCGCGCTCGAAAAGCCCTTTGAGCAGCCCGCTCTGCTGGGCAACACGCACCAGGATTGGTTCTACGTGCGCCTGGAAAAGAGGCAGACGCCTCAAGGGCTGCGGTTCAAGTACTTCGTCAACAACAAGATGCTGATGGAATACGCCGATCCCGCGCCGCTCAAGGCGGCTCTCGAAGGCGGGCGCTTCGCCTTCTGGACTTACAACGGCGGCTTATCCATTGCGCGCGCCCGCCTGTGGTACTCGAACCTGGAAACCGCCGCCTCATTGAGCACGAAGGCCACGGCCAATACTGCCCTGGCGGCAAGTACTTCCAGGCCGATTCCTAACCCCATTGGGGCCTGGGCCGCGCGCCGCGAGGACGTGCTCAAGACCACGGCTCTGGTCTCGGCGCAGAAAGACGGCGCGCGCAACGCTGTCAAGATCACGAATGCCCAAAGCGGTGGCGACTGGACGGCTTACATCTCGCGCCAGCCCTTCGATGCGGCTCAGAAGCCCGTGCTGAGCTTCGACTACCGCGTGCCCGCTGATGTCAAGGTGAACCTCTACGTCAAGGTTGAGGATCGCTGGCGCGAAATTGTCTTCACGGGTGTGGCTCCTGTCCCTTTGCGCGGCTCTAATGTCGCTTTCAATGGCCAGGTCGTCGCGCCGTCTATGGTTTCAGGCAATGAGACGGACGCCAGCGTGCGCATCGGCAGCTTTAGCAATGTGCAAGCGGATGGCAAGTGGCACCACGCCAGCATCGACCTGCTGAGCGCGCTCAAGGCCCCGAACCTGAGCGCAACCGTGCAGGAAATCGCGCTGGCCGCTCCCGATCAGGGCTACCTGCGCTGTGGAATTGGCGGCAACCACGCGGGAGCCACGTATTGGATCGCCAACCTGAACGCGAGCGCGGCGGGCACGGCTCCGGCTGCCATCGCGCTTGCGCCGCGCGAGTAAGAGCAAGTACTTGCAACGCAAAAGAGTCTCGCTCGAATAATGAGCGGGACTCTTTTGCTTGAGGAAGCGGTTCTCAGGCACCCTCTACGAGGGCGCATTGCAAGGCGCCCCTACAAGTTCTTCATCAGCGCACCAAATCATGCCCTGCAATCGGGAGGCGCTTTAGTTGTTCAGCTCGATTGAGATGGGGTTTGAGGGCAGGCGCGGGCTGGAAGCGATTTCGCTCGCGATGCTGTAGCTGCCTCGCGGCAGGGGCTGGCCATTGGCCCCGCTTTGATCCCAGGTCGCGGTGTAGATTTGTTCCTCGCCTGGGCGCAGGCTGACCTCGCGGATGTTCATGGCGAACATCTTGTCGCTGGCCCAGCGCCAGGCCTCGGGCGCGTTGGGCTGAGCGTCAGCGCGGCGCGCCACCAGGTCAAAGTCCTGACCCGAGTTGAAGCGCAGGCTCTGCGGCTGGGCGCTCGTGTTGCGCAGCGTGATGGTGAAGGTGATCGTGTTGCCGCGCCGATACAGGGCCTTGTCGCTCTTGAGCGTGACGGGCAGAGTGATGTTCACCACGTCCTCGACTGGCCTGGGCTTGCCGCCCGTCTTGGCCTTGCGCCCCATCCTGGGCTGAGTTGGGCTGGTCTGATCTTGGTTTGGGCGGGGGTTTGGGTTGGGCAGAGGCAGCGTGTTCTCTTCGGCTGGGGTGGGCATGGGGTTGCGGTGCCGGCAGCCCGCCAGAGGAGCCAGGGTGCAGGAGGCGGCCAGGGCAGATAGGCTCAAGAAGCGCAGCCTGGGGCGCGGGTGGCGGTGGAATATCATCGTGTTCCTGTGCTGCAAGTACTTGCAGCGATAGTTTAGAGCGAGGAGACAAATGGAAGAGACAACACAGACGCGGCGCGTCTACGAAGGGCGCATCATCAACCTGCGGGTGGACAGTGTGCGCCTGCCTTCGGGCCGCGAGTCCAAGCGCGAGATCATTGAGCACAAGGGCGCGGTCTGCATTGTGCCGGTTCAGGACGACGGGCGCGTGCTTTTGGTGCGCCAATTTCGTAAGCCCGCCGCTGAATCTCTGCTCGAAGTTCCGGCTGGAGGTCTCGAAGAGGGCGAGTCGCCCGAAGAGTGCGCCGCACGCGAGCTGATGGAAGAATGCGGCTTCCGCCCCGGCAGCCTGATTCCAATTTACCAGGCCTTCCTCGCGCCGGGCTACTCAACTGAGTTGATGTATGCCTTCTTGGCTCGCGACCTCAAGCCCGAGAAGCTGCAGGCTGATGACGACGAGAACATCGCGCTGGAAAGCTACTCCTTGGATGAACTCGAAGCCATGATCGACTCCTTCCAGATCCGCGACGCCAAGACCGTGGCCGCCATCGGCTGCGCCCGCCGCCACTTGAAGTAGCCAACAGCAGGTGGTGGTGGCAAGGGCCTTAAATTCCGCTCAGGTCATACACCTTCGGCTCGCCCTTTTCGGGGAAGAAGATGGTGACGCGGGCGGGCAGAGCGTTTTTGTCGTGGCGGGCGAGGAAGTAGTCGTCGACGCGCCCCGGCTCGACTTTGCGCGAGCCTTCGCCTATGGTCAGGTTGCCCCTGGAGCGCACCCGCTCGATCTTGACCGGCGCCTCCAGGCCCGCAGCGTTGGCCCCGGCCTTCTTCCAGGCGACCTTCTTCACGCTGGGGTCGATGTCGGTTCCCTCAGGCGTGAGCAGCGAGCGGTGCAGAAACGGCAGGCAGGCCTGAACGCGTGCCTCCTCATCGCCGGTTTGTAGGGCGGCCACGAACTTGGTGATCAGGGCCTTGCCCTGGGCGTCGATGGGCTCAACGTCCTGGGCCAGCAGAGCGCTGCGCGAATGTTCGAGCCGGGGCGCGTACATCGCCGGAGCCAGCATCAAGATCGCCACGCTCAGCTTCAATGTCTTCTTGGTTTTCATCGTCTTCCACTTGTCCGGCTCAAGTCTCAGCTCCAAACCCCCGCCTGCGACGGTCTGAGCCAGCCGCTGTTTCATCTTCTCCAACCTCGCCCAAGCCTGCACACCAAAACGCCTCCCGAAGCTAAATTGTTCGGGAGGCGTTGCATAACACTTAAGCGCCTCAAGTACTTGCAGAGCCAGGGCTGGCCTCATAGAACTGGCTTCAGCAGATCATGTCGCGCTTACTTTGCTCGCCGTGAGCCGAAGGGTTCGCGCCGATCCAACGCTCATCTGCTGGCTCCGAAGCCTTCTGGTAGCGCGAGTCGCTCGATAGGCGCGCGCAATCGCTATGGTTGTCCAGGCTGCCGTGGACGGTGAAGACGGGGAAGATGAGCAGGTCTCCGGCCCGGAAGTCGGGGCAGGTCAGCCAGCGCCCTCCGAGCGCTTGCTGCAAGCGAATGGGGTCTCGTGAAAGCCAGCCGCCCTCGCGGATGTTGCCGCCGCCGCCCATCTTCGTGAAGCCTTCTCCGACCTTGTTGGAGCAGTAGGAATCGACATCCTTGCGCCCATAATTCTCGTTGAGGCGCTCGTGAAGGTGCGAGCGTTCGAGCAGCAGCAGGCCGCCCTGCTCCAGATCCACGTCGCCTATGGGCGTCCACATGGTCCACAGATCTCGCGTGCCTCGTCCCATATACACGATGTCGCAGTGCAAAGCCGTGCCCTGGCCTGGCCCCACGGCGCGCAGCCAGGTGAAGTCGAAGTGGCGCGCGGGCTCACCGAAGAAGCCATCCCAGAAGCTCATCGCGCGCTCGCCGTAGATGACGCGGTGCAGAAGCTGGTTGCCTTGAGCCAAGTCGGGCCTGAAGCTCAGGTTGGCACCAGGAAGCACCCGGCCCTGCATCAAGTCGGCGCCCATATCGAGCTTGCCTTCCTGGGCCAACGAGCTGAGCAGCGAGCGTCGCGCCTCCAGTACTTGCTCGCGCTCGAAGAAATTGCGCAGGAACAAGTAGCCTTCGCTTTGGGCGCGCTGTCTCAGTTGCTGAGGCTCTTCGAGCAGATCGTTAGATTCCTGGAGCCAGCCGAACTTCGCGGGCGAGGTGTCCAGCTCAACGCCCTGAGCCGTTAATCGAGGCAGCGTGGCGGTTGAATTCATGCGTTTGTTCCTCCAAGTACTTGGGGCGGTGGATTTAGAGCGGTGGGGGCGGAGCGCTCCTGTCATCGCCCCACCAGTAGCGATGATTTTTCTCGAAGCTGTTGCACCACCAGATGTAAAGACCTGGACGGCTCAGCAGTCGCTTGCGTTGCTCCTGCAGGGAGCGCACGCTGCTCTGGCAGTAGCTTTCCCACGAGAGGCCAGTCCTCTCGGTCAGGCCCAGGTCGCGCTGCATCGCGGCGCGGCGCTCCAGGTGCAAAGTCAGTAGCTGGGCTGGGCTCCAGTTGGGGTGACGGCTCCACAGAGCGCGCGGGCGGCGCATCGCCCAGGTCACGCCACTTCCTGAGTGGCCGTGGCTGTTGCTGGTTTCCAAGGTCCAGCGGTTCTGGAGATGCTCATCCTCGGCTTTCGCGAGCACGCTGGTGAAGACGCAAGTCAGTTTCGTCGGCTTGGCCAGCACGCTGGTGGGGAAGATCTGGTTCAGTTCGGCGCGTGCACCGTGCTGAGGCGAAACAAACAGGCGCGCGAAGCCAGGCGGCAGCGGGCGGTCACCCTCGGCGGTGAAGTCCATGATGCGCTCGAATCCCAGCGACTCGATCTCGCGTGAGGCCCTTTCCCATTCCGCCAGATCCAAAGGCACTCCGCTTGAAGTGGAGCCGCTCCCTGGCGCCTCCACATTGATGGCCTCGGGCAAGGGCGCGCGATTATGAGATTGCGAGGCCGGGCGGCCATTGGATGCGCCCGCCAGGTCGCAGGGCAGGAAGCGCAGCGACTTCACCATGCCCGCAGCCACGGCGCCCTTCATAATAGCGCTGAAGAGGCACAGCCCGAACGTCAGGCCCAGCAGCGGCAGCACAGCTTTGGGCACACCATGATCGCCCATCCAGAGCGCAGCTGCGCGCCAGGCTGCTATGCCGAACTGCAAAATCAGCAGAGTTACCACGATTGTTACGGCCTGATTCGCACATCCCGATTTCTTCACGCTCGCCTCCGCTGATGCTGATTGCTTCGCGCCTCAAGTACTTGTGGGCGCTCCATCATAGAATCCCGCTGCGAAGCGCCTCAAGCCTGGCAACTCTTGAGCACGCGCGCGACCTGCTCGATCTCGTCTGGCTTTAGCTCGGGGAACATGGGCAGCGACAGAACTTCGCGGCAAGCGGATTCAGCAACGGGAAAATCTCCCTCTTGGTAGCCCAGGTTCTTGTACACCTCTTGCAGATGCAGGGGCATGGGATAGAAGACCGCCGAGCCGATTCCGGCCTCGCGCAGCCGCCTCGAAACCTCCTCACGCCGCCCCTGACGAACCCGGATCGTGTATTGGTGATAGACGTGGCGCGTGCCCGCGCGCTCGCAGGGCAGCACGAAGGGCGAGGCGCTGAGTAACTCGTTGTACAGCCGCGCGTGCTCGCGCCTCTGATTGTTCCAGCCGTCCACATAGCCCAGCTTGATGCTCAGGATGGCGGCCTGAAGAGCATCCAGGCGCGAATTGTAGCCTATCTCTTCGTGGTAGTAGCGCCGTCTGGAGCCGTGCACGCGCAGAGCCCGTGCGCTCTCGGCCAGAGCATCATCGTTGGTCGCGATAAGGCCGGCGTCGCCGCACGCGCCCAGATTCTTGGTCGGGTAAAACGAGAAGGCCGACATCTGGCCCAGCGAACCGCATCGCGCGGGTGCGCCGTTCATCTCCAGCGAAGCGCCCCAGGCCTGAGCGGTGTCCTCAAGTACTTGCAGGTTGTGCTCACGTGCCAGGCCCACAATTTCGGGCATCGCAGCCGGGTGGCCGAACAGATGAACGGGGATGATGGCTTTGGTGCGCGGCGTGATCTTGGACTCGATGCTCGCCACGTCGATGTTGAAGGTGTCGGGCTCGATGTCCGCGAAGATGGGCGTGGCGCCGACGCGCGAGATGACTTCAGCCGTCGAGAAGAAGGAAAACGGCGTGGTGATGACTTCATCGCCCGGCCCAATGCCCAGGCACTGCAGCGCGATTTGCAGCGCATCGGTGCCGTTAGCGACGCCTATGGCGTGCCGCACGCCCAGCGAGCGCGCGGCCTGAGCCTCGAAATCATCGACGTGCGAGCCCAGGATGTAGGCACCTGAAGCCAGTACTTGCAGGGCGGCTTGATTGAACTCGTCGGCGTGCGCCTCAAACTGGCGCGTGAGGTCGAGCAGTGGAACCATTATGAATAGGCGCCCCTCCGAGCTAAGAGTAGCAGTGGGTGCGCTGGAAAACGCAAAAGGGATGGAAAACGCTCCGAGTGTAGCCGCTCGGAACGCCTTCCATCCCCTGAATTGGTGGCTTGGGAGGGAATTGAACCCCCGACACGCGGATTTTCAGTCCGCTGCTCTACCAACTGAGCTACCAAGCCGCTCGCCTGACCTCAAGCGCTCACAACGCACTTCACGCCAACAGCAGAAACCTATTCTACCCATCCGAGTGCCTGGCCGCAAGTACTTGGCTCTACGCTTTGGCTGATGATGCCAGGCAGCTAAGCATCTGCGGCGGCCACGCTGAGCACGAAGGGTGCGGTGATGATCTGGCCGTTGCGCTTGAACTCGCCCCAGGCCTTGTACAGTCCAGGCTCGGGGAAGATGGTGTGGAACATCACATCCGGCCCCACGCCTGCGCTGCTGGCGCCACCTTCGGCCACGGGAAGCGCGTGCAAGTACTTGGAAGCGTCCCGCGCGATCACGACGCAGCGGCCTAAAGCGCCCAGATACGGCTGCAGATCGCTCAAGGGCTCGCCGCTGGCGTTGCGAATCTGGAAGTGCAGTGTGGCATCCTCGCCCGCCTTGAGCTGCATTGGCATCGGCATCAGCGCCACTTCATATTCCGCGCGCGCCTTCTGCTCCGGTTCGCCTCCAGGCTCGCCTTCGAGATGAGAAGTCACTTGCTTCATCATCCACGCCCCACGCATTTTGTCGGGCACCAACTGAGACTCAGGCGCGACTTCGCCAGGCGCGGCTTTGCCAATCGCGACTTCGTGCTGAGCAACTGCGGGCTGCTGGCCCCTGGCTGTGTATTGGGCGTACATCTTGTATATTCCTGGCCTGGGCAGCGAGGCCGCAACGGTGAAGAGCCCGTTGCCCTTGCTCTGCGGGCGCAGCGAGTCGAACCAACTCAGGTCGCGTGAAACCACGATCAGGGGCATGAGCTCACCTTGAATGCTCCCGAAGTCGCGCTTGGGCTGGCCGCTCGTCACATCGCTGACTTTGATCGTCCAGGAAACCTTCCGGCCAGGTACGAGCGCCTGCGGCTGCGAGGTGAACTCTATCTTCGTGCTCGGAGCCGCAGGAACCGAAGCGTCCGACTGAGCCGGGGAATGGGTTGCAGTAGAGCCGCATCCGGCCACCCAAGTACTTGCAGCGATGGCGCGCAGCGTCAGCAGGAACCTCTTCATCGTGTTCTTCTATCGAATGCGAGATGATGCGGCTTGATTCTTGGCGAGTAGGAAAACTTTCCTATTGGGGCGAGGTTCGCTCTCCCAATCTCTAGCGCGGCTAGAGGGCGAGGTTCCCTCGCCCCTACTCTCATTCCAATCGAAAAGTGCGTTAAGGCTCACGCGTGTCGCGCTCGATGGGGGCCAGCCCTTCTTCTGGAACGCTGAGCGAGGCTGTGTAGGCCGAGATGAGGTGCGAGACAAGCGGAGGCGAGGCGCCGCGATGGAAGGCGTAAGCCTGCTCCTCGACGGCTTTGTCCGTGACCGTGACGTGCTGGCGCAGGTGCTCGGCCCAGGATTCGACCACGAAGGTCTCGACGCAGCGTTTGGGCTCAGCGGGCCCTGGTGCTTCGCGCGCAACAGGCAAGGTTCTCACGGACATTTGGGATGATGCTTGTGGTTAAAGGCAAGTACTTGTAGCTACCCCGAAATCTTCTTGCCACTTCGTTGCGCTGCCAAGGTACCGCCAAGCCTCGCGCGGCTCGCAGCGTGGGTGTTCGCGGACAAGCCCGGCTGCTGCACCGGGTTGAGAGCAGCTTCAGCCCTCAACCGGCGCGACTTCAACGGTGAGGAGAGCTCCCGTGGCCTCGACCTTGAACTGGCCGTGCTCATCGGCGGTGAGAACCTGGGTGAAGGTGCGATGCGTGCTCAGTATTGGGCTCGGGGGCGCGGCGGGAGCGCTCTGGGTTTTGTGGTTGCGTGTGGGCGGCTGGGCTGGAGCTGGGGCCGCGCCGGTGATCGAGAGCGTGACGCGGTGGCGCGAGCGTGGCGCGATGGCGTAGCGTCCGGGGTAGAAGGTGAGGCGCATAGGGCCGGGCGCGGCCAGCATGATCGAGTATTCGCCGCCTCGGATCGTGGACTGGTTCGCGTTGGGCCACACCGAGAGCTTGATGCCTCGCTCATCGTAGCGCGCGCCGTAGGTCATCAAGGTGCCTCCATTCAGGTTCTGCGCGCGTATGGGCAAGAGGCGCGCTTGCCTGGCCTCGCCCGGAGCCACAAGTACTTGCAGAGTCACGGCCTGCACGCTTTGCTCCGATTCGCTCGGGTTGGCAATGGGAGCGGGACGGCCTCCGACCACGCCAAAGGGCGCTGAGGGGTCGAACAAAGCCAGCGCATCGCCCCACACGAAGTCGCCCACGCCCGAAGTCTGCACGCGAGCCGCCAGGGTTCCGGGAGCTAAAGTCTGGCTCGCCGCATTCCTGAAGGCTTCAGCGGGCGTTTCGGGCACAGGAGTTGGCCTGGGCGCTCGGGGCTGAGTTCCGTAGGGGTTGGGCACGTTGCGATGAGGAGCCAGCGCTCCGGGAACCGACAGCGCGCTGGACTGAGTGCCGGGTTCGGGCGGAGGCACGGGCTGGAGCCGAGGGTTGGGATTGAAGATGGCCACGCCGTCCGCGTAGTTGACAACAGGAGCCCACAGAGGCTCTTCGACCCCGAGCGGCTCGGGCACCAGAGAAGCCGCGCCCGCAGCGGCCAGGGCTGCGTTGCGCGCCAGCAGGTCGCCGTGAAAGGCGTCGAAGCCAACGGCTCCGGGCCTCCAAGTACTCCACAGCAGCCAGGGCGCGTAGAAGGCGGTTCCGTTCTGGGTGTTGGCCAGCAGGCCCGAGCGCATGATGCGCGGCGGGCGCACTCCGTTGGCGTTCCTGGGCAGTGGCTGCAGCCATTGATCGCCCATGGCGACCATCTGCGTGCTGCTCATGGGCAGGGCATAGCCCGTGAGCCCCTCGAAGGCCGCGCCGCTGTTCCCAAGGCCGCGCGTGAGCTGAGTGCCCACGCGCCCTCCGCTCAGGCTGCTCCACGTGGGCAGCAGAGGGTTCGGGGCGAGCAGTTGCAGGTTGAAGCTGGTGTGGCGCGCCGACATCAGAGGAGCCACGCCGAACAGCGAAGCCAAACTCGGAGGCAGGGCCGAAACGCTGCCTCCGGCCTGCAACGCCCCGGCTCCCATGTCGGCTACGAGCACGCCGCCTCCACGCACGTAGTTGCTCAGCGCGCTGCTTTGATCCAGGCTCAGCGACAGGGCGCAGGGCAGCAGCACGGTCGAGTAGCGCGCCAGGGTCGAGCCATCGGGCGCCAGGTCATCCACTGAGAGAAAGTCCACGCTGCCAAAGGCCGTGCCCCAGCGCAGGGCGTAAGCCAGGTCGCTGGGCTCGCCGGGCACCATGTCCTCGCCAAAGCCATACAGCCCGCGCGGGCGAGACGGCAGCGCCATCCCGATCTGCAGCGTGTGGCCATCGGCCAGGGGTGAAATCACAACCGCAGCCGTCGCGATGGGCGACAGGTTCCAGTCTTCGTTGCGAGGCTGGCTCAGGGCGCGAGTAACCGAATCCCTCAGCGCCGCGTCCGCCAGGATGTCGGACCACGAAGCGAAGCACACACCTCCTGCTCCGTTGATCTGAGCCGCTTGGATCCAGCGCGGCATCAGGGCCGGGATGAGCTGGCCAGGAACAGCGTTCGAGCCGTGCGTGAGCAGCGTGGGAATGGCCTTGAACCTCCCGCCACGCCTGGCCATCGCGATGGCCTGCGGGTTGTGCGTGACCGCGTCGCCCTCGGCCACACCGGGCTCCAGGTCCGGCACGGCTACGCTAATTGAGGGCGGCAGCGACAAGAGCTGAGCGTAATCGGGCAGTCTGCCTGAGAAAATTGGGTGCGAGGCATCGTTTTGCGTCACAACATCGGCCCAGCTCGAAAGCAAAGCGCGGTAGGCATCCCACTTGTAATGAGCCAGGGCCAAAGCAGCCGGGTGGAACAGCCACGAGGGATCGGGCTTTTGAGAGGCGCGCTGGGCCAGGGCCTGCATCTGCTCGTTGGAGCCCGCCTCAAAAGGCAGCGGCGCGCCCCTGTAGTTCGAGATCATGGCCTCGACGCTTTGCAGCGAGGCATCCTCAAGAGTCGGGAAGGCCGCCTTCCACTGCCCGTTGATAAACCCAACCGAAGCGAAGTTCTCGTGCAGCCACTTCTGCCAGCCGAGTTCATCGGTGAAGGGCAGGTCGCGCGGGTCATCGGGCAGGGCCCAGCCGACCAAGTTGGGCGTGTCCTTGAGCTTGTCCATCGCGCCCGTGATCCACGTGGTCCACACCTCGAAGTAAGCCTTCGAGGCAGCGCTGACGCGGAAGCCGCTGTCCAGAGTCGCCGGAGCCGCGGGCAGGGCGTAGATGATCTTCAGCCCGCGCCGCGCCGCCGCCTGAGCGAACTGGCGCTGAGGCTCCAGGTCGTCGGGGTTCAGCGAGCCATCGGGCGAAGGCTGCCAGAACAAGCGCACCACAACCGTGTTCAAGCCCGTGGCCGAGTAAGCCTCCAGCTCATCAGCGCGCGTGATCCCATCTGCCCAGAACAGCGGCTCCGCTGCCTTTTGAGCTTGAACAGGCGCAGGCACTTGAGCTAAAGGCGCTTGTCCAGCGGGCGCTTGAGCTTGAGCGGTAAGTACGTGCCCGCACAAGAAAGCGGCAAGTACTTGCACGGGAGCAAGTACTTGCCGCTGAGGAAGAAGGGTTCTTAGATCCATTTGACGAGCCAGATCGAGAGTCCGTACAGGAGGCACGGCGGGATGGAGCAGACAATGAGCGACACCGGGTCCCAGGTCGGGGTGATGATGGCGACCACGGTGAAGATCACGACCACGACGTGGCGCCAGTATTGGATGAGGAGGTTGCGCGAGATTATCCCGCTCTTGTTGAGGAAGATCGTCACGACCGGCACTTGGAACGTGACTCCGAAAACCAGCAGCATCTTGGCCAGCAGCTCGGCTGTCGAGGCGAAGCTCCAGTTGGCCAGGGTGTCGGGCGGCACGAACAGGGCGAAGAACTGGAAGAACAAGGGCGACATCAAGTAGCCCAGAGCGCAACCCAGGAAGAACAACACCGAGGCAAAGGGCACCATGATGCCCGTGAAGCGGCGTTCGCGCTTGGTCATGGCCGGCACGATGAAGCTCCACATCTGGAAGAGCAGAAACGGCATCGCGGCGATCACGCCCGTCACCAGCGCGATGTTGAACTGCAGCATGAAGCCCTCGGTCGGCGACAAGACCACGAAGTCGCCCTTGATGTGCAGCTGCTCCATCACGGTGCGGGCCGGGCGGATGATGATCTTCTCGATGTCGACCGCGAAGTGCCACGTCACCATCATGGCCAGGATGATGGCGCTCAAGCTCCAGATGATGCGCATCCTCAGCTCAGTGAGGTGCTCAATCAAGCCCATCTCACGATCATTAGGCGGCGCATTGTCGTCGTGCTGCTCCAGCATCGTCGAGCCCGGAACCGAAGGCGGAGTTCCTCCACCCCCAGCCGCCGTCGCCAGCTGACGAGGCGACACCTCTTGGTGCGCCGCATCCAGATCCAAACTCAGCGGAGCAACCAGAGCCGCCTGCTCAATGCGGGGCTCGTGCTCAACCAAGCGCTCAGGCTCAACCAAGCGCTCAGGCTCGTGCTCGTTTTGATGCTCGTGCTCATACTCGTGTTCGAGCACGGCCTCTTCTTCATCCAGGGGAAGATCCAGCGAGGTCTGGAGGTGCGAGAAGTCGTGCTGTGAGCTGGGTTCGAGCGGATAATCGAAGGCGGCTGAGTTGCGTATATCCTCCGACATCAGCGCGTGCGAAAGAGCTGTCTCGTCCGCGTAAGGCGACTCGATGGGCCGCCCATCGGCGCTTTCGAGAACCATCCACGAATCCTCGGGCTCCTCGTGAATCTCCTCGCTTGAGGGCTCGATGGACGAGGAAAGAGCATTGGCAGGCGCGCCCTGGGCCATCTCAACGGGCTGAGCGGCCTCCAGAGTGCCGCGAGCCAGTGTGCCCGCAGGCGCGCCTGTCGGGACGCGGAATGGTGGCGGCGTGCTCTGCAATGGGGAAGCAGCGTCGCCGGAAGCATCGGAAGTGGGGCGGTCGTTCATAGCACGGGCACAGCACGGGATCAAGCTGCCTGATATTTTACTTGGCTCGGGCGCGCCACGGAGCTTTTGCCTGCGCTTTCGGGGTAAATGTCGCCTGCAAGTACTTGCAACGCTGCCTGAGCTTCAAAATAACGCCTGCTGCCCGCTCGCTCGTTGCTGCTGGATCATCTCTATCATCTTGCGCATCGGCGAGGGAACTGCCAGTTCTCGCGCCTCAGCCCAACTCAGCCACTTCACATCCGCGCGAGGCTCGAACTCTTCGACCTGGACCTCGAAGCCTTCGAGCGACACTTCATACCTCGTGATGCCGTGCTTGAGACGAGCCAGAGGCGCCTTGTCCTCGATGCTCGCGGGCAGCTTCAGTTCCTGGCTGAGCAGGCGCTTCAGAGCCGAGCGCGCCGTCTCGTCGGCTTGAACCGTGGTGCGTGGCAGTTCCCACATCCCACGCCACCAGATGCCGGGCTCGTGCGCTCGCTGGCGCATCAAGATCTGCTCGCTTCCCGCTTGCTCGCGCACGGCAAAGGCGCAGGCATCGAGCAGAAGCCTGGCCTTCTCGCGCGGCTTGAGGTGCGGCAGTTCGTCCTGGCGATGCTGAGCACGAGCCGAGCAGTGAGCCGAAACCGGGCACGAATCGCACAGAGGCTCGCGCGGGCGGCAAATCAGCGCTCCCAGTTCCATCATCGCGGGGTTGAAATTTGAGGGTTTGCACTCGGCCTCGACTGCGGCTTCGACCAGCTTTTGCGATTCATCCCACACCCGCGCGAGCGTGGCCGAAGCTTTGATGTCGCCCTCGATGGCTCGCACTCGTGACAGCACGCGCGCAACGTTGGCGTCCACGATGGGGCTGGGCGCGTCAAAGGCGATGCTCGTCACGGCTCCGGCTGTGTAGCGGCCCACGCCGGGCAGAGCCAGAACCTGAGCCAATAGGCGCGGGAAGACGCCGCCGTGCCGCTCGACAACCGCGCGCGCCGAGCCGTGCAGGTTGCGCGCTCGCGAGTAGTAGCCCAGCCCGGCCCACAAAGGCAGCACGTCGTCGATCTGGGCATCGGCAAGTACTTGCAGCGTGGGGAAGCGCTCCAGGAAGCGCTTGTAAAATGGGACAACAGCGGCCACGGTCGTCTGCTGCAGCATCACTTCCGAGACCAGCACGCGGTAAGGGTCGCGCGCATTTTCTGGGTGTCGCCAGGGCAGATCACGCTGCTCGCGCTCGAACCAGGCGCACAGTTCCAGAGCGAAGCGGGTGCGCTCGAAGGGTTTGGGTGGCGCGCTGCAAGTACTTGAGGCTGGCCTTGAGGCGGGCGCGGGGCTTGTGTTTTTCATCGAATGCGGCGAAAGTGTGCAGGAAGCCCGGCCCCAATGCCGAGATAAGGTGGACGATGGCCAGCGCGTTGCGCTTCGGAGTAAGTACAAGTACTTGCAGTTGAGAATTCGAGCGGGCATTACGCACATGGCGCAGAACGAGGACGAGACAGTATTCCTGAGCGAGCAGCGACGCTTTCGGCGGCTGGAAGTGTCGCTTCCGGTGTGGGTCGGGCGTGAGAGCGATTTGAAATCGCCCTCAGCCGCCGAGGGATCGCCGTGGTCGCTGGGTTACACGCGCGACATCTCGATGGGCGGCACCAAGGTCATCGTGCCGCCCGGCGAAGAGCGCAAGTGGCTTTCGGCGGTTCAGGACGGCGCTTTGTGCCTGCTGCGCTTCGAGAGCTCGGACCGCCCGGATGGTCAGGTGGACGAATACATCCCGGCCCGCGTGCGCCACGCCGCTCACGACAAGGCCGCGGGCCACTTCTGGCTCGGCATCCAATACGACGAGGGAGCCGAAGGTGCCAAGGCCGCAGCGGTGAAGTCCGGGCTCGCCACGGCTAACAGGCGCAAGCGCTGGCAGGGCTCCTTCGTGCTGTCCCTGCTCGCCATTGGAGCCCTGAGCTTCTTCATCAATCAGCAGCGCGCCTCGGTCGATGCGGCCAAGCTCAAGGCCACGCACGAGGCTCAGCTGCGCACTCAGCTCAACAAGCAGCTTTCGAGCTTGCTGCGCTTCAACCCCGTGGGCTCGCGCTCTGAGGGCACGGCCCTCGCCCTGCAGGAGCACGACCTCAAGGCCAAGCTGGGCAACATGACCGAGTTCTCCAAGCCCGAAAACGAAAGCCAGGGCGAGGAAGCGCGCAAGCAAAAGCTGGCTCAGGATGGCCTTGAGCTGTCCTCGGCTCCCACCGAAGGGCAAAACGTGGATCTGGGCGTGGCCTTGCCTTACGGATACGCCTGGCCCATCGTGGTCTCGGATCTGGAAGATGCTCTGGGGCGCCGCGTGCCCACGGTCGTGATCTTCCGCGATTTCAAGTCGGCCTTTCCCATCGAGGACGCGCGCGAAGCCCGCCTGCGCGCCAAGACCTTGCAGATCACATGGGAGCCCTGGCTCTATTCCAACGCCAAGGCCGTGAGCCTGAGCGACGTGGCCGATGGCAAATACGACAAGTACTTGGACAGTTGGGCTCTGGCGGCCAAGAGCTTCGGGGCCGAGGTGTGGATTCGCTGGGCGCACGAGTTCAACGGCAACTGGTATCCCTGGGCCGTGGGCGAGAACAACAAGGACGCCCAGATTTACATCCGCGCCTTCCGCCGCGCCCACGACCGCTTCACCAAGGCCGGAGCCTTCAACGTGCGCTGGATCTGGTGCGCCAACGCCGTTTCGGTTCCCGATGCCTCCTGGAACGATCCCGCCAAGGCGTATCCGGGCAATCAATATGTGGACATGGTTTCAATCGACGGCTACAACTTTGGCACGGCCACGCCTGGCTCGCGCTGGCAGAGCTTCCGCGAGATTTACGGGCAGGCTTATGACGAGTTCAGCCGCAAGTTCCCGAACAAGCCGATTATGATCGGCGAGATCGGCTGCGCCAGCGTGGGAGGCGACAAGGTGGCCTGGATCCGCGACATGGATCGTCAGTTGAGGGGCGACTTCAAGAGGTTCCAGGGCGTGGTCTGGTTCGAGGCTTCTAAAGAAGCCGACTGGCGCATGACGAGCTCGCCCGAAGTCCTGGCCGCCGCCCGCGCCGTGTTCCTGAGGCAGCACTACAGGCGCGGCGAATCTTAATTCACCGCAGAGGGCCACGAAGCACCACAGAGGATTTTGAGAAGAGAAGCCTTGCAAGTACTTGTATTCTCTCTTTGTGCCCCTCTGCGATGAATTCTCTCGGTGTGGCCTGGTCTGCGCTAAAATAGAGGCGAGCCGGCCATGCGGATATTCATCGAGCACTCAAAATTTGGCCTGGAAGCGCACGACGACCTGCTGCGCCAATGGCACGCCCGGCGCGAGGAGCGCGGCCCGCTCTACTTAGACCTGCGGCGCGCTTCGTTTGTCGATCCTTATGGCCTGTGCGCGCTGGTCTTGTTCCTCAACCACCTGCCCGACAAAGCCTTGCCCCTGCGCCTCAAGCTGCAGGGCTGGCCTCACGAGCCGCCCGAGCCTCGGCTGCCTTACGCTCAGCGCTCGCCCGTGGCGGCCTCGGTAGGAGGCGACTCGAAGCAGTTCGTGCGCGCGCAGAAGAAGCCGGCTCGCGAGTGGAAGCTGCGCGACCTGTCGCCTCCGGTGCGCTACCTGACGCGCATGGGATTCTGGCAGGAGATCGCGGATCGGCTCGATGTGCCTCGCGACTGGGTTCCGGTGCGCCCTCTGTGGGAGCCCGATTCCAACGTGCTGCTCGACATCTCAATCATGCACTCGCACGACGCCATCTCGGTCGTGCTGAGACGCACCGGCGAGATCTTGCAGAACCTGCACTACACGCCCGTTGGACGAGGCCACGTTTTAGAAGTCCTGTCCGAGCTGTGCTCGAACGTCCTGATGCACGCCCGCTCCGATTTCGGAGCCATCGCCGCCATGCAAACGTATCGCACATCGAGCGGCGCGCGCTACGTCGTGATGTCGATCGGCGACCACGGCATCGGCGTGCGCGCTTCTTTAGCGGCCAACCCCAAGTTCCAATCTCGCTTGGATTCGGACGCGCAGGCCCTGGGCCTGGCGATGCAGCCCGGAGCTTCGAGGTTCGATGTCGGAGGCCACGGCGGAGGCCTGCCCCGCGTGCTCGAAATCGCGCGCCGCTATGGAGGCCGCGTCGTCGCGCGCTCGGGCACGGGAGCCTTCTCGTTCAACGGCTCCACCGAAGCCAAGCAAGCCTTCGAGGTGCCGGACTTGAGCGGCACGCTGCTAAGGATCGCGCTGCCCGAGGCGAGGCTAAGGGGCAAGGACAAGATAGGGTAAAGCTTATGCAAGGCGAGAAGATTCTCCGAATGGTGCGCGAGTGGTTTGCTGAAGTCAAGCTCGTGGGCTTGGAACTGCCCTCCGGCTATTTTGGCCGACCTTACGACAACCAGCATGAGTTGACCTTCTCCATCGCGCGGCCTCACAAGCTGATACTTGAACTCGACAGCCGCGTCTACCTGATCTTCACCGATGTGTCACAGGCTCACGTCGAGCCGGATGCTCTGGTTCTGGCCGGGTTCAGGCAGCTCGTCTTCGACCGCCAGGATTATGGCGACGATAAGCAGTGCCATGTTGATGTGTTTGTGCAGGGGGCTATCAGGTTCGTGGCTCATCAAGGCGCTCACCTAAGAAGCACATATGGGAACTGAAGCCTACCCCGCGAGCAATGACCAGGGGGAGTTAGAAAACTCCGCTCAGGTAGCCGCATCTTTCCGAACTGCTGCGGGTGAATTGATTTTGATGGGGTGCGAACCCTGCCAGGCTTTTGGCGAGAGTGTGTTGGAAACCCCTCACCTGCTCTTCAACCTTGCACATCAACTGGGCGAACATGAGGTGCAGGCGCCTCCTTTCTTCTGGCCGCCGGAAAAGGTAGCGAGAATATGCAACGGCATCGACTGGGCCGAAGAACGTCTTCGAATAGTTCAAGAGCTCAAGGCAGATCCAGCCCATATGCACGACAACCTCGGATTTTTAGAGCAGACGCGCCTGTTTCTCCAGATTTGCGTGGAGCATGAACTGGGTGTGTGGCTCAACTAAGCAGGCGAGGCAATTCAGAATCGCCATCCACATCAAGCAAAAGGGCAAGTACTTGAGGTTCAAGTACTTGCCCTTTGCTCTTGCTCTGGGTTGTTAGTTCTCAGCCCGTGGGATTGGGCTCTCGACGCTAAGGGCGCTGTTCGAGGAGTTGAGTTCGGCGCTGGGGATGGGGCTTTGCTGCGACCCCGAATCGGCTTGTTCGCGGCTGCGGTGCCGCCTGAGCGACGTGCCCGAGCTGCTATGTTCGCGGCGGCGCGGACGCTCTTCGCTGCGGCTTGAGGGCTCTGTTCTCAGGCGCTCGCTACCCGAGTTCGCAGTTCCCGAACCCTGAATCATGGTGTCGTCAGCGCGCTGCGAGCCTCGGGCTTCGGGCGAGGTGAAGCTGAAGGGGTCTTTTGAGGTGGACGAAGAACTTGGGGCCGTGTCCGCGTTGCCCGTGCCCGCGTTGCCCGTGCCCGCGTTGCCCGTGCCCGCGTTGCCCGTGCCTGGAGTGGCATCAAGGGGAGCAGCGAAGCCTCCCGGAGCCAGGGCCGAAGACGGCGGCTGATCGGGCGAAGCCTCGTTGCTGATGGCCACGCGCGGCTCGCCTTCGAGCAAGCCGGCTTCGCGCAAGACCTCGCGGGTGTCGGGCTTGGTCTCGTCCGGCCCGAACTCGAAGTTGTCCACCGTGGGCGAGTGCTTCATGAAGTTGCTCACGTTGAAGGTCGGCCCGAACACGGCGTGCATCAGGGCAATGTTGCGGCTCCTGTTGAGCATGGCCTTGCCGCGCTCGGTGTAGACGCCATACAAAGTCAGCGGCTGCATTCGCGTGGTCTCGCCCAGGCCCTTGGCGAAGAAGCCCGTCGAGGCGAGCTGCGAGTCGTCCATGTCGGTCTCGACCTGCTCGCGGATCAGCGACATGATGCCTGGAATCCGAGCTGGGTTGATCTGCTTGAGCTTGGTGGCCATGGCGCGCATCAGGCTCTGCTGGCGGCGCATACGGCCCGTGTCGCCTTCCAAATCTTCGCGGAAGCGCACGTAAGCGTGCGCGCTCTTGCCATCGAGCATCTGCCAGCCGGGCTTCAAGTTGATGTGCAGCGGGGGGATCGCCCACGAGTCGTTGTAGATCAGGTTGCGCCGCGTGCCGTCGCGGTGCAAGGCTCCCAACACGTTCACCTTCACGCCGCCCAACTCGTCTACCACCTTCATGAAGCCCTCGAACTTGAGCACAGCGTAGTGCTGGATGGTCAGCCCCAGCTCATCGTGCAGCGTCTGCTTGAGCATCTCGACGCCGCCGTAGGAGTGGGCCGCGTTGAGCTTGGCCAGGCGCACGTGGTACTTGTTGGGCGGCAGGCGCACCGTTATGTCGCGCGGCAGCGACACCATGCGTATGGTCTTCTTGGCCCGATCCAGCGACACCACGATCATGCTGTCCGAGCGAGCGGGCGTGGTGGGATCGACCTCGTGCGCCACGTTGATGCCGTTGCGATAGACCTGCCTGTAGTTCTGGTCGCGCCCCACCAAGAGGATGTTCACCACGTCCGACTTGTCCTGGTCGAAGATCAATTCAGGGTTTTGGTGCGCCTGAATCATGATTATCCCGCCATGGCCAGCCTGCTGGACTCGCTCGACGATCTTCTTGCCGTGCGTGGTCTGCGTGAGGTAAGCCGCGCTCGCGCCGCCGCCCACCAGCAGCGTGAGGCCAAGGCTCTTCCAAAACTTGCCTCGCTTCTTGACCTTGAGCGGCTTGCCGGGGCCAGGCGCGGCGCCAGAGGGCAAGTTGTCGGGCGAGCCCGTAGGCTCAACCAGGCTGGGCGTGATCTTGTCGGGCGTCTCGGAGTTGGGGGTCAGATTCATACGGAATGAAAAACTTCTGCTTGGGGCGGCGCTCTGAGCCTTAGCCTTCGAGACGCCGCATCAATTGTGACAGGAACGCGGCCCACGCGCAGCTTCGGCCTCAAGTACTTGCGCTCTCTGAAGCGGCCTCACGAACGCGCCATCTCCACGCAGGCTTCCAGAACTTGAGCCGCGTGCCCCTCGGGAGCCACCTTCTCCCACACCTGATGCACCATTCCCCCGGCATCAACCAGCACCGTCGTGCGCCTGACCTTGGTCACAGGCTTGCCATACATCGTGCTCGGGTAAATCAGCCCCCAGCGCTTCATCGTCTCCTGAGACGAGTCCGAGAGCAGCGCGAACGGAAGCTCCTGAGCCGCGATGAACTTCTTGTGCGCGCCCAAGCTGTCGCGCGAAAGCCCCAGAATCCGCACCTTCAGCTCCTCGAACCGCGCGTGTAAATCACGGAACTGCTGAGCCACCAGGGTGCAGTCACAAGTGCCGTCCTTGGGATAGATGAACAAGATGAAGGGCCTGCCGCGCAAGTCTTCGAGCCCGCAAGTACTTGAGGGCGTGCCCGTTGCCGCACTTGAGACCAAAGGCAGCGCGAAGTCGGGCATGGGCTGGCCTGGGCGCAAAACCAGTTCGTCCGAGGTTGAGGCTGAGTTCGAGGTGTTGTTCATGGGCTTGAATCGTTAAAATGGCGGCCATGAATCTCAACACGAACACTCAAGAGCCGCAACACAAGGGCAAGCTGCGCCTGATCCAGTGCGGAGTCGGAGGCCACGGAGGAAGCTGGGTTCCCCTTACGAGCGCCTCGCCCGACTTTGATCTGGTCGCCATCGTGGATGTTGTGCCCGCCAACCTGGAAAAAGTCGGCGCCCATGCCGGGCTCGCTGAATCCAAGCGCTTCACCTCGCTCGAAGCCGCGCTGGAGGCCGTTGAAGCCGATGCGGTTCTTACTGTCACTCCGCCCACGGTTCATCTTCCGCACGCCAAATTAGCTTTCGAGCGCGGCCTGCACTTCATCACCGAGAAGCCCTTCGCCGATACGCTGGAAAACGCGCGCGAGATGCTCAGGCTCTCGAAAGAGGCCGATCGTAAGCTCGTCGTGTCGCAGAATTACCGCTTCTTCACTCCGTTCAACACGCTGCGCGAGCAGTTCAACGCGAAAGCCGCGGGCGATTACGGGCACGGGCACCTGGACTTCTACATCCCCGCCGACTTCACCGGCTCGTTTCGCGAGGCCATGGAGTTCCCCTTGCTGGTGGACATGGCGATCCACCACATCGATCTGATTCGCGCCGTCCTGGGGCAGAATGTGGCTCGCGTCACGGCTTTCTCGTTCAAGCCCTCGTGGAGCTGGTATCAGCACGAGCCCGGCCTCAAGATGATCCTGGAAATGGAAGACGGCACGCCCTTTTCCTACTCAGGCGACTGGAGCGCCAAGGGCCGCTCGACGAGCTGGAGTGGTAACTGGAGGCTGCAGTGCTCGGAGGGCGCGCTGCACATGGAAAATGATAAGGTCTTCGTCTCCAGATCCGACAAGTGGATGAAGGATGAGAGCGTGCAGGAAGTGCAGCCGCAACCCCTTGAGTTCGACTCGATCAAGGGCACGCTGCACGACTTCGCCGTCTCGATCCGAGGCGGAGCCGAGGCGCAGACTTCGGGAGAGGACAACATCCACTCGCTGGCTACTGTGTTCGCGGCTGTCAAGAGCGCGCAGGAGAAGAGGAGCGTGGAACTGAGCGAGGTGCTGCAAGGGTAGAGCAAGTACTTGTGGAGGCTCGGAACGCAAACAGCGCACGAGATTCGTGCGCTGTTTTTGCAATGAGTGGTTCAAAGCTCATCAATGTCGTGAGCTAGGCTGTCCCAATCAAGAGCTTGAATCTGCTGCAGGACATCATCCGCGATGGGCAACGCCCAGTTGTGCTGGAACCACACCAGAATGAGCCATGAGCCATCGCGTTCAACATCACGTGCGGGCGCAAAGGAACTGAAACGCCCCTCGCAGACGATGCCCGGTATCTGAGCTGGCGCTCCAAATTGATCGGGGGACTTTTTGTGCAACTCGCTCTTGGAACGGCTTTCAAGAGGCGATTCCACAGGTGAAATTAGATGCGGAGCACCGGGAAGCGTGTGCGGCAACACAGCTTTGTTGAGCGCGCTCTGGATGATGCCCGCGTTCATCTGCGTGTCCGGCGTGCCGTGGATCAGCTCTGCGTACGTCTCGCTCTGCTTGAGCACCTGCAACTGGATGGGTCGGCCCGAGCGAAGCAGAATCTCAAACTTTTGTGGCCAGCGCATTCGTGTCATTGCCCCAGATGTGCAAGGGTGGGAGCAGTTTTAAGCTGTTTGCCAGAAGTACCTGTAGAGCAACGATTCCAGCCCTTGTATCGAGCGATTGCTACTGCTCCAGCAACATATTTTGCCCTTCCAGTTGTGGGTGAAGCGGTAGTGGCGCCCGTCCTGGAAGTAGACGCAGAGGTCTTCCACCCCATCGGGATACTGGGCGCGGCTCAGCCAGTTCTCCTCGTCCCAGAGGTAGGTGGTCAGCGCCCCGTTGCTCGACTCGCTCACCAAGTTCCCGTTGCGGTCGTAGCCGAAGCTCGTGGGCGTGCTGTTCTGAGCCGTCTCGTCGTAGCCCGCTCCCGGCTCCACCTCCTGCCCAAAGGCGTGGTCCAAGTACTTGTGTATCAGCATCTCACTCACAGAAGCCACCAGCCTGTTGTTGCCCGAAAGGTTCTGCCCCAACACGAAAGAGAATCCACCGCACAAGCTGTCCGTGCTCGCGAGGTAGGATTACTTCGTTCGGCGGCGATCAACAAAGCAAATCAACCAGGCAAAGAAACACAGGAGCAATGAGAATCCTGTGTTCTGGTAGAAGTCAGGTTTGAACAGCTGAATTGCTAAATCACCATGACTCTCTTTCGCATCGGGGCCCCATCCACCCCTCGATCCCCAATCCCAATCGTTGATTTCGTAAAATACAAACACTGCTATAGTGCAATGGTTCGGACAGAATCAGGGAGCAATAACGCCGTAGTTGCAGAGTTCGGGGAAGTTGGGATGTGTTTGAATGAGGTTCCAGTCCAAGTCCAACTTGGACGAAAAGAGGTGCAGGAAGTGCTGGT
>JAABUM010000270.1_pt1 | contig 100789 bp, 95 predicted proteins | sample 5559161 | NCBI WGS metagenome assembly JAABUM01 (sample SAMN10711868, study PRJNA513369) | rock metagenome | isolation source: Antarctica rocks | place: Antarctica: Victoria Land, Siegfried Peak nord
TCCAGGATCGTGATGGATGATAGGAACAACGTGGCTGCCGGCACGCGAACTGTCCAAGCAGCTACATTCCTGTCGGCCTTGCCGTCTTTAACTTTCCGCAACTCGGAAACGACGCTTGTGTCCAAAACATACATCAATGAAAGCTGGATATACTCTGTCCACGTGAGAACCCGAAAATCGGCTGGCGAGTCGATCCTTATATGAGCGGCGTTCCGGGGATGCGAAGTTTTCGGGTTCTCACGTGGACAGAGTATATCAGGAGAAATCAGGCTCGCGGAATAGCGGACCATGCAAGCGTGGCGGCTCAAAGTCGATGTCTGCAGCTCCAGGCATCGCAAGGAGGTCAGCGATGCTGGGCTCGTTTCCGCTCAGCTTGCGGTAGTCCTCGATCGTCAGCAACACGTGGGCAGGCCTTCCGCGGTCTGTGATGAACACGGGGCCTTCCCGAGCGGCCTTTTTCGCACCGCTCGTATCCTGATTGAATTGGCGGCTTGTTTTGGTCGTAATACGCATTGCACGTCCTCCATCACTATGTAGATACATTGCTACATGACAGGTCGATATGCAACTGCAAGAAGCGGCTATTAGCGGATTGACGCGCAGGGTGTTGCGACCGAAAACTGTCCGCACAAACAACGGCGCCCGCAACGAGGCGCCGCCGGAGGAACCTCATGCCGAACCGCCCCATGCTCAACCGTATCGCGGCCGCTGCCATCGCCACCCTTGTCCTGGCTGCTCCCGCTGCACGGGCCGATGAGGTCGTGCGCATCGCCTACATCGACCCGCTCAGTGGCTCGTTGGCCGCAACCGGGCAATTGGGCGAACAGCACTTCCGCTTCGCCATCGACCGCGTGAACGCAAGCGCCGCCGCCGGGCCGGGCCGCAAGCTGGAGCTGGTGGCGCTCGACAACGAGGTTAGCCCCGAAAAGTCGTTGACCCTGCTGCGCAAGGCGATCGACGACGGCGTCCACTACGTGACCCAGGGCAACGGCTCCTCGGTCGCGTTCGCGCTGTCCGACGCCATCGCCAAGAACAACCGCCGCGCGCCCAACCAGGCCGTCATGTTCCTGAACTACGCCGCCGTCGACCCGGGCCTCACCAACGAGAAATGCAACTGGTGGCATTTCCGCTTCGATGCCGACAGCGATATGAAAATGCGCGCCCTGAGCGACTACCTGGTCAGCCAGCCGCAGATGAAGAAGGTTTACATCTTCAACCCCGACTACTCATTCGGTCAGTCGGTCGAGAAGGCGGCGCAGGCGATGCTGGCGAACCGCCGCCCGGACCTGCAGGTCGTGGGTGCCGAGCGGGTGCCGCTGGGCAAGGTGAAGGACTTCGCGCCGTATGTGCAGAAGATGCAGGCTGCCGGCGCCGACGCGGTGGTGACCGGCAACTGGGGCGCCGACCTCACCCTGCTGTCTAAGGCCGCGCAGGACGCGGGCTACAAGGGCACCTTCTTCACCTATTACCTGGGATCGAGCGACGTGATCGCCGGCCTTGGCACTGGCGGCGGCAAGGGCTACGCGCAGATCAGCGAGTATCACGCGAACCTGGGCATCCCCGAACTGGAAAAGATGGCCGCCGAGTTCGAGGCGAAATACACCAACAATCAGTTCTACTACTGGCGGGTGGTGAACGAGATCGAGATGCTGGCGGCGGCGATGAAGCAGGCCGATAGCTCGGACCCGGCCAAGGTCGGGCAAGTCCTGTCCACCATGGTGCGGAAGACGCCGCTGGGCGACGTCACGATGCGCGAGGACAACCACCAGCTCCTGCAGCCGATGTTCGTCTCGGAGCTGGAACCCGGCACGAAGTTCACCTTCCCGGACAACAAGATGGGCTTCAAGACCGTGAGCCGCATCGAGGCCGCAACGCTGCGGCTGCCGACCACCTGCAAGTTCCAGCCGCCGGCGTAGCATCCGGGACAAGCGATATGGAGCAGCTCGGCCTCATCCTGCTCAACGGCCTGGTTTACGGCCTGCTGCTGTTCATGCTGTCGGTCGGGCTGACGCTGATCTTCGGCATGATGGGCGTGCTGAACCTGGCGCACGCCAGCTTCTACATGCTCGGCGCCTTCCTGGCGTTCACCATCAGCATCCGGATCGGCTTCTGGGCCGCTCTGGTCATCGTGCCCGTCCTGGTGGGCGTGATCGGCGCCGTCGTCGAGCGCTATGGCCTGCGTACCGTCCACAAGCACGGCCACGTCGCGGAACTGCTGTTCACCTTCGGCCTCGCGTTCATCATCGGCGAGGTCGTGCCGCTGATCTGGGGCCGCACGCCAGTGCCATACCGCGTGCCCGCCTCGCTCGACTTCCCGCTGTTCTCGATCGCCGGCAACGCCTATCCGGCCTACCGCCTATTCATGATGGCGGTCGCCGTCGCCATGTTCCTGGCGCTGTTCCTGGCCTTGGCGCGCACCCGGCTCGGCCTCGTAGTGCGGGCGGCGCTCACCCATCCCGACATGGTGAGCATGCTCGGCCATGACGTGCCGAAGGTATTCACCCTCGTGTTCGGCGCCGGCTGCGCGCTGGCCGGGCTGGCAGGGGTGATCGCCGGCAACGCCTTCACCACTGAGCCCGGCATGGCGCGGTCGCTTGGCGCCATCGTGTTCGCGATCGTCGTGATGGGCGGTCTCGGGTCGATCTGGGGTGCGCTCGCCGCTTCCCTGCTGATCGGCTTCGTGCAGACCGCCAGCATCAGCCTCGACATGCCGCTGGGCACGGCGTTGATGCGGCTCGGCATCCCGGTTGACACGGCGGTGCTGACCGACCTGTGGCAGATCACCATCGCGCGGGTGGCGCCGGTGGTGCCGTATGTGCTGCTGATCCTGGTGCTGGCGCTGCGGCCGCGCGGCCTGATGGGCACGAGGTCCGCCTGATGCTGGCCCCAGCTCAAGCCGCGCTGGCCCGGCCGCAATCCCGCACGGCATTGCGCGCAATGCTGCCTTGGGCGCTGGCGGCAGCCGCGGCGCTGATCCTGCCGCACGTCGTGCCCGGCGGGTTTGGCCTGTCGCTGCTGTGCCGCATGGGTATCGCCATCGTCTTCGCGCTGTCGTTCAACATGCTGCTCGGCCAGGGCGGCATGCTCGACTTCGGCCACGCGGTGTTCCTGGGTCTCGGCGGGTTCCTCGCGATGCACGCGATGCGGCTGGCGGGCGCTGGCTGGTGGCTACCGTTGCCGGCATTGCCGTTGGTCGGCGCAGTGGCGGGCCTGGTCGCGGCGATATTGGCGGGGTGGGTGTCAACGCGCCGGGCCGGCACTGCATTTGCCATGATTACTTTGGGCGTCGCCGAGCTCGTGATTGCTATCGTCCTGTTATTCCCAGGCGTGTTCGGCGGCGAAGAGGGCCTATCCGGCGACCGCTCCTCCGGCCCGCCGCTGCTCGGCTTCGACTTCGGCCCACAAGTCCAGGCATACTACGTCATTGCCGCCTGGGCCTGGGCGGCGGCGCTGACGATGTGGCTCTATACCCGCACCCCGCTCGGACGGTTGGCCAACGCCGTGCGCGACAACCCGGAGCGGGTCGGCTTCCTCGGCTACGACCCGGCCCGCATCCGCCTGCTGGTGTTCTCGCTAAGCGGCCTGTTTGCCGGGCTCGCCGGCGGGCTTGCCGCGCTGAACGATGAGATCGTGACGTCCGGCAATATGTCGCCCGAGGCGTCGAGCGCCGTCCTGGTAATGACCTTCATCGGCGGCGTCGGCACCTTCTGGGGTCCGGTGGTCGGTGCGGTCCTGATCACCTTCTTATCGGTCGCCCTCAGCACGGTAACCGACGCCTGGCAGCTCTATAGCGGACTGCTGTTCGTGGCGATGGTGGTTTGGGCGCCGGGCGGGCTGTCGGGCATCATCCTGGCGCATACTCCGGTGCTGCGGTCAGGCTTGGGCGGCCGGCTCGTGCCCTCCTACGCCGCGATGCTGCCGGGCCTGCTGCTGGTGCTCGCGGGCACCTTTGGATTGGCCGAACTCGCCTTCCGGCTGCAAAGCGTGCGCAACGGAGCGTCGGCGCGGCCGGTGTTCGGCTTGGCGCTGGACCCGCAAAGCATCCTGCCTTGGCTGGTTGCGGCCCTGCTGCTTTTTGCCGGCGCCTGGCTGCTGCGCCGCGCCGGACCCGTCGCCAAGGAGGCTTGGCAGGAGGCCAGCACTATGGCGCAGGCCCAATGACTCCCGCCCTGCGCGTCACCGGGCTGGAAAAGGCGTTCGGCCCCACGAAGATCATCCGCGGCGTCGAGCTGGAGGTGGCGAAGGGCGAACGCCACGCCGTGATCGGCCCGAACGGCGCCGGCAAGTCGACGCTATTCCACCTGATCTCCGGCCGGCTGCTGTCGGACGGCGGGCAGATCCTGCTGCATGGTCAGGACATTACCGGTCTCCCTTCGCATGAAATCTTCAACCGTGGCCTCGCCCGCAGCTTCCAGGTCACCAGCCTGTTCCCACGTCTCTCGGTGTTCGAAAATCTGCGCGCCGCCGCCATGCGCACCCATGGCTGCGGCCACGCCTTCTGGCGCCGGCTGGAGGGTTTTTCACCGTTGCGCCAACGGGCGGAGGAAGTGCTCGTCCTGCTCGGCCTCGAACGCCGGCGCGACGTGCTGGCCGGCGCGCTCGCCTATGCCGACCAACGCGCGCTGGAGATCGGCGTCACCATCGCCGGCGGCGCCGAGACCATCCTGCTCGACGAGCCCACCGCCGGCATGAGCCGGGCGGAGACGGAGCGCGCGGTCACGCTGATCCGCCGCGTGTCGGAGGGCCGCACGCTGGTGATGATCGAGCATGACCTGGGCGTCGTGTTCGGCCTCGCCGACCGGATTTCGGTGCTGGCGGAAGGTCGGGTGATCGCCTCCGGCCCGCCCGACGCCGTCCGCGGCGACCCAGCCGTCCGCACCGCCTATTTGGGCGCCGCGGCGGAGGCGCTGGCATGATGCTGTCCGTACAGGGCTTGGAGGCTTGGTACGGTAAAAGCCAGGTGCTGCGCGGCGTAAACTTGCAGGTGGCCAAGGGCGAGATCGTGGCACTGCTGGGCCGCAACGGAGCCGGGCGCAGCACGATGCTGAAGGCGATCATGGGCAGCGTCGTGCGCGAGGGCCAGATCCGCTTCGACGGCGCCGAGATCGGCCGCCTGCCGCCGCACCGGGTGGCGCGGCTGGGCCTGGGCTATGTGCCGGAGGACCGGTCGATTTTCCCGGACCTGACGACCATGCAGAATCTGGTGCTTGGAGAGAAAAAGGGGCCCGGTGGCAAGTTCGGCCTCGACGACGCCTATGCGCTGTTCCCCCGGCTGCAGGAGCGTGCGGACGCTCCGGCTGGTGCTCTGTCGGGCGGCGAGCAGCAGATGCTGGCGATGTGCCGCACTCTCATGGGCAGCCCGGCGCTGCTGATGGTCGATGAGCCCACCGAAGGTTTGGCTCCCATGATGGTGCAGAAGGTCCGCGAGCTGCTGGTCGCCGTCGCCCAGCGCGGGGTGACGATCCTGCTCGTCGAGCAAAAGCTGGACATCGCATTGGCGATCAGCCAGCGCCTGTATGTGATGGGCCACGGTGAGATCGTATTCGAAGGCACCCCGGCCAGCCTGGCCGGCAACGCCGGGGTAAGGCGCGAATGGTTGGAGGTTTGAACAAAATGGGCAGCATCAACGCAGCCGTTGACGTGCAGCATCAGGACGGCGTGGCCGTGGTCGCGATGGACAACCCGCCGGTGAACGCGCTCGGCATCGTGCTGCGCACCGGCCTGATGCAGGCGATGGAGCAGCTGCGCGGCGATCCCAGCGTGAAGGCAATCGTGCTGTCCGGCACCGCGCGGGCATTCAGCGGCGGCGCCGACATCACCGAGTTCGGCAAGCCGCCGCAGGACCCGAATCTGCGCCAGGTGATCGCCGTGATCGAGGACATGCCGATGCCGGTCGTGGCGGCAATCCAGGGCGTAGCGCTGGGCGGCGGGCTGGAACTGGCGCTCGGCTGCCACGCCCGGGTGGCGTGGGCGACGGCGCGGCTCGGCTTGCCGGAGGTGAAGCTTGGCCTGCTGCCCGGCGCCGGCGGCACGCAGCGCCTGCCGCGCATCGTCGGCATCGAGAAGGCGCTGTCGATGATCGTGACCGGCAATCCGATCGGCGCCAAGGACGCCGCGGAGTGCGGCCTGGTGGACGCGCTGCTGGACGGCGCCTATCCGGACGCAGCGGTCGAATGGGCGCGGAACGTGACCGAGCGCCGCCGGGTGCGGGACCGCGACGACGCGCTGGCTCCGGCACGGACCGACGCCGGTTTGATAGACCGTGTAGCGGCGCCGTTGCTGAAAACGTCGGGCGCCGCCGCCCCGCGCGCCTGCGTCGAGAGCGTGCGCGGCGCCGTGACGATGCCGTTCGACGACGGCCTGGCCAACGAGCGCCGCCTGTTCGAGCAGTTGGTAACCGGCGACGAGAGCCGCGCCCAGCGCCATGCCTTCTTTGCCGAGCGGGAAGCGCAGAAGCCCGACCTGCCCGCCGGCACCCAGCCGCGGCCCGTGAACCGCGCGGCTGTGATCGGCGCCGGCACCATGGGCGGCGGCATCGCCATGTGCTTCGCCAATGCCGGCATCCCCGTCACCGTGATCGAGACCGAGCAGGCAGCGCTCGACCGCGGCATGGCCCGCATCGCCGAGCTGTATGGGATCTCGGCCAAGCGCGGCAGCATCACGGCCGCCCAGGCCGAGGAACGCCGCGGCCGTATCCAGGGGCGGCTTGGCCTTGAAGGCGTCGAGGGCGCCGACATCGTGGTCGAGGCCGTGTTCGAGGACATGGGCGTAAAGAAGCAGGTGTTCGGCGAGCTCGACCGCCTGGCGAAGCCCGGCGCAGTGCTGGCGACCAACACGAGCTACCTGAACATCGACGAGATCGCCGCCGCAACCTCGCGGCCCGGCGACGTGCTGGGCATGCACTTCTTCAGCCCAGCCAACGTGATGAAGCTGCTGGAGGTCGTGCGCGGGAGCCAGACCAGCCCGGCGGTGATCGCCACCGCGTCGGACATCGGCAAGAAGCTCGCCAAGGTCGGCATCGTCGTCGGCAACTGCTTCGGCTTCGTCGGTAACCGCGTGCTGGCCCGGCGCAGCGATGCGGCGGAACGGCTGCTGCTCGACGGCGCCAGCCCGGCGGAGGTGGATGCGGCGCTGACGGCGTTCGGCTTCCGCATGGGGCCGTTTGCCATGGCGGATCTGGCGGGTTTGGACATCGGCATGCGTATCCGCAAGGCGTTCGGCAAGCGCGCCCCGGTGTCAGACGCGCTGTGCGACGCCGGGCGGTATGGGCAGAAGACCGGCAGCGGGTACTACTTGTACGAGGGCCGCAACGCGACGCCGGACCCGGAGGTGGACCGCATCATCGCCGCCGAGTCCGAGAAGCTGGGCATCACCCGGCACCCGATCAGCGAGGAGGAGATCACCGAGCGGCTGGTCTATCCGATGATCAACGAGGGCGCGCGCATCCTGGAAGAGGGCATCGCCGCCCGGCCCGGCGATATCGATGCGATCTGGCTGCACGGCTACAACTGGCCGGCCTGGCGCGGCGGGCCGATGTTCTATGCGGATCTCGTTGGGCTCGGGCGCATTCGCGACCGGCTGCAGGACTTCCATGCCGCGACCGGGGACGAGGCGCTGCGCCCGGCGCCGCTGCTGGCAAAGCTCGCCGACGCCGGGCAGGGCTTCGCCGCCCACACGGCAAAAGCGGCGTGATGGCGCGCCCCTTCGCCTGGGAGGCGAGCTATCCGGGGAACGTGCGTTGGGACGCGCCGATCGCGATCAGCACCCTGCCGGAGCTGCTGGACCGCGCGGTTACCCGGTTCGCCGACCGCCCCGCGCTGGAGTTTCGCGGCCGGCGCATGAGCTACATCGAACTGCGCGAGCGGGTCGATCGGCTGGCGCGCGGGCTAATGGCGCTCGGCCTGCTGCCGGGCGACGCGGTGGCGCTGCTGCTGACCAACAGCCCGGCACACCTCATCGCCTTCTTTGCCGTGCTGCGCATCGGCGGCCAGGTGGTGCATCTGAGCCCGCTCGACCCCCCGCGGGCGGTGGAGCGCAAGCTGGCAGATAGCGGGGCGCAGACCCTGATCGCCGGAAATTTGCCAATCCTGCTGCCCCAGGCGCTCGCGGCCCGACAATCCGGCGCGGTGAGCAAGCTGATCGTGGCGGAGGACCTGGATTGGGGGCCGGGCGGGATCGACGCGCCGGTTCCGCCAGGCGCCCGCACGCTGCGCGATCTGGATGGTCCCGAGGCGCCATGGCCCGTGGTCGAGCCGCACGATGTCGCGGTTTTGCAATACACCGGTGGGACCACCGGCGCACCGCGGGCAGCGATGCTGACCCATGCCAACATCACCAGCGCGGTCGCGATCTACGCCGCCTGGACCACCGGCAGCGAGCGGGACTATGTGGCCGGAGACCGGGTGATGTGCGTGCTGCCGCTGTTCCATATCTACGCGCTGTCGGCGGTGATGCTGCGGGCATTGGCGAGCGGCGCGGAGCTGATGCTGCGCGCCCGGTTCGACGTGAACCAGGCGCTGGACGATATCGAGATCGGACGCTGCACCCACTTCTTCGGCGTGCCGACCATGTGGATCGCGCTGGCGAACCACCCCGAGTTCGCGTCGCGCGACCTTTCGAGCCTGAAGGTTACCAGTTCCGGCGGCGCCGCGCTGCCGACGGAGGTGGGGGTGCGGGTCGAGAGCATCACCGGGCTGCGGCTGGGCGGCGGCTGGGGCATGACCGAAACGTCGCCCGCCGGCACCAACGTGCTGACGGACCGGACGCCGGGACCCGGCGACATCGGCGTCCCGCTGCCCGGCATCGAGATGGACGTCGTGGCGCTCGACGATCCCACCCGAGTGCTGCCGCCCGGCGAGATCGGCGAGGTCCGCATCCGCGGTCCCAACGTGACGCCGGGCTATTGGCGGCGGCCGGCGGAAACGGCGGAGGCGTTCGTCGATGGCTGGTTCCTGACCGGCGACATCGGCCGCATGGCGCCCGACGGCGTGTTCACCTTGGTGGACCGCAAAAAGGAGATGATCATCTCCGGCGGCTTCAACGTGTATCCTCGGGCGATCGAGGATGCGATCCACGAGCATCCGGACGTGCGGGAAGCCGCGGTGATCGGCATCCACGACCCCTACCGCGGCCAGACGGCGAAGGCATACGTGACGCTGCGGGACCGGGCGCTGCCGCTGACCCTGGACGCGCTGCGGGAGTTCCTGGCCGACAAGCTGGGCCGGCACGAGCTGCCCACTGCCCTCGAAATCCGCGAGCAGCTGCCGCACACGCCAGTGGGAAAGCTCGCGAAACGCGAACTGATCAACGAACTTATCCAACAAGGAGCCATGCACCATGGTTGAAGCCGTTATCGTCTCCACCGCGCGCACGCCGATCGGCCGGGCCATGCGCGGTGCGTTCAACATGACCCATGGGGCCGAGATGGGCGGCCACGCCATCGAGCACGCGGTGGAACGCGCCGGGCTGGAGGCGGGCGACGTGGAAGAGGTCGTGCTGGGCTGTGCCAATCCCGAGGGCGCCACCGGGGGCAATATCGCGCGGCAGGCGGCATTGCGGGCCGGGCTGTCGGCGGGGACGGCGGCGATGACGGTGAACCGCTTCTGCTCGTCGGGTCTGCAGGCGGTGGCGATCGCGGCCAACCGCGTGGTGTGCGACGGCGTGCCGGTCGCGGTGGCGGGCGGGCTCGAGAACATCAGCCTGGTGCAGACGACGATGAACCGGCACATGTACAAGGACGCCTGGCTCGAGGACCATGTGCCGGCGCTGTATATGCCGATGATCGAGACGGCGGACATTGTGGCGGCGCGGTATGGCATCAGCCGGGAGGCGCAGGACGAGTATGCGCTGGAAAGCCAGCGGCGCACCGCGGCCGGGCAGCAGGCCGGGCGCTTCGACCAGGAAATCGTGTCGTTGCCGAGCGTCATGGCCGTTACGGACAAGGTGACAGGCGAGGTTCGGCATGAACCGGTCAACCTGCGCCAGGATGAGGGCAACCGGCCGGAGACCACGCTGGAGGGCTTGGCGAAGTTGAAGCCGGTGCGCGGCGAGGGCCAGTTCATCACCGCCGGCAATGCGAGCCAGCTTTCGGACGGCGCCAGCGCCTGCGTCGTGATGTCGGACAAGGAGGCGGCACGGCGCGGGCTGGAACCCATGGCGGTGTTCCGCGGCCTGGCGGTCGCTGGCTGCGACCCAGACGAGATGGGCATCGGTCCGGTATTCGCGGTGCCTCGTCTGCTGGAGCGTCATGGGCTGACTGTAGATGACATTGATCTGTGGGAGCTTAACGAAGCCTTCGCCAGCCAGGTGCTATACTGCCGCGACAAGCTCGGCATTCCCGCCGACCGCTTGAACGTTGATGGGGGCGCTATTTCGATCGGCCACCCCTACGGCATGAGCGGGGCGCGAATGATGGGGCACGCGCTGATCGAGGGCCGGCGCCGGGGTGCCAAGCGCGTGGTCGTCACCATGTGCATCGGCGGCGGCCAAGGCGCCGCTGGCCTGTTCGATCTGCGATAGGAGCGACTTATGGACCTGAGCTTCACCGCCGAGGAGCGCGCCTTCCGTGAACGGATGCGCGAGTTCTTCACGACGCAAATCCCCGAGACGATCCGCGAGCAGGTGCAGCGCGGCGAGCACGTGTCGCGGGAGCAGCAGATCACCTCGCAGCGTATCCTGAACGCGAACGGGCTGGCGGTGCCGCACTGGCCGGTGGAGTGGGGCGGCCAGGATTGGACCCCGGTGCAGCTCTATATCTACCAGGACGAGATGCAGCAGAACTGCGTGCCGGCGCCGCTTGGGTTCAACACCAATATGGTCGGGCCCGTCATCGCGCAGTTCGGCTCCGAGGCGCATAAGAAGCAGTTCTTGGCGCCGACGGCGAACTTGGATATCTGGTGGTGCCAGGGCTTCTCCGAGCCTGGCGCCGGGTCGGACCTGGCGAGCCTGCGGACCACCGCGGTACGGGACGGCGACCATTACGTGGTGAACGGGCAGAAGACCTGGACGACGCTGGCGCAATATGCCGACTGGATTTTCTGCCTGGTGCGCACCGATCCCGGAGCGAAGAAGAAGCAGGAGGGCATCAGCTTTCTGTTGATCGACATGAAGACGCCCGGCGTCAGCGTGCGGCCGATCCAGACGATCGACGGCGGTGTCGAGGTCAACGAGGTCTGGCTCGATGAGGTGCGGGTGCCGGTCGAGAACCTGGTCGGCGAGGAGAACAAGGGCTGGGATTACGCCAAGTTCCTGCTGGGCAACGAACGCACCGGCATCGCCCGCGTGGGCGTGAGCAAGGCGCGCATCCGCCGTATTAAGCAGCTTGCGGCGCTGGAGCGCGTCGGCGATCGCGCCATGGTGGACGAACCGCACTTCCGCGAGCGGGTGGCGTCGGTCGAGGTGGAGCTGAAGGCGTTGGAGATGACGCAGCTGCGGGTCGTCGCGGACGAGCGCAACCGCGAGCGCGGCAAGCCGAATCCGGCGAGTTCGATCCTGAAGATCAAGGGGTCGGAACTGCAGCAAGCGACGACGGAACTGCTGATGGACGTCGTCGGCCCGTATATCCTGCCGTATGACGACCATGAGCCCGGTAGCAACGAGCCGCCGGTTGGCCCGGATTATGCGGCAGAGGCGGCGCCGACATACTTCAATTGGCGCAAGATCTCGATCTACGGCGGGTCGAACGAGATCCAGCGGAACATTGTGGCGAAGGCGATACTCGGGTTTTAGAAACCATCTGCCCGCCCATAGTGTCGGCTTGGATATCGTACACTTAATGGAACTAGCGTAGGCATTGTGGGTTAGTTTCCGTTACGTGCAACCATGGAGGCTACAATGACCACAAGCCGAATCTCATCTCGTGCCCTGTTGCTAGCGCTCGCGCTGGCTGCTTTGGCGCCGATGCTGAGTGCCTGCAATACTACGGCCGGCGCTGGCGAGGACCTAAGCGGCGCGGGCCGTGCTGTGACGCGCGGTGCGGATAAGGTGAAGTCTGGCCTGTAGCCTCCGCAGCGTTTGGGGTTAGCGGGGCGGCGTGTTTCGTCTACGCTGACCTCAACGCGAACCGGAGGGAACGGCATGGACTTTGATCTTAACGACGAGCAGCGGCTGCTTAAGGATAGCGTCGATCGCATGATCGCCGATCGCTACGGCTTCGAGGCGCGTAAGGGCTACCGCGCTGCCCCGAACGGCTGGAGCCAAGAAATCTGGACGCAGTTCGCTGATCTCGGTTTGTTGGGATTGCCGTTTACTGAGGCGCAGGGCGGATTCGGCGGCAGCCCTGTCGATACGGCGCTGGTCATGGAAGCCTGCGGCCGCGCGTTGGTCGTCGAGCCCTACTTCGCTACGGTCGTCGCGTGCGGCACATTGCTGCGGCACGCCGCGTCGGAGGCTCAATTAGAGGCACTGGTGCCCGGAATCGTCGCAGGCGAGCGTGTGCTGGCCTATGCCCAAATCGAGCGGCAGTCCCGCCATAGCCTGAATGATGTCGTGACCCGGGCCGAGCGTGATGGCAACGGCTGGCGCATCAGCGGCGAGAAGAGCCTGGTGCTGCATGGCGACAGCGCCGACAGCCTGCTGGTCACGGCGCGGACCGCCGGCGAGCATCGGGAGCGCCACGGCATCGGCCTGTTCCTGGTGCAGGCCGACGCTCCCGGCGTGACCCGGCGCGGTTATCCGACCCAGGACGGCATGCGCGCCGCTGAGGTCAGCCTGGTCAACGCCCCCGCCGAGGCGCTGGGCGATCCGGCCGAGGCGCTTCCGGTGCTGGAACGCGCCAACGACGAGATGCTGGCGGCACTCTGTGCCGAGGCGGTCGGTGTGATGGACGCGATGCACGCCATGACGGTCGACTACATGAAGACCCGCAAGCAGTTCGGCCGCGCCATCGGCGACAACCAGGCGCTGCAGCACCGGGCCGTGGACATGTATGTCTCGTTGGAGCAGGCGCGCAGCATGGCGCTGTATGCGACGATGATGGCAAGCGAGCCGGACGCATTGGAGCGTCAGCGCGCCATGCACGCCGCCAAGGTGCAGATCGGCCGCAGTGGCAGGCACATCGGCCAGGAGTCGGTGCAGTTGCACGGCGGCATTGGCGTCACGATGGAATACGCCGTCGGCCACCACTTCAAGCGCATGACGATGATCGAGCGCGGGTTTGGTGACACTGACAGCCATCTAGCGGCGCTCGCGCGGCTCGGGGGATTGATCGCCGCCTGATGGCGTTCAGGGCCGCGATGGCCTATGTGCGCCCAGTGAAATTCTTGATCCCGCTGCTTCTGCTGCTGATTGCCGCTCCGGCCCAGGCTGAGACGGCTTCCCCATTCACGGATTGCGAAGCTGCCATTGCCGCCGCGGAAAAGCAGCCGCGTATCCCGGATAAGCTGCTGCCGGCCATCTCGCGGGTGGAAAGCGGCCGGTTCGACCCGGCGACCAAGCGCGTGCGGGCCTGGCCTTGGACGATCAACGTGGAGGGCGCCGGTTTCTTCTTCGACGCCAAGGATGAAGCAGTGGCAGCGGTGCGCGCACTGCAGGCCCGCGGCGTTCGGTCGATCGACATTGGATGCATGCAGGTCAACCTGATGCACCATCCGACGGCATTCGCCAGCCTGGACGACGCGTTCGAACCGACGGTGAATGCGCGCTATGCGGCGCGTTTCCTGACGGCGCTGTATCGGCAGAGCGGCGATTGGAACCTGGCGGCCGCGAACTACCATTCGGCAAATGCCGACCGTGGCGAGGACTACCAGCGGCGGGTATTTGGCCGGGTGATGACGCCGATGGGCACGAAGGCTACGCCGCGGGCCGGCCCTTATGGCGTTTGGCCGCCGCCGGGCAGCGCCTATGCCGCGTTGCCGCCCGTCGAGTTCGCGTTCGGTGCCTTTGGTCCGGCGCCCGGCCGGGTTGCCGTGCAGCTTTCGCCGCTGCAGCCGCGGCGGTGATGGTGGCATCGTTTTTGCTCTGCGATGCTCAAGAGGACGCTCTAACGTCTATTCAAGGGTTTATCAGCAGCAACCGGAGTCGAAACCATGACAGCCAGACACCTGCTTGCCTCACTCGCGTTGGCAGCCGGCCTCATCGCGGCCTCGGCGCATGCCAAGGAGTATACGGCGCTGCGGTTCGGCATGGACGCCGCCTATCCGCCGTTTGAGAGCGTCAACGCGAAGGGTGAGATCGTCGGCTTCGAGGTCGACTACGCCAAGGCGCTGTGCGAGCGGATGAAGGTGACCTGCACGTTCCAAAACCAGGATTGGGACGGCATCATTCCGTCACTGATGGCCGGCAAATTTGACGTAATCTTTTCCAGCATGAACATCACCGCCGAACGGGCAAAGCGGGTGCTGTTCTCAAATGTGTATTACGCGACGCCGCCGGTGATCGCGACCTCGGCCGGCAACAAGAGCGACGACATCTCCCCGGCGGCGCTGAAGGGCAAGACGATCGGCACGCAGTCGTCCACGATCCACGCCAACTACCTTGAGCGCTTCTACAAGGACTCCGACCTCAAGCTCTATCCGACGCAGGACGAGCCGAACCAGGATTTGGCGAGCGGACGCCTCGACTACGTCGTAGGCGATGGTCTGGTGACCAAGGACTTTATCGAAAAGAAGGGCGACGGCTGCTGCCGGGTGATCGCGACCATCGCCCGCGTGCCGGAGGTTCACGGCCCTGGCGTGGGCGCCGCGTTCCGGCCCGACGACACCGAACTGCGCGATATGTTCAACAAGGCGATTGCCGAGCTGGATGCGGACGGCACCTATAAGAAGCTCGCGGCGAAGTACTTCACCGTGGACATCCGGGGCAAGTAGCCGCAACTCGAGGGCAGTATCGTGTTCGGTCTGCTATTCGGGCCAGATGGATGGATCGGCCTCCTGCTCGAGGGGGCGACGGTGACGATCGGGCTGGCCGTCGCCACCATCCCATTCGGTTTTGGCGGCGGCCTGGCGCTGGCTGTGCTGCAGGGCTTGGGCGGTCGCGTCGTCCGGGCGTTCTGCGCCGCCTACACCGGGTTCTTCCGCGGTATTCCTGACTTGCTGGCGCTGTTCATCGTCTATTTCGGCCTGCAGGCGCTGATTGACCGTGCCGGCAAGCTGCTCGGCCTCACGGTTCACCTCGAAGTCCACGCGATGGTCGCCGGGGTAATCGCGCTCGCGGTCGTCGTGGCCGCCTATTCCAGCGAGGTTTGGATCGGCGCGATCGGTGCGATCCCGTCTGGGCAGACCGAGGCGGCGCTGTCACTCGGCCTCAACCGCCGGCAGGCCTTCCGCCGCGTGGTGCTGCCGCAATTACTGCGTGTCGCGCTGCCCGGCCTCGGCAATATCTGGACCATCCTGCTCAAGGATACGTCGCTGATCTCGACTCTCGCAGTGCTGGACCTGTTGCGCGCGGCGTCGGAGGCGAGCCGCAGCACCCGGGCACCGTTGCTGTTCTATAGCATAGCGGCTGGGTTCTATTTGGTGCTGAGCATCGGGTCGGGTCTGGTGCAGGCGACGCTGGAGCGCCGGGCCGGCCGGGGCTACGCCTGATGCTGGCGTCGCTCCAGGCGGCCCTGTTCGACTTCGACCTGCTGCAAACCTATGGCTGGCGTCTGCTGGCGGGCTTATGGATCACGCTCAAGGTCGTCAGCGTCTCATGCGTATTGGGTTTTGTCCTGGCCTATCCAATCTGCCGGGCGCGAATGTCGCGGAGTCCGGTGCTGTCCAGTGCAGCGCTGGCTTATGTCACGTTCTTCCGCGGCACGCCGCTGCTATGCCAGCTTTACCTCGTCTATTATGGCGCCGGCGAGATCCGCCCGGCGCTGACCGACCTGGGCCTATGGTGGTTCTTCCGCGACGCCTACTTCTGCTGCATCTTCGCGTTCACGCTGAACACCGCCGCCTACCAGTCTGAAATCATGCGCGGCGCGCTCGCGTCGGTGCCGCGCGGGCAGGTCGAGGCGGCGATGGCGCTCGGTATGCCGAAGTTCGCGACCAACCGCCGCGTGGTTTGGCCGCAAGCGGCGCTGGTGGCGATCAGGCCGATGGGCAACGAGCTGATCACCGTCATCAAGGCCAGCGCGCTGGCCGCGATCGTCACCTTGCTGGATCTGATGGGACAGACCCGCTTCATCTTCTCCCGCACCTTCGACTTCTCGGTCTATCTATATTGCGCGGTGCTCTACCTTATGCTCACGGAGGCGGTCCGCCGCGTGCTGGGCTGGGTCGAGCGCCGCAGCTCGCTGCATCTGCGGGCGGCCGACACCGCCATGACGCAGACGCTGCCGGGAACGACGCGGACCCCGCCCGTAGCGGCGTCTACTCGGCGGCCGACGCCAGCTTGAAGTTGCGGAACTGCTGCCGGAGCGCCAGCTTGTTCAGCTTTCCGGTCGCCGTATGCGGCAGTTGGTCGACCACGACGACCTCGTCCGGTGTCCACCATTTGGCAATCTTTCCGGCGTAGCTTGCCAGCAGCTCGGCCGGATTGATGGTGCGGCCAGGCTTGGCGACGACGATCAGCAGCGGGCGCTCATCCCATTTCGGGTGGCGCGCGCCGACGATCGCGGCCTCAGCGACGTCGGGATGGGCGACCGCGATGTTCTCGAGCTGGATGGAGCTGATCCACTCGCCGCCGGACTTCACGATGTCCTTGGTGCGGTCGGTGACCTCCATCAGGCCATGCTGGTCGATGGTGGAAACGTCGCCGGTCGCGAACCAGCCGTCCGCGTCGATGGCGTCGGCGTCGGCATTGAGGTAGCGCCGGGTGACCCAGGGGCCGCGGACCATCAGGTTGCCGAAGGTCACGCCGTCCCAGGGCAGCTCGGCGCCGATGTCGTCGACGATTTTCATGTCCAGGCCGGGCACGGCGCGGCCCTGCTTGTATTTCAAGTTCGCCGCGTCCTCGGGCGCCAGGCCCTCAAAACTGGGCTTCGGGCCATAGCAGGTGCCGAGCGGGCTGGTTTCCGTCATGCCCCAGGCATGGTCGACGCGCACGCCGTAGTCGCGCGCGAACGTGTCGATCAGCATGGGCGGGCAGGCAGACCCGCCGCAGATCAGGCGCTGCAAGGTATCGAGCTTGCCGTTGGTGGCGCGCAGGTGCTGCAGCAGGCCCATCCAGACCGTCGGCACGCCGGCCGAAATCGTCACCCGCTCGTTGTTCATCAACGTCTGCATGCTGGCGCCGTCGAGGTAGCGGCCCGGCATGATCAAACTGGCGCCCACCATGGGGGCGGCATAGGGGGTGCCCCAGGCGTTGACGTGGAACATCGGAACCACCGGCAGCATGCGATCGACACTGCGCATGCCCAATACATCGGGCAGATTGATCGCATAGGCGTGTATGACGGTGCTGCGGTGGCTATACAGCACGCCCTTTGGCCGCCCGGTCGTCCCCGAGGTGTAGCACAGCGCGCTGGCCTGCTCTTCGTCGAGGCGCGGCCAGGTGAAGTCGTCATCGGCGTCGGCCAGCAGCGTCTCATAGCATAGCAGGTCCTGGCCCGGCGCCAGCGCCACCTCGGGCATCGCCGCCGGGTCGGCCAGGATGACGACGGCGCGGACATTGGGGACCAGGGGCGCAATGATGGCGAGCAGGGGGGTGAACGTGGTGTCGGCGCATAGGATGGTGCTGCCGGCGTCGTTCAGGATGTGCGCGATGTCGTCCGGCGCCAAACGCGGGTTCACCGTATGGATGATCGCCCCCATGCCGGAGACGGCGTAGTACAGCTCCAGGTGGCGGTGCCCGTTCCAGGCCAGCGTCGCGACGCGATCCTCGGGCTGGACCCCCAGGCGCATCAGCGCGCGGACAAGAGTGCGGGCGCGCCGCTCGATCCCGGCGTAGTTGGTGCGGTGGATGGTGTCCTCGGTGGTGCGGGACACGACCTCGGCGCTGGCGTGGTGGCGCGCGGCGTGGGTGATGATGGATGAGATCAGCAGCGGCTGCGATTGCATCAATCCGAGCATGGGCGTTTCCTAAGCTGGAGCCGTCTGGGTGCGGCGATGCTATACGATGGCTGGATCGGGCGGCCGTGTCACGATGCTGTTGCGTTCCTGCCGGAGGGCGTGACAGCGCTTGCGGCCGGCTACGTCCCACTCCAGGGTCACGCAGACCTGTGAATTGAAGCCCGTCTGCGGCTAGCCTAGCGTCAGACTGCCAGTAAAGGGGCGCATCATGTCCGGCTTCGCCAGCACCAAGGACCTCGCGGACAGGACCATCAGCTTCGACGAGCTGGCGCCGGGCCTGTTCGGCTACACCGCCGAGGGCGATCCGAACAGCGGCGTCGTGGTCGGCGACGACAGCGTGCTGGTCGTGGACGCGCAGGCGACGCCCATCATGGCCGCCGACGTGATCGCGCGCATCCGCACCGTGACCGACAAGCCGGTCCGCCACGTCGTGCTGTCCCACTACCATGCCGTCCGCGTATTGGGCGCCAGCGCCTACCAGGGTGCGGAGATCATCGCATCGGACGTCTGCCGCGACATGACGGTGGAGCGTGGGCAGCAGGACACCGACAGCGAGATCGGCCGCTTTCCGCGGCTGTTCCGCGGACGCGACAGCATTCCGGGGCTGACTTGGCCGACGCTCACGTTTCATAAACGCATGACGCTGTATCTTGGCAGCCGTGAGGTGCAGATCATCCATATCGGCCGCAGCCACACCGCCGGGGACACGGTCGTCTGGCTGCCAAAGGAGCGCGTGCTGTTCAGCGGCGACGTGGTGGAGTTCGGCGCGACGCCCTATTGCGGCGACGCGCATTTCGCCGACTGGCCAACCACGCTTGCCGCGGTGCAGGCTCTGGGCGCGGAGGCGCTGGTGCCGGGCCGCGGCCGCGCGCTGAAGAATGCAGCCGAGTGCGCGGAGGCGATCGAGGGCACGCGGGCCTTCACCAGCGACCTGTTCGCGATCGTGCGGCGCGCTTCGGCCGGCGGCGCCGAACTGAAGCAGGTTTACGACCAGGCCATGGCGGAGATGCGGCCCAAATACGGGCACTGGGTCATCTTCGAGCACTGCATGCCATTCAACGTGACCCGCGCCCATGACGAGGCGCGCGGCCTCGACCACCCGCGCATCTGGACCGCGGAGCGCGACGTCGAGATGTGGCGCGCCCTCGAGCAAGGCGCCCCGGTCCCGACGGCGGAGGCCTAATGCCATACGCCTCCCCCCAATACGCCGTAACGCCGCCACCTTTGGATACGGCGCATCACCCGGCGGTTGTGGTAGGCGGCGGGCTGGTCGGGCTGACCCTGGCGCTTGACCTCGCGCAGCGCGGGGTGCCCGTCGTGGTGCTGGACGACGACGACACTGTGAGCACCGGCAGCCGGGCGATCTGCTTCGCCAAGCGCACGCTGGAGATCTTCGGGCGGCTCGGCCTCGGCGCTCGTATGCTGGCCAAGGGTGTTACCTGGAACGTCGGCCGGGTGTTCTGCGGCGAGCGGCAGCTTTTCGACTTCGACCTGCTGCCGGAGGACGGGCACGAATACCCGGCCTTCATCAACCTGCAGCAGTACTACGCCGAGGAATGGCTGGTCGAGGCATGCCAAGCCACCGGCCTTGTGGACCTGCGCTGGCGGCACGCCGTCGCGGCGGTGGATAGCAGGGCGGATGGCGTGACCGTCACGGTGCAGACGCCGGCCGGATCCTACATGCTGTCCGCCGACTGGCTGATCGCCGCCGACGGCGCACGCAGCTTCGTGCGCGGCTGCCTCGACCTGCCGTTTGTCGGCAAAAGCTTCCGTGACCGCTTCCTGATCGCCGACGTGGTGATGCGGGCCGAGTTCCCGACCGAGCGCTGGTTCTGGTTCGATCCGCCGTTCCACCGCAACCAGTCGGCCCTGCTGCACAAGCAGCCCGACAACGTGTGGCGCATCGATCTGCAGCTCGGCTGGAACGCCGATCCCGAGCAGGAGCGCCGGCCCGACCGCGTCATCCCCCGCGTACGAGCCATGCTGGGACCAGACGTGCCGTTCGAGCTCGAATGGGTCAGCGTTTATAGCTTCCGCTGCCGCCGTCTGGAGCGGTTTGTGCACGGCCGCGTGGTGTTCGTGGGCGATAGCGCGCACCAGGTGAGCCCGTTCGGCGCACGCGGCGGCAATGGCGGGGTGCAGGACGCGGACAACCTGGGCTGGAAGCTCGCAGCGGTCATCCAGGGCCAGGCTGGCCCGGCGCTGATCCGCAGCTATGACGACGAGCGCATCGTGGCGGCGGACGAGAACATCCTGCACAGCACGCGCGCGACGGACTTCATCACACCAAAAACCGACGCGGCCCGGGCCTATCGCGACGCCGCGCTGGCGCTGGCTGCGCACCATGCGTTCGCGCGTCCGCTGGTGAACTCCGGCCGGCTGTCGCGGCCGGTGCGGCTGCCGGATAGTCCGCTCAACGCGCGGGATGGCGACCTGTGGCCGGGCTGCCTGCCGCTGGGGTCGCCGGCCGTGGACGCGCCGATGACGCGTGCGGGGACGCCCGACTGGCTGCTGCGCCACCTGATCGGGCCAGGTTTCTTTCTGCTGGTGTTCGGACCTGCAACGCCCGAGGTGCCCGGCGTGACCACGGTCCGCATCGCGCCCGACGCACTGCACGACGTGCGCGGCCTGGCGGCGCGGCGCTATGGCGCGCCGCCAGGCGCATGTGTGCTGCTGCGGCCGGACCAGCATGTGGCGGCGCTGTTCCGGCGGTTTGACCGTGACCGGGTGCTGGCTGCGGTCGCCCATACCATGGGCCACGCCACGCCCGCACGCTTGGAGCGGGTGGCCTGATGCCGCTGGACCTGACGCCGCGGCTTGCCGATCCCGACGGGCTGTTCGCGGCGCTGGTGGCGGCGCATGAGGGGCTGGACCCGGCCGCATCCCGTCGTCTCGATGCAGCCCTGGTGCTGTTGCTGGCAAATCACATCGGCGACGAGGGCGTCGTGCTTGCCGCCATCGATGTCGCACGCTCGGCGGAGAAGTCCCTATGAACGTCATACGTACCACGGAGGCGGGCCTCACACAAAAATACCAGACCGGCTTCGGCAACGGCTTCGAGACGGAGGCGCTGCCCGGCGCCTTGCCGGTCGGGCGCAACTCGCCGCAGCGCTGCCCCTACGGCCTGTATGCCGAACAGCTCTCGGGCTCGCCGTTCACCGCGCCGCGTATGAGCAACGAGCGGAGCTGGCTTTATCGCATCCGGCCGACGGTGAGGCACTGGGGCCGGTTCCGCCCGGCCGATGCAGGGCTGTGGCGCACCGCGCCCTGCGCCGAACCCATGGTGCCGCCCGCGCCCATGCGGTGGGACCCGCTGCCGATGCCCGACCGCCCGGTCTCGTTCCTCGAGGGTTTCCAAACCATCACCACGGCGGGGGACGAGGCCGGGCAGTCTGGGATGGGCGCCCACATCTATGCCGCGACCCGGTCCATGCAGGACGAGTATTTCTACAATGCGGATGGCGAGCTGCTGATCGTGCCGGAGCAGGGGCGTCTGCGCTTGTGCACCGAGTTTGGCAACATCGACCTCGAGCCCGCAGAGATCGCCGTCATTCCGCGTGGGGTGAAGTTCCGGGCGGAGCTGCCTGCAGGGCCGTCCCGCGGCTATGTGTGCGAGAACTACGGCGGCGCGTTTTCCCTGCCGGAGCGGGGTCCGATCGGCGCCAACTGCCTGGCCAACCCGCGCGACTTCATGACCCCCGTGGCGGCCTATGAGGACCGCGAGGCGCCGGGGCGGCTGTTCGTCAAGCAGGGCGGCGCGCTGTGGGTCGCCGACATCGGCCAAAGCCCGCTCGATGTGGTCGCCTGGCATGGCAACTACGCGCCCTACAAGTATGACCTGCGCCGCTTCTCGCCGGTCGGCCCGCTGCTGTTCGACCACGCCGATCCCAGCATATTCACAGTATTGACCGCGCCCAGCGAGACGCCGGGGACCGCAAACGTCGACTTCGTCTGCTTCCCCGACCGTTGGCTGGTCGCGGAAGATACCTTCCGGCCACCCTGGTATCACATGAACTGCATGAGCGAGTTCATGGGGCTGATCTACGGCCAATACGACGCGAAGCCTCCCATTCCTGGTAAGCCAAGTTTTGTGCCCGGCGGGTTCAGCCTGCACAACGCCATGCTGCCGCACGGCCCCGACGCAGAGGCGTTCGCGCGTGCGAGCACGGCTGCGCTCGGCCTGCATAAGCTGGAGGGCACGATGGCGTTCATGTTCGAGAGCCGGCACCGCCAGCGCGTGACCGCATTCGCGGCCGCAGCGCCGCAACTGCAGCAGGCGTATCAGGACTGCTGGGCCGGCCTGCAGAAACGTTTTGACCCCGGCAACCCGGAGCCTTTCGCATGATGACCGACCACACCCACGATTCCGCCCTGCAAAGCTGGGTAACCAGCGCCAACGGCCACTCGGATTTCCCGATCCAGAACCTGCCGCTCGGCGTGTTCGGCCCGCTGGCCGGGGCGCCGCGGGGTGGCATCGCCATTGGCGACATGATCCTCGACCTGCGCGCCGTGCACGAGGAGGGGCTGCTGGACGAGGAGGCGCAAGCCGCCGCCCATACCTGCATCGGCCCGTCGCTCAACCCATTCCTGGCGCTGGGCGCGATACCCCGCCGCGCGCTGCGCGACGCCATCAGTGCGCTGCTGCAGGAGGGCTCGGACGAGCGCCCGCATCTGCTGCACCGCGCAGCCGACTGCATCATGTATCTGCCGGCGCATGTCGGCGACTACACGGATTTCTATGCCGGCCTTTATCACGCGGAGGCGGTGGGCAAGCTGTTCCGGCCCGACGCGCCGCTGCCGCCGAACTACAAATGGGTGCCGATCGGCTATCACGGTCGGGCCAGCAGCCTGCGGCCCAGCGGGGCCGAGGTGCGCCGGCCGAATGGGCAGCGCAAGCCCGCAGCGGAGGCCGCCCCGACATTCGGTCCTAGCCGCAACCTCGACTTTGAGCTCGAGTTGGGCATTTGGATCGGCCCCGGCAATGCGCTCGGCACCGCCATTCCAATTGCTGATGCGGCGGAGCACATCGCCGGGTTCTGTTTGCTGAACGATTGGTCGGCGCGAGACATCCAGGGTTGGGAATCCCAGCCGCTCGGCCCATTCCTGGCCAAGAGTTTCAGCACCACCGTCAGCGCGTGGATCGTGACGCCCGAGGCACTTGCGCCATTTCGTGCGCCGCAGCCGCCCCGTCCCGCCGGCGACCCGGCGCCGCTGCCCTATCTGCACGACGACACCGACCAGGCCAGCGGCGCGTTGGACCTCGAAGTCGAGGTTTTGCTGATCACCGCGCAGATGCGCAAGCAGGGCCTGGCGCCGCATCGGCTGTCGATCGGCTCGTCGCTCGCGCTCTACTGGACGCCGGCGCAACTGCTGGCGCACCACGCGAGCGGCGGGTGCAACCTTAATCCTGGCGACCTGCTGGGCACCGGCACCATCTCGGGTCCGACCAGCGACGGCTGCGGCAGCTTGCTGGAGCTTACCCAAGGCGGCCGGGCGGCGATCACGCTGCCATCGGGCGAGGAACGGCGTTTTCTGGAGGACGGGGACGAGGTGATCCTGTGCGCCCGCGCCCGGAGGCCGGGCACGACGCCGATCGGGTTCGGCTCATGCCGCGGAGTCGTTACAGCCGCGCTTTGAAAGCGGGAAGCGCCGCTGTCCAGCTTGCCGATACGCCCCAGGATAGAGTAGCCCTTGGAGTCGAACCCCAGGGAACACCCATGCAGGTCAAGAATGTGAAAAAGGTCGTTCTCGCCTACTCCGGTGGGCTGGACACCAGCGTCATCCTGCGTTGGCTGCAAACCACCTATCGATGCGAGGTCGTGACCTTCACCGCCGACCTCGGCCAAGGCGAGGAGCTGGAGCCGGCCCGCCGCAAGGCCGAGATGCTCGGCGTGAAGGAAATCTTCGTCGACGACCTGCGGGAAACGTTCGTCAAAGACTTCGTCTTTCCGATGTTCCGCGCCAACACGGTATATGAAGGCCAATACCTGCTGGGCACCAGCATCGCGCGCCCGCTGATCGCACAGCGGCAGATCGAGATCGCCGAGCTGGTTGGCGCCGACGCCGTCGCACACGGCGCTACCGGCAAGGGCAACGACCAGGTCCGCTTCGAGATCGCCTACTACGCGCTGAACCCCGACATCAAGGTGATCGCCCCCTGGCGCGAGTGGGACCTGACGAGCCGCACCCGGCTGCTGGAGTTCGCCGAGGCCAATCAAATCCCGATCGCGCGGGATAAACGCGGCGAGGCGCCGTTCAGCGTGGACGCAAACCTGCTGCACTCGTCGTCCGAGGGCAAAATGCTGGAGGACCCCGCCGAGGAGGCGCCGGAGGTCGTCTATCAGCGCACCATCCGGCCCGAGGACGCGCCCGATCAGTCAACCGTCATCAGCGTCGATTTCAAGCACGGCGATCCGACCGCGATCGACGGCGTCGCAATGTCCCCCGCGACCCTGCTGACCCGGCTGAACGAATTGGGCCGGGCGAACGGCATCGGCCGATTGGACATGGTCGAGAACCGCTTCGTCGGCATGAAGTCGCGCGGGGTCTATGAAACGCCCGGCGGCTCCATCCTGCTGGTGGCGCATCGGGGCATCGAGAGCATCACCTTGGACCGGGAAGCGGCGCATCTGAAAGACAGCCTGATGCCGCGCTACGCGGAGCTGATCTATAATGGTTTCTGGTTCAGCCCGGAGCGCCGCATGCTGCAGGCGGCGATCGACGAGAGCCAGCATAGCGTGAGCGGCCGGGTGCGGCTGCGGCTGTATAAGGGCAACGTGAGCGTAATCGGGCGCGAAAGCCCGAACAGCCTGTATTCAATGAAGGTCGTGACGTTCGAGGACGATCAGGGCGCCTATGACCAGACCGACGCTCAAGGTTTCATCAAGCTGCAGGCACTACGGTTGCGGCTCGGCGCGACAGCCGGGCGTCGCGGCGGCGCGCTTTAGGAAACATCATGACACTGTCCATGTTCCAGGCCGCGGTGCCGCCTAGTCTGCAAGTGATGAGCGCGTTGGCGGGCGTGCTGGCGAAGGCTGCCGCCCACTGCGAAGCGCGCAAGATCGATCAGGCGGTGCTGCTAGGCTGCCGGTTGTTTCCCGACATGTTCGCCTTGACACGGCAGATCCAGGTTGCCGCCGATTTCGCCAAGGGCGGCTGCGCTCGGCTGGCCGGTATCGACGCGCCGAAGTTCAACAACACCGAGACGAGCTTTGCCGAACTGCAAACACGGCTGGATCGCACGACCGATTTCATCCGGACTCTGACGCCTGACCAGATCGACGGATCAGAAGAGCGGGAAATCAACATTCGGATCGCCGGACGCGAGATGCGCTTCCAAGGCCAGCCCTATTTGCTGCAATTCATGCTGCCCAACCTCTATTTCCATGCCACCGCTGCCTACGCCATCCTGCGGCACAACGGGGTGGAGATCGGCAAACGCGACTTCATCGGCGTAGTGCCCGGGTTAGATCACCAGGACCCATCGTGATCGAGAAAGTGGCCTTCGACGTGGTCTGAAGCTTTGGGACGATTGTAGAAACAAAGCGGGCCGGAATAATCCAGGCCCGCCCTGCTGCTTCTTCGGACGTTAGCCCGCTGTTGGGATCAAACCTTGGCCTTCTGGCCAGCGGCCTGCAATTCCATGTAGCGCTTCGTCGTGGGCACAACCAACTCGCCGCAGACCTTGCCGAAAGCAATCTCCTCGTCGAGGTTCTGCTGGATCAGCGGGATATGCTGCTGGTCCCCGGCGGCCTCGGCCATGGCGATCAGCGACATATAGGCTGCCTGCTCAAGGTGCTCATATGCATAGTTGGCAAAGCTGTTCTTGATCACCTCGTCGGTGGTGAAAGCATGGCCAATCGCGGCGGCGTTGCCCACCAGGCCCGTCACCGCCTCCTTCAGGCTGCTTGCGCTGGTACCGTGAGCCTCCATGATCTGCTCGATCCGCTTCGCCTGGCCTTCGCTTTCACGAATATGGCGTTGCAGGCCCGCTTTCATGTCGGGGTAGTTCTCGAGCCGCTCGACCTGCCGTGACATGATCTGGACGGCTTGCGTTTCCAACGCATGGGCATTGCGAAGCCCCTGCATATAGAGTTCCTGAATTCCGTTGTTTCCACTCATCCTAAATCCTCCGAGCTAAAGCTATCGAAACAGGCCATACACGCGGCGGTTCGGCACTGCTGCTACACGATCCGTTGAAATCCGCCGGATTGTGCTCCCGTCCCAAAATGCCGGCTACCCAGCGCGGCCGCTCACCAGATCGGTGACCACGCCGGGGTCGGCGAGGGTGCTCGTGTCGCCCAGTCCGTCCGTTTCGTTCGCCGCGATCTTGCGCAGGATACGGCGCATGATCTTGCCCGACCGGGTCTTCGGCAGGCCAGGCGCCCACTGGATCACGTCCGGCGAGGCAATCGGGCCGATCTCGTGGCGCACCCAGGCCACCAGCTCCTTGCGCAGCGCGTCGCTCGGCTCCACGCCGTCGATGAGCGTCACGTAGGCGTAGATGCCTTGGCCCTTGAGGTCGTGCGGGAAGCCGACGACGGCGGCTTCGGCAACCTTGGCATGCGCGACCAGGGCGCTCTCGACCTCGGCGGTGCCCATGCGGTGGCCGCTCACGTTGATCACGTCGTCGACGCGGCCGGTAATCCAGAAATAGCCGTCCTCATCCCGCCTGGCGCCGTCGCCGGTGAAGTACAGGCCTTTGAACGTCGTGAAGTAGGTCTGCACGAAGCGGGCGTGGTCGCCATACAGCGTCCGCATTTGGCCGGGCCAGCTATCGGCGATGCACAGGTTGCCCTCGACGGCGCCCTCCAGCACCTTGCCCTCGCCGTCCACTAGGATCGGAACGACGCCGGGCAAGGGCAGGGTGGCCGAGCCAGGCTTGACCGGCACGGCGCCGGGCAGGGGAGAGATCAGGATACCGCCGGTCTCCGTTTGCCACCAGGTGTCGACGATCGGGCAGCGCTCGTTGCCGACGACGCGGTAGTACCACATCCAGGCTTCGGGGTTGATCGGCTCGCCGACGCTGCCGAGGATGCGCAACGAGGCGCGAGAGGTGGATTGCACGGGTCCCTCGCCCTCCCGCATCAGCGACCGGATCGCGGTTGGCGCCGTATAGAAGATATTAACCTGATGCTTGTCTATGACCTGCCAAAAGCGGGAGCTGCTGGGGTAGTTGGGGATGCCTTCGAACATCAGCGTGGTGGCGCCGTTGGCGAGCGGGCCATAGACGATATAGGTGTGGCCCGTCACCCAGCCGACGTCGGCGGTGCACCAATAAACCTCGCCCGGTTGGTAGTCGAACACGAGTTGATGGGTCATGGCGGCCCAGACCATGTAGCCGCCGGTGGTGTGCAGCACGCCTTTCGGCTGGCCGGTGCTGCCGGAGGTATAGAGGATGAACAGCGGGTCCTCGGCGCCCAGCTCCTCGGGCGCGCAGTCAGGGCTGGCCTTGGCGAGCACAGCCGCATAGTCGAGGTCGCGGCCCTCCTGCATCGGCACGTCGCCGCCGGTCACGCGCACGACGACCACGTGCTGGATGGTCGGGCAGTGCTTCAGCGCCTCGTCCGCGTTGGCCTTCAGCGCGACTTTGCGCCCGCCGCGGCGGCCCTCGTCGGCGGTGATCAGCAGCGTGCTGCCGCAATCGTTGATCCGGTTCGATAGGCTGTCCGGGGAGAAGCCGCCGAACACGATTGCGTGGGTCGCGCCCAGCCGGGCACAGGCGAGCATTGCGACAGCCGCCTCGACCACCATCGGCAGATAGATCGTGACCCGGTCGCCGCGCTTCACTCCGAGCGTGCGCAGCGCATTGGCGAGGCGGCACACCTCCTCATGCAGTTCGCGGTAGGTGACCTTGCGCTGCTGGTTGGGATCGTCGCCCTCCCAGATGATTGCGACCTGGTCCCCACGCTCGGCGAGGTGCCGGTCGAGGCAGGTGGCGGAGGCGTTCAGCGTGCCGTTCTCATACCAGCGTATGCTGACGTCGCCTTCGAAGCTGGTGTTCTTCGCGCGTGTCGGGGTACGCATCCAGGATACGCGCTTGGCCTGTTCGGCCCAGAATGTCTCGGGCTCGGCGATGGCGGCCTCGGTCATGGCACGGTGCTGCGCCGCGGTCACATGGGCATGGGCCGCGATCTCGGGGCGGATGGGATAGGTCTGGTCGGACACGGCATTTCCTCGACGGCTATTGCTATTGGTGAGGACGCTACAGCCCGGCGTCGGCCGGCACCAGTATCATGCCGTCAACAATCTGCGCCGGCACCGCCTCGAGCCGGTCGCCCAAGCAAGGGCCGTGCACGCAAAGCCCGCCTTCCCGGTCGAACAGCGCGCCATGCGTCGAGCAAACGATGTGGGTGCCGTCCGCGGTCAGGAACCGGTCGGGCGCATAATCGAGCGACGTGCCGATATGCGGGCAGGCATTCACATAAACGAACACCTCGGCGCCGCGCCGCACCGCGAACAGCCCAACGAAGCCGCCCGGCGCCGGGCCAAAGCCGCGGGCGGCTCCGTCGGGGATGTCCTTGAGGCGGCAGAGCGCCCGTTCGATCAACCTGCCCACTCCGCCATCCGCAGCACGTGCTGCCAATGCGCCTCGGAAACCGGGCTGACCGACAGGCGCGACAGGCGGATCAGCGCCATGTCGGCCAGCGCCGGATCGGCCTTGATCGCGGATAAGGTGACGGGCCGGGGCAACGGGCCGACGGTGCGTACGTCGACCGAGAGCCAGGGACCCGCCGCCGCGGTCGGGTCCGGATAGGCCTCGCGCACCACCTCGACAATTCCGACCACAGCCTTGCCGACGTTGGAATGATAGAAGAATGCCTGGTCGCCGAGCCGCATGGCCGCCAGGTTCAGCTTGGCGGAGTGGTTGCGCACGCCGGTCCAGGGCTCGGTGCCGACCACGACCTGCTGCTCCCAGCCGAACACGTCCGGCTCCGATTTCATCAGCCAGCGGGCCATCTAGCCCACGAACTCCCCATCCTTCAGCACGGTGCGGAACGAGCGGATGATCGTGCTCTCGAACAGGCCGGCGCGGGCGTAGGGGTCGCTCGCGGCGAAGCCCTCGGCGGCGGCGTGGTCCTCGACTTCGATCAGCAGCAGGCTGCCGCAGGGGCGGCCATCGGCGTCGAGCAATGGGCCGCCATGCGCCACACGGTCGGCATAGGTCGTCAGATAGGCGACGTGCGCGGCCCGTGTCGCGAGGCGCAGGTCGAGGCTTGCAGGCCGATCGGTGCAGATGACGGCGAACAGCATAACGCCCTCCGTTGCATGTGCGACGCACAGTAACCCATCAAGCAATAGCTTCAACTCCCGCAGAGACGTGCTATCTCTTGACCGTGGACGCAACAGCATTTCCAGCGCGCCCGACGCGCAGCCTGCACCGTTTTGCCAACCCCGGACGCTTCTTGCGCCTAGCCGGGCGGGTACAGCCATGGCTGTCCTGGGGCGGGCTGCTGCTCACGTTGGGCGGCCTGGCCTGGGGGTTGTTCATAGCGCCTGCGGACTGGCAGCAGGGCGATGCGGTGCGGATCATGTATGTGCACGTGCCATCGGCCTGGCTGGCCTCGGCCGGATATCTCAGCCTGGCGCTGTGCTCGCTGGCGTCGCTGGTGTGGCGGCACCCCTTGGCCGATCTGGCCGCAGTCGAGATTGGACCGGTAGGCGCCGGGTTCACGGCGCTTTGCCTAGCGACCGGCAGCCTATGGGGTAAGCCGATGTGGGGTGCCTGGTGGGTATGGGACGCCCGGCTGACCAGCGTGCTGGTGCTTTTCTTCTTGTATGTCGGCCATATCGCGCTGGTGCGGGCGTTCGACGATCCGAACCGGGGCTATCGCGCGGGGGCGATCCTGGCGTTGGTGGGGATCGTTAACCTGCCGGTCATCAAGTTCAGCGTAGATTGGTGGAACACGCTGCATCAGCCGGCGACCATCACCCTGACCGGGGCGCCAACCATGGCGACGACCATGCTGTGGCCGCTGCTGGTTTGTGCGATCGGTTTCTCGCTGGTGTTTGCGGCGATCGTCGTGGCCCGGCTGCGGGCGGCGGTGATGGAACGACGGATCCGCGGGTTGCTGCTGGCGAGTGCCGAACGGCACGGGGCTGCGGCGTGACGCATCTGCCTTATATCGCTGCGTGCTTCGGGTTAGGGCTGGCCGTGCCGTCCGTGTTCGCGTTTGGCGCGTGGCGGCGACTGGGCCGGGCTCGACTGCGTTTGGCGCAGATTGATCCTCGAGCTGCGTCATGACCCGCAAGCGTCGTCGGCTGTGGATTGTGTTGGCGTGTGGGTTGGGGGTTGGCTCGGCGGCGGGTTTGGGGCTGATGGCGTTCAGCGACAGCATCGTGTTCTTTGTGGCGCCGTCTGATTTGGCAGCGCACGCTTCGGGTGCGGGCCGGACGTTGCGGCTAGGCGGCTTGGTGGAAGCGGGCAGCGTGCATCGCGGCCAGGAGCGTGGGCAGCCGGTGGCGCGGTTTCGCATCACCGACGGTCGTGCGGCGGTGGACGTGTCCTATGGCGGCATCCTGCCGGACCTGTTCCGCGAAGGGCAGGGTGCGGTGACGCTGGGCAGCCTACAGCCGGACGGCAGTTTCCGGGCGCAGGAGGTGCTGGCCAAGCATGACGAAACCTACATGCCCAAGGACGTGGCCGAGGCGTTGAAGCGCACCGGCCAATGGCGGCCCGAGCAGGGTCCGCCGCCGCCGGCTGCAACCTGGAACACGCTGACGCCGGACCGGGCGGCCGGCGGATGACCAAAGCGGAGCGTTGATCGTGATCCCTGAACTTGGCCATTTCGCGCTTGCCTTGGCCTGCACGCTGGCGTTGGCGCAGGCGGTACTGCCGCTGTGGGGCGCGCACCGCAACGACGCCCGGCTGATGGCGGCAGCGCCGGCGCTGGCGGTGGGGCAGCTGCTGGCGCTGGGCGCGTCGTTTGCCGCCCTGGTTTGGAGCAGTGTTGCCGACGACTTCACGGTGCTGAACGTGGCCGAGAACAGCCACACGCTGAAGCCCCTGCTTTATAAAGTGACCGGCGCTTGGGGCAACCACGAGGGCTCGATTCTGCTGTGGGGCCTGATCCTGGCGCTGTGCGGCGGGTCCGTCGCCGCATTCGGCCGCGGGCTGCCGTCGGCGCTGCGGGCGCGCGTCATCGGCGTGCTGGGCGGCAGCTCGGCCGGGTTCCTGTTGTTCGCGCTGCTGGCCAGCAACCCGTTCAGCCGGCTGTGGCCGCCGCCGCTCGACGGGCGCGACATGAACCCCTTGCTGCAGGACCCCGGCCTCGCCTTTCATCCGCCGATCCTTTACGCCGGCTACGTCGGCTTTGCCGTGCCGTTCGCCTTTGCGGTGGCCGCCCTGCTCGAGGGCCACATCGACGCCGCCTGGGGTCGCTGGGTGCGGCCGTGGACGCTGGCGAGCTGGTGCCTGCTGACCATGGGCATCGCACTCGGCTCCTGGTGGGCGTACTACGTGCTGGGCTGGGGCGGGTTCTGGTTCTGGGACCCGGTCGAGAACGCTTCGCTGCTGCCCTGGCTGACCGGCACCGCCCTGCTGCACTCGGCGATCGTGGTGGAAAAGCGCGAAGCGCTCAAGGTGTGGACGGTGCTGCTGGCGATCGGCACCTTCTCGCTCAGCCTGTCCGGTACCTTCCTGGTGCGCTCGGGCATCCTCAACTCGGTGCACGCGTTCGCCAACGACCCGACGCGCGGCGTGTTCATCCTCGGCCTGCTCGCCATCGTGATCGGCGGCTCGCTGCTGCTGTTCGCCTTCCGCGCCCCGGCGCTGGCGCCGGGCGGGCTGTTTGCGCCCTTGTCGCGCGAAGGCGCCTTGGTGCTGAACAACATCCTGCTGTGCAGCATCGCCGCGGTGGTGATCACCGGGACGATGTATCCGCTGTTCGCCGACTTCGTGCTGGGCAGCAAGATTTCGGTGGGCGCGCCGTTCTTCAACGCGACCGTGCTGCCGCTGTGCGCGCCGGTGTTCGCCGCCATGATCGTGGCGCCTACGATGGCATGGAAGCGCGCGCAATTGGCCCCGGCGCTGCTGCGGCTGTGGTGGGCTGCGCTCGCGGCGTTGGCTGTCGGGCTCGTGGCGGCGCTGGGTCCGGCGCGCGGCCTGCCGGCGCTGGCGTTCGGCGCGGCGGCGTGGCTGATCCTGGGGTCGTTCGCCGAGGTGGTCGAGCGCATCCGGCTCGGCCGGGTGTCGGCCGGCGCCAGCGTGGCCCGGCTGCGCGGGCTGCGGCTGTCGATGTTCGGCGCGGCCCTCGGCCATGCCGGCATGGGCGTGCTGGTCGCCGGCATCGCCGGCATGTCGCTGGCCACCCAGGAGGTGGTGCTGATGCACCCGGGCGACACCATACGCTCGGCCGGCTACAGCTGGACGCTGGAAGCGTTGCGCGACCAGGCGGGGCCGAACTACGCCGAGCGGGTGGCGACCATGCGGCTCGAGCGCGACGGTCGGCTGATCGCGGTAATGCAGCCATCGCGGCGCACGTTCCCGGTGCAGCGCATGACGACCACCGAGGCGGCGATCCACACCACCGGGCTGGCCGACCTGTATGTCGTGCTGGGCGAGGAACGCGACGACGCGGCGATCATGCGGCTGAACCACAACCCGCTGGCGCCGTGGATCTGGCTTGGCGCCCTGGTGATGGCCATAGGCGGCGGCCTGTCGCTGCTCGACCGGCGCACCCGCGTTGGTGCACCCGCCCGGGCCAAGACCAAAAGCCTGCAGCCCGGGTCCGCGCCCGCATGAACCGACGACAGGCCCTGCTGCTGGCGCCGTTTGGCGCGGCGCTGGTGGCCGGCGCTGGGTTCTGGACGGTGCTGGGCCGCATGAAGGCTGGCCGGTTCGACCCGCATGACGTGCCGAGCCAATTGATCGGCCGCCAGATGCCGGAGTTCAGCCTGCCGGCACAGGAGCCCGGCCAGGGCTTCGGCAGCGCCGACATCGTGGCCCTGGGCCGCCCGGTATTGGTCAATTTCTTCGCCAGTTGGTGCGTCCCCTGCGTGATCGAGCATCCGGAGCTGATGAAGCTCGCCCGTGCGGGCCTGCCGATCTGGGGCATCGCCTATAAGGACACGGTGGCCGCCGCCTCCGGTTTCATCGCCAAGCATGGCAACCCGTTTGCCCGGGTGGCGCGCGACGCCCCCGGCCAGGTCGCGATCGATTGGGGCGTCTACGGCGTGCCCGAGAGCTATCTCATCGACCCTAAAGGGATTGTGCGTTGGCGCATGGCGGGTCCATTGACGCCGCAGGTCGTGTCGGAACAGCTCCGTCCCATGCTGCAGGCGATGTCATGAGGACGCTCCTGCTGCTCATGCTGCTCTGGACCGTCCCGGCGCTCGCCATCAGTGATCCCGCCGAGATGCTGCCTAACCCGGCGCAAGAAGCACGGGCGGAGAGCGTCGGGCGTCAGCTTCGCTGCCTCGTGTGCCAGAACGAAAGCATCGAGGACAGCAACGCCGACTTGGCGCGCGACTTGCGCCGCATCGTGCGCAGCCGCATCGCCGCTGGGGATGCCGACAGCCAGGCGATCGAGTGGGTCGTCGCGCGATATGGCGATTTCGTGCGCTTACGCCCGCCGATGAACGCAGCCACGGCCCTGCTCTGGGGATCGCCAGTGCTGGCGGTGCTGGCCGGACTTGGCTTCGCCCTCCTGTCCCGCCGTCGCGCGCCAGCCGTGCCCAACCCCCTCACAGAGGCGGAGCGCTCCCGTCTGGCCGACCTTACGGGTCCATGATCTGGGCTTTTATCCTGTTGCTGGCGTGCGCGGCACTGGCGCCGCTGGCCCTCGTGCTGCGCCGGCAAACCGAGGCTAAGGGTGGACGAGACCCGGCGATCGCCCTGCATCGCGACCAGCTTGCTGAGTTGGACCGCGATCTCGCGGAGGGTCGGATCCTCCCCGCCGAGCATGCGACCGCCCGGCTGGAGGTGCAGCGCCGGCTGCTGCACATCGCCGGAACGACCGAGGACGCTGCCCGCCCAGGCTCGCGCACCCCGGTGTTCGCCGTCTTGGCGCTCGTACCGGTTTTGGCCCTGGGACTGTATGTCATCGGCGGATCCCCCGGCGTGCCGACCGCGACGAGCACCGAGGGGCGTGCGGTTGAGGAGGACATGCTGGTCGGCCAGCTGCGTGAGCGGCTGGCAGCCATGGACCCGCACAGCGATCAGGCGCGCCAAGGCTATATGTTGCTGGGCAACGTCGAGGAAAGCCGCGGCAACTACGCCGCCGCTGCGGCCGCCTGGCGCACGGCGCTGCAGGTCCGGTTCGACGCAGTGCTCGCCGCCCGCACAGCGGAGGCCGCCACCCGGGCCGAGGGCAGGATCAGCGACTCCAGCGCGGCGCTTTATCGCCGGGCACTGGCTGCCGCGCCGCCGGATGCGCCGTGGCGCGGCGAGGTCGAGCAGCGCCTGGCCAGCCGTCGGCTGCCATAGCGTTGATATGACTCCACTTTGCCGAGTCTTCCTCTATCTTACCTCATATGACTTACGCCGAGCGCCTATGAGGCATGGTTGGATCGCAGGCACACTGCTGTCGGGCATGCTGGCCGGATGCGAGGCGCCGCAGCCAGGATTTCTGGCGCGGCTGCAGCAGGATTGTCAATTAGGCAATCAGGACGCCTGTGGGTTACTGGCCCACCCGGCGATGGCGCCTGGCCCACAGCGGACGACTCAGCCGACGCTTCGGCCGCATACCGCCGTTCAGGCTGACGTCGACGCAATCCTGCAAGGCATGGACCGCTCCCGGGCCGAACTGCGGACCCGGGCAGCTCCCGATCAGGGCGGTTAGACCAGCCGAGCCCGTGGCACGGAGGACGCCTAATACGCCCGGCGGTAGCCGCGTCGGGCCGCTAACCGGCGACGATATTCCTGGCGGCGACGAATCTCTTGCCGGCGGCGAAACTCACGACGGCTATAGGTGAACTGCACCGGCTGCACCGTGCTCTGATCAAGCATGCTGATCGCTGAGACTATGGGCTGCACGGCGGGCGCTGCGCAAACCGGCATAGCGGCGATTGCCCCAAGCACGGCTAGGGAAAGAAGCAGCTTGCGCATCGAAGGCTCCGAATGGTTGTAGGATGTATCATCATGCAATGACATAGCACGAGGATATACTCCGTCCACGTGAGAACCCGAAAACTTCGCATCCCCGGAACGCCGCTCATATAAGGATCGACTCGCCAGCCGATTTTCGGGTTCTCACGTGGACAGAGTATAGTTGTTTTGACGCTAGAGCTTTCTGTCATTCTTCTTGGAAAGAAGGTCTAGCTGCGGCCAATGCCCAAATAAGTTTCCACGACCCGTGCATCCTCCGCTAACGCAGCGCTCGCCCCTTCCAGAACGACCTGACCGGTTTCCAGAACGTAGCCATAATCGGCAATCTGCAGCGCGGCGCGCGCGTTTTGCTCCACGAGCAGGATAGCGCAGCCTTTGGCGCGAAGGCTCGCGACAATGCGGAAGACCTCGCGCACAACGAGCGGGGCTAGGCCGAGACTCGGTTCGTCCAGCATCAGCAAATCCGGCTTCGCCATCAGTGCCCGACCCATGGCCAGCATCTGCCGTTCACCGCCGCTGAGCGTGCCAGCGTGCTGGCGCCGGCGCTCTTGCAGGCGCGGGAACAGGGCGAACACCTCATCCATCGACCGGCGTGCTGCCGCGATTCCGGCACGGCGATGACGGAAACCGCCCAGGCGCAGGTTGTCCTCGACGGACAGCGTCGAGAACAGCTCGCGCTTCTCGGGAATGAGGCACATGCCGAGCCGAACCCGGTCCTCAATGCCCAGGCGGCCCACGTCCGCGCCCTGAAACCGTACGCCGCCGCGCCCGGGATGCACGCCCATAACCGCGTTCAGCAGCGTCGTCTTTCCCGCGCCATTTGGGCCGATCACCGTCACGATCTGGCCAGGACCGACAGTCAGTGACACGCCATGCACCGCGCCGATGCCGCCATAGCTTACGTGCAGGTCCGAAACCTCAAGAATACTCATGCGGCGGAGCCGTGGGGGAACCTCAAGTGACGGAGCCGAGATAGGCCTCGATCACGGCCGGGTCCGTTCGAATGGCGGCAGCGGATCCCTCGGCCAGCTTCGAGCCAAACTCCATCACGATCAGCCGATCGGTCAGGTTCATGACAAAATCCATGTCATGTTCGACCAGCAGCACCGTCATGCCGTCATCGCGCAAGCGCCGCAGCAGGACGGCGAGCTCAGCCTTTTCCGCATGACGAAGACCCGCGGCCGGTTCGTCCAGCAACAACAGAATGGGATCGAGGCATAAGGCGCGGGCGATCTCCACCACACGCTGCTGGCCGAGCGCCAGGCTGTCGGCCCGCTGGTCGGCATGGGCAGCAAGGCCGACGCGGATGATTTGGCGTTGCGCCTCGGCGAACAGCCGGGCCTCCTCTGCCCGGTCGAATCGCAATAATGCGGATGCCGCGCCAACCGAGCCGCGCAGATGCGCCCCGAGCGCCACGTTCTCGATGACCGACATGCCGGGCACGAGCTTTACGTGCTGGAAGCTGCGGGCAATGCCGAGCCGGGCGATGCGTGGCGGAGCTAGGCCGCAGATATCGCGGCCCAGGAACTGGACTTTGCCGCCGCTCGGCCTCGCTACGCCGGTAAGCAGGTTGAACGTCGTGCTTTTGCCGGCGCCGTTCGGTCCGATCAAGCCGACGATCTCGCCAGCGTCGAGATGCAGCGCGACGTCGTTCACCGCGACCAAGCCGCCAAACGTCTTGCGCAGTCCGGGGGCGGAAAGCACCGGCGCGCCGGAATGGGGCAGCGTGCGTGCGGGCAGGGGGGCAGCATCCTGCGATACGCGGCGACGCCGGGCCACAAGGCCGAACAGCCGACGCAGGCGCGGCCATAACCCATCCGGCGCCGTCTGCAGCACGAGGGCAAGCAGGACGCCGAAGACGATGGCCTCGTAGTTGCCCTGCTGGCCCAGCAGCCGCGGCAGCAGGCTCTGCAGTTGGTCGTTCACCACCGTCACTAGCCCCGCACCCAGCAGCGCGCCCCAGACCGAGCCGGCGCCTCCGACCACGGCCATCAACAGGTATTGGATGCTGGCATTGAGGCCGAATGGGGTCGGGTTCACGCTGCGCTGCATGTGCGCATACAGCCATCCGGCCAGCCCCGCGAGCACAGCGGCATAGACAAAGGCCAGGATGCGCGTCCGTGGCAGGTCCACGCCGAAGCTTGCGGCCGCCGCGGCGCCGCCGCGCAGTGCCCGGATCGCCCGGCCCACCCGGCTGTCGAGCAGGTTCAGCGTGAGCAGCACGACCAGCGCAACAGCGATCCAGACCACGAGGAAGTATTCGCGTGAGCCGGTCAGCGCCAGGCTGCCGAGGCGCAGCGGCGGGATGCCGGAGATGCCGTCGTTGCGGCCGAGCAGGTCCAGGTTGCCGACGAGGTAATACAGGCTGACTGCCCATGCGATGGTGCCGAGCGCCAGATAGTGCCCGGACAGCCTTAATGTGACCGCACCGAGCGCCAATGCCGCGATCCCGCTTCCGAGCAGCGCTATTGGCAGCGAAAGCCACGGCGAGAACCCGGCTCCGGTCGTCAGCAGCGCCGTGATATACGCGCCGCATCCCATGAACGTGGCCTGCCCGAACGACGTCATCCCGCCATAGCCCGTCAGCACCACGAGACCCAAGGCGACGATGCCGGCGATCCCCGCGTAGTTTGCGAGCGTGATCCAGAAGTTGGGCACCCCCGGCACGAATGGGACGCAGAGCCAGGCCGCGAACAGCATCGGCGTCAGGAAGCGGGTCATTCCTCGTCCTCGGCTGTGCTGCGCAGCGAGCGCCAAAGCAGGACGGGGACGATGACCGTGAAGACGATCACCTCCTTGAATGCGCTGGCGTAGAACGACGACAGGCTCTCGACGCAGCCGACGAGGATGGCGGCGAGGGCAGCCAGCGGATAGCTCACCAAGCCGCCGATGATGGCGGCGACGAAGCCTTTGAGCCCGATCAGGAAGCCGCTGTCGTAGTACACGGTGGTCAACGGCGCGATCAGGATGCCTGAAACTGCGGCGATCAGCCCGGAGAGCGCAAAGGCAATGCGCCCCGAGAGCGCCGTGGTTATTCCGACCAGCCGCGCGCCCAACCGATTCACCGCCGTCGCCCGCAGCGCCTTGCCGGTCAGGCTATAGCCGAAGAACGCATAAAGTGCCGCCATCAGCCCGAAGGTGGTGGCGACGATCCAGACCGCCTGGCCGGGAATCAACGTGCTGCCCAGGATGTAGCGCGCGTCGGAAAAGCCCGGCGCGCGATAGCCCTCGGGCCCGAACAGCACGAGGCCGAGGCCCAGCAAGGCCAAATGAACCCCGATGCTGGCGATCAGCAAGGTGAGCACGGTTGCCTCGGCCAGCGGCTGGAAGGCGAGGCGATAAAGGTAGGGCGCCATGGGGGTGACGATGGCGAGTGTCAGCACTGCCTCGATTGCGGCCCCGGACTTCAGCGGAGCAAGGAGCAACGCCAGGCTGGTGACCACGGCCGGCACCGCAAGGGTCTCCATCGCGAGGCGCAGCACGGCGCTCCCCGACAGCGTGCGCCGCTCGGCGAACAGCCCGGCCAGGAAGGCGCCCACGCCCAGCGCACACAGCAGCCACACGCTGCCGGGCAGCCGGCCCTCCTCAAGTGCCGCGTAGGTCAGCGCGGCATAGGCGACGAGCTCGCCTTGCGGGATCAGGATGACACGGGTGACGGTGAACACCAGCACCAGCGAAAGGGCGAGCAGCGCATAGATCGCGCCATTGACGACGCCGTCCTGCAGCAGGATCAGCGCGATATCCGCGTCCATGCTGGGCGCGCAGCGCTAGGCGGGGTGGATCAGGGCAGCATCTTCCAGGCGCCGCCTGCGATCGTAACCATCACCCGGGCGCGCTGGTCGAAGCCGTTATGGTCCTGCGGCGTCATCGTCGAGACGCCGTGGGTCAGCACCAGTTCCTTGCTGCTTTCCAGCGCATCGCGCAGGGCGGCGCGGAACTCGGGCGTGCCGGGCTTGGCGGATTTCAGCGCGATGGGAATGGCGGCCTGCAGCATCATGCCGGCGTCGATCGCATGGGCGCCGAAGGTGGCGACGCTGCCAGGGCCGTTTGCGGCCTCATATCTATGGACATAATCGAGCGCCACCGCCTTGATGGGATTGCTGTCCGGCAACTGGGCGGCGACCAGGATCGGGCCGGCGGGAAGCACGGTGCCCTCGACGTCGCGTCCGCCAACGCGCAGGAAATCCATGTTGGCGATGCCGTGGGTCTGGTAGTACTTGCCGGCATAACCGCGCTCATGCAGTGTTTTCTGCGGCAGGGCGGCCGGCGTGCCGGCCCCGGCGATCAGCACCGCGTCGGGTTTGGCCGCGATCAGCTTCAGCACCTGGCCGGTCACGCTCGTATCGGCACGGGCGAATTTTTCGGTGGCGACTAGGGTGATACCATGGGCCGCGAAGGCGCGCGTGGCCTCGGTCAGCCAACCGTCGCCATAGGCGTCGTTGAAACCGATGAACCCCACGGTCTTCACGCCGGCATGCGCCATGTGGTCGGCGATGGCGTCGGCCATCAGGCTGTCGTTCTGCGGCGTCTTGAACACCCAATGCCGCTGCGCATCCATCGGTTCGATCAGCCGGGCGGACGCCGCGAGCGAGATCATCGGCACCCTCTTCTCCGCCGCCACGTCGATCATCGCGAGCGAGGCCGGCGTGGTGCTGGAGCCAACCAGGGCGTCCACATTGTTCTCGTCGATCAGCTTGCGGGCGTTGGCGACGGCCTTGGTGCTATCGGCGCCGTCGTCCAGCACGATGTATTCGACTTTCTGACCGGCGATCTCGGACGGCATCAGTGCGATCGAGTTGCGCTGCGGCACCCCTAGGCTCGCGGCCGGCCCGGTGGTCGAGATGGTGACGCCGATCTTTACCTGCGCCTGTGCGGCGCCCAAGGCCGCGGCGAGCGCCGTGGCGGCCAGCAGCATGATCGCGAGACGACGCATGGCTGTGTTCCCCCAAACCGTTCGCCGGCGCCGAATTTCATAGGGCCGACGTTCATTCGTACGGCACTGGTATGGCGCGGCCCGGAACGTGTCAAGATTTCGAGATCGGTTTACGCAACGTTTGGCCACTGCAGGCTTGCGGCACGGGCCAGCATCCGCTTTAGCCTCCCCGCATGGCCGACCGATCGTTCCTTGCCTCCGTTGTTTCCCTGAGCGCCCGGCGGGCCACGGCGGTGCTGCTGGCCGGCGCCGTGCTGGCCGTGCTGTCCGGTTGGCTCGCCGCCACCCGGCTGAGCGTCACGACCGACATCGGCACCCTGTTCAACCCGAGCCTGCCCTGGAAGCAGCGGGAAACTGAGCTAAGGCGCTTGTTTCCGCAGCATGAGGACCTGCTCGTCGCCGTCGTGGACGCCTCGACGCCTGAAGCTGCGGAGGCCACCGCCGCCGGACTGGCTGCGGCGCTTGCCCAGGACCCGGCGCATTTCCACTTCGCCCGCCGGCCTGACGCCTCGCCGTTCTTTGATCGCAACGGGCTGCTGTTCCTGGACCGCGCGGCGCTGTCGGCGCTGCTGGACCAGACGATCGACGCGCAGCCGTTCCTCGGCCAGCTTGTCGCCGATCCCAGCATGCGCGGCCTATTCGCGGCGCTGTCGCTGGTCGCGATCGGCGTCGCCCAGGGCGCCAACCTGCAACCGTTCGAGCCGGCGCTGCGCGGCTTCCATGATGTGCTGGGCGCAGCGTTGCATGGCCAACCGCAGCCGCTTTCGTGGCAGCGCCTGCTCTCCGGGCCGGTGGCAGACCTCGGCGGCCCCTATCGCTTCGTGCTGGCGCAGCCGCAACAGGACTTTGGCGCTTTGCAGCCTGGTGCCGCCGCAACGGAGGCGCTGCGGCAGGCCGCGGCTCAGCAGGAGTTCGTGCGCAATGGCCAGGCGCATGTTCGGGTAACTGGGGCGGTGGCGCTGGCCGACGAGGAGTTCGCCTCGGCCGCGACCGGTGCCGCCGCCGGGCTCGCCGGCAGCACGCTGCTCGTTATTCTGTGGCTTGCGCTCGCGGTGCGAAGCTGGCGCATCGTCGTGCCGATCCTATTGACGCTGATGCTCGGCCTGCTGCTGACCACGGCGTTCGCGACCTTGACCGTCAGCCCGCTGAACTTGATCTCCGTCGCGTTCGCCATCCTGTTCGTCGGCATCGCCGTCGACTTCGCCATCCAGTTCAGCGTGCGGCTGCGAGAAGCGCAAACGGAGGCGCGCGACCTGCGCATCGCCCTTGGCGCGACCGGCCGGCGGGCAGGGGTGCAGATTCTCGTGGCGGCCGCGGCGACGGCGGCAGGGTTCCTCGCCTTCGTGCCGACCGATTTCAGTGGCGTGGCTGAGCTCGGCCTGATTGCCGGCGGCGGGATGCTGATCGCATTCGCCTGCACGCTGGTCTTTCTGCCGGCCGCGCTGATGCTGTTCCGCCCACGTTCGGCAGTGCGGGAGGCCGGGTTCACCTGGGCCGCGCCGCTGGACCGGATAATCGCGCGGCGCCGATGGATGATCCTGGCCGTCAGCGGCGTCGTCGCGGCGTTCGGCCTCGCATCGGTGCCGCGCTTGTCGTTCGACAGCGACCCGCTGCATCTGAAGAACGCCTCGACCGAAGCGATGCGCACGCTTGCGGACCTGGCGGCCAACCCACTGACCAACCCCTACACTGTCGACATCCTGGCCCCGGATGCGGCCGCGGCGGCGCTGGTGGCAAGCGTGCAGCCGCTGCCCCTAGTGGCCCAAGTCATAAGCCTGCAGAGCTTCGTGCCGCAGGATCAGCCGGCAAAGCTCGCCTTGATCGCCGATGCGGCCGGCCTGCTGGCGCCCACGCTGGCGCCACGATCGCCGGCCGCGGCAGTCACCGTCGCCGACCTGCGGCTGGCGGCGCATACGGCGCTGACGCAATTGGCCCCCGCGCTGCCGCGGTTGCCGTCCGATAGTCCGCTGGCCGCGATCGCTGCCGACATGGAGGCTTTGGAGGGCGCGACGGACGATGTGCTCGTTGGCGCCAACGCAGCGCTCACACGCTTCCTGCCGCAACAGATCGATCAGTTGCGGGCGGCGCTGCAGGCAGGTCCCGTGACGCTCGCGACGATCCCGCCCGAGATCGCGCGCGACTGGCTGCTGCCGGACGGTCGGGTGCGGGTGCAGATCGCGGCGAAACCAGAGGCAGCTAGCGCCGAAGGGCTGCACCGGTTCGTGGAACAGGTCGCATCCGTGGCGCCGGACGCTGGCGGCCCGGCGCCGACCATCATCGCCACGGCGCAGACCATCATCTCGGCGTTCGAGCGCGCTGCCCTCGGCGCCGTGCTGGCCATAACGCTAATCCTGCTCGCGGCACTGCGGCGTGCGCTCGATGTCGCCCTGGTGCTGGCGCCTTTGCTGCTGTCGTCCTTGATGACGGTGATCGTGGCGGCATGGCTGCCGCTGCCGCTCAACTTTGCCAACATTATCGCCCTGCCGCTGCTGCTGGGCGTCGGCGTGTCGTTCAACATCTATTTCGTCATGAACTGGCGCGCCGGGCTGCGGTCGCATCTCGCCTCGCCAACAGCGCGTGCGGTCGTGTTCTCCGCGCTGACGACGGGGACCGCGTTCGGGTCGCTGGCGCTGTCCGGGCATCCCGGCACCGCGAGCATGGGTGTGCTGCTGCTGCTGAGCCTCGGCTGCACGTTGGTTGCAAGTCTGGTATTCGTGCCTGCGCTGCTTGCTGCAATATCGCCACAACAACGCCAGATAGCGCCGCATTCGCCGGGTTAACTCTTACTCGGAGATGGAGTGCTGGCGTTATGGCGTTTGTTCGGACTGGGTTTATCATCGTGACGTTGGTGCTGGCGTGGGTCGCTGTGCGCCTGCCATCAGCCGCACACAGCCTGCCGCCGCAGGCAACTTTGTCGCAAACAACGGCTCATAGGGCGTCGTAGGTCGTTCGAACGACGCCTGCGCCATCTAGGGCTGCTGCCACCGCGGGATCGACCAAGGCCGCTAACTCGGCCTCATGCTCATAGTCCGGCATAAGACGGGTCAGCAGACCGTCTCGGTGGGTAGCCGGGTGAAGATAAATCTCGCTCAAGCCCGGCGGCAGCAACGGGGCCAAGCGTACGAACCGCGCGGCCGTCATATGGCCGCTCCAGGCGATGCCGAACGCGTAATTGTTGGTTCGTACTCCGAAGCGGCGCGCTTGGGCCCGGAGAATACGGGTTCCGGCATAAAGGGCACGGTCGCCGATGCTTTGCGCCGTGCCGCACGCCAGCATGATGCTCGGCGGCTCCGCGGGAATGCGGATCGCGGGCAGGCCATGCTCCGCTCCGGCTGCGAGCATCAGGCGGCCGACCGTTGGGTGCAGGTGCATATGCTTATGGGCGTTCGCATGGTTGAGGCGAAGTCCCGTGGCTACGAACGCCGCGAACTGCGCGCGGATTTCCACGGCAAGGCGCTGGCGGACGCCTGGACGGAAGAAATAGTCGATGCCGAGACGCAGCTGGTCGGAGGGGAACTGGCCGGCTGTGTCGACTAGGCCCGGTGCAGGCCCAATAGCTGGGCCCTCGATCACCACCAAGTGCAGACCCACGCGAAGCTGCGGCAGCCTGCGCGCACGGCGGACGGCGTCGGCGGCGGCGGGGCCGGCAACCGTGAGACTAGCCGTCGTAAGCAGCCCATCGCGGCACGCCCGCTCGACCGCTTCGTTCACGCCTACCGATAGGCCAAAGTCATCGGCCGCGATGATGACCTGTTTTACGGCCATGGCCGGCGGGCCGTTCGTCAGCCCTCACCCCAACCTTCTCCCGGAGGAAGAGGGAGAAACAGCTCAGAAGCCTTCCTCCCCCGAGAGAGGGTTGGGTGAGGGCTGTGAAAGTGCGAAAGGCTGATACGACAGAACCTTAAGCTGCCTTATGACGCTCGCGCAGGAACTGGAAGAATTCTACGCCCTCGCGCAGCCGCCGCTTCATCATTTGCGGGCTGCGCACCATCTCGCCGACGATCGACGCTATCTTGGGCGCGCGGAAATAGAAGCGGCGATAGAACTCCTCAACGCTGGTGAAGATCTCGGTATGGGACAGATGCGGGTAGTGCAGGGGTGCGATCTGCACGCCGCGCTCGTCGATCAACTCGGCGTGCTCGGCATCCAGCCAGCCGTTCTCGACTGCCTGATCATACAGGAACGTGCCGGGATACGGCGCTGCGAGGCTGACCTGCAAGGTATGCGGGTTGATCTCGGTGGCGAACCGGATCGTCTCCTGGATTGTCTCCTTCGTCTCGCCCGGCAGGCCGAGGATAAAGGTGCCGTGGATCTTCACGCCGAGCTCGTGGCAGTCTTTGGTGAACTGCCGGGCGACCTCGATCCGCATGCCCTTCTTGATGTTGTGCAGGATCTGCTGATTGCCGCTCTCATAGCCGACCAGCAACAGCCGCAGGCCATTATCCTTCAATATCTTGAGGGTCGCGCGCGGCACGTTGGCTTTGGCGTTGCAGGACCATGTGACGCCGAGCTTGCCGAGTTCCCGGGCGATCGCCTCGGCACGGGGCAGGTTGTCGGTGAAGGTGTCGTCGTCGAAGAAGATTTCCCGGACTTGCGGGAAGTCGCGCTGGATCGACCGCACCTCTTCGGCGACATGGCCTGGGCTGCGGACGCGATAGGTATGACCGCCGACGGTCTGAGGCCACAGGCAGAACGTGCACCGGCTCTTGCAGCCCCGGCCCGTGTAGATCGACACGTAGGGGTGCATCAGGTAGCCGATAAAGTAGTCCTCGATCCGCAGGTCCCGCTTATACACGTCGGACACGAACGGCAGTTGATCCATGTCCTGCAGGATTGCGCGGTCCTTGTTGTGGACCAGGCGGCCATTGCCGTCGCGATAGGAGATGCCGTCGATGTCGGCAAAATCCCGGCCCTCGGCGACCTCAAGGCAGGTGAAGTCAAACTCATTGCGGGCCACGAAGTCGATCGGCACGCCCTGCTGCAGGCTCTCGGCCGGCTGCACCGCGACCTTGGCGCCGACGAAGCCGATCTTGAGCGCTGGGTTAGCATCCTTCATCGCCTGCGCCACCTGCACGTCCGACGCGAAGGATGGCGTGCTGGTGTGGATCACGCACAGCTCATGCTGCTTGGCCGCCGCGAGCACCGGCTCCAGGCCGATGTTGGCGGGCGGCGCGTCGATCAGCTTGCTGCCGGGCACCAGCGCGGCGGGCTGCGCCAGCCATGTCGGGTACCAGAACGACTTGATCTCCCGCTTCGCCTGATAGCGCGAGCCGGCACCGCCATCGAACCCTCCGAACGACGGGGGCTGCAGGAACAGGGTCTTCATCATGCCAATGTCTTTATCATGCCAGTCTATCCCTTACCGCTTCCAACTCGCGCCGGACATATACTTCGCCGGACCCGAGCCGCGGCCGCGTTGCGCGAAGCACCTGCCCACGCCAGGCGACCCGATCCGACCGGTAGCTCGCCAGCATGACGACGACCGACATAAGGTCGCGGAACGGCAGGCACCAGATGCCGGCTCCGCGCGCAAGGCCCAGCGCCCGGTCGATCCCATGCCCCGCGGCACCCCGCGCAACCCAGGCCAGCGCAAAACCGCACCAGGCCCATGCCGCGCCGCCCGAAAGCCCCACCATCAGCGCAGCCCAGAATAGCGGATATTGCACGCATGACATCGCAAAACCGACGGCCTCAAGGCTTTGGATAGTACGTGCCCAGCGTAGCTCATGCGCGAACAGCTCCGGCATGCGCGACTCCGCCACAGTGGTGGCGGGCACTGTCGCGGCGAGCGCGATCGATAGGCCCTTGCCCTTCACCAATCGGCCGAGCACGGCGTCATCCGCCAGGTGGTTTGCCAACGCATGCAGGCCGCCGACGCGGTCCAGCGTTTCCCGCGTCAGTGCCATGGTGGCGCCGAGGCAGTCCTGCCGGCCCAGCGCCCGGGCCAGCAAGGCGCCCGGAAGAAACGTGTGGTTGATCTGCTGCGCGCCGAGCCCGCCGGTCAGCGCTGTCCCAACCGGCAGCCCGGCATACAGCGTCGTCACCAACCCAACGCCTGGCGCATGCAAGCTGGCAACCAAGTGGTCGAGGTAATCGGATGCGGCGTGCATATCACTATCCGCGATCACCAGAACGTCGTGGCGGGCATACGGCGCCATGTTGATCAGGTTCGCGACTTTGCGGTTCAGGCCATGCGGCGTAGCATCCACCACTACCGTCATATCCAGCGCAGGAAAGCGGGCGCGCAGCCGGGCCAGCACGTCGAGCGCCGGGTCGAACGGATCCTGCAGACCAAAGACAATTTGGAATTCGGGATAGTCCTGCGCGCAGAAACTGGCGAGTGCCTCCTCCAGCAACGGCTCGTCGCCATGCAGCGGCTTCAAGATGGTGACCGGCGGACGGACCTTCGGGAGCGCCGTCCGCCGATTGGCGAACTTGTTGACGGCAAGCCAGCCGGCACTCGATTGCAGGACGCCGGCAGCCGTCAGCGCCGCCGCTCCCAAGGTAAAAACTTCGATCACGCTTTGTATCCCGTCAGACCAGCGCGCCGCCAGAAAGATCGGCGATTTTACGTTGCAGGCTTTGGATCAAAGGCGTGGCATCGCCGGAGCCGAGCAGCGACCGGAAGTCGGAGCGCTGCACTGCGACCCGGCTGATGGAGCTGTTCAGCAACACGTCCACTGCGCGCCATCCGGCAGGCGTCCGGCGCATCACGTAGTCGATCCGTGTCGGCGCGCCGCTGGCGGGCACGATCTGGCTCGCCACGACCTGATCGGCGCCGACATTGCGGCTTTCAGGCAACAGCTCCAGCTTTTCGCCGCCGAAGCTGTCGAAGTTGGCCACGTAGCTGGCAATGGTGAAGCGGCGGAACACGTCCAGCAACTGCGACTGCTGCGCGGGAGGCAAGGCTGACCAGCGCGGCCCGACCGAGGCCTGCAAGATGCCCGGTATATCGAACGCTCCCTCGACCAGCGGGGCGAGCGTCGTGAAACGCTGGGTGAACGGCGTGGCCTTCCCCGCACGCATGCCGGCAATCAGCCCACGGTTCAGCGCAACGATGGGGGCTGCGGCCTCCGGATCGGCCGCGGTCGCGACGTGTCCAATCCAGGGCAGCAGCAGCCCAGCAAGCGCCAGGCGCCGGGCGATGTTCATCGTACGGGCACCAGCACCGTTTGCTGCGGCGCCTCTTTCCCCAGCGCGCCCATGGCGGTGGCGACGATATCCTTGGCGCCAAGCCCGGCCTCGATGATCTGCGCGGCCGGTGCATTGTGGTCGATGAACCGGTCCGGCAAGGTCATGGACCGGACCCGCACGCCGCCGTCCAGCAGGCCGCGCATGGCAAGGTGCTGCAAGATCGCCGCCCCGAAACCGCCGATCGAACCCTCCTCGACGATAATCAGCACGGCGTGGTGGCGGGCCAGCTGCTCGACCATGGCGACGTCGAACGGCTTGGCGAACCGGGCATCAGCCACGGTGGTGGATAGCCCGCGCGCGGCCAGCTCGTCCGCGGCCCGGAGGCTGTCGGCCAGACGGGTGCCGAGGCTGAGGATGGCGACGGCCGAACCCTCGCGCAGGAGGCGGCCTTTGCCGATCGCCAGGGGCGTGCCGCGTTCGGGCAGCGCGAGCCCGGCGCCCTCGCCGCGGGGATAGCGCACGGCACTTGGGCGATCGTCGATTCCGGCGGAGGTCGCGACCATGTGCATCAGTTCGAGCTCGTCCGACGGCGCCATCAGCACGAAGCCGGGCAGGCAGCCGAGGTAGGCCAGGTCGAAGCTGCCGGCGTGGGTGGCGCCGTCCGCGCCGACCAATCCGGCGCGATCGATGCCGAAACGGACCGGCAGGCCCTGGATGGCGACGTCGTGCACGACCTGGTCGTAGGCGCGCTGAAGGAACGTGCTGTAGATGGCGCAGAAAGGCCGCAGTCCTTCGGTGGCCATGCCGGCGGCGAAGGTCACGGCGTGCTGTTCCGCAATGCCCACGTCGAAGCATCGGTCGGGGAAGCGCTTGGCGAAGCGGTCGAGGCCGGTGCCGGTCGGCATGGCGGCGGTGACAGCGACGATGCGGTCGTCGGCTTCGGCCTCGGCGATCAACGCGTCGGCGAACACCCGGGTGTATTGCGGCGGGCCCGGCGGCGCCTTGGCCTGCTCCCCGGTGATAACGTTGAACTTGCTGACGCCGTGATACTTGTCCGGGCTGGCCTCGGCGGGGGCGTAGCCATGGCCCTTTTTGGTGATGACGTGCAGCAGAATCGGCCCGCTTTCCTCAGCCTCGCGCACGTTGCGCAGCACCGGCAGCAGGTGATCCAGGTTGTGCCCGTCGATCGGCCCGACATAGTAGAAGCCCAGCTCCTCGAACAAAGTGCCGCCGGTCAGGATGCCACGGGCGTATTCCTCGGCCCGTCGGGCGGTGCGCTGTATGCCCGCGGGGAAGCGCGTCGCCATGCGGGACGCGAGATCGCGCAGATTCAGGAACGACCGGCTGCTCATCAGCCGCGACAGATAGGCGCTCATGGCGCCGACGGGCGGCGCGATCGACATGTCGTTGTCGTTCAGGATGACCAGCAGGCGGGACCTGCGCGCGCCGGCGTTGTTCATCGCCTCATAGGCCATGCCCGCGCTCATCGCGCCGTCCCCGATCACCGCGACCACGTGGCGGTCGTCCTGTCCCTTCAGGTCGTGCGCCACCGCCATGCCGAGCCCGGCTGAGATGCTGGTGCTGCTATGGGCGGCGCCGAATGGGTCGTATTCGCTCTCGCTTCGCCGGGTAAAGCCGGATAGGCCGCCGGGCTGGCGCAGGGTGCGGATGCGGTCGCGCCGGCCAGTTAGGATCTTGTGCGGATAGGCCTGGTGCCCAACGTCCCACAGCAGCCGGTCGCGCGGCGTGTCGAACACGGCATGCAGGGCGACGGTCAGCTCGACGACTCCGAGCGACGCACCCAAATGTCCGCCGGTCGTGCTGACGACGTCGACCGTCTCGGCCCGCAGTTCATCGGCAATTTGCCGTAGCTGCTCGGCCGAAAAGTTGCGCAGGTCGGACGGCACGCTGACGCGGTCGAGCATCGGGGTGGCGGGACGGGATGGGAGCGGGATGCTCGCGTTCATTGGCTCTCTCAGCTCCCCCCGCGTGGCGCACCAGGCGGCTAGTTGGTTCTTGGGTCAAAAGCGTTAAAAACCTGGATAGTTCAGGTATAATCGTTCATGCAATCTTAAACTAGCGATAGAATATGGCAGTCGAGCGGTTCCAAATTTGCGCTTCCATCGGTCGAAACGGGCAACAGCCACGTCCCATTCCGATAGGCAACGCACGCCGACGCTCGATGTCTTGTCCGTGTAACATGGGTTGACACTACCTAACCCGACACCGGCTTGCCAGACCGGCCCGCTCAACTCCCTAGCCTGTTGCATTCGGGCCACAGTTCTGAGCCATAACCGACACAACGGCCTTTTGCGTCGCCCGTCGATACCACGTGAATGCGATATGGTCGCCAAGCCGCACACGGCGGTCGGAGAGAATGTGGATGATGCGTGTCGTCTTGGCCCAACCCCGAGGTTTTTGCGCCGGAGTGGAGCGGGCCATCGAGATCGTGGAGCGCGCACTGGCAAAGTTCGGGCCGCCCATCTACGTCCGGCACGAGATCGTGCATAACCGTCACGTCGTCGACGACCTGCGCACGCGCGGCGCCGTGTTCGTCGACGAACTCGATGAAATCCCGCCCGGCTCGATGACCGTGTTCAGCGCGCATGGAGTCGCCAAGCGGGTCGAGGAGTTGGCGGCCGAGCGCCAGTTGCCGGTATTCGACGCGACCTGCCCCCTTGTTGCGAAGGTGCACGCCGAAGGTCGGCGCTATGCGGCGCAGGGCCGCGAGATCGTGCTGGTCGGCCACGCCGGCCACGCCGAAGTCGAGGGTACGATCGGGCAAATTCCCGGCAAGGTGCATCTGGTGCAGACGGTGGAGGATGTGGCGACGCTCAAGGTCGGTTCGGCCGAGCGGCTGGCCTACATCACGCAGACGACGCTTTCGGTCGATGACACGCGTGGCATCATCGCCGCATTGCAGGGCCGGTTCCCATCCATCGTGGGTCCGGATGTGCGCGACATCTGCTATGCTACGCAGAATCGGCAGCAAGCCGTGCACGATTTGGCGAAGCAGGTGGACCTGATCCTGGTCGTGGGATCGAAGAACAGCTCCAACTCCAACCGCCTGCGGGAGATCGGTCAGGAGCTAGGCAAGCCGAGCTATCTCATCGATGACGCATCGGCATTGGAGCGCCATTGGTTTGCGGGCGTAAAAACCGTCGGTCTGACGGCGGGCGCCAGTGCGCCGGAGATGCTGGTGCAGGGCGTGCTGGACGGGTTGCGGCGGTTCCGCCAGGTGGACGTATCCACCCTGGCGGGCGTCGCGGAAGACGTGAAGTTCAAGTTTCCGGCCGAACTGAGTTAGGCCGAGGGAGTCAATAGATGTCTGTTCCTATGCGGCAGGTGGCGCGAGTCGGCGCTTATGTGGTCAAGCAACACGTGCTGGGCCGCAAACGCTATCCACTCGTGCTCATGCTTGAGCCTTTGTTCCGCTGCAACCTCGCCTGCTCCGGTTGCGGCAAGATCGACTATCCGTCCGAAATCCTGAACCAGCGCCTGTCGGTGGCAGACGCGCTGGCGGCGGCGGACGAGTGCGGTGCGCCTGTCGTGTCCATCGCAGGCGGTGAGCCGCTGCTGCACAAGGAAATGCCGGAGATCGTCGAGGGCCTGCTGGCGCGGAAGAAGTTCATCTATCTCTGCACCAACGCGCTGCTGCTCGAGAAGAAGATGGACCAGTATAAGCCGCATCCCGACTTCTCGTGGGACGTGCATCTGGACGGCGACCGGGAGGTGCACGACCGGTCCGTCAGCCAGGCGGGGACCTATGACCGGGCAGTGGCGGCCATCAAGGAAGCGAAGCGCCGCGGCTTCCGCGTCAGCATCAACTGCACGCTGTTCGACGGCGCGGAGCCGGAGCGCGTCGGCAAGTTCTTCGACGACGTAATGGCGATGGGCGTGGACGGGATCATGACGTCGCCGGGCTATGCCTATGAGCGCGCGCCGGACCAGGCGCATTTCCTATCGCGCCAGAAGACGAAGCAGCTGTTCCGCGACATCCTGACCTATGGCAAGGGCAAGAACTGGAAATTCACCCAGTCGCCGCTGTTCATGAGCTTCTTGGCGGGCAACGAGAACTATACCTGCTCGCCCTGGGGCAAGCCGACCCGCAACGTGTTCGGATGGCAGCGTCCCTGCTATCTGCTGGGCGAGGGCTATGCCAAGACGTTTGCCGAGCTGATGGACAGCACGGATTGGGATAAGTACGGCACTGGGAATTATGAGAAGTGCGCGGACTGCATGGTGCACTCGGGCTATGAAAGCACGGCGGTGATGGACGCGGTGAAGTCGCCGATCAAGACGATGGTGACGGCGCTGCGCGGTCCGAAGCTGACTGGGCCGATGGCGCCTGAGATCGACCTCGCGAAGCAGCGCCCGGCCGAGTACATGTTCAGCCGGCACGTGCAGGAAAAGATGGCCGAGCTGAAGCACAAGCCGCGGGGCAAGCCCCAGGTTGCGGATGCGGCGGATTAGCTGAGCGCCGCCAAAGTCTAGCCGCCGCGCGCCACCCGCGCGGCGGCGACCACGCACAGGATCTCGAACAGCATCGATGCCCCGTGGAACGCGGTCAGCCCCCCAACATCGAACGGGGGCGAGACTTCGACCAGGTCCGCGGCCACAACGTCCAGTCCCATCAGGCCGCGGACGATGCGCTGCGCCTCGATCATCGTCAGGCCGCCGGCCTCGGGAGTTCCGGTGCCGGGCGCCCAGACCGGGTCGAGGCTGTCGATGTCGAACGATAGGTAGCAAGGCCCGGCGCCGACAACCCGGCGCGCCTCCTCAACCGCCCAGCGCCAGCCGCGATCATGCAGCTCATCCATCGGCATGACCCGCATGCCGCTGCTCTCGCTGAATTCCCAAAGGCTGCCGGGTACGGTGCTGGTGCCGCGCAGGCCGATCTGGATGACGCGGGCCGGGTCGAGCAGCCCGTCCTCCACCGCTCGGCGGAACGGCGTGCCGTGGTGGATGCGCGATCCCATGTAGTCGTCGCCGGTGTCGCCATGCGCGTCGATGTGCACCATGCCAACCGGCCGGTTTGCCGCGACGGCACGAAGGATAGGCCAGGCGATCGAGTGGTCGCCGCCGACGCTGACCGGGGTAACCCCCGCGGTCACGACCCTGCGGTAGAATGCCTCGATCTCGTCCAGCGCAGCGGCAAGGCTGTAGGGGTCCTCGATCCAGCAATCGCCGAGGTCGCGGACGCGAAGGTCGCTGAACGGCTGCGCGCCGGTCGCGGTGTTGATCGGGCGCAGCAGGCTCGACTGGTTGCGGACCTCGCGCGGGCCGTGCCGGGCGCCGGTGCGGTTGGTGACGCCGCCGTCGAACGGGACGCCGATCAGGCCGATGTCGACTGCCGTGAGGTCCTGGGTGTGCGGGGTTCGGAAGAATGTCGGAATGCCCGCATAGCGCGGTTGCTTCTGGGCATCGGACATCGCGGGATAGTTGTGGGCAGGTTTCAATGCATCCATGGAACGCGGCTATAGCCGACCAAGCGCCCGTATGCGAGTGACGAGCATGTTGCGGGCACGGGCCGCGTCGCCGGCGAGCCGGATCAGCGCCGGAATTTGCCCGGGGTGAGCCAGCACCGCCGACCCCACGCGCCAAACGCCGATCTGCCCGGCCGCGTCGAGCGCTACCAGCGCTGCCTGGGGCAGGTCGCGCGACGCGGAGTCGCAAACCGCGCGCAGTGCCGCGAACGGCAAGCCGTGCTGCCGGGCCGCATGCGCCACCGCGGCGCTCTCCAAATCGACCGCGACGGCCCCGGTCCGCGCATGCAGCGCCGCCTTCGCTGCGGAGGTCGCGAGGATTTGGCCGCCGCCATACAGCGCTCCTGAGGTCGGGCCGCCGAGGCATTCCATCAACGTAGGATCGGCGTCCCACCGGCCAGTTTCGAACAGCACGACGGGCGGGACCAAAATGGCGCCAGGCTCCAGCGCTGGGTCGAGCCCACCAGCTAGGCCAAAGCTCACCAGGCCCGAGACGCCGCGCGTGATCAGCCGAGTCGCCGCAGCATGGGCGCCTTCGGCTTGGCCGCCGCCCACCTCGATTGGAACGCCGAGGTGACGAGCTAACCGTGCCTCGGCCTCCAGGCCGACGACGATCCCGATTGGGTTAGAAACCGCCCGCTCAGAAACCGCCCGCTTAGAAACCGAACGTCACCCGGCGGCTGTTGCCGCGCTGCAGGTTGCGGAACCGCGCCAGCGCCAGCAGCGGGAAGAACAGGCGGTAGCCGTGATAGCGCAGGTAGAACACCCGGGGGAAACCCACGGCGGTATAGGACAGCTCATCCCATTCGCCGTCGCTCCGCTGCGTCCGCGCAAGATACTTGGCGGCGCGGGCGACTGCGGGTCCGGTCTCACCGGCGGCCATCAGGCCGAGCATGGCCCAGGCGGTCTGCGACGGCGTGCTGGTGCGATATTTGCCGGGCGGGCTGGCGGCGTAGCTTTCTTCGTCCTCGCCCCAGCCGCCGTCGTCGCGCTGCCGGGCCAACAGCCAGTCTCGCGCGCGCTGGATGCATCCATCGTCGTGCGGCAACCCGGCGGCATTCAGCGCGCACAGCACGGACCAGGTGCCATAGATGTAGTTGGTGCCCCAACGGCCGAACCAGCTGCCATCCGGCTCCTGGTCGGCGCGCAAATAGGCGATGGCGCGGGCCATGGCGGGCTCGTCGGCCGCGTGGCCGAGCTGCGCCAGGAACGACACGCAGCGCGCAGTCACGTCGGCGGTCGGCGGGTCCAGCAGCGCGCCATGGTCGGCGAACGGGATGTGGTTCAGGAAATCGTGGTTATTGTCGGCGTCGAAGGCGCCCCAGCCGCCGTTGCGGCTTTGCATGCCCAGAATCCAGTCGCGGGCGCGGGCGACGCTGTCGGCGTGGGCCGGGTCGCCGTTGCGATGCAGCAGCATGCCGACGACGGCGGTGTCGTCCACGTCGGGGTAGTGCGCGTTCTCGTATTGGAACGCCCAGCCGCCCGGCGGCGCGTCGGGCCGGGACAGCGCCCAGTCGCCGCGCAGCTCCGTCACCTGCCGCTCAACCAGCCAAGCGCAGGCGGCGTCGATGCCGGGCGTCGCGGCGCCATCGGCCTCCGCGACCGCGTGGCCGGCGAGACTCGTGTCCCAGATCGGCGACAGGCAGGGCTGGCAATAGACTTCGGTGTCCGTGACGATCAGCAGCTTCTGCACCGCGCGCCACGCAATCGCGGCTTCGGGATGGCCGGAGTCATGGCCCAGCGCATCGAACATCATGACAGTGTTGGCCATGGCCGGATAGATCGCGCCCAGGCCGTCCTCGCCGTTCAGCCGCTCCGAGACGAAAGCCACAGCCTCCTCGATGGCGCGAGTGCGGATCGCGTTCGGGAAGGCGGGCTCGACGACGCGGACGACATTGTCGACCGCCTTGAACACGTGGCCCCAAGCGGAGCGGTAGGGCCCGCGAATCCAATCGCGCACTTCGTCGGGCGGGGTGCGGAACAGCTCGGGGATGGTCACGCCGCGCGGGTTGCGGGCGCGCGGATGCAGCGCCATCAGCACCAGCAGCGGCACGAGGACGGTGCGGGACCAGTAGGAGATCTTCGACAGGTGGAAGAAGAACCACTGCGGCAGATGCATGATCTCGACCGGCATAACCGGGACGGCGCGCCAGGGCACCTGCTCGAACAGCGCGAGCTGGATGCGGGTGAACACGTTGGTGCGCTCCGCCCCGCCAGCGGCGAGGATTGCGGCGCGGGCACGGGCCATGTGCGGCGCGCTGGGCAGGTCCCCGATCGCCTTCAGCGCATAGTATGCCTTTACGCTCGCGGAGAGATCGAAGGCGCCGTCATGGAACAGCGGCCAGCCGCCATGTGCACCCTGGATGCGACGTAGGTAGACGCCGATCTTCGCCTGCAGCGGCGCATCGATGCGGTCGAGGTAGTGCTCGAGCAGCACATATTCGGCTGGGATCGTCGCATCGGCCTCGAGTTCGAAAACCCAATGTCCATCAGGATTTTGCCGAGCGCCGAGCGTCGTGGCAGCGCGGGTGATGGCGTGTTCGAGGGCGTCGCCATCGAGCTGGAAATCGGCAGGGCGGGTCAGGGTGTCACTCGGCATTGGGGGGTGTAATCTACTTCTGTCACACGGTCATGAGGGCGGATGCTGCAGTGCAACCTGACCTGATGGCACCTTCGATCGTCGCCGGCAAGCCGGTGGATGTCCAATCGCCGGCCAGCGCCAGGTTGGGCCAGCGTGTCCGGGCGGGCGGGCGCTTGCGATCCTGGTCCGGCGTCGCGGCGAAGGTGGCGCGCTTTTCCTTCACCACGCGCCAGGCCGGCATCGCTTCCGGCAGGCGCAGCACGGCACGGACGTCATGCCAGACCTCGGCGGCCAGTTCGGCCGCGGGCGCGTCCACCCGTCGGTTGCCGGCGCTGATGGTGGTGCTTACGACGCCGGGCTTTACGAACACCCACTCGGCAGTGCCGCCGATCAGCCCGGTGAACCCGGCCTCGCCAGGATCAGCGTCGCAGCGGAAATGCACGTTCAGGATGGCCTCGAAGCGGTCCGGCACCCGCAAATCCGGCACCAGCGTGGCAGCGACCGGCGCGGGGGTGGCGACGATGACCGCCTCGTCGTTGGCTACCGGACGGTCGCCCACTGCAGTGACCCGGCCGGCGGCGAAGCCTAGGCTGCCAATGCGATGGCCCAGCAGCACGTCCGCACCATGCGAGATGAGCCACGCAACGGCAGGGTCGATGAAGCTCTCGGACAGGCCGTCGCGGGGGTAGGCCGGTATGCAGGCGCTGCCGCCCAACGCCAGGCTTTCGTCCATCACGGCGCCCAGCAGCGTGGCGCTGGCGGTGTCAGGCGGGGTGTTCAGGGCGGCGACGGCCAGCGGTTCCAGCAGCCGGCGATACAGCTCACCACGGTGCAGAATACTGGCGACTGTGGCATCCGGGCCACGCCGCCGGAGCATCAATACCGGCAGGAACTCGCGCAATCCCGCGCCGGGCACGCGGCGGCGGCGGCTGAACAGCCACCACGGCAGGCGGCCCTGATTCGGGCGGACGGTCCAGCGCTCGCCGTTGGCGAGGTCCATGAATGGGAACACCGGCGCGCCGGGGCCGGCCATGGTGTCGCGGGCGCCGACGCGGTCGAGGAAGGCGTAGGCGTCGCGGTTGCCCGACAGCAGTAAATGATTGCCGTTGTCCAGGCGGCAGCCCAGCTCGCGGTCGAAGTAGGACCGGCAGCGGCCGCCGGCTGCGGGCCCGGCTTCGTGCACAGTGACGCGCACGCCTTGGGCAACCAGTTCCATCGCGGCAGACAGTCCGGCGAGGCCGGCGCCGATGACATGGACGTGCGCTGGAACAGGGATCATACCGCGTATTTGAGGGCGATCAGCGCTTTCTGCCACCTCGGCACGCGCACGGGCTGGTCGAGTTTGGCCCAGCCGCGGCGTTCCAGCCGGCGCAGCAGGGCGTCGTAGGATGCGCCCATCAGCCGGGCCGGGCGCATGGCGCTGGGCTTGCAGCGGCGCATCGCAGCGTGGGCTGCGGTGAAGTGATGATGCGCGTCGACGGCCAAGCGGGCACAGACGGCGGGCAATCCCGGATGATCGAGCGCCGTGGCCGGGTCGGCGGGCACGCCGGCGTCTCGCAGCCATTCGCGCGGAAGGTACAGGCGCCCGCGTCCGGCGTCCTCCGCCACATCGCGTAGGATGTTGGTCAGCTGCAAGGCGCGGCCCAGGTGCCAGGCAACCGCGTCCGCGTCGGGTGAGCCGTCGCCGAAGGCGCGGACCGACAGGCGGCCAACCGCGGCGGCAACACGATCGCAATACAGGTCGAGCTCGGCCAAGGCAGGGGCGACGATGACGGTCTCCGCATCCATTTGCATGCCGTCGATCACCGCGATGAAGTCGTCCTGGCGCAGGGCGTAACGCTGGATTGCCGGCAGCAGCACTCGGGTGACGGCGTTGTCGGCGCGGCCGGCATAAAGCCCGGCGATGCGGGTGCGCCAGGCGGCTAGGCCGGCGATCTTGTCGGGCAGCGGCCCCGGCTCGTCCGCCACGTCGTCGACGATGCGGCAGAAGGCATAGATCGCATACATCGCCGCGCGCCGGTCCGCCGCCAGCACCTTCATGCCGCGATAGAACGAGGTGCCGGCGCGCAGCACCAAGGCTTCGACCTCCTGCAGGTCTGCTGCAGCGGCGCCGAGCGGGGTCATGCCGCCCATCGCAATGCGGTCAGCAGGCTGAGGGCGACGTCGGCCTTCCGCAGCTTGACCCGGGTGGCGACCGGGTCGCCGTGGCGGAGGCGCCGGGCCAGGCGGCGGGACAAACCCAGGATGACCGCGACCTCGAGCCGCAGGCGGCGGTCCCGGGTGCGGCGGGGCAGGTCCGCAGCCTGAACGTTGAGCTGGTCCACGTGGTCGAGCAACCGGCCGAACACGATGCGAAGGCCGGGTGTTTCGGCGGGGCCGGCGAGGTCCGCGGCGTTCGCCCCGGCGGCGGCCAGCAGGTCGTCAGGCAAGTAGCAGCGGTCGAGTGCGGCCAAATCCTTGGCACCATCCTGCACGTGGTTCAGCACCTGCAGCGCAGCGCAGAGCGGGTCGGACAGCGCGTAGATCGCCGTGTCCTCGCCATGCAGGTCCAGCACGTGGCGGCCGACCGGCATGGCGGACAGGCGGCAATAATCGTGCAGCTCATTCCAACTGGCATAGCGGCGCTTGGTCGCGTCCTGGCGGAATGCGGCCAGCAGGTCCTGCGCATGGCGCGGTGTCACGCCGGTCTGCGCCAAGCTGGCACGGAGCGCCACGCCGCTGGGGGAGCCACCGTCGGCGTGGCCAAGCAGCACGGCCTCCATGCGGTCGAGCCGGGCGACCTTGTCGGCAGCGTCCAGCGCGGGGCTGTCGGCGATGTCGTCGGCGTTGCGGGCGAAAGCATAGAAGGCATGGACGTGCGGGCGCAGCGCCGGGCGGATCAGGGCGGAGCCGACCGGGAAGTTCTCGTCGCCACGGTCCTTGCCGGACCAGGTTTCGACCGAGTCGAGCGTCTCGGTCATGCGCCGATCCCCTGGTAGGCACGGCGTTTCCAGACGACGCCGCGGCCGCGATGGTGGTCGATGGCGGAGCCGATCGTGGCGGCCAGATAGAAGCAGGCGATGCCGGGCAGGGCGAGCGCCCAAAGCGGCGACTGCCGGAACCGCCGCAGCGTGGGCAGGAACGACGCTGCCGATCCAACCCAAGCCAGCAAGCCCAGCACCCGGGCCACGCGATGCCCGAACAAACCGAGTAACGGCGGCGCCAGCCATACCAGTGCTAGGCCCAACACGGTGCCGAGCAGGATCATGGGCGAGAAGCGCAACTGGACGTAGGCGGTCCGCGCCACCATGCGCCAAATGTCGGCGGCGGCGGGGTAGGGCCGCACGCTGCGCGCCAGGCGGCTATGGCCGAGCCAGATGCGCCCGCCCTGTTTCACCGCGGAAGCCAGCGCCACGTCGTCGATGAGGGCGCCGCGCACGGCCTCGATCCCGCCGATGCGGTCCAGGGCGCGGCGGCGCAGCAGGACGGTGCCGCCGGCCGCAGCCGCAGTGGCGCGCAGAGGGTCGTTGACCCAAGCAAATGGGTAGAGCAGCTGGAAGAAGAACACGAAGGCCGGCACCAGTGCGCGCTCCGCCAACGTGAGGCAGCGCAGCTCGACCATCTCGGACACCAGGTCGAGGCCGTCCTGCTCGGCCTTGGCCACTAGGGTCGAGACGTGGGCGGGTTCGTGCACGATGTCGGCGTCGGTCAGCAGCACGAACGCGGCCGGCGTCTGGGCGACGCCCTGCGACACCGCCCAGAGCTTACCGCTCCAGCCTGGCGGGCGCGGCTTGCCGTCGAGCACGATTAGGCGCGGATCCTGCAGCGCGCGTGCGATTTCACCGGTTCCGTCGGTGCTGCCGTCGTCGACCACGAAGATGCGCAGTCGCCCGGCATAGTCCTGCGCCAGCAACGAGCGCAGTGCGGCGCCTATGCCTTCGGCCTCATCGCGGGCGGGGATGACGATATCGACATCCAGGGGCGTCGTCGGGCGCCCCGGCGCGAGCGACGGGCCCGCCTGCCAGAACCGGCCGTGCAGTCCCAGCAGGTAGGCCCAGGCCAACAGCGCCAAGACGGCTAGCGTCGTCATGCCGGCAGCCAGCCCGCGGCGCGGAACCACGCGACGGCGTCCGCCACCGCCTGCCGCGCCGGCCGAGGAGCATAGCCGAGCTCAGCGATCGCCTTGGCCGGGCTGAAGTACATGCGCTTCTTGGCCATCGCCAGCATCTCCCGCGTCACCAGCGGCTCGACGCCGAATACCCGGGCCGCGCCCTCCATGCCCAGCGCCACGGGCCAAAGCAAGCCATGCGGCAGGCGGGCGCGGCGTGGGGTGGGCCGGCCCATCACGTCGTCCACCATCGCGAGCAGGTCCGGCATGCCGAGGTCATATCCGCCCAGTATATAGGACTGCCCGATTCGCCCGCGCTCCAGCGCCAGCGCGTGGCCCTCGGCGACGTCGTCGACGTGGACGATGTTGAGCCCGGTGTCGACATAGGCCGGCATGCGCCCGGCGGCAGCGTCCAAGACCATCTTGCCGGTCGGCGTCGGCTTGATGTCGCGCGGGCCGACCGGTGTGGAGGGGTTCACGATCACCGCCGGGACCGCATGGTCGCGCACCAGGTCCCGCACCGCCTGCTCGGCCAGGTACTTCGACCGCTTATAGACGCCGACGATACCGTCGGGATGCACCGGGGTGTCCTCGGTTCCCGGCGTGCCGTCGCCCACCAGGCCGAGTGCCGCGACGCTGCTGCAATAGACGATGCGCTCCGCCCCGGCCGCGGTCGCCGCCAGCAACAAGGCTCGGGTGCCGTCGACATTGGCGGCCAGCATCGGGCCGGGGTCCGGCACCCAGAGCCGGTAGTCGGCAGCGACGTGCACAACGTATCGGCATTCTGCGACAGCGGCGGTGAGCGACGCCGTGTCGAGCAGATCGCCCTCCGCCAGCTCCGCCGGCAGGTCCGCGATGTTGCGGCGGTCGCCGCCGGGCCGCACCAGCAAGCGCAGAGTATGGCCGCGGGCGAGCAGGGCGCGGGCGACGGCCGATCCCACAAAACCGGTGGCACCGGTGACGAGCGTAGGCTGGGTGGCGGGCAAGGGCGTTCCTCGTGGGCGGTCTATGGCTGGACGGGCCGGGCTGGTGTAGTGCCCGGCCTTTATACGCAGGCCCCGTTAGCATGAAACGCATTTCGATTCTGCTGGCCCTGGCGGGACTGGCCGTATCCGCGCTGCTGGTGGCGTGGTTCGACGCTGGGCAGGTGCTGGATGTTGCCTTGTCGGTGGGCTGGCGGGGTTTTGGAGTGCTGTCGTTGTGGCAGGCGGGGTTGTTCCTGCTGCTGGGGCTGGCTTGGGCGACGGTGCTGCCGGGGGTGCGGCCGGGCCTGCTGGTGTGGGGCCGCATGGTGCGGGACGCCGCGACCACATGCCTGCCGTTCTCGCCGGTGGGAGGATACGTGCTGGGCGCGCGGGCGATCACGGTGCGCGGCGTCGCCTGGCCGACCGCGGCGGCGGGGACCGTCGTCGACGTGACCGCCGAAATTTTTGGGCAGTTCCTGTTCAGCATCTTCGGACTGCTGTTCCTGATGCTGCTGCGGCCGGGGTCGCCGCTGCTGGCGCCGATTGGTATCACGCTCGGCTTGGCGGCGCTGGCGATCGCTGCGGGAGTGCGGTTCCGGGCGCCGATCGGGCTTGGATTGCGCAGCCTCGGCGGGCAGTTGCTGGGCGGCTGGTTCGATGTGCACAGTAGGGGGCAAGGCGGACTGGACCGGATGCGGGACGAGATGTCCCGGCTGTATGGCAATCCCCGCCGGCTGCTGCTGGCCAGCGCGGTGCATCTGCTGGGCTGGTTCGCCACCGGCGTCGGCACCTGGATCAGCCTGCGCCTGCTGAGCTTCGAGGCCGGGCTGCTGCCGATCCTCGCGCTGGAGGCGCTGCTGGACGCGCTGGTCGCCGCCGCATTCGTCGTGCCCGGCGCGGTGGGAGTGCAAGAGGCCGGCTATGTCGGCCTAGGCGCCGCCTTCGGCGTGCCGCCCGACGTGGCGTTGAGCGTGTCGCTGCTGCGGCGCGCCCGCGATCTCGCACTGGGGTTGCCGATCCTGCTGCTGTTCCAATGGATCGAGCTGCGCCGAATTCGTCAGGTCAGATGAGCGTGCCGTAGGCGTCCGCCATTGCCCCGATCGCCTCGAGCTTGGCGGCGACCAGCGACCAGTCGTCGCGCTCGGCAATCGGCGCCCGGATCGCCTCGACCTCTTCGACCAGCATGGTGCAGGGGTGCGGACCCATGAAATACGGGTGGCCCAGTTTGACTCCGGGCGCCGGGGCATAGCCAGCGAGCGCCGCGCGGACCGGGGAAGGCCGGATGCGCGTAGTGCTCGCCCGCCGGCCCGGCGTCAGCACGGCGCGCACTGCCGAGGCCGCCGTGCCAATCGAAGAACGCGCGTTCGAAACCCATGCGGCTCGCGTCCAGGAAGTCGGACGCACAAAAGGCGGGCGCTGTGCCAAAGCCGCCCGGGCGGGGGGTGCGGCTGGTCCTGCCTTTCAGGAACGTGGGGGCGAATTTAGCAGCCGGATGCGGCCGCTGCAGTCAGGCAGCTAGTCGTTGAGTGGGCCAGCGTGTCATCCAGTTTGCCGCGACCTCATAACGGGCTAGCGGCGGCGGCTACGGATTCATACCGGAAGCGTCGCTGGATCAGCATCGTCCAGCCCCTTCGCACCCCGGAGCAAGCCCTGTCCGGTCGGGCACAGGTCCAGCAGCGGGCAGCGCACGCAGGCCGGCTTGCGATAGAAGCAGCAGCGCTGGCCGTGCAGCATCAATACTTCATGGTTGTCGTAGATATGCTGCGCGTCCCAGTCTGACGGCAGCTGCGCCGCCAGCACGCGGTGCGACGGACCCACGGCCAGGCCGGACGGGATCAGCCCGGTGCGCGCCGCGACCCGGTGGTGATGGCTATCGACCGGCAGCGCCGGGCGGCGCAGCGTGCTGAAGCTGAGCACCGCCGCGCTGGTCTTCGGTCCGACGCCGGGCAGCCGCTCAAGCCAGGCGCGTGCGTCCTCCACCGGCAGGTCCGCCAAGAAGTCGAGCGACAGCGTGCCGCATTCGGCCTGGATCGCGCGCAGGATCGATTGGATGCGCGGCGCCTTCTGCTCCGGCCAGGTAACGCCGGCGATTGCCGCCTGGACCTCGGCCGTGGGCGCCGCGGCGACGGCGGCCCAATCGGGAAAGCGCTGCCGCAGCGCCTTGAAAGCCGCGCCGCTGTCCGCATTGCGGGTGCGGTGCGACAGCAGGGAGCTGACCAGTTCGCTGAGCGGGTCAAGCGCATGGAAATAGGCAATGGGGCAGCCATAGGCCCGGCAGAGCCTGCGGTGGATCTCTAGCGCTTTCTCGTGCAGACTCATCGCGCTGCAACGCTGGGTTCAGGAAACAGTTTATAGCTTTGCCGATACGATGGATGCGTTGACCCTATTCGGTCTGGTGGCCGTCACGCTGATGCTGCTGTGCTACGCGTGCGAGGCGCGCGGGCGCGGCTGGGTGCTGGGGTTCGCCGGGTCGTGCGCGCTGGGGTCGGCCTACGGATTTCTGCAGGGCGCGTGGCCGTTCGGGGTGGTGGAGGCGGTCTGGTCCGTGGTCGCCCTGCGGCGGTGGCTCAATGCAGCCCGCCCGCCTGCTCGATGAACGCCGCCACCTCGGCAACGCCCTGGCCGGCGCGGATGTTTGTGAACACGAACGGCCGCTCACCCCGCATGCGGCGGCTGTCGCGGTCCATGACCTCCAGGCTCGCGCCCACATGCGGCGCGAGGTCGATCTTGTTGATGACCAGCAGATCGCTGCGGGTAATGCCGGGGCCGCCCTTGCGCGGGATCTTGTCGCCGGCGGAGACGTCGATGACATAGATCGTGATGTCCGCCAGCTCGGGGCTGAAAGTCGCGGCCAGGTTGTCGCCGCCGCTCTCGATTAGGATCAGGTCCAGCGCCGGGAAGCGGCGGCGCATTTCGGCGATTCCGGCCAGGTTGATGCTGGCGTCCTCGCGTATAGCGGTATGCGGGCAGCCGCCGGTCTCGATGCCCAGGATGCGCTCGGGCGGCAGCGATCCGGCGCGGGTCAGGAACTCCGCGTCCTCCTTGGTATAAATGTCGTTGGTGATCGCCGCGATGTCGAACCGCGGCGAGAAGCGTTTGCACAGCGCGTCCATCAGCGCGGTCTTGCCGGTGCCGACGGGGCCGCCGACGCCGACGCGGAGCGGGCCATGGGGGGATGTCATGTGCGGAACAGCCTTGTGTATTGGGTTTCGTGGCGCATCGCCGCGATGTCGGAGCGGAAGCAGGCACTGCCCAGATCGTCCAGCGTGGCGTCGCGGGTGTCCTCGGCCACCGCCTGTATCGTCGGTTCGAGCGCCGACAGCACGCGCAGCCCGGCGGTCTGACCCAGCGGCACCAGGCGCACCGCGGCGCTGACCAGGTTGGCGGCGAATCCATGCAGGAATGCCAGCGCCGCCGGGTCGACCGCGACCCCTTGCGCCGCGGCCAGCGCGCCGACCGCCACGGGATAGGCGATCGGCTGGCCGCTTGCGCGCAGCCCGGCCAGCAAAGGCGCGCCCCAAACCTCGGCGGCGATGGCGAAGGCGTCGCCCTGGCCCAATGTCTCGGCCCGGCGCTCACGGGCAGGCTGGGCGGCGGCGGCGAGTTCGGCAATGCTTGCGAGCGTGGCCGGGTCGCGCGCGGCGTGAGCGTGGCGGAGCAGGATGGCGTCGGCGCGGCCCGACCCGTGGCGCAGGATATCGTCGAGCCAGGTTAGCAGGTCGTGCTCGGTGCGGACGTCGCCGGCCTCGACCGCCCACTCCAGCGCGTGGGAGTAGGCGTATGCGCCGGTTGGGAAGGCGGGTGACAGCCACGTCAGCAATTTGACGAGGGCTGCTGGAGATCCGAGCTGTGCGCTTGCACGGCCCTCACCCAACCCTCTCCCAGAGGGAGAGGGCTTCAGGACTGCTCCCTCTCCCTCTGGGAGAGGGTTGGGGTGAGGGCGGGCGAACAGCGCGTCAGTGCTCATGCGTATGCGCGCTGCTGTGCGAATGTGAAACGCTGTGGCTATGGCTGTGCGCCTCGGCGTGGCTATGGCTGTGCCCGCCCGAATACGCGCCGGCCTCGGGATCGAACGGCGCCTCGATCTCCGCGACGTGGCCGCCCAGCGTGCGCACCATGTCGGCGATCACGTGGTCGCGCCGGATGCGGATATGCGCGCCCAGCAGTTGGACGGGCAAGTGGCGATTGCCGAGGTGCCACGCGATGCGGACCAATGCGGCGGCGTCGTGCGCATGGATGTCCAGCAGCGGCTCAGGCTGGGCCTGGACCAGGACCACGCCGCCCTGATCCAGCAGCAGGCCGTCGCCATCGCGCAGCCGCGCCGCCTGAGCCAGGTCCACGAGGACGCTCCCTCCAGCCGCGGTCGGCAGCACGATGCGGCGGCGGTGCCGGCGGTCGAAATCGATCAGCACGCGGTCCACGGCCCGCTCCGTGTCCCAAGTGCCGGCCGGGAGAACCTGGCTCGCGCGCATCAGAACAGGAAATACCGCTGCGCCATTGGCAGCACGATGGCAGGTTCGCAGGTCAGCAGCACGCCGTCGGCCCTCACTTCGTAGGTTTCGGGATCGACCTCGATCACCGGAGTTGCGTCGTTGTGGATCATGCTGCGCTTGCCGATCTGGCCGCGGGTGTCGCGAACGGCCGAAAGGCGCCGGGTCAGATGCAGGCGGTGCCCGATGCCGTCGTCCAGCGCCGCCTGCGACACGAAGGTGATGCAGCTTGCCGCCAGTGCGCCGCCGAACTGGCCGAACATCGGGCGGTAATGCACCGGCTGCGGCGTGGGAATGCTGGCATTCGGGTCGCCCATCGGCGCGCAGGCGATGGTGCCGGCCTTCAGCACCAGGTCGGGCTTCACGCCGAAGAACATCGGCGACCACAGCACGAGGTCGGCGAGCTTGCCGGGCTCGACCGAGCCGACCTCGTGCGACAGGCCCTGCGCGATGGCCGGGTTGATGGTGTATTTGGCGATGTAGCGCTTGATGCGGGCATTGTCCGCCCGGCTGTCCCCGGGCAGCGAGCCGCGCTGCTGCTTCATCTTGTGCGCGGTCTGCCAGGTGCGGATCACCACCTCGCCCACCCGGCCCATCGCCTGGCTGTCTGACGAGATCATGCTGAGGGCGCCGAGATCGTGCAGGATGTCCTCCGCGGCGATCGTTTCCCGGCGGATGCGGCTTTCGGCAAACGCCACGTCCTCGGGGATTGCCGGGTCGAGGTGATGGCAGACCATGAGCATGTCGAGATGCTCGTCGAGCGTGTTGGCGGTGTAGGGCCGGGTCGGGTTGGTGCTGCTGGGCAATACGTTGGGCAGGCCGGCGACGCGGATGATGTCCGGCGCGTGGCCGCCGCCGGCGCCTTCGGTATGGAAGGCGTGGATGGTGCGGCCTTGGAACGCGCGTATCGTGTCCTCGACGAAGCCGCTCTCGTTCAACGTGTCGGTGTGAATCATCACCTGAACGTCGAAGCGGTCGGCAACCGACAGCGCGCAGTCGATGCTGGCGGGGGTGGTGCCCCAGTCCTCGTGCAATTTCAGGCTGCTGGCGCCGGCGCGGATCATTTCTTCCAATGCCGCCGGACGCGAGGCGTTGCCCTTGCCGGCAAAGGCGAGGTTGACCGGCAGGCCCTCAGCTGCCTGCAACATGCGGGCAAGGTGCCAGGGGCCCGGGGTGCAGGTGGTGGCGCTGGTGCCGGTAGCCGGGCCGGTGCCGCCGCCGACCATGGTAGTGATGCCCGCGGCCAATGCCTCCTCGACCTGCTGCGGGCAGATGAAGTGGATGTGGCTATCGATGCCGCCGGCGGTGAGGATCTTGCCCTCGCCGGCGATGATCTCGGTGCCGGGGCCGATGACGATGGTAACGCCCGGCTGCACGTCGGGGTTGCCCGCCTTGCCGATGGCGTGGATGCGGCCGTTGAGGATGGCGACATCGGCCTTGACGATGCCCCAGTGGTCGATGATCAGCGCGTTGGTGATGACGGTGTCGACGGCGCCCTCGGCCTGCGACGCCTGCGACTGGCCCATGCCGTCGCGGATGACCTTGCCGCCGCCGAATTTTACCTCCTCGCCATAGATGGTCAGGTCGTTTTCCACTTCAGCGAACAGGTCGGTGTCGGCCAGGCGGACGCGGTCGCCGGTGGTGGGTCCGTACATGTCGGCATAGGCGCGGCGGGGAATGCGGGTCATAGCGACCCCATCGGAATGCGGGTCATAGCGGCCCCATGACGTCGCCACGGAAACCCTGGACGACGCGGGCGCCGCGATAAGGGATGAGAGTCACCTCCCGCGTCTGCCCGGGCTCGAAACGCACGGCGGTGCCGGCGGCGATGTCGAGGCGTTGGCCGCGGGCCTGGGTGCGGTCGAATTGCAGGGCCGGGTTGGCTTCGGCGAAATGGTAGTGGCTGCCGACCTGGATCGGGCGGTCGCCGGTGTTGGCGACGGCGAGCGTCGTGCGCGGCAGGCCGGCGTTCAGCTCGATGTCGCCGTCCTCGGTCAGGATCTCGCCGGGGATCATCTTATTGGCTCGTGCACGGTGACAAGCTTGGTGCCATCCGGAAATGTGGCCTCGACCTGGATGTCTGCGATCATCTCGGCAATCCCCTCCATGACCTGGTCGCGGGTCAGCACGCCGGCGCCAGCTTCCATGAGGTCCGCGACGCTGCGGCCGTCGCGGGCGCCCTCGACCACGAAGTCGGAAATCAGCGCGATCGCCTCGGGATGATTCAGCTTGACGCCGCGCTCCAGCCGCCGCCGGGCGACGTTGGCGGCCATGGCGATCAGCAACTTGTCCTTCTCGCGGGGGGTCAGGTGCATGCGGGGTTCCTAGTTCATCGAGCACTAAAGCGCTCCTAGCATAGCCAAACGCGCGGCAGCGGGCGGCCAGCGCGCAGCACGCCCAATCCTGCCACGACCGCGGCGTGAAGGCACGCGCCATCCGGCGCGGCGATGCGTGCGACCAGCATCCCGTCCCAGGCGGAGGCGCCCGCATCGTGACCGGCCAACGCCAGCCGCAGGGCGTCGAGCTTAGTTTCGGCGTCGGGCGCCGCATGGATCAACGTCGCGATGCCGCGCGCCGCCCCACCGGCGGCCCGGCGATCCAACAAAGATTGCACGGGTCCGTCGAAGCGGATCGCGTCATGCAGCAACAGGCGCCCATCGCGACGCACTTGGACCAGGTCGCGCAGCCAGGCGTCATGGACCGTCTCGCCCATCGCAAATCGGCCAAATACAAGCTGTTCCACACCGAGAAACCAAGCGTCCTGCGCCAGGTCCACCGTGAGTCGGCGCTGGAGGGCGCAGCGGTCGAACAGGATGCTCTCCTGCGGCAGCCATTCCAGCGCCGCGCCAGGCGCCACGTGCAATGCGGTCGAACTCTGGGCCGGCGCCGTGCCGGGCAGGGCACGGTAGAAGCGTTCCGCCGCCTGTGACGCCACCGTCGCCTGGGTGCCGAGGCCCGCGGCGATCGTGGTCTCCAGGATATCGCCGCCGGCCACCCCGCCGGAGCTGTTGAGCGTGACGGCGCCGGTCCATACGTCATGCTCCGTGCGCGGGAAGCGCGCCTTGAGGCAGCCTTCCTGGCGCAGGCCGTCCAGCACGGTGCCCGCGTCGCGGCGCTTGAAGGAAAGGCGGAGCGTACCACGCGCGCGCTGATGCGCGAAAGCCAGCCCATCCATCCCGCGTCCTACCCAATCAGCGCCTTCAGCTTTGCCCTGACCTCAAAAAGCTCGCCAGGGCTGACCCGGCCCTTACGCTCAGCCCGGCGCGCACCCCAGTCCTGGCTCTTGACCTGGTCCGCCAGCACAACGCTCGGCGTGCGTCCGGCGATCGCCACCTCGAACGGATAGCCCTTGATCCGCGTGGTCGTCGGGCAACAGACCATCACGCCGGTACGGCCGTTGTAGCTGGCCGGGCTGAGCACCACCGCGGGGCGGTGTCTGGCTTGCTCATGCCCAGCCTGCGGATCGAACTGCAGCCAAACGATATCTCCGGCCTCCGGCACGTAGGCCGATGCCATCACCAGACCTCCTGGCCGACCGGCGGTCCCATTTCAATCACGCCATGCCGATTCTCATTGGTAATGTTCGCAACCAACATATCGAGGTCGTACACCTCCTCCCGGATCGGTTCTATAACGATCCGACCGGCTTCCTCGCGCACGTCCACCGGTTGGTCCAAATGAAGTCGGGCGGCCTCCATCACGGCGGCCGGAATACGGACCGAGGCGCTGTTGCCCCACTTCTTCACGATCATTCTCATAGTACCCTCGCCCTGACCACGCCCGATTATAGCGTATCGACGTTGTCGATACAATTGCCATCGTCAAACCGAAAGCCGCCGCCGTACGTCGGCCTCGTCCAGCGTCCCCGGCGCGCCGCTCAGCACGATGTCGCCGCGGTCCATCACCGCCAGCGTGTCCGCAAGCTCCCGGGCGAAATCGTAGTACTGCTCCACCAGCAGGATCGCCATCGTGCCGCGGCTGCGCAGCAGCGCGATGACCCGGCCGATGTCCCTGATAATGCTCGGCTGAATGCCCTCGGTCGGTTCGTCCAATACCAGCAGGCGCGGATGCATCACCAATGCGCGGGCGATGGCGAGCTGCTGCTGCTGGCCGCCCGACAGGTCGCCGCCGCGCCGGCGCAGCATGGTGCGCAGGATGGGGAACAGCTCGAAGATCTCGTCGTCGATCCGGCGCTTGCCGCGGGGCAGCACGGCGAACCCGGTCTCCAGGTTCTCGCGCACGGTAAGCAGCGGGAAGATGTCGCGGCCCTGCGGCACCCAGGCGATGCCGCGCTGCGCCCGGGCATAGGTCGGCAGCCGCGTGATGTCGGCGCCCTCCCAATGGATGCGGCCGGACGTCACCGGATGCGCCCCGGTGATGGCGCGGAGCAGGCTCGTTTTGCCGACGCCGTTGCGGCCCAGCAGGCAGGTGACCGCCCCGGTTCGCACGTTGATGGACACGTTGCGCAACGCGATGGCGGCGCTGTAGTGCAGGTCCACTCCCTCGACCGTCAGCTCACCGGCCCCCACTTCAACGACCAAGATACACCTCGACCACCCGAGGATCCTCGCTCACACGGTCGATCGTGCCCTCGCTGAGGACAGAACCCTCGTGCAGCACCGTCACCTTCACCCCCAGCGCCCGGACGAATGCCATGTCGTGCTCGACCACGACGACGCTGCGGGTGCGGTTGATCTCCCGCAGCAGCTCGGCGGTCTGCTCGGTCTCGGCGTCGGTCATGCCGGCGACCGGCTCGTCCACCAGCAGCAGGCGAGGGTCCTGCGCCAGCAGCATGCCGATCTCGAGCCATTGTTTCTGCCCGTGGCTGAGATCCCCGGCCCGGCGTTGCCGGTGGTCGCGAAGGCGGATGGTGTCGAGAATTTCCTCAATGCGCGCCTGTTCCCCAGGGGTCTGCCTGGCGCCCAAGGTGAACCAGGGGCGACGATCCCCCGCCAGCGCCAGCAGGAGATTGTCCCAAACCGTATGCGGCTCGAACACGGTGGGTTTCTGGAACTTGCGGCCGATGCCGAGGCTCGCAATGGCGGGCTCGTCGAGCCGGGTCAGGTCGGTGTCGGCGGCATAAACGACGCGGCCGGCGTCGGGCCGGGTCTTGCCGGTGATGACGTCCATCATCGTCGTCTTGCCCGCGCCGTTCGGCCCGATGACGGCGCGCATCTCGCCCGGCGCCAGTACGAGCGACAGGTTGTTGAGCGCGCGGAAGCCGTCGAAGCTGACGCTGACCCCGTCAAGGTAAAGCAAGCTGTCCGACACCGGGCCGATTGTCGTCATGACGTGGCCTCTTCGGGCACGGCGGCTTCTTCGGAAACGACGGCTGGCTTCGGCGCACGGGCTCGCGGCATCAGGCCCATGAGCCCGCGTGGCAGGAACAGCGTGACGGCGATGAACAGCCCACCGAGCGCGAACAGCCACAGCTCCGGCAATTGCCCGGTGAAGTATGTCTTGGCGAGGTTCACCAGCACGGCCCCAAGGATCGCGCCGTGCAGCGTGCCGCGTCCGCCGACGGCGACCCAGATCACCGCCTCGATCGAGCCGGCGGGCGCGAACTCGCCGGGGTTGATGATGCCGACCTGCGGCACATACAGCGCGCCGCCCAGCCCGGCCATGACGGCGGACAGGGTCCAAACGACCAGCTTGTAGCTTTCGGGCCGGTAGCCAAGGAAGCGGGTGCGGCTCTCGCTGTCGCGCATCGCGACCAGCACCTTGCCGAAGCGCGAGCGAGTGAGGCTGCGAGCCAACAGATACAGCGCGCAAAGCAGCACTGCCGTGATCAGCAGCAGCCCGCACCGCGTGTTATCAGAGGACAGCGGCGCACCCAGGAGCTCTTTGAAGTCGGTCAGCCCGTTATTGCCGCCGAACCCCATGTCGTTGCGGAAGAACGCCAGCAGCAGCGCATACGTCAGCGCCTGGGTGATGATCGACAGGTAAACCCCGGTCACCCGGCTGCGGAACGCAAGCCAGCCAAACACCAGCGCCAAGGTGCCCGGGACCAGCATCGCCATCAGCAGCGCAAACGGGAATTGGCCGAAGCCATACCAATACCAGGGCAGCGCCTTCCAATTCAGGAATACCATGAAGTCCGGCAGCACCGCGCCATACTGCCCGCGTCCGGCGATCTGCAGCATGAGGTACATGCCCATCGCGTAGCCGCCGAGCGCGAAGAACGCCGCGTGACCGAGACTGAGAATGCCGGCGAAACCCCAAACCAGGTCGACGGCCAGGGCCAGGATGGCAAAGCACAGATATTTGCCGAACAGTGAGACGACATAGGTTGGGACGTGCAGCCCGCTGCCGGGCGCCGTACCCAGGTTGAGCCCGGCCAGCAGCAGCGCGCCGCCCAGCACCAGCAGCAGCGTCGTCGGTGTGGCTACCCAGTCCTTAACGACCAAATCCCTCACGTCTCCACCGCCCGGCCCTTGAGCGGGAACATGCCGCGCGGCCGGCGCTGGATGAACAGGATCAGCAGCACCAGCACGACGATCTTGCCCAGCACGGCGCCGGCGACCGGCTCCAGGAACTTGTTGACGACGCCCAGCGTGAGCGCCCCGAGCGCCGTGCCCCACAGGTTGCCGACCCCGCCGAACACGACGACCATGAAGCTGTCGATAATATAGCCCTGGCCGAGGTTGGGGCTGACGTTGTCGATCTGGCTGAGCGCCACGCCCGCCATGCCGGCCACGCCGGAGCCGAGACCGAAGGTCAGCGCGTCGACGCTTCCGGTGCGTATGCCCATGGCGGCGGCCATGCGGCGGTTCTGCGTCACGGCGCGCATGCGAAGGCCGAGCGGCGTGAACCGCAGCACCGCCATCAGCCCAAACAGGACGGCGACCGCGAACACGATGATAGCGACCCGGTTATAAGTCAGCGTCAGCTGCCCGACCCGGCCCGCGCCGCTCATCCAGGCAGGGGTGCCGACCTCGCGGTTGGTCGGTCCGAAGATCGACCGGATCGCCTGCTGCAGCACGAGCGACAGCCCGAAGGTGGCCAGCAGGGTTTCGAGCGGTCGGCCGTACAGAAAGCGGATCAGCCCGCGCTCGATCGCCACGCCGATCGCGCCCGATACGAGGAAAGCCAGCGGGATCGCGATCAAAACGCTGACGCCGAACAGGTTCGGTGCGTGGGCGCGGATCACCTCCTGCACCACGAACGTCACGTAGGCGCCGATCATGACCATCTCGCCGTGCGCCATGTTGATGACGCCCATGACGCCAAAAGTGATGGCCAGGCCGGTGGCGGCGAGCAGCAGCACGGAGCCGAGGCTGAGGCCGTAGAACGCGCCTTGCCCCAAGCCCCAGAGCTGCAGCAGCCAGTCGATGCCGCTCACCGCGGCGGCGGCGGCGGCGGTGACGGCAGGGGAGCCGCCGGGCAGAGAGGCCAGCAAGCTCCGGGCGTCCAGGTCGCTACGGCTGCGCAGGATCGCGATAGCGGCCAGCTTTTCGGCGTCGCTGGCGCCGGCGGTGGCCAGCACCGCGGCGGCACGTGCCTGCTGCATGGCTTGGCGGACGCCGGAGTCACGCTCCTGCGCAATGGCGCGGTCGAGCGCGGGCAGGGCGGCGGCGTCGCGGGACTTGAACACGGCTTCGGCCGCTTCCGCTCGGACAGCGGGATCGGGGGCGAATAGCCGCAATGCACCCATGGCGGCGTCCACGGCGCGGCGCACGCCGTTGTTGACGCGAACGGGGCGGCAGGTCGGAGGCGTCGGCGGGGTTGCCGGTCTCGGCGGAAACAATGGCGCCGCCGGGCTCGCGGATGAACAAGGCACCGCCGGGTTGGACCAGCAGCCGCCCAGCTTGCAGCGCATCGAGCACCGGCCCGGCACGTGGATCGCCGGAAACGGCCAGCGCTTCGACCCCGCGCCGGATGTCGTCGAATGACTGACTGCCGAGCGGAGCCAATAGCGACGGCTGCGCTAGCGCTGGCGCACCGAACACCAGCGCGAGGACGAGGAGGACGTTGCGCATGGTGATGCGGCGGTGAGGCATGGGGCGGATTTCAACCCGCCCCGCAAGCCTCAGCTACCGCCGCCGCCGCACTTGCCGGTTTTTACGTTGAAGTTGCCGCACGACATCGGCGAGCGCCAGTCGGCGATCAGGTCGCGGGAGCCTTCAAGGTAGGGCGACCACTCCTGCGCCACGATCGTGCCGGGTGTCGTGGAAACGATGTTGAACTGGCCGTTGCCCTGGATCTCGCCAATCAGCACCGGCTTGGTGATGTGATGGTTCGGCATCATGGCCGACAGCCCGCCTGATAGGTTGGGCACCGACACGCCGATCATGGCGTCGATAACCTTCGTCGTATCGAAGCTGCCAGCTTTCTCGACCGCCTTTACCCACATGGCGAAGCCGATGACATGTGCCTCCATCGGGTCGTTGGTCACCCGCTTCGGGTTCTTGGTATAGGTCTGCCAGCGCGCGATGAATGCTTTATTATCAGCGTTGTCCACGCTCATGAAGTAGTTCCAGGCGGCAAGGTGACCCAGCAGCGGCTTGGTGTCGATGCCCGCGAGCTCCTCCTCGCCGACGCTGAACGCTACCACCGGGATGTCGGTTGCCTTAATGCCTTGGTTGCCCAACTCCTTGTAGAACGGTACGTTGGCGTCGCCGTTGATGGTGCTGACGACCGCGGTCTTCTTGCCGGCCGAGCCGAACTTCTTGATGTCGGCGACGATGGTCTGCCAGTCGCTGTGGCCGAATGGCGTGTAGTTGATCAGGATGTCCTCCTGCTTCACGCCTTTGGACTTCAGGTAGGCTTCGAGGATTTTGTTCGTCGTGCGCGGATACACGTAGTCGGTGCCGGCGAGCACCCAGCGCTGCACCTTCTCCTCAGCCATCAGGTAATCGACCGCCGGCACCGCCTGCTGGTTTGGCGCGGCGCCGGTGTAGAACACATTCTTGCTGCTCTCCTCGCCCTCATACTGGACGGGATAGAACAAGATATTATTCGTCTCCTCGAACACGGGCAGCACGGACTTGCGCGACACCGACGTCCAGCAGCCAAATACGGCGGCGACCTTCTGTACGGTGATCAGCTCGCGCGCCTTCTCGGCGAATAACGGCCAGTTGGAGGCGGGATCGACGACCACGGCCTCCAGCTTGCGGCCGAGCACCCCGCCCTTCTTGTTCTGCTCGTCGATTAGCATCAGCATGACATCCTTCAGCGTGGTCTCGCTGATGGCCATGGTGCCGGATAGGCTGTGCAGGATGCCGATTTTCACGGGACCGGTGGATTGGGCACGGGCAGGCGCGAGCCCCAGGGCGGATGCGGCAACGGCCACCGCGAACCCTGCACCTCGCAACCAAATTCGGACGAACGCCATAACGTAACTCCCCTTGTGCCGGCTCAGCGTGGCTCAAGCAGGACACTGCAACATGCGTGCCAACTGCTCACGGCGGCGTGAGGCGTCGCCGCGTTCAGGCTACTGCCTTTATTATCGTGAGTTGCCGCAATTTTAAGCATCAGCGTCCGGCCAGTCGGCGCAGCCGTGCCAGCAGCGCGGCCGGATGCCGGCGCCGCGCAATGGACAGCCAATGCAGCGTGCGCTCGGCGTTCGCCAGGCTGCGCTTGTAGCGGTCCGCACCGCCGAGGAAGTCGTAGCTGAGCCCGCCCCGGCCGCGATGCGCCTCGATCGCCAAATGGTGGCAAGTCAGCCCGGGCTTCGCGTGCGTCGGGGCGCCGGGGTAGTCGAAACCGCTCTGGTAGGCGCAGGCCCGTCCGGCGTGCACAAGATTATAGAGATAGCCGACCACGGAGCTGCCGGCGCTGATCCGCAGCAGCTCGACCTCGCCCGGCACGCCGCGATGGATCAGGCAGCGATGGAAGCGCCGCATCGCGTCGGTCGCGAACGCGCCGGGCTTGCCGCGGGCCGACCAAGTGGCAGCGTGAAGTGCGATCAGCGCGTCGAGGAACCGGGTTGCCTGCTCGGCCGTCTGCGCCGTTTCGACCCGCAGTTCGCCGCGGGCGGCATAGCTGCGGTCGGACCTGCGGAGCTGCTGGCGCGTATTGGCGCTGCACTGGTCGATAAAACGGGTGCCGGGCGCAATCGCCGTGAAATCCACATAGGGCGCGACACGCGCACGGCCCGGGATGAACGCCGCGCCGGTCTGCCGGGCAGCGGCACGGGTCGCCTCCCCGACGCCGGACAGCACGAGGCGCGGGACGCGGCCATCATACGGCTGCAGCGCGCCCTGCAATAGCTGGATCAGCAACCGGCTCGGCGCACGCCGCGCCAGCAGGGGGTCGTTGTGCTCGGTGAACACGGCGTCATGCACTGCGTCACCGCTCTCATGCAGCCAGAGCGTGTCGCCGAGCAGCACTGACCGGCGGCGGTTGCAAAGCGCGAGGGCGGCCAGGCCCTCGTTGTCATGCGCCTCAATGAGCAGCGGGTCGGGAAAACGCTCGGCGGCGTTGCAGCCGATCCAGGTCCAGGTCTGAAAGGCGGATGCGTCGGAGGTCGCCTCCAGCGCCCGCCACCGCCTGCCCAGCGCGGCGAGGCCGGGAGCGTCGAGCCTAGGGCGGGACACGACGATCCCGGGCGAGCAATCGGACATTGATAGCGTGAGGCATAGCGCGGATGCCTGGACGCTGCACGCACGCTGACCCTCTATCCAACTAAGGCGAACTCGGGCAGGAAGCGGCATTCGTTACGCTTGGAGTTGCCTTGACGATCAATACGGTTTTAACGGCACTGCTGCTGCCGCCGGCCAGCCTGGCGCTTGCGGCGGTGCTGGCGCTGGCTCTGTTCCGCGGGCGATTGGGCCGGGTCCTCGCCATGCTAGGCCTGATCGGGCTCATCCTGCTGTCGCTGCCTGTGGTGTCAATGGCGTTGCTGGCGTCGCTCGACCCGCCGCCCGAGGTGGCCCATGAGGCGCCCGAGCTGTCCCCTGAAGCAATCGTCGTGCTGGGTGGCGACGTGTCCCGCATTCCCGATTCGCCCGGCGCCGTCTTGGGCAGCCTCAGCTTGGAGCGGGTGCGCACCGGCGCCGAACTGCAGCGGCGGTCGGGACTGCCGGTGCTGGTATCGGGTGGATTGGTCGACGACCTGCCGCTCACGGTCGGCGCCCTGATGGCCGAAAGCATGGCCAGTGACTTCGGCGTGCCCGTCCGTTGGACCGAGGCGACGTCGCCGACCACCTGGGAAAACGCCGAATACAGCGCTGCCATCCTCGCGGCAGCCGGGATCCGCCGCGTTTATATCGTCACCCACGCCTGGCACATGCGGCGCTCGCTGCTTTCGTTCCGTCATTTCGGCATGCAGGCGGTCGCCAGCCCAGTCCGCCGCGATCCATGGCCGACATTCCGCCTGAGCGAGTTCATGCCGCGAACCCAAGCCTGGGTGAACAGCTTCTACGCGATGCACGAATGGGTCGGACTGGCCTATTATTCGATCCGGCGATGACGGCTAGCGTCACCGCGGCGGAACTGCGGGAGGTTGGCCCGGAGTGGGACGCGCTGTTCGCCGCCGGGCCGGGATTCCATTCGAGCCGCGCGTGGTTCGAGGCGACGGCCGATGCCGCGTTGCCGCCGGGCTCGCAGGCCGCTTTCTTGTTATGCCGCGACGGCGGCCGACCGGTGGCGATGCTGCCGCTTCTGCAGGGCCCGGGTCGGCGCGTGCGCGGGTTGTCAACTGTTTACACGTGCCTGTTCCAGCCGCTTCTAGCGCCGGGCCTCGTATACGCGGATGTCAGGCGCGCAGGTTTGGCGTTAGCCGTTTACTGCCGGCGCTGGCCCTTGGTGCTGCTCGACGCACTGGACCCATTGTGGCCGGGGTTGCCGCCGCTGCTCGCCGGCATTCGCGACGCCGGCCTCGTGGTTCGGCAATTTGACCACTTCGGCAACTGGCATCAGCCGGTCGCGGCATGCACATGGGAGCGCTATCTCGCGGCACGGCCGGGTCAGTTGCGGGAGACGATTCGCCGTAAGGCCAATGCCTGCACGCGCGACGGCAGGATACGGATCGAGGTCGTGCGGTCGATAAACGAGCTTGGCCCCGCAATCGCGGCCTATGAGGACGTTTACCGCCGGAGCTGGAAAGCACCGGAGGCTGCGCCGGGATTCACTGCGGCGCTGCTGCCGCGAGCGGCAAAGGCGGGCGTGCTGCGCCTCGGCGTGCTGTGGGTAGGCGAGCAGCCAGTTGCCGCGCAGTACTGGACGGTGGCGTACGGCACTGCGACGGTGCTGAAATTGGCCCATGACGATGCGTGGCGCCCGCTGTCGCCCGGCACGGTGCTGACGGCGCACATGATACGCGGGCTGCTCGACGAAGGCGTGGCGGAACTCGATTTCGGTCGGGGTGATGATGCGTATAAGGCGTCATGGGCCAGCCTGCGCCGCCCGCGCATCGGATTATTGCTCGCCAACCCTCGTGACCCCAGGGGAATGCTCGCGCTCACGCGGCATATTGCAGGGGCATTGTTGCGGCAAACACGCGATCGTTTCATTTAAACGTAAGGAGGCAAGCTTTGCCGACGCTTTGTTCACGCTGCGAACCGTATGCGTGCTATGATCTAATTTCACCCTATCGGCGGTTGCGACGTGAACACACTGAATTGTGCCGTCCTAAACCTTACGCATCAGTATTCGAACCAAAAGAAGTCCTAATCTGGCGAAAGCTTCAATAAGTTCACCGGTTGGATTGGACAGAGCATGTGCGGCATTGTTGGAGTAATCGGGATTGAACCAGCGGCTCCTTTGCTGCTCGAGGCGCTGCAGCGGCTCGAGTACCGGGGCTATGACAGCGCGGGGATCGCGACGTTGGTGGGCGGCGGCATCGCCCGTCGGCGGGCGGCGGGAAAGCTAATCAATCTAGCGGCGGTGCTGGAACAGGAGCCTTTGCCGGGCGTCGTTGGCATCGGCCACACCCGATGGGCCACGCACGGCGCGCCGACCCAGCGCAATGCCCATCCGCACGGCACGCCCCGCGTCAGCGTCGTGCATAACGGCATCATCGAGAACCACGCCGAGCTGCGCGCCGAGCTGGAGGCCGAGGGCCAGGTCTTCGAGACCGAAACGGATACCGAAACGGTGGCGCAGCTCGTCGACCTGAACCTCCGCCGCGGGATGGATCCAGTGGACGCGGCGCGGCAGGCATTCACCCGGCTCGAAGGCGCCTACGCGCTCGCCATGGTGTTCGCCGGGCATCCCGAGCTGATGGTCGGCGCGCAGCACGGCGCGCCGCTCGCGGTCGGTTTTGGTGAGACCGCCATGTATCTCGGTAGCGATAGCCTGGCGCTGGCGCCCATGACTCGGCGCATCGCCTACCTGCAGGATGGCGACTGGACCGTCGTGACAAGGGAGGGCGCGGCGTTCTTCGGCCCTGCCGGTGAGAGCGTGAGCCGCCCAATTCGGATGACGGTGCAGACCGGCGCCGTGGTCGGCAAGGACGGCTACCGTCACTTCATGGAAAAGGAGCTGCACGAGCACCCGGCCGCGATCGGCCAGACGCTCGCGCGCATGCTCGACCCGGCCACCCGCGCGGTCGTGCTGCCTGCCCTGCCATTTGCATGGGCAGACGTGCCGCGGGTGACCATTGCGGCGTGCGGCAGCACCTATTTTGCTGGGCTGGTGGGCCGGCATTGGCTTGAGGAGCTGGCGCGGCTGCCGACCGACATCGATTTTGCCAGCGAACTGCGCTATCGCATGCCGCCGCTCGCCAAGGGTGGCGTGGGCTTGATGGTGAGCCAGAGCGGGGAAACGGCGGATACGCTCGCAGCGCTCCGGTTCATGCGCAGCGCCGGGCAGCACGTGCTGTCTGTGCTGAACGTGCCGGAAAGCACCATGGCGCGGGAAAGCGACGTGGTGCTGGAGACGGTAGCCGGCCCCGAGATCGGCGTCGCCAGCACGAAGGCGTTCACGGCGCAGCTGACTGTGATGGCCTGCCTCGCGATCGGCGCCGGCCGCGCGCGTGGCACCATCAGCCCGGCGCGGGAGGCCGAGCTGGTGGCGGCGCTGTTGGAGCTGCCGTCTAAGGCGGCCGAGGTACTGGCGAATGCCGAGCCGCTCCAGCGGCTGGCGGAGCGGATGACCGAGGCGCGGGACGTGCTGTGCCTCGGCCGCGGCGCCTGCCACGCAATCGCGCTGGAGGCGGCCCTGAAGCTGAAGGAGATCTGCTACATCCACGCCGAGGGCTACGCGGCTGGCGAGATGAAACACGGCCCGATCGCGCTCATCGACCGCCAGGTGCCAATCCTGGCGATCGTGCCATCCGGGCCGCTGTTCGAGAAGACGGCGTCGAACGTGCAGGAGGCCGGCGCGCGCGGCGGCCAGATCGTGGTGATGAGCGACGCGGCCGGCTGCGCGAAGCTGCGGTCGATCGCGGCCGAAGTGGTCGAACTGCCGACGGTGCACCCCTTCGTCGCGCCCATCCTGCACGCGATCGCGGTGCAGTTGCTGGCCTATCACACCGCCGTGCTGCGTGGCACCGACGTGGACCAGCCGCGTAACCTCGCCAAGAGCGTGACGGTCGAATGACACGATAGGAGCAGCATTGACGATCTACACGATCACTGGCGGCGCTGGGTTCATCGGGTCGCACCTCGCGGACGCGTTGTTGGCTGTGGGATACCGCGTGCGTGTGCTCGACGATTTTTCGACTGGGCGGGCGGAACGCCTCGATCCGCGTTGCGAGGTCCTGCGTGGCGACGTTTGCGACCCGGCCGCAGTGCGGCGCGCGCTGGCGGGGGCGTCGGGCTGTTTCCATCTGGCGGCGATCGCCTCGGTGGTGCGGGCGAACGAGGATTGGCGGGGGACGCACCAGGTGAACCTGGGAGGCACGATCGCCGTGCTCGACGCCGCCCGAGTTTTGGGCGGCCTGCCGATCGTCTATGCGTCGTCGGCGGCGGTGTATGGCGACCTCGAAGGCATGGCGCATGAGCACGCCGTGCCGTCGCCGTGCACCGCGTATGGCGCCGATAAGCTGGGTTCGGAGCAGCATGCCCGGATTGGCCTGCTGGTGCACGCCGTGCCGTCGGTTGGGCTACGATTCTTCAATGTATATGGGCCGCGGCAGGACCCGTCTTCGCCCTATAGCGGCGTGATCTCGATCTTCGCGAGTGCGATCAGGGCCGGACGGCCCATCACGCTGCACGGGGACGGGTCGCAAACCCGCGACTTCGTTTTCGTCGCAGACGTCGTCGCGCATCTTATGGCCGGGATGCGGCACCTCGGCAGTAAACCCGGCGCGCATGTGCTGAATGTCTGCACCGGGCGCGAAACGTCGGTGCGAGATTTGGCGCTGGAGATCGGCACGGCCAGTCATCGTGAGCCGATCATACGGCGCGGGCCGGCGCGGGCAGGGGACATCAGCCGTTCGGTAGGATCGCCGGAGCTTGCGACCGCGACACTTGGGATCAGGGCTGCCGTGCCGCTCGCGGACGGGTTGGCGGCGACGCTTTCCGGGCAGAAGTCGCTCGAGCGGGCTTGACCGAGCCGCAGACCAATTCGACACATTGTCGGACCATTCCGCCAACGCACGATTTAGTGTGGGTTAGCCCGCGGACTGTGGCATAGTTCTGCTTCCGTAGCGGTTCAGGCGTGTAGCTCAGTGGCAGAGCGCTGCCACCACATGGCAGAGGTCGGGGGTTCAACTCCTTCCGCGCCTACCACTGGGCGGCGCTGAGCCTTTCGATGCGATTCCGCGTGCCGGTCAATGCAGTGTGAAAACGAGGCGATGATGGTGGCTAAGGCTTCTAGGCAGACAGGCTGGCCCTGGATGGCGGCGCTGGTGCTGGCCGCGCCGGTGCTGGCGGGCTGCCATGGCGCTGCTCCGCTGTCGTTGGTCAGCGCGCCGGCGGCGGGCCTAGTCGCCAGCTTGCCCTATTTGATCGGGCCGGGCGATCAGTTGAGTGTATTCGTCTATCAGTCGCCGCAATTGAGCGTGCCGAATCTCGCGGTGCGCCCGGATGGGCGGATCTCACTGCCGCTGATTCCGGACATTTCGGCGGCCGGCAAGACCCCGACGGCGCTGTCCAAGGATATCGAGGATAAGCTGAAGGATTTCGTGAAGCAGCCGAACGTGTCGGTGATCGTCAGCGGGTTCGTCGGACCGCTGGATCGGCAGATCCGGGTGATCGGCGAGGCGACGGAACCCTTGGCCATACCGTATCGCGACAAGATGACGGTGCTCGACGTCATGATCCAAACAAAAGGCCTGACGCGCTACGCCGCCGGCAACAGCTCGGTGATCGTGCGCCAGATTGGCGGCACGCGGCAAACCCTCAAGGTTCGGCTCAGCGACCTGCTGCGGGACGGCGACATCGACCAGAACGTCGCGATGCTGCCGGGCGACACGCTGATCATCCCGCAAAGCTGGTTTTAATACAGGGATTCCAGCCTGCGGTCTTCACGCAAGGAAGTTTGGCCACGGCTAGGTTTGAGGGAATGGTTCGATGCACGCGATACAGGTCTTAATTCGCAAGCAACTCTCGGCTGCTTGGCGCTATCGCTGGATCGCCGTGCTGTTTTCCTGGCTGGTCTGCGGCGTAGGCTGGGCTGTCGTTTATAGCATCCCGAATAGCTTTGAGGCCAGCGCACGGCTGTATGTCGATGCGGATGTCGTGCTTACTCCGTTGCTGCGCGGCATCGCGGTCGACAGCGCCTTGGCGGCGCAGCTCGACGTGCTGCAGCGCACGTTGCTGAGCCGGCCTAACCTCGAGAAGCTGATCTCGAAGACCGACCTTGAGTTGGATTTGAGGGGGGCGTCCGACCGTGAGGCGCTGGTGGCGCAATTGGCGAGCGATATCCGGATTACGCCGCAAACGCGCAACCTTTTCACGATCGCCTATCGCAGCACCTCGGCGAGGCTCGCGTTCGACGTGGTGCGGACGATGCTGACGACGTTCGTCGAGAGCAAGACCGGTAACAACCGTAACGACCTGGAGAACGCGGGCAAGTTCCTGCAGGCGCAGATTACATTATACGAACGCCAGTTGCAGGAGGCGGAGCGCAAGCGTGCCGAGTTCCGTGTGAAATATATCGATCTGCTGCCAGCCGGAGACGGCGGAGCCTCGCGGCTCGAGGCGCAGCAGGTCAATGTGCGCGCGCTGCAGGGCCAGCTTTTGGACGCGGTCGCCAAGCGCGCTTCGCTCGCCCGTGAGCTGTCGACCACACCCCAACTCATCGTGACCGAGACGGACTCCGGCGGACCGGGCGGCACCAGCGGCACGTCTCGTCTTCGCGACGCCGAGCGCCTGCTGCAGGAGCTTCGGCTGCGCTACACCGAGCAGCATCCGGATGTGACAGCCCAGCGTGACTTGGTTGCGGCGATGCGGGCCGGTACGGTCAGCAGCGGCGAGCCGGGCGTCACGCCGCGCACAAGCCCGCGCAATCGTTCAGTGCCCAATCCGATCTTTGAACAGATGAAGGTGCGCAACGTCGAGAACGATTCCGTCGTCGCCTCGTTGCAGCGACAGATCGTGGATGCGACCCGCGAACGGGACCGGCTGGAGGAGATCGCCCGCGGCGCGCCGCAGCTGCAGGCCGACTATGCCAACGTGAACCGTGATTATGAGGTGCTTCGAAAGAATTATGACGACTTGCTGGCGCGCCGCGAGTCGATGCGGATCTCCAGCGCAGCGGAGGCGGACGGCGACAAAGTTAAGGTCCAGATCATTGATCCGCCGCAGGTGCCGCAGAACCCAGTTGCGCCGAAGCGGGTGATGCTGATGTCCGGAGTGCTGGCGGCGGGCCTCCTGGCTGGCGTCGGGTTGGCGTTGCTGCTGGTGCAAATGGACCAATCGTTCCACACGGTTGAGGATTTGCGTGACATGGGGTTTCTGGTCGTGGGTGGGGTATCGCTGATTGGCGAAACGGTGTCGTTGAGCCGGCGCGCTTTGACGGTAGGCGCCTTTGCGATGGCGGTGTCGGCGCCGGTAATCCTTTACAGCGGGCTGCTGTTGCGACTGCTTAAAGCGGGCGTGGTCGTCTGAAATGGCCGCCCGTCTAAAATTTTGAGCTAATTTCAGCGGTAATGCTTTCTTAAGGAAAAGCCGGCATCATGGCCTTCCAGCCTCGGAGAGCCCTATGTCGCCGTCATCTTTCAACCAAACTTCTTCACGGCACGTTATGTTCGATCATGCTGTGATCGGTCCGATTTCGACCAGGGCGATCGCATGCGGCCTGGATCGTGCTCTGAGTCATGCTGTGCTGCGTGAGCCGCGTCCGCTTCCGCTGCGGGTGGCGCTGCCGCTCATCGCTGGCTTGTCGCTGGCGATATGGGCGGGCATCGGACTGCTGCTCGGCGTCTTTACACTTGGTTAGTCGCAAGGCGATTGACGTGACGGTGCTGGTGGCGTTTGTCGTGACCCGCGTGCCACCGCGCGCCAAGTAGGACCCTAATCGATGCTCGTAGCCGACCACGACTTCGTCGCCGATTACCTAATGCAGTCGACGGAGGCGTTGCGGCTCTATGTCGCCGACGCCGATCAATTGGCGTTGCTGGACGAAATGGCGGACGCTGTGGCGCAGGCGATCCGAAATGGAGGCAAGCTGCTGATCGCCGGCAACGGTGGCAGCGCCGGCGACGCACAGCATATCGCGGCGGAGTTCACCGGGCGCATGCTTTATGACCGCGCGCCGCTCGCCGCGATCGCGCTGCACACGGATACGTCGGCCTTGACCGCGATTGGCAACGACTACGGTTTCGCTCTGGTGTTTGAACGGCAGGTGCAGGCGCTGGCGCGGCCGGGCGACGTGGTGCTGGGTCTTTCGACCTCGGGCCGATCGGACAACGTGCTGCGGGCGCTCGCGGCAGGACGCGCGATGGGGCTCATGACGATCGGCTTCACTGGGGCCGGCGGCGGCGTTATGGCGGCGCATGCCGACCTGCTGCTGCGGGCGCCATCCGATCTCACGCCGATCATCCAGCAAATCCACATAATCGCCGGGCACCTGCTGTGTGCGCTGGTCGAGCGTGCAATCCATCCGCGGACGTCGTAGGAGCGGGCCTGGGCGATGGTCGCTCACACGGGGCGGCGTTGACGGTCCGGCAATGCGCCGTGCTGGTCGGTGGGCTCGGCACCCGGCTTGGCGCCGCGACGGCCCGCACGCCGAAACCCATGCTGACGGTCCGCGACCGCCCGTTCTTGGCGTGGCTGCTGCGCGAGGCGTTGCGCTATGGCATCACTGACGTGCTGTTGCTGACCGGTCACCTTTCGGAAGTCGTGCAGGACGGATTGCAGGCGTTGCGGGCCGAATTGCCACGGCCGGTGACGCTCACGATCAGCCAGGAGCCGATCCGTGCCGGCACCGGAGGAGCGCTGTTCCATGCGCGCGAGCATCTGCAGGACAGCTTCATGCTGCTGAACGGCGACTCGTTATTCGATTGCGACCTAGCGCTGGCGCTGGCACGGGCCGAGGAGCCTCAAGTGCTGGGCCGGCTGATGCTGCGCCGAGCAGCGGATGCATCGCGATATGGCGTGGTCGAGATCAGCGCGGACCGGGTCACGGCGTTTCGGGAACGGCCCGAGCCGGGCCGGCCGGGGCTGATCAACGGCGGGGTGTATCGGCTCGACCGGAGGGTGGTTGATCGGACGACAGCGGTGTGCTCGCTGGAGCGGGATGTGCTGCCGGACCTGGCCCGGGAGGGCCTGCTGCGCGGCACAACGAGCGACGGCTGGTTCATCGACATCGGCATCCCGTCCGACCTCGCTCGTGCACAGCACGAGCTGCCGCGCCGGCTCGCCCGGCCGGCGCTGTTCCTGGACCGGGACGGCGTATGCAACGTCGACCACGGCTGGGTGGGCACGCAAGACCGGTTCGAGTGGATGCCGGGCGCAAAGGCAGCCATCCGTATGGCCCATGCCCGCGGCTGGCACGTCTTCATCGTGACCAACCAGGCCGGCGTTGCGCGCGGTCTGTATGACGAGGCGGCGGTGCAGGACCTGCATGCCTGGATGCAGGGTGAAGCGCTCAGGGCAGGTGGGACGATCGACGATTTCCGTTACTGTCCGTTCCATCCCGATGCCATCGTCCCGGCCTACCGGCGGGTCAGTTCCTGGCGCAAGCCAGCGCCCGGCATGATCCTGGACCTGCTGCGGACCTGGCAGCTCGACCCCGCCCGATGCGTGCTGGTCGGCGACCGGGCGACCGACATGGCAGCGGCAGCGGCAGCGGGAGTAGCTGGGCGCTTGTTTCCGGGCGGCGATTTGGCCGAGTTTGTCCGGCCCATCCTCGACGCCCACTCGACGGAGCACGTCGCATGATCCCTCGTTTCTCGATTGTCCGCGCGCGTGTGCCGCTGCGCCTGGGGCTGGCGGGAGGCGGCACCGACCTCAGCCCCTATTGCGACGAGCATGGCGGGGCCGTGCTGAACGTGACCATCGACCGCTATGCCTACGCGTTCATCGAGCCGACGGATGACGGCCTGGTGCATTTCGTCGCACCCGATATCGACGTCGAGGAGAGCTTTCCGCCCGACCTCGACGCGATAGGCGGCGCCAGGCTGCGGCTGCACGCGGGCGTGCTGCGGCGCATGGCGGCGCAGTATATGGGAGGCCGTATCGCGCCAATGCGCGTCACGTCGTTCGTCGATGCGCCGGCTGGATCAGGCTTAGGATCGAGCTCCGCCCTAGTCGTTGCGCTGGTGGAGGCGTTCCGCTTCCATCTGGGGCTGCCGCTCGGGCGCTACGACGTGGCGCATATGGCGTTCGAGATCGAGCGGCTGGAGCTGAACTTGGCAGGCGGCAAGCAGGACCAGTATGCCGCGTGCTTCGGCGGGGCGAACTTTATCGAGTTCCTGCGGGATCAGCGGGTGATTGTGAATCCGTTGCGGGTATCCTCCGCGGTGCTGAACGAGCTGGAGACCGCGACCGTCATCTGTTTCACCGGGGTGTCCCGCCGGTCCGAGCAGATCATCGAGGACCAGCAACGGCGCATGTCCGGGCCTGACAGGCAATTGGACGACCTGCATCAGCTGAAGGCCGACGCGCTATTGATGAAAGAGGCCCTGCTGCGCGGCGAGATCGGCCGCATGGCGGAGTTGCTGAACCGTTCATGGGAAGCAAAACAGCGAACGGCTGCGGGCATCAGCACGGCGCTGATTGAGACGATGTATGCACGCGGCATGTCCGCGGGCGCGACCGGAGGCAAGGTGTCAGGCGCTGGCGGCGGCGGCTTCATGATGTTCCTGGTGCCGCCGCCGCGGCGGATGCAGTTGATCAAGGTACTGAACGGGGCAGGCGGCACGGCGACCGGCGTGCATTTCACCGCCGAAGGCGCGGAGTCGTGGTCGGTCTAATAGGGGATCAGGGCCGTGCCGATTGCGCACTCGCGGCCACCTCGGATGTGAGATTGGCCTGGGCATCAACAAAGGCGCTCAGCATGGCGCCCGTCCGCTGCTGCTCGGCCGCCGTCGCCCGTGTCGGGTAATCGATCGCGGCGGTGATCAGGACCGGGGCATAGGCTGAGCCGAATAGGCTGTTCCGGGCTTGGCGGACGCGGCCGGCGATGCCGTCCTGTGCCGGCGCGCCGTCGATCCAGCTTGCAACCGCGATGGCGCGGGCCGGGCCTGTCGTACGGACCAGCAGCCAAGTGCCGTTGTCGGCCCGCAGCGTCGGCAGCCTGCTCACTACGGCCTCTTCCGCGGTCAGCTCACCGGTGATGCGCCGACGCTCCCGGGCGAGGCTGTCCGGCGTCGAACGGGGGGGCAAGGCTTGTATCGTGACCGTCATTGACCGGCTTGCGCAAACAAGGCGTCTTGAGATGCTTCGCGCTGGCATCGGAGGCGTCGGGCTGACGTCAGCGGCGCAGCCGGCGGGCGTCGCAAAAGCAACAGCGTCACCCAACAGGGCCGGCGTGACTTGCCGGGCAAGCAACAGCGCCGTCGCCGGCCCGCCCGTCAAAAAGGCAACGACCGCAATGACCATCCAAACCGCGCCACTCTCGACATCGAGGGAAGCGCGCAGCGCCGGGCCGGGCGGCGCCTCGCGGAATGGCATGCCGCTTACGACCAGCAATAGCATGATGACTGAGAAGAAAACCCAGCCATAGATGATATGGTCGGCTGCGGCGGCCTCGGCGCTGCCCAGCGCGGCGCCGAGCACGACGATGCCCAGCGCGCGCACCCCGTTTGCCGCGATGGGAACGATGACGGACGCGGCGATGAACAGGGTGCGGCGGCCTAGACTGCGATAGTTGAGCAGGGCGTAGAACACGCCGAACGCGACGGCGGCGATCAGGAAACGCAGCCCAGCGCAGGCCTCCGCGACATAGAACACCCCGGCGGAGATTTCGATTGTAAAATCGGTCGCGTAGTTGGCGATGCCGAAGGTATTCAGCCCGGCGACGATGAACCCGGCGGTGATATGCTGCAGCGCTGGAGTGATGAACGCGCCGAACGGCACCAGGAATACCAAAAATAACAGCGGGGCCATAAGCGCGCGGAACAGCCGCCAGCCGAGCACTGCCAGGAATAGCACCTCCAACCCCGCCAATGCTGCCAGCTGCCGGCCTTCCATTATGCCCAGCCGTTCGGCCGCGAACCACGCGGCCGTGACCGGCAGCGCCAGGATTGCGACGGCCGGCATTGGCCGGGGCGCCAAGCCGGCCAGGGCTCCCCGGCGATCCCATGCGAGGTAGAGCGACATGGGCAGGATCAGGAAACAGTGGCCATAGGTGTCGGAAGCGCGCCAAACGCCGACCGCCGCCCGGCATTCCGGGAGAAACAGGACCCCCCAAGCGAGCAGGCCGACCGCCATCCCTGCCGCCACTGGCACGAAGGTTGGGCGCTGGCCGGTCAGGGATACAGCGCTCACGCGGCGGACCCCATCAAGTTTGTAGCCGAAACATCATCCAGGATCGCGTCCAACTGGCTGAGCGTGGCTGACCAGGCGTAGCTCCGCACCATCGCCGCACGTGCGGCGTCGTTCAGGCCTGGGTGCGCGCCCTCGAGCACCTCCAGTATTCGCGCCGCCGTTTCGGTCGCGCCATCGGCGACGAGCAGGTCTCGCCCGGGAACGGCGCGCACGCCCTCGAACGCTTGGCATGAGGCGACGACGGGCCGGCCCATTGCCATGGCCTCCAGCACTTTGTTCTGGATGCCGCGGGCGACGCGAAGCGGCACCACGCAGGCGTCGGCGTGCGCTACGAAGGGTCGAGTGTCCGGTACGCGGCCGGTACTCCTGGCGTGTCTGCAAGCCGCAGAACGTCCCGTCCTGGGTTGGCCCCGACGACGTGGAACTCGACCGTCGGACATCGGCTTTTTAACAGCGGAAAGATATCAGCTACGAACCATCGCACAGCGTCCGCATTGGGCCAGTAGTCCATATTGCCCGTGAAAACCAGATGCGGTCCTTTGGTCTGGAATGGTGTCTCATACGTGCAGTCGGACGAGAAACGGTCTAGGTCCACGCCGTTCTCGACGGCATGCACCCGGCCCGCGGTCTCGGGGGCCAACTCGACGAAGCGATCGCATTCCTGTTGGGAGACGAATAGCGTGACGTTACAGCGCATCGCGGCTTTGCGCTCATATTCCAGCAGCGTCCGACCCTCACGCGACCACACGGCGCGCATGGGCCAGCGCACCTGGCCGGCGTAGGCCGTCCATTTCTCGGAGTCGATATCCTGAGCGTCCAACACCAGACCGGGGCCTCGCAGGTCTTCAACGTAGGGCACCATCGCGACGGAATAGATGTAAACGACGTCCATATGCTGCCGGGCCATGCTGTCCCGCACCCAGCGCTGCAGTCCGGGATGGCTGTAGTAGTCGAGCATCAGCGGCCGGCCCGGCCTGATTTTCGCCAGCGCCTTCAGCTTCTGCATCCGTTTGTCGATCTGGAAACCTGCGACGTCGACGCACCACTCCCGCAGCGTCGATAGATGCTGCATGTCGGACGGCTCGTCGACCAGGCAGCCGAGGTGGACGCGGTAGGACCGGGATAGGTGCTTCAGCAGGTTGAAGCCGCGGATTTTCTCGCCCTTGTCGGGTGGGTATGGGATGCGATGGGCAATGAAGATCAGCTTGCGCATCAGCCGATGCCGCGGACGACGTACGGGCCGACCAGATTGGCGAGCGGCAGCGGCAGGCGCTTCCAGGCGGCGATGAACAGCCGATACTTTGGATTGAGCGGGTTATGATCTGGGATGCGGGCGCCGGGCGCGAGGCGATAGCGATATTGCAGCGGCTCCGGCAGGAAGCCCCAGTTTTTCTTGAAGGCGAACGCTCCGGTGCCGGCCTTGCTGCGGCCGAAGTCGAACAGGCGGCTGCCCCGTGCCGCAGCCCGCCGCATGACTTCCCAGTACATGAAATCGTTGGCGTGGCTGCTCCGTGCCGCCGCGGTGCCGCCGCCGTAGTACGGCAGCACCTCGTCCCGATCATAGAAGTTCAGAACCGCGCTGACCGGCACGCCGGCGTCCAATACCGTAATCACGTCCATGCGGCCGCGGAACACTTGGGCCAGGATACGGAAGTAGCGGCGGCTGAACACGGGGGTGCCCAGGTTGCGGACGCTTTCGGCGTAGATCGCGTGCAGGCCGTCGACTTTGTCGGTGGCGGTGGATGTCAGGCCCCGGTCGATCCCCTTGCGCACCATGGCGCGCTGTTTGCGAGGGATCGCCTTCATGTTGGCGTCGTCATCCGCCACGATCGGCTTGCGGAACGTGACATACAGGTCGGAGCGCGTGGGCCACTCGGCCTCCGTCATCCAGCCCTGCGGCATCGGATGCAGGAGACGAAATTCCGTGGCCCTGGCGCCCGATCGTTGCATCAGGCCGGCCGCAAAGGCGTCCAGTGCCGCGGCGGCGTCCGCAGTGGCGACGAGCGGGCCGCCATAGACGCAGAACGGGCTCGACATCAGGCTGTTGCCGAACAACCAGCATTTTACGTGGACCAGCGGCAGCACCCCGACAACCGCGCCGTCCTGTTCAGCCAAAACGTGGTATGGCGTGTGTCCAAAGGCGCGAGCGAACACCTGCGCCCAAGCGGCGCGATGGAAAAACGTGCCGGTCGGCGTGGCGTCGACAAATGCATCCCAGGCGGGCGCGTTCGCGGCATCGAGCGGTCGGCAGACGATCGACATGCAGTGCGTCCTGAAAATAGGGCTACCACGGCCTGGTTGGCTTACTGGGCCGGCCGCGCGAGGGCAGCGGCAAAAACGCGGTCCATGCGGCCCCAGGTGAAATCCCGCAGCAAATGCTCAAGCCGGCCGTGCATGGCGCGAAGGTTCACCGTATGGCGGAACTGGGACACGCGGCTGGCCGCTCCGATGCGGGGCTGGCCGGGATCGACCTCCCAAGGATGAAAATAGAATACGCCCGACGCAGCATCCATGCGGTTGAAGCGGCGCAGCAAGGTGCGGAACAGCGCGTAGGGCATCAGCCGAAAGTAGCCGCCGCCGGCGCAGGGCAGGTTGCGCCCGCCGAGCCGCACCGTCGTCATTGGGATTTCGATCAGCGGTCCGCCGGTGGGGCGATAGGGGAAGCGCGGCGCGTCCGGCGCGCCATACAGGTCGTGCCTCACCGGATAAACGCTGGAGCTGTAGCGATAGCCCTCCTCGGCCAGCACGTCGAATGCCCAGGAGTTGCGCGGCCCGATTGAGAACGTCGGGGCGCGATAGCCGATGACCGGCACGCCGCCTAAATCCTGCAGTACTCTCCGAGCCCGGCGAACGTCTGCACGAAACTCGTCCGGCGTTTGACCGTCTGCCCTGGCGTGGCCATAGCCGTGGCTGGCCAGTTCGTGCCCGGCGGCCACGATGCGGCGCACGACAGAGGGATAGCGATCGGCGATCCAGCCTAGGGTGAAGAAGGTGGCCGTCACTCCCGCGCGGTCGAATTGCTGAAGGATGCGGTCCATGTTCGCCTCGATGCGGCAGGGCATCGTGTCCCACCCGGCCCGGTCGATGACGCTGGCGAAAGCCTGGACTTGGAAATAGTCCTCGACGTCGACCGTCATGGCATTGGTGAACGCCATCAGCCGCCCACGCCCAGCATTTGGGTCAGGCGGCGGAATACCTGCTCGCGCTCGGCCATTTGGTTTTCCAGCGCCTCAATCCGATACAGCAGCTCGGCGTGCGATCGGGCAGGGCCGGGCGCCGCCGTGTTGGCGTACGCACGGTTTGCGGGCGTCGCGTCCGTCCACTCCGCATGCACGCCCTCCAGATCCTGCGCCAGTTCCGTGGCCGTCGCGTCCACCATATCGCCCGTGATCTCGTGCGCTTCCTCAAGCACGCCGTACAGCAGCACGCGGGAGCAAAGACGGTTGATGCGGCGCGGGATGCCGGCGGTGTGGCCGAATACCGCCTCGAACGCGGCGTCATCCCAGTACGGGTCGCCGGTCCAGCCGACAGCACTGAGCCGATGCTCGATATAGGCCCGCGTTTCCGGCTGGCTGAGCGGTCCCAGATGATAGGACGTCAGCACCCGCTGGCGGAGCTGGTCGAGGTTTGGGCTGGCCAGCAGGCGGCGGAACTGCGGCTGGCCTAGCAGGATAGTCTGCAGCGAGGTGCGGCCGTCGGCCGTGATGTTGGACAGCATCCGCAACTCCTCGAGCGCCGCAAATGAAAGGTTTTGCGCCTCGTCCACGATCAGGAGGCAACGGCGGCCAGTGGCCTGATGCTCGCGCAGCACGTCCTTGAACCGCTGCAGCAACGCGGCTTTGCCCAGGTCCTCCTGGGTGAGGCCGAACCCGGCCATCACTAGGCGGAACAGGTCGCTTTCCGAGACTTGCGTCGTACTTATCCTGGCGATGGTGTAGGCAGCCGGGTCCATTTGGGAGCGCAGCCACTCAACCAACGTGGTTTTACCGGCGCCGACCTCGCCCGTGACGATGATGAAGCCTTCGCCTTGGGCCAGGCCGTAGTTGAGATGGGCGATGGCCTTGCTATGGCCGGCACTGCCAAAAAAGAAGCGGCTGTCCGGCGTGAGCTGGAACGGCATCGCGGATAGCTTATAGAATGCTTCGTACACGGGACCGCCTAGAAGCTTTTTCGCAGGCCGACGAGCAGCAGGTTCTCGGTCAGGTTCTGACCCGCCTGCCCGAAGCCGAACGGACTGGGGTTGGATTGCGTCGTCCGCCCGACGCCGCCCGAGCGGTCGGTAAATGAATACCGCGCGTTGCCGGTGAGGGTCTGCGTAAAGACATAGTTGAGCCCGAGGCTGGTTTGGACCGTCCGCTGCGATCCCGATGACACGGCCCCGGTCACGCTGCCATTGTCCTCGATGCCGTAAGATAACGACGCCGAACTGGACAGGGCCGGCGAAAGCTCATGCTGCCACGATAGGGTGCCGATCGAGCCGCTGCTGCTGGAACCCGCCGGCACCGCCGCCGCGCCTGCGCTCGCCGTGATGGAATTGACGTTCGTCCTGTCATCCTGGGCGAGGCTGACGCTCAGTGCGTCACGGTTCAGCAGCAGCAAGCCGGTGATCGAGAAGCGGCGCAGGCGATAAAGGCCGTTTTGCGTGCCGAACGCGCCGCTGGCCGATGAGACCGGCGCGCCCGTCACACTGTCGACCAGCAACCCGGCCGGTCCCACGTTGGAAGATTGCAGCAAGCTTTGCTGTTCCTCTGCATCCGTCGTCAACCCGGTGCTGTAGCGCACAAACACGCGCGTACGGGCAGTTGGGGAGTAGGACCCATCGACCGCAGCGGCATTGAACCCGTCCCGATGGCCATAGGTCACCGTGAGCGTGCTGTCCGGATTTGGCGTAATCCGGCCGCCAACGCTCCAGATCGGCTCGTTGATCCGGACACCCGGGGCGCCGCCGAACCGCAGATCCTGGTAGCCGAAGCCGGCGAGCGCCGTGATGGTGCGTGTGACCGCGTAACCAACGTCGTTCGTGACCTGGTTGCGGTGCGCACCTCGATACGTACTGCCGCCGCTATACTGCATTGCCTCGACCACCGTGGCATTGTTGACCCGGCCAAGGTTCTCGCCGGTGACGAACGACGCCCGCTCTCGCTGCGTGGTCAGGTTGCCAGTGGCGCCAAAGCCGTTGTTATTTATTAGGAATGTTTGATTGGAATTAAGCGTGTCCTGGTTGTTGCGGCTGTCCTGGATGGTTCGCGCCAAGGAGTAGCCCACCCGGCCCGTCCCCCATCCGCCAAAGCGATGTTCGGTATACGGCGTCACGCTGAGCGCCACCGTCTGGATCTGGTCGTCTCGATTCAGCGTCTGCGTGTTGGCCTGGCCATAGCCTCCAATGCGGGACTGCTGAGAGACGCTGCCGCGCAGGTCAATGAACACGGCGTCCGGAACGATGGTTGCCAGCGCCACGACGTTGCCGAACTGATCGAAGCGAGTTTGACTGGAGGTTTGGGCATAAACGCTGGCGGTAGGCGAATAATTTAGATTTACCTTGAGACGCGCCGTATCGCCGGAAACCTGCAGGTTGGGACTGAGAAGCGTGAAGGTGTCCGCCCTACGCGGCCGTTCGACGCGCAGCGCGTTGTCAGTGATGCCGATGTCGGCGCCAAGCGAGGTGGTCACGAGAAACGCCGGACCGGTATTGCGTGGCAGCAGACCTGGCAAATACTGCTGAAGCTGACCCCGCAGGTCACCGACCCGAGTATCGGCGACGGTGGGGGGCAGGGTCGGATAGCCTCCGCCATATTGTGCCCAAGCTGGCCTGGCGGCGCAGGCCGCCACGGCCAACAGGACGCCTTGGAGCAAGCCTGACCGTCCAAACCGTTCGCTGGTGCGCGTGCGCCTGATCACGACGGCGTCCATGGTGTCAGGTATAGGAGCCGTAATAGTCATATGCTCCGAAGGTATGGCTGGTGGTCAGCTTCACCTTGTTGAGCAGCATCGTGACCGTCGGGCAGACGCGCACGAGGTCGAGCGCGGCCTCAACCTCGCTACGCTGCGTCCGTTCCGCCTCGACCACCATGACAACCTGGCCGACAAATGGAGCGATCGTATGAGGGTCGCTTGTGGATAAGCACGGCGGCGCATCCAGCATGATCAGATGTTTGGGAAAGCGCTGGGCCAGGCGGGTGATGGTGGGCGTGATTGGCCGCACGCGAGCTACTTCCGTGTTCTCGCCGGTCCGGGAGCCAACAGGCATGAAGGTCAGGTTGCCAACGGCAGTATCAAGGATCACGTCCTCGGGTCGAAGCGTCGGCTCGGCGACCAGGTCGTGAAAGCCCAGCCGGTCATCGACGCCCAGCAAGGTGGATATGGGGCGCAGCTTGGCGTCCAGGTCCACAAGCAGCACCTTGTCCGTGCTGTGCTGGGCGATGCTGCCAGCCAAGTTAAGGGCAGTGAAGCTCTTGCCCTCGCCAGGACGGGCGCTGGTGACCATCACCACGTTATACAATCCGGCGCCGTCCGGCTCGCTGCGCAACGAACGGAGCACCCGGCCGATGACGATCCGGTACTCCTCCGAGATGCGTGTGCGCGCCGCGCGGGCGACAACCATGCCAGCGCGCTCCATCGCATCGAGCCCAATGACAGGCCCCGATGACGACGAGCCGGGCCATGCGTCGGCCGGCGGCCGCGGCGACGCTGGGCGCGTAGTAACAGGCAATGGGACCAAAGGAGCAAGCATCGAGCTCGGAACGGTTGGGTTCCGGGCTTCAGGCGGCGAGAGGGACGAGGATGTAGCGGTCCGTTCTGGAGACGTCTGCTGATGCGGCGGTAAGGCGACCCCGGGGGCGGGTGCCGGGGGGAAAACGAGCGGTGCCGGGCCGAGATTGGGTAGGAGCGGTGCCAGTAACGGTGTTGATAAAGTCTGCTTTACCGTTTGCGCATCTGCCGGCTCAAGAGACGTGTCGCTCGACCGATGAGTTTTTCCGGTGTGGAGCAGGGCAGCGGCACGCTCGATCAAATGATTTGGTCGCTGGATCATTACTATCCGGTCATTCTCATTGCACAAAGGCCGGGTTCGCCATGGCCGGCTGGCTCATGCGGACCGCCTAGGGATCTACGGATGAGCGGTGCCACTCGCATCAGCACTGTCAAGCTTCTGTCCTTCCATGACGGAGTAACGCCGCCTCGTCACCGACCGGACCCGCAGCGCAACAATCATCCCACTGATTGCATCCTCCAGCAACAGTAATCGAGCAAAGCGCGACCGGATGATCCCGTATCGATATCAGGCGTGTGCCGCGCACCACAGCTGTCGGCAGGCCACCGCACTCCGCTCTCTAAATACCAGGTAAAGGTTAATAGATTATTGCCATTGTTGGACATTTTAGACCGACAGGGGGGATGATCTCAATAAATTATTAAAACGATAATCTACTATTTTCTAGAGTTACAACGATTTCGTAATGTTACGATATATTAACATTGTGGCGCTTCCAAACAACGTGTAGGGAAACATCCAACGAAGTCGCCATTGAAAATGCACCCGTCGTAAATCAACCATGCAGATCGGAACCCAGTTAAGCCGAATGCGGGTCCGGCCAGAGTCCAAGGTCCGCTACAAAGGCCGGTTAAGCAACGTTCATAATTGCGGTCATCGCCTCTTCCGAGGCTTCATGTACGAGGGTGGAATGACTCGGTTAATCGGCAGTTATATGTCGTTCCAAATGCTTACGCTATGGCTGCTCGAACTGCTTCTATCGTTCTGCTTGGCCTACATCCTCCTCAGCACCGGCTCTTTGGCCGCAGGATTAGAACCTCTAGCTGCCAATCATGCCTTGATACTCGCCGTCACCGTCGGCAGCACAACGTTCGCGATTGGCCTGCATCGGCCAGAGGTTTTCCGCCGTACGGGCAGCATGCTGATCAACACTGCATTGGGAGGCCTGCTGGCGTTCCCAGCAGCATGGCTCGTCAGCAAGGCGGTCGGCATGGACGTGGACCGGCTCGTCGGTCATGACCCGTTCTGGCCGACCAAGATCATCGCGGCATGGATTGCAGCCCTGTTTGCCATGCGGCTGCTGTTTCTTATCGCTGTTCGGTCGAATGTCTTTGTGCGCCGGGTCGCCGTGCTGGGACCAGCAACCGCCATGGCGGCGACCGTCGCCGCGATCCGCAATGGGCACCGCGGATTTCTCGAGGTCGTAAGCGGGCCCATCGCCGACACGGGGCCAGCTGGATTGCGCGCCGCCGGCGTGCGCGACGCCGTCCTGCCGCAGTCTTCCCTCGCCGCCATGCTCACGGGCGAGCAGGCCGGATATGCCGCCGAAGGCGTGTTGCTCGAGACCGAGCCGCGCTTTTGGGAACGTTGCCTGAAGCGCGTCGACGTGGCGCACATGGACGAGGCCTGGACCGCCGCGCTCGGCCCGGTCCGAATAGGCGGCCTGACCAACCATGTGAACCGCATAAGGGATGTCGGCATCAGTCTGCTGCTGCTGCTGTTCGCCTTACCGCTGATGCTCATCGTTGGTTTGCTGGTGCGCCTGGAGAGCCCAGGGCCGGTTCTGTATCGCCAGGAGCGCGTCGGCCTGGGCGGGCTGCCGTTCACGCTGCTGAAATTCCGCAGCATGCGAACCGACGCCGAGATGCGCGGCCCCGCTTGGGCCACGCAAAAGGATCCTCGCGTCACCCGTGTGGGATCGTTCCTGAGGCGCACGCGGATCGATGAGCTTCCACAGCTTATTAACATATTGCGGGGCACAATGAGCTTTATCGGCCCGCGCCCAGAGCGGCCGCATTTCGTGGAGCAGCTTGCTGAGGTCATTCCGTACTATAAGCAGCGCGTGCGTGTAAAGCCCGGGCTGACGGGTTGGGCGCAGGTGAGCTTTCCATATGGCGCCTCCATCGAGGATGCACGGGTGAAACTGTCCTATGATCTCTATTATGTAAAATATCGCAGCGTGCTGCTCGATTTGATTATCTTGTTCTCAACTATAAGAGTCATTCTTTTCCAAGGAGGTTCGCGCTAAGCTCACTGCACGCATGCCAAGTTCCATTGCCATCCCATACGCGTCCGTTACGCAGGTTCTATTCGGCACCTGCTCGGCGGTATATGTGCTGCTGCCGTTGGTCATCGCTTGGCGGTCCCGACACCTCACCGTATGGCTCTTCGCATGCTGCCTGGTGACAGCCGCTTGGTCATTCACCTAGGTCGTCCCGCTGCCGGAGAACTGCGCCAGTCTGTCGAGTGCGCTTGACCTGTTGCGGGCGCTCTCGTGGTACGGCTTCGTCCTGCACCTGTATCGTCGGTTCGTGCAGCCCGACCAAACCGGGCGGGCATTTATGGTCATCGGGATCGCAGCGATCACGGTCGCTGCAGTCGCTGCCGCCATCGAATGGAAAGTTGGCATGGCGCGGCCGTCGCTGCTGTCTCTCGGCGTCATGGTCCGGCTCGGCATTGCCATCAGCGAGTTGCTGCTGATCGAGAACCTCTACCTTGCTCTACCGGATCATTCTCGTTGGCATGTCGCGCTGCCTTGCGTCCTGCTCGGCGGATTGGCCTGCTTTGACATCCTGCTATGCGCTGACCTCGTGCTGTTCCAAAAGGCGTCTATCCCGCTGATCGGCGCCCACGCGGCCGCAATGATCATCGTGGCGCCGCTGCTGGCTGCGGCGGCGATGCGCGATCGCCGCTACCGTATGGATCTGCAGCTCTCGCACGCCGCCGTGTTCCATAGCGCAACGCTGATCCTGAGCGGCGCGGTACTGCTGGCGCTATCGGCTGCGGGCGGGATATTCCGCTACTTTGGCGCCGGCTGGGGCTGGACGGCTGAGATCAGCGTGTTCTTCGCGGCACTGATCGGCATCGGCACCCTGCTGACGTCCGGCTCTGCCCGTTCGCGCCTGCAGCGCACGGTGGTCGAGCACTTCTTCGCTCGCCGATACGACTATCGCCGGCAATGGCTGAACTGCATCGATACGTTGTCGGACACGCGGTCGCAGGAGCGGATGGCGCTGCATTCCCGGGCAATCCGCGCCATGGCGGACGTGGTGGACAGCCCCGGCGGCGTGCTGTTTTTGCGCGACGGCGGAGTGGGGGCATTCCAATGGTCGGGATCATGGAACATGCCGGCCTCGGCCGCTATGGCACCCGATCATCCCGTGGTGGCGGCGATGTCCGACGGCAACTGGATTGCCGTCCTGGATCGCAGCGACGGGCCGGTGCCGCGCGTGATGCCAGCCGGTCAGCTCGGGCGGCTATGGCTCGCTATTCCGCTCATGACGGGAGACCTGCAAATCGGCTTTATACTGGTCGGACCGCCGCGGGCGCCGTTCCAGTTGGATCAGGAGGTTTTTGACCTGCTGCGCATTGTCGGGCGCGAGGTTGCAAGCTTCATCGCTGAGCAGCGGGCGACGCGTGTCCTAGTGCAAACACGGCAGCTGCACGATTACGGCAAGCGTTTCGCCTTCGTCGCGCATGATATCAAGAACGTATCGAGCCAACTCTCGCTGCTGCTGTCGAATGCCGAGCGACACCTCGCCAATCCAGAGTTCCAGCGAGATATGCTGGAGACCGTCAACGCCTCGGTGCTCAAGATCACCGGATTGCTGCGCCGGCTGGACGCGCCGGCGCCGGATCGAGCGCCGGCGGCGCTCGCGCCATTGCCTCAGTTGGAGGCGCTGATCGCGACCTACCGCCGGGTGCGCAAAACGGCGCTGTCGCTGGAGCATGACGGATCGACGGCAGCGGTGGCGATCAGCCCCGACGCGTTCGAGGCGGCGGTTACCCATCTGCTGAACAACGCGATCGAGGCGTCGGGCAGCTCACCCGTGCTGATCCGGATCCGGCATGAGGTGCAGCAGGTCGTCATTGAAATCATCGATAAAGGGCCTGGCATGGCGTTCGATTTCATCCGAGACAGACTGTTCCAGCCATTCGGGACCTCAAAGCGCGAAGGATCAGGCATCGCGCGTTCCAAGCGCGGGAGTTGTTGCGCGAGAGCGGCGGCGACGTGCAGGCGGTCAGCATTCCGGGTGCCGGAACGACGATGCGTATAGTTCTGCCCCGCGCCGACGCGCCGAATGGCGAGATGCCTAACATCGAACGCCCCAAGGACCGGGTGGCGTTTGAGACACTGACCGAGGCGCACGGATTGATGCTGGCCGGAATGGGGGACGTTCGGCCATGAACGCGGTGCTGCCGAAGCTGTTGATCATCGAGGACGACGTCGGGCTGTGCAGCCAGTATCGTTGGGCCTTTCCGTCCTGCCAGGTCGTCTTCGCGCATACCCGCACTCAGGCGCTTGCAATCGCGCAGAAAGAACGGCCGGCGGTGGCCATAATGGATTTAGGCCTGCCGCCGGACCCGGACGGCGTCAGCGAAGGCTTCGCGACATTGGATGGCCTAGCCCGACAGACACCCGACACCAAGGTGATCGTCGCGACCAGCCACGGGGATCGCTCCCACGCGCTGCGGGCGATCACGGGCGGAGCCTACGACTTCTGCGAAAAGCCAATCGATATCGAGATGCTAGGTACGATTGTGACACGCAGCCTGCTTTTGCGGACGCTTGAGGACGAGAACCGGCGCCGGCTGGAGATGCCGGCGCCCTCGCCGATTAAGCGGATCGTGACGGCCGATCCTGGCATGCTGAAAATCTGCCGCGACATCGAAAAGCTGGCCGCGGCGAACGTGTCGGCCCTGCTGCTCGGCGAAAGCGGAACGGGCAAGGAGGCGCTGGCGCAAGCGCTGCATGACCTCGGTCCCCGGGCAAGCCAGCCCTTCATCGCGATCAACTGCGGCGCGATCCCCGAGGCGTTGCTGGAAAGCGAGCTGTTTGGACATGAGCGCGGCGCATTTACCGGGGCAGTGAAGCAGACGCTTGGCAAGATCGAGCTCGCGCACAAGGGGACCCTGTTCCTCGACGAGATCGGCGACCTGCCGCATCCATTGCAGGTGAAGCTGCTGCGCTTCCTGCAGGATCAGCGGGTGGAGCGGATCGGTGGCCGGCAGCCGATTCAGGTCGATGTCCGCGTGGTGTCGGCGACGAACCAGATGCTGCAAGATCAGGTGGATCAGGGCCGGTTCCGCGGTGACCTGTTCTATCGGCTGAATCCAATAACGGTGCGCATCCCGCCGCTGCGGGACCGCGGCGGCGACAAACTGCTGCTGGCGCGACATTTCCTGGCGCAATACGCCCGGGAATTTGGCCGCCCCGTGCGCGGGTTCAGCGACGACGCGCTCACGGCGCTCGCCGGCCACTCTTGGCCCGGCAACATCCGGGAAATGGAGAACCGGATGAAGCGCGCCGTCCTGATGACCGAGCAGCGGCTGATCTCGGCGGCGGACCTGGAGCTGGCGCCAGGCGTCGAGGACATGACCGCTTATGACCTGCGGGCTGCCCGGTCGCGAGCTGAGCGCGACGTGGTGCAGCGCGCGCTGGCCCGCAGCAACGGCACCTTGGCAACGGCGGCGCGCCTGCTCGGCATCAGCCGCCCGACGCTCTACAGCCTCCTCGACGCGCATGGGCTGTCCGCGGATGTCGGGTCCGCGGATGAAGCCGCGCCGCCGGTTGCCGAAGTCGCCGCTCCAAAGACCGTCATTCCTCAGCACATGGGCCGGAACCGATGAAAAAGCTCCTGATACCGATCGTGGCCATGGTCATGGCCGTCATGGCCGGTGGCGGCTGGTATGTATTCGGCCGCAGTAATGACCCTATCAAGAATGCACGCTACTTGCTGACGAAAGGCGACCTGCGCGGCGCCCAGATCGAGCTGCGCAACGCGGTCAAGGCCGATGGCAACAACGCCGAGGCGCATATACGCTTGGCGCAGCTCCAGCTGCAGACCTCAGATCCGGTCGCGGCAGAGAAAGAACTCAAGCTCGCGCGCGAGCTGAACTATGACCTCAAGACGGTCACGCCGTTGCTGGCCCAATCCTACCTGGCTCAGCAGCGTTTTGCGGACGTGCTGTCCGAGGTGAAAGCGGACGGCGCCGACCCTGCAGAGAATGCGAAGCTGCTCGTGCTGCGCGCCGTGGCGCAGATCGGCTTGGAGGATATTCCCGGCGCCCGGGCGAGCCTGGCGGAGGCCCAGCGCCTGGCGCCTGACAACCAGGATGCCCCTGTGACCGCGGCTCGGATGTTCATCGTCGAAAAGGATCTTGCGGGAGCCGAGCGCCAGGTGGACCGGGCGCTGGCGATCAACGACCAGCGGGCGGACGCGCTGGTGCTGAAAGGGCAGCTTCTCGCCGCTAAGGGCAATACTGTTCACTTTGCGATTTGGATGGCGGCGCTGAAGTCGATGCGCGTGGTCGGCTGTGGTGTGCGCGGGCGCAATGGATAGCCGCTCATCTTGCGCTTGACCCCGCGCGGCACCTGCCTGCT